>Ga0209371_1000043_pt1 | contig 331009 bp, 261 predicted proteins | sample AgamicAtAmrz_FD_187165 | JGI IMG/M metagenome (GOLD analysis project Ga0209371, IMG submission 187165) | Agave microbial communities from Guanajuato, Mexico - At.Am.rz (SPAdes) (version 2) | ecosystem: Host-associated > Plants > Roots > Rhizosphere | place: Guanajato, Mexico | collected...
GATCTACAGCACAAGCTCGTAGCTTCAGGAGCGACTGGACTTCCCGTACCTCCTCCGATGATCAGTCGGAAGACATAACGCCCTCAGGGCCTCATGTCCAGATACAAGGAGCGGCTTCAGCCGCGACCCACGGCCTGGATGCCGCCGCCGCATCTACCCGGCGACAGCGCGGCCGATCGCCGGATCGCTCATGCTCGGGCGGCCGGTCTCGATATGTCCGGCCAGGCGCCGCCGCCACTGCGGCATGGATGCGCTCGCGATCTCCAGGTCGTACCAATGATGCTGCGCCGCCAAGGGAAAACGCAGCCACTGGCGTGCGCCGGCGGCAAGGTCCAGCGCCTGCTCCGCCCCATCGCGGTAGCCATCGCGGATCCGCAGCCGGCATGCCTGCGCGCCAGCATTGCGCAGCTCCAGCAGCAGACATTGACTGGCCGCATCGTAGTCGGCATCGGCCTGCAGCCCGGCATCGGTCACGCCATCGCCGTGAAACTCGCGCAGGAACCCATTGGGGCCATGTACGCGCAACGCGTAGCCGGCGTCGGCAGCACCGCGCCAGTCGCGCGCATCGTTCAATTCGCTGCCCGCCGCCAGCGTGTAGAACCACGGGCCGGCGCCGCCCTCGTCGGCGTACACGTTCAACGCGACACCGACCGTACTGCGATTGACCATCCGCAATGTCGGCTTCCGCTCGCCGGCCTGCATGCGCACGTCGAAATCGTAGGGCAGCGCGCGCGCCGGGCGCTGGCCCGGCTCCTGCGTCGGCAACACTTGCTGCGCGGGCCGCTGCGGCGCCGGCAAGGCCGCGGTCGCGTCGGCCCGGGCGATGAAGTCGCGGGTGTCCGGCAAGGCGACGCGGGCGTCGTCGTGCCCGGCGAAATCCAGCGTCGAGGTCAGGTCGCCGGCGATCGCGCGGCGCCATGGGCTGATGTTGGGCTCGGCGACGCCAAAGCGGCGCTCAAGAAAACGCAGCACCGAGGTATGGTCGAACACCTGCGAATCGACCCAGCCGCCGCGGCTCCATGGCGACACCACCAGCATCGGCACACGTGGGCCGAGCCCCACCGGTACGCCGTGGTAGTCCTCGCCGCGCAGATCGACATTGCTGGCGCCGATGGCCGGGTCAATCGCCGGCAAGGCCGGCGGCACGTGGTCGAAGAAGCCGTCGTTCTCGTCGTAGTTGATCAGGAACACGGTCTTGGACCACACCTCCGGCGAGGCCGCCAACACCTCCAGCAGGCGCGCGCTGAGCGACTCGCCATAGGCCGGGGTCGCCTCGGGATGCTCGCTGAGCAAATACGGCGCCACGATCCACGACACCTGCGGCAAGTTGCCGCTGCGCACGTCGCGTTCGAAAGCGGCGACCAGATGTTCGCCGCGCGAGGCCTTGGCATTGTCGGCAGTGGAACCCGGCACGATCGCGCGGCCGCGCCGGTACAAGGGAGAACTGCGGTCGAGATTGCGGAAATTGGCGAAGTACGGATGGCTGTTGTCGCCGTAGTTGTCGAATTCCTGGTAGACCTGCCAACTCACCCCGGCCTGCTGCAAGCGTTCGGAATAAGTGGTCCAGGTGTAGCCGGGAAACGTCGCGTTGTCGCGCGCCATGTCGGCGGTCCAGTTGCCGTCGTCGCGATTGTTCACCGCCTGCTCGCCATCGTCGCCGACGCTCAGACCGCTCGTGCCGGTGAACATGTACATGCGGTTGGGATTGGTCGGACCGAACAGCGAGGCGTGGTAGCCGTCGCAGATGGTGAAGGCATCGGCCAGCGCGTAGTAGAACGGCAGGTCCTCGCGCTGGAAGTGGCCCATGGTCATCGCCGTCTTCTGCGCGATCCAGGCGTCGTGGTGCTTCCAGGTTTCATGGGAGCCCTTCCAGTCGTGGTTGAGGTCCTTCATCCACTGCGCGCTGCTGGTCTGGCTGTCGAGACGGAACGGCAGCACATAGCGATCGCCGGTGCCCGCCTCGGGCTGGTACCAGACCGGGCGTCCGCTGCGCAGGCGCAGCGGCCGCGGGTCGCCGAAGCCGCGCACGCCGCGCAGGCAGCCGAAGTAGTGGTCGAACGAACGGTTCTCCTGCATCAGGATCACCACGTGCTGCACGTCCTGCAAGGTGCCGGTGACGCGCGCAGGCGGTACCGCCAGCGCGCTGCGGATGGCGCCTGGCAGCAGCGGCATGACCGCACCGGCACCGAGGGCCAGGGATGCGCTGGCGAGGAAACGACGACGGCTGTGTTCGACCACGGGGAGAGACCGGCGACGAGCTTGCGCTCACTGACCGCTCAGCGTAGACACCGCGGATGAAGGGGGTTTGACAGACGCTAGCCGCGCAGAACCCAAATGTATGACCAAGCGGATGGGCGCTTAGAAATGCTTGGTCATCGATAAAAGCGACTTGGCTTGAGTTCGGCAGAACGCGACTGGAGCGGGCGAAGGGAATCGAACCCTCGTCAGTAGCTTGGGAAGCTACAGCTCTACCATTGAGCTACGCCCGCGTTGCCGGTGCAGTCTATGCGGTGGGCCGGCGGTTGCGCAAGAAATCGGTGTGGCCATGCGGCGGCAATGGTGCTGCGGCGATGGTACGCCTGCCGCCCACACAGCCGTGACGTCGGGGCTTTCAGAGGGGATTTTGTAGGAGGGGCTTCAGCCCCGACGCCTTCCCGGGAAGGCGTCGGGACTGAAGCCCCTCCTACAGTGCAGCGTTTCGAACCCGCGACCGTGCGCCGTCCATGTCGTGCCCGGCACGGGGCCGGGCACGAGGGACGACGATGGCGCCGCTTAGAAGCTGCCGCCGAAGTTCACGAACAGCGAGGTGTCGTGGGCGCGGCTCTGGCCGGTGGTGGCGGCGATGCCGACATTGCTCTCCAGGCCCCACACCTTGGTCCGCGCGCCCAGCACCACCGACGCGTAGTTGCGGTCGATGGTCAGGCCCGGCACCGCGTAGGCGCCCAGGTCGGGCATGGTCTGCAGCCACGCGGTGGCCTGCTCGCCCTTCTTGAACTCGTGGTCGTAGGTCGCCTGCAGATACGGTTTCACCGCGCCGGCGTCGAGGCTGGCCTTCCAACCGACGCGGCCGACCAGCGACTCGACGTCCTGGTCGTAGTAGCCCAGCGCGCTGGAGTTCGGGTTGCTCTCGGTGTAGCCGTCGAGCTTGACCTTCTGCCAGATCGCCGCGGCCACCGGGCCGTGCTTGAACGCACCCTCGCCGAATTCGTAGCCGCCCTGCAGCGCCGCGGTCAGGTTGCTGCCGTCCGGCGAGCCGTTGTGCTCGATGGTGGCCGGACCGAGGTTGACCTTGCGCTTGACGTCGTAGCTCAGCCAGCTGTAGCTGACCTGCGCGTTGACCCAGGCGCGCTCGCCATACCAGCCGGCGAAGCCGCCCAGGGTGCTGTCGTCCTGGGTGTAGTCGCCGCCGCGGTTGCCGAAGTCGGCATCCACGCGGCCGAAGCCGCCGAAGCCGCCGAACACCCACTCGCCGCGCGACCAGTCCACGCCGAACAGGCCGGCCGGGGCCAGGCCGTCGTACAGGTCGCCGTGCGCATAGCGCTGCATGTCGCCGCGCAGGTTGCCCCACCAGCGCAGGCCATCCGCTTCCGGGCGGCCATCGACGTGCCAGGCGACCTGGTCGGCGCGCGAGCGGCCGGTGACTTCGGCCGAGTGGCTCAGCACCTGCTGCAGGCGCGGGCCTTCCAGGATCGACAGCGCGTACTGCGCCAGGATCTCGTGGGTGCGGCCGGTGGGATGGACGCCGTCGGCGAACACGTAGCTGTCGGCGGCATCGGCGCTGACGTAGCTGGTCGGGTTGCAGGTCAGCGACTGCGCGGTGACCTGCGGCTGGCAGGCGGTGCCGGTGTAGTTGCTGAACCCGTAGGTGGACGGGCTGGCGATCACTTCCTGCAGCAGGTGGAAGGTATCCACCGGGATCACCTGCAGCCCGGCGCTCTTCAGCCCGGCGAACAGCGCGCTGTTGTAGCTGCTGGCCAGCGCGGTGCCCTGCGCCATCGCCGTGGCGCCGCCGGCGCGGAAGCGCGGGGTGAGGCCGACGTCGGGAATGGTGGTGACCATGACGTAGCGCGCGCCAGCGCTCTGCAGGCTGGCGACGATGCCCACCTCGGCCGTGACCGCGCTGGCGATGGTGCTCTGCGCCGGTGCGCCGGCCGCGATCGCGAACAGGTCGTTGGCGCCGCCCCACACGCTGTACAGCGCATTCGGGTCGGCCTTGCCGCCGTTGGCGGCCAGGTAGTTGCTGGCCTGCGTCGCCAGCGACGGCGCCACGCCCAGCGCGCTGGAATTGGCCACGCCGACGCGGGCGTTGCCGGCGGCGTAGTTGTCGCCGATCTGGCCGTTGCCGTTGGCGTGGCCGTCGACGTGGTAGTAGTCGGCGATGTACTGCGCCCAGACCCAGTCCGGATTGGTCGTGAACTGGCCGGTCACCGCCTGCGCCGAAGCCGGCAGCAGCGGCCGGTAGTAACCGGCGTCGGTCAGGCTGTCGCCGAAGAACACGGTGCGGCTATAGGTCTGCTGCGCGAACGCAGGCGCGGCGGCGAGCACGATCGCGGCGGCCAGCAGCGAACGGAGTGGACGGATGGACGAAGTCATGGATGCCCTCCCGGGCGATAATGAAGGTGACTCGGGGCACGGCCAGAACATACGCAGCCGCATGGCAGGCATGATTTCACCTCTGCCCCTCACGCTCACGTTGCACTGCCGCAATAAATCGCGCGCCCGACGGCACGCACTGCACAATGATGACATGAACATCGAATTGAACGGCCAGGTCCGCCCGCTGCAGCCCCATACCACCGTCGCCGCCCTGCTGCTCGAGGAAGGGCTGGCGCAACGCCGCGTCGCGGTCGAAGTCAACGGCGCGATCGTGCCGCGCGGCGCGCATGCCGAGCACGCATTGCGCGACGGCGACCGGGTCGAGATCGTGCACGCGCTGGGCGGCGGCTGAATCCCGCACGGCGCCCGACTCGGCAGGGCCAGGTGCGATGGGCGATAATCCGGCGATGAACGCTCACGCCCCCCACGACGCGCTGGTGATCGCCGGCAAGCCCTACCGTTCCCGCCTGCTCACCGGCACCGGCAAGTTCGCCGATCTGGAACAGACCCGGCAGGCCACCGAGGCCGCCGGCGCCGAAATCGTCACTGTGGCGATCCGCCGCTCCAACATCGGCCAGAACCCGGGCGAGCCCAACCTGCTCGACGTGCTGCCGCCGGAGCGCTACGCCATCCTGCCCAACACCGCCGGCTGCTACACCGCCGAAGACGCGGTGCGCACCTGCCGCCTGGCGCGCGAGCTGCTCGACGGCCACAACCTGACCAAGCTGGAAGTGCTGGGCGACCAGCGCACCCTGTTCCCGGACGTGGTGCAGACCCTGAAGGCCGCCGAGATCCTGGTCGCCGACGGCTTCGAGGTGATGGTCTATACCAGCGACGACCCGATCCTGGCCAAGCGCCTGGAAGAGATCGGCTGCGTGGCGGTGATGCCGCTGGCCGCACCGATCGGCTCCGGGCTGGGCATCCAGAACCGCTACAACCTGCTGGAAATCATCGAGAACGCCAAGGTGCCGATCATCGTCGACGCCGGCGTCGGCACCGCCTCCGATGCGGCGATCGCGATGGAGCTTGGCTGCGACGGCGTGCTGATGAACACCGCCATCGCCGGCGCGCGCAACCCGGTGCTGATGGCCAGCGCGATGCGCAAGGCGGTCGAGGCCGGGCGCGAGGCGTTCCTGGCCGGGCGCATTCCGCGCAAGCGCTACGCCAGTGCGTCGTCGCCGGTCGACGGGCTGATCGGCTGAGGCGACGCGCATGACCGATCCGTTTTCCAGCGCTGGCGCCAAGACCCCGCCGAAACCCTTTACCGTCGAGGAAGGACACCGCCAGGTGCGCAGCTTCGTGCTGCGCCAGGGCCGCTTCACCCCGGCCCAGCAGCGCGCGTTCGACGAGCTGTGGCCGCGCTTCGGCCTGGACTACAGCGGTCAGCCGCGCGATCTGGACGCCACCTTCGGCCGCGCCGCGCCCAAGGTGCTGGAGATCGGCTTCGGCAACGGCGAGGCGCTGCGCTTCGCCGCACGCCACGACCCGGCCCGCGACTACATCGGCATCGAAGTGCACGCGCCCGGCGTGGGCCGCGCGTTGAACGCGCTGGCCGCCGACGGCAGCGAGCACGTGCGCCTGTACCACCACGACGCGGTGGAAGTGCTGCAACACGAGATCGCCGACGGCGCGCTCGACGAAGTGCGCATCTATTTCCCCGACCCGTGGCACAAGAAGCGTCACAACAAGCGCCGCCTGCTGCAGCCGGCCTTCGCCGCGCTGCTGGTGCGCAAGCTGCGCGACGGCGGCCGCCTGCACGCGGCCACCGACTGGGCCGACTACGCCGAGCAGATGTGGGACGTGCTCGATGCCACCCCAGGCCTGGTCAACCGCGCCGGCCCGCGCGGCCACGTGCCGCGCCCGGACTGGCGCCCGCAAACCCATTTCGAGACCCGCGGCCAGAATCTGGGCCATGGCGTTTGGGATTTGCTGTATGAGAAGCCGGGATTGGGGATTCGGGATTAGGGATGAAGAGCGAATCCGCCAGCATCCGGAAGGAATGCATCCGCGGCACGCCATTGCAGCGTCCAGCCCCTATGTGCGCCGTTAGCTAATCCCGAATCCCCACTCCCCAATCCCGGCCCCCAATGGACACCGCGCTGACGCTGACCACCGATATGAAGCTCGTGCTCGGGCTGGTCGGCTTCACGATGGCGATGTTCGTGTTCGAGCGCATCCGCGCCGACGTGGTCGCGCTGGTGGTGCTGGTGGTGCTCGGGGTGACCGGGCTGATCGCGCCGGAAGAGCTGTTCAGCGGCTTCTCCGGTAACGCGGTGATGAGCATCATCGCCACCACCATCCTCGGCGCCGGGCTGGAACGCACCGGCGCGCTGAACCGGCTGGCGTCGTGGCTGCTGCGCCGCGCGCATGGCGTGGAAGAGCGGCTGATGCTGCTGACCACCGGCATCGCCGGACTCAATTCCTCGTTCATGCAGAATCCGTCGGTGATGGCGCTGTACCTGCCGGTGGCCTCGCGCCTGGCCGGGCGCACCGGGCTGACCCTGCAGCGGCTGCTGCTGCCGATCGCCGCGGCGATCGTGATGGGCGGCGCGCTGACCATGGTCGGCAACTCGCCGCTGATCCTGCTCAACGACCTGCTGCAATCGGCCAACAACAACCTGCCCTCGGGCATGGCCACGATCGAGCCGCTGCGCATGTTCGCGCCGCTGCCGATCGGCGTGGCGCTGCTGGCGGCCTCGCTGATCTACTTCCGCGTGCGCGGCGACAAGGCGCTGGCCGAAGAGGAACGGCTGATCAACGACGGCGTCACCCCGGCGCGCACCGAGAGCTACTTCGCGCGCACCTACGGCATCGAAGGCGACGTGTTCGAGCTGGTCGTCAGCGCCGACAGCCCGCTGGTCGGCATGACCCTGGGCGAAGCGGAGACGGTGCACGACGCGCCGCTGCTGCTGGCGCTGAAGACCGGCAACGACACCCGCCTGGCGCCGCCGGCGGACATGCGCATCTGGGTCGGCAGCGTGCTCGGGGTGATGGGCGCGCGGCAGCAGGTGGCCGATTTCGCGCAGAACCAGTTCCTGCGCCTGTCCTCGCGGCTGCGCAATCTCGGCGACCTGTTCAATCCCAGCCGCGCCGGCATTTCCGAGGCGGTGATCCCGCCGACCTCGCGCTTCATCGGCAAGAGCGCGGCCGAATTGCGCCTGCGCAAGCAGGCCGGCATCAGCCTGCTGGCGATCAACCGCGACAAGCAGGTGATCCGCGAGGACGTGCGCAAGGTGCCGCTGCGCGCCGGCGACATGCTGGTGTTCCACAGCATCTGGCAGGACCTGGCGCAGGCCTCGGAGAGCCGCGACTTCGTCGTGGTCACCGACTATCCGAAGGGCGAGCACCGCCCGCACAAGTTCAAGATCGCGATGACCATCTTCGCGCTGACCATCCTGATCGCGCTGACCAGCAAGCTGCCGGTGGCGCTGACCCTGATGACCGGCGTCGCCGGCATGCTGCTGACCGGCGTGCTGCGCATGGACGAGGCCTACGCCTCGATCAACTGGAAGACCATCTTCATGATGGCCGGGCTGATTCCGCTGGGCTGGGCGATGGACAGCAGCGGCGCGGCGGCCTGGGTCGCCGGCCATACCATCGCGCGGCTGCCCGAAGGCATGCCGGTGTGGGCGCTGGAGATCGCGCTGGCGCTGCTGACCACCGCGTTCTCGCTGGTCATCAGCCATGTCGGCGCGACCATCGTGATGGTGCCGATCGCGGTCAACCTGGCGCTGGCGGCCGGCGGCAATCCCACCGCGTTCGCGCTGATCGTGGCGCTGTCGGCATCCAACAACCTGATGACCGCGTCCAACCCGGTGATCTCGATGATCACCGGTCCGGCCAATTACCAGCCGCGCGAACTGTGGCGCGTCGGCGCGCCGCTGTCGCTGATCTATACCGCAGTGGTGGTACTGATGGTCAACCTGATGTCGATGGCCTGGTGGGGCGCGCTCTAGGCTTGGCTCACGCCAGGAAGACCTGGCCTTCGCGCACCGCCACCGGCACCGCGAGCAGGCGTTCGCCGCGGCATGGCCCGGACACGCAACTGCCGTGCTGCAATTCGAACGCAGCGCCGTGCGCCGCGCAGACCACGTGGCCTTCGCGGCTTTTCAGGAACTGCCCCGGCGCCCAGTCGAGCCGGCGCCCCGCATGCGGGCACACGTTCAACCAGGCGCGCACGCCGTCGCCATCGCGGTACAACAGCAGCGATTCGACCTCGCCGCCGATGCTGGCCTCGGCTTCGACCAGACTGCCGGGCGCGATCCGGTCCAGTTGCGCCAGCGCGGCGGAGGAAGATGACTCGGTCATGGAAGACGGCGGCAACGCGGAAAGGGCCGCCATTCTTGCATGTCCGCGGTTCGCGCCCGCGCCGTGCTTCACCTGGCGGCGACATGCAAGACCTTGAACCGGCAAGTGTTAATTTTTCGCTTAACGAACTTTTCACTCCGTCACAGAAGACTCCGCCGATACTGCGCCATCGGTTCCAACTGACACAGACTTCTGCCATGCGTGCACGCGCCTTCCATTTCGATCAGTTCCGGCATGTCTTCGCGCCGCGCAAGCCGCGCCATCCGCTGGTGAAACTGGCCGTCGGCCTGTTGGGCCTGGCGATCCTCGCCGGCTTGGTGTTCGTCAGCGTGTTCGTCGGTGCGGCAATGATCCTCGGCGGCATCGCGATGAAGCTGCTGAGCCAGCGCGGCAAGCGCGCGTCCGCGGCGCGCCAGCAGGTGGTCGATGGCGAGTACCGCGTGTTGCGCAAGCCCGCGTTGCCGCTTTAAAAGCCGGGATTCGGGAATGGGGATTGGGGAATCGTGAAAGCGATGTCCCGTCGGCTGTTGGAATCCGGGCGAACCTGACGCGCTAGACTGCTGCATCCCGTTCTCTGGATGCGCCCGATGAAAGATCTGTTTGCTGCTGCCGAAGCGCCGCGCGTGCCCGTGCGTGGGCTGGGACTGTTTCCGGTGCATCGCATCTATTGCGTGGGCCGCAATTTCGCCGACCATGCGCGCGAGATGGGTGCCAGCGCTCCGGCCTCGAGGGCCGACCGCGGCCAGCCGACGTTCTTCATGAAGCCGGCCGATGCGCTGGTGATCGGCAGCGAGTCCATCCCCTACCCGACCGCGACTCAGGACCTGCACCACGAAGTGGAGCTGGTGGTGGCGCTCGGCCAGGATGCGCCGGCCGGCGTGCTCGGCGTCGAGGATGCGGCGTCGCTGGTGCTCGCCTACGGCGTCGGCCTGGACCTGACCCGGCGCGACCTGCAGGCCGCGGCCAAGGCCAAGGGCCTGCCGTGGGACATCGCCAAGGGCTTCGACCATTCCGCGCCGATCAGCGAGCTGATCCCGGCCGGCGAAGTCGGCGCGCTGGAGGCGTTGAACCTGTCGCTGGAGGTCAATGGCCAGGTGCGCCAGCAATCGCTGCTCGACCAGATGATCTGGAACGTGCCGGAGATCCTGCACGAACTGTCCAAGCTGTTCGCGCTGCGCGCCGGCGACCTGGTGTTCATGGGCACGCCGGCCGGCGTGGCCGCGCTGCAGCCGGGCGATCGCTTCAGCGCGCGGCTGGAGAACGTGGCCGAACGCCACGGCACCATCGTCGGCTGAGCGCTGCCGCGTCGCCGCCGTCGCTTGTCGATGCGCGGCTTGATCCGGGAACGACAACGACTGCGCTAGGCTTGCGCAGCGGCGACAGGCCCGCGCAACGATTGAGGAACCCCGATGGGCATGATCCGCGAGTTCAAGGAATTCGCCATGCGCGGCAACGTGCTGGACCTGGCGGTCGGCGTGGTGCTCGGTGCCGCGTTCGGCAAGATCGTCACCGCGCTGGTGGAGAAGATCATCATGCCGCCGATCGGCCTGCTGGTCGGCGGCGTGGATTTCTCGCGCTGGGCGTGGACGCTGAAGGCGGCGACGGTGGACGCGGCCGGCAAGGAAGTGCCGCCGGTGGTGATCGGCGTCGGCGACTTCCTCAACACCATCATCCAGTTCGTGATCGTGGCCTTCGCCATCTTCATGGTGGTCAAGGCGATCAATCGCATCGCGCGCAAGGAACCGCCCGCGCCCAAGGCGCCGAGCGAGGAAGTGCTGCTGCTGCGCGAGATCCGCGATGCGTTGAAGAACGACGCCACGCCGCAGTAAACGCCGTGCGCAGGCGCGCCACGCGCTGCTAAGCTCGTGGTTCCCCCTGTCGCGGAGTCCTCCATGCGCCGTCTTGCCGCCGTCATCGCCGCCATGCTCGCTGCCTCGTCCGCCGCCGCGGCCGAGACCACCCGCATCCCGGACGCGGCGCTGTCCAACGCCGTCACGCTGCGCGAGCAGGCGCTGGCCGACGACACCGGGTGGAAGGTGGTCGAATCGCTGACCACCGAAGTCGGCCCGCGCATGGCCGGCAGCGAGGCCGATGCGCGCGCGGTCGCGTGGGCCAAGGCCAAGTTCAAGGCGCTGGGCTTCGACAAGGTATGGACCGAACCGGTGACGTTCCCGAAATGGGAACGGCGCAGCGAGCACGCGCAAGTGCTCGGCGCCAATGCGCAGCCGCTGAGCGTCACCGCGCTGGGCGGCAGCCCGGCCGGCACGGTCGAGGCCGAGGTGGTGCGCTTCGCCGACCTCGCCGCGCTGCAGGCCGCCCCCGCCGGCTCGCTGCGCGGCAAGATCGCGTTCGTCGACTACCAGATGGTCAGGGCGCGCGACGGCAAGGACTACGGCAACGGCGGCGCGGTGCGCAGCAAGGGGCCGTCGGAGGCGATCCGCAAGGGCGCGATCGGCTTCGTGATGCGCTCGGCCGGCACCGATTCGCACCGCGTGCCGCACACCGGCATCACCCGTTTCGAGGAAGGCCTGACCCCGGTACCGGCGGCGGCGCTGGCGGTGCCCGACGCCAACCAGCTGGCGCGCCTGGTCGCGCGCGGCCCGGTGCGGCTGCGCCTGGCGCTGGACTGCGGCTGGGACGGCCAGGCCACTTCATACAACGTGATCGGCGAGATCACCGGACGCAGCAAGCCCAAGGAAGTGGTGGTGATCGGCGGCCACCTGGATTCCTGGGACCTGGGCACCGGCGCGATCGACGACGGGGCCGGCGTCGGCATCAGCATGGCTGCCGGGCACCTGATCGGCCAGCTAAAGCGCGCGCCCAAGCGCACGATTCGCGTGGTCGCCTTCGCCAACGAAGAACAGGGACTGTACGGCGGCAAGGCCTATGCGCAGGCACACGCCAAGGATGTGGCGCTGCACCAGATCGCCGCCGAGAGCGACTTCGGCGCCGGCCGCATCTATGCGTTCAATACCGGCTCGGGCGACGCGACAGGCTCGCGCGAGGCGACCCGGCAGATCGCCGAGGCGCTGGCGCCGCTCGGCATCGACTACGCACCGGACAGCGGCGGCCCCGGCCCCGATGTGGGCCCGCTCGCGGCCAAGGGCGGCGCCTGGGCGTGGCTGGCGCAGGACGGCAGCGACTACTTCGACCTGCACCACACCGCCGATGACACCCTGGACAAGATCGACCCCAAGGCGCTGGCGCAGAACGTCGCCGCCTACGCGGTGTTCGCCTACCTGGCCGCGGAGGCCGACGGCGGCTTCGGCAGCCAGGCCAAGACAGTGCAGCCGCCCTCGGAGTAAGCTGGCACGCCTGCCGCGGGGGTGCGTGCAGGCTTTTCCCCTTTCGCAGCATCGTCAGGACCCACGATGGGCAAACGGCAAGGTCGTGCAGGCTCGGCGGTAACGCTGCTGGATGTGGCGCGGCACGCGGGCGTCTCGCCGATGACCGCCTCGCGCGTGATCAACCGCCACCCGCGCGTGGGCGCGGCGATGCGCGAGCGCGTCGAAGCCTCGATCAAGACGCTCGGCTACCGTCCCAACCTGGCCGGGCGCTCGCTGCGCACCGCCAGCCTGGCGCGGATCGGCGTGCTGTACAGCAATCCCAGCGCGGCCTATCTCAACCAGTTCATGCTCGGCGTGCTCGAGCAGAGCAGCCAGGACGGCAGCCAGGTGCTGGTGGAAAAGAGCGACGACATGGGCAGCCAGCGCGCCGCCACCGAGCGCCTGCTCGACGCCGGCGTGGACGGGGTGATCCTGCCGCCGCCGCTGTGCGATTCGCGGCAGACCATCGAGGAACTGGACGCGCGCGGCATCCCGGTCGTGGCCGTGGCCACCGGCGCGCCGATGCACGGCGTCAGTTCGGTGCGCATCGACGACTACCAGGCGGCCTGCGCGATCACCCGGCACCTGATCGAACTCGGCCATCGCGACATCGGCTTCATCAGCGGCGATCCCAAGCACACCCCGAGCGCGCTGCGCAGCCGCGCGTTCTTCGACACCATGGCCGCGGCCGGGCTGCCGGTCGCGGAAACACGCGTGGCCGACGGCCTGTTCACCTATCGCTCCGGGCTGGTCGCCGCGACCGCGCTGCTGCACGCCGCGCCGCGTCCGACCGCACTGCTGTGCAGCAACGACGACATGGCCGCCGCCGCGGTCGCCATCGCTTACAGCCTGCGCCTGCGCGTGCCCGAGGACCTGTCGATCGCCGGCTTCGACGACACCCCGGTGGCGACCACGATCTGGCCCGAGCTGACCACCATCCACCAGCCGGTCACCGCGATGGGCCGCGCCGCGGTCGCGCTACTGCTCGGCGATATCCGCCAACGCCGCGACGGCCTGCCCAGCCGCGGCATCCACCAGGTGATGAAGTACACGCTGGTGACCCGCGGCTCGACCGCGCCGCCGGCGGACCCGGCGGCGCCGCAAGCGGCGGGCTAGCGCGGTTCTTGGCTGTTGCACGCAGTGTGTGCGGGCGGCGAAATCCGAGGTGCGACCTGGAAGGCGTCCGGCCATCGGTCGCGACTCGCGTTATCGGTAGAGCACGTCGCGACTGAAAGGCACCTCTGAACCTCAAAAAGCATGCCGATGCACTTGCGAGCCACCGAGCCCAGGCAGCAGGTTCGGCATGGAGGCGTCGAGATGCCCTGAAGTGGCAAGGCGCATCGGCGATGGAACTCGGTGGCGTTGCGGCCGCGTTTCCCATGGATGCCTTGGCACCATGGCTACTTCGTCTTCCTGTCGCGGCTGAAGCCGCTCCTACAGCGTGCGTGCCGCGCTCCTGTAGGAGCGGCTTCAGCCGCGACAGGAAAACGACACGCCATCGACAACGTAGCGTGCAGTTTCCGGACTGAAGTTGAGAGGTGCCCTTCAGTCGCTCCTACAGCACGTCCGTTCGCCAGCGGCCGATGCCTGGCCGAACGTGCGCTGCTACCAGCGGCAACCTCGCCTACGGCAGATCGAGCAGCGCACACACCTCGCTGCGCAAACCGGTCACCGCCTGCGCGCCATCCTGGTCGAAGCGCAGCGATGCCTCGTCGGGCGCGAACGCCGGCCAGCGCGGCAGGCCGGCGCCATTGGGATCGCCGTTGCGCGCAAAGGCCGCCCAGTAGCGCTGCAGGTTCAACGGCGGCTGGCCGATCGGCAGGCCCTTGAACACGAACGGCAGTTCGGCGCTGTGGGTCACCTTGCCGCCGGGCGCGGCCAGATCGAACTCGTAATGCCATACCGGCACGCCCTGGCGCGCCTGCGCGCGCGCCACCGCCAGCGCCGGGCAGCGGAACGTCAGGTCGGTGGCCAGTTGCATCGCCGCGTCGCCGTAGCGTGGATCGGGCGCGGCGGCGGGGCCGTGGGACGCCGCCAGCACCTGCGCAGCCTGCGCCGGGTAGTCGCGACGCAACCGCGCCTCGGCACCGCCGGCGCCACCGTAGGTCAGCTCCTGCGCGACGCTGCCGAGCAGCAGCGGCACGCGCGGCTGCGTGGCGTCGGCGAGCAGTGCCGCCGGCGCGCGCGGCAACACATGGCCATCGACGATGGCCTGCAGCCACACGTAGCCGTCGTCGTCCAACGCCGGTACATCGACGCCTTGCGCGGCAGCGATCACGGCGGCCGCGGGCAGCCGGCGCAAGGCCGCCAAGCGCCGCTTCGGCGCGACGCCGGCGCGCTGCGCGATCGTCGCACCCAGCGCCTCGTTCTCCTCCAGGCTGCGCGGCGGCAGGCCGAACCCGGCGGTGCCGCTCTGTTCGATCGCCGCGCGGAACAGGCCCCGCGCCAGCGGCGACAGCTGCAGCAGCCCCACGTCCTGGGCCCCCGCCGATTGGCCGAAGATCGTGACCTGTGCCGGGTCGCCGCCGAAGCGGGCAATGTTGTCGCGCACCCAGCGCAGCGCCGCGATCTGGTCGAGCAAGGCATAGTTTCCGGAACCGTGCCGGCCGGACTCCGCGCTCAACTCGGGCAAGGACAGGAAACCGAACACGCCCAGCCGGTACTGCACGGTGACCAGCACCACGTCCTGCTGCACCAGCGAGGACGGCAGGATGTCGGCGCCGCCGGCGATGTTGGCACCGCCGTGGATCCACACCATCACCGGGCGCCTGGCCGCCGGATCCAGGCGCGGGGTCTGCACTTCCACATACAGACAGTCTTCGCTGGAGCGCTGGGCGAACGCCGTGTTCCAGCCGATCGCCGGCTGCGCGCAGTTGGGCGCCTGCTGGCTGGCATCGCGCACGCCGTGCCAGCGCGCCGGCGGCCGCGGCGGCCGCCAGCGGTTCGCGCCGGTCGGCGGCGCGGCGAACGGAATGGCGCGGAACAGCACGCTGCCGTCGGCCTGGATCTGGCCGCGCAGGGTTCCCGCGGCCAGCGTTACCTGCGGTGCGACAGAGGCCGGCGCCGCGCCAGCGGCCGGCGTGGTCGCCGCTGCCCACGGCGCCATCGCCAGCAGCAGGCACGCGCCCGCCAGACCTCGCCATGCCCGCCTCATCGCGGCGCTCCCGCTTGCCCGACGCGGCTGCGCCAGGCGCCGAGCAGCACCGCGGTGGCCGCGGCGACGTTGAGGCTTTCCACCGCGCCGCTGCCGGGGATCGACAGGCGCAGTTCGCAGGCCTGGGCGAAGTCGCGGTCCATGCCCTCGCTCTCGGCCCCCATCACGTACACCAGGCGCGGCGGCAGCGCGGCGACGAACACGTCGTCGCCGCCGTCCACCAGCGTCGCCGCCAGCGCGAAGCCGGCCGCGCGCAATTGCGCCAGCGCCTGCTGCGTCGGCGGCAGGCGCACCAGCGGCACCGCCTCGGCGCCGCCCTCGGCCACGCGCGCGGCGGCGCCGGACAGGGCCAGCGTCGCGGTGTCAGGCAGCAGGATCGCGGCGGCGCCGAAATGCGCGGCCGAGCGCAGGATCGCGCCGAAGTTGTGCGGGTTGCCGACGCCGTCCAGCCACAACGCCAGCGCCGGGCCTGGCGCCAATCCCTGCAGCCACGCCGCCAGCGACAGCGGTTCGGCGCGCAGCACATCGGCGACCACGCCTTCGTGGTGCGAACTGGCCGCGAGCTTGTTCAGATCGGCGTCCTCCACCACCCGGTAGCCGACGCGGTTGGCCACGCACCACTTGAGCAGCGGCTGCAGCGCCGGGATCCGCGCTTCGGCCAGGTACAGCTTGCGGATCGCCTCGGGCCGGCGCGCGTGCACCGCGCGCACCGCGTTGAGGCCGTACAGGCGCAGCTCGCCGCGATTGGCGTCGGCCGCGCGCGGCGCCGGCGCGGCACGTTCGGGCGACGCCGGCGGACGCGGGCCGCGCGGACTCTTGCCCCAGGGATTGTTCATCGCGGCACGCTCGGCGGCGCCGCGCACGCGGCGGCAACGTGCGGGAAAGAAAGTTCGTGACGCATGGGCAAGGCCTCCTGGACCGCAATGGCAACGCACCGTAACGGCGCGACCCGGCGATTTTCGCTCATCCCTGCGCTGCCGGTGCGATCGGCGTCGTTCGCGCGAAAAAAAAGCTGCGCAACCGCATTCGCCGCCGTAGGAATCGATCGGCGACAGCCCCGATGTCGACCCGCAATGCAACTAGCCCCGGACGTCACTGCCACCTCGACGACGACCTCCTGCTGATCGCGTCCCGCCATCCGGGGAACGGCATCGCTGCCGGCCACAGGCCGGCAGCATGTCGTCGCGGCACGTAACGCCGCGCGGCGCTCATTCGCTGCGCGGCGCCGGCGGCGATAGACGCTCGTGCCACAGGTCGGCGTTCTTGATGCCCAGCGGCCGCGGATCGAACACCGGATCCAGGCCGGCCTTCTTCTGCCGCTCGTAGTCGCGCAGCGCCAGCAGCGCCGGCTTCTGCAGGATCAGGATGGCGATGATGTTGAGCCAGGCCATCAGGCCCACGCCGATGTCGCCCAGCGACCACGCCAGCTTGGCGTCGTGGAACGCGCCGAACACCACCATGCCGAGGATGCCCAGCCGCAGCACCAGCACGCTGAGCGGGCGGCGGCGGTTGCCGTTGATGTAGCTGAGGTTGGTCTCGGCCATGTAGTAATAGGCCATGATCGTGGTGAAGGCGAAGAAGAACAGCGCCAGCGCCACGAAGCCGGCGCCCCAGCCCGGCAGGATCGCGTCCACCGCGGCCTGGGCGTAGCCCGGGCCTTCCTGCACGCCGCGCAGGCCGGCGAACAGGTGCTCGCCGCCGTCCGGCGCATACACGTTGTACTTGCCGGTGGCCAGGATCAGGAACGCGGTCGCGGTGCACACCATCATCGTGTCGAAGTAGATCGCGAAGGCCTGCACGTAGCCCTGCTTGGCCGGATGCGAGACTTCGGCGGCCGCCGCCGCATGCGGGCCGGTGCCCTGCCCGGCCTCGTTGGCGTAGATGCCGCGCTTGACGCCCCACTCCACCGCCAGGCCCAGCAGCGCGCCGAACGCGGCATGCGCGCCGAAGGCGCTGCGGAAGATGATCGCGAACATCTCCGGCACCCGCTCGGCGTTGAGCACCATCACCAGCACCGCCATCAGGATGTAGCCCAGCGCCATGAACGGCACCACGATCTCGGCGAAATTGGCGATGCGCTTGACCCCGCCGAAGATGATCACCGCCAGCAGCAACGCCACGCTCGCGCCGATCCCCAGCTTCAGCGCCTGCGCCGCCGGCAAGCCCATCCACAGTCCGTCGAGCGGGCCGCACAGCGGGCCGCCGCGGCAGGCGTTGACCACGCTGTCGGCGATCGCGTTGGCCTGCACCCCGGGCATCAGGAAGCCGGCGGCGACGATGGTGGCGAGCGCGAACAGCAGCGCGTACCACTTCAGCCCCATCGCCTTTTCGATGTAGTACGCCGGGCCGCCGCGGTAGCGGCCGTCGGCGTCCTTGACCTTGTAGATCTGCGCCAGGGTCGATTCGATGTACGAGGTGGAGGCGCCGAAGAAGCCCATCACCCACATCCAGAAGATCGCGCCCGGCCCGCCGAAGGCGATGGCGGTGGCCACGCCGGCGATGTTGCCGATGCCGATGCGCCCGGCCATCGACATCGCCAGCGCCTGGAACGAAGACACGCCGGCATCGGATTTCTGCCCGCCGATGGTGAGCCGCAACATCTCGACGAAGCCGCGCACCTGCATGAAGCGGGTGCGGATGGTGAAGTACAGGCCGGCCGCCAGGCACATGAAGATCAGCGCCTTGCTCCAGATCAAGCCGTTCAATGCAGTGATGATCGATTCCACGCAGTTCCCCGAAGCGCAAGAAGGATGCCCCGCAACGGGGGCTGCCTCGATTGTGCATGAATCGGCGCTGACCGCGAAACGCAGGTCTCACTCTGGCGCGTGCAGGCGGCCGAACAGGTGCAGGTCGTGCAAGCGCCCTTGCTTGCGCAGCGCGCCGCGGCGGATGCCTTCGCGCACGAAGCCGTTCTTCTCCAGTACCCGCGCCGAGGCCGGGTTGCTGTCCAGCACGCTGGTCTCGATGCGCAGCAACCCGAGCGCAGGGATCGCCCAGTCCAGGTAGGCCGCGACGATCCGCGTCATCCGGCCCTGCCCCCAGTGCCGGCGCCCCAACCAATAGCCCAGTTCGGCGACATGCGCGCGCTCGCCGCGGCCGGGACGCAGGCCGATGCTGCCGCAGGCCTCGCCGTCGATCTCGATCGCCAGCACTGGGTGCGTCAGATCCACCACGCTGCCGGTCAGGAACGCCTCGCCGTCGGCGCGGGTGTAGGGATGCGGAAAGCGCTCGCTGAGGCCGCGCACCACCTGCGCATCGTCGGCATGGCGCAGCAGCGCGTCGAGATCGTCGCCGCGCCAGCGGCGCAGTTGCATCCCGTCGACCGTCAGGCGCAGGTCGTGCCACGCCGTGGCGCTTGATTCGTCGGGCATCGGCCGTGCTCTTGCAGATCGGCAGCCGAGCATAACCGGCGATCGCGCGCAGGTGACGCAATACCGACTCCTGCGTGACATGCGCGCACTGCGCAGTGCAGCGCAATGGCTGGCGAGCGCAACGATGGGGCGCAGCGGCGTGTCCTGCCGTGTGCCAGCCGGTGTCGGCACCCGCGACAGGCCGCCGAAAGGTTGGCGCGCGCTAATGCAGCGCGCCCTCCCTTCTTCGCGATCGTCCCGAGCCGTCCCGATGCAATCCGCGACCTCTTCCGCCACGGCACGTATTCCGATCTTCATGTACCACAACATCGCGCCGGCGCCGCGGCAGCTGCAGGTCTACCGCAGCCTGTATGTCGCGCCGGCGCGTTTTGCGCGGCAGATGCAGTTGCTGCGCCGCTTGGGCTATCGCGGCGTGTCGATGTCCGACGCCATGCCCTACCTGCGCGGCGAACGCCGCGGCCGGGTCGCGGTGGTGACCCTGGACGATGGCTACCTGGACAACCTGCATGCGGCATTGCCGGTCCTGCAACGCCTGGGCTTCAGCGCCACCGTGTACGCGGTCAGCGGCAGCATCGGCCGCCACAACATCTGGGACGCAAAGAAGCTCGGCATCGAAAAGCCGCTGATGAGCCTGGCCGAACTGCGCCAATGGCGCCGCGGCGGCATGGAGATCGGCGCGCACACCCGCTCGCATCCGCGTCTGACCGCGTGCAGCGATGCCGAACTGCGCGAGGAGATCGGCGGCTGCAAGCGCGAACTGGAGGACCTGCTCGGCGAACCGGTCACCCAGTTCTGCTATCCGTACGGCGACGTGGACGCGCGTGTTGCCGCGACGGTGCAGGAGGCCGGCTATGTCGCCGCGACCACCACCCGGCGCGGCCGCGCCGTGCCCGGCTCCGATCCCTGGCGCTATCCGCGCATCCAGGTGGCGCGGCATCACCTGCTGCCGCAGTTCGCGCTGCGCGCCCTGACCGGCTATGAGGATCGGCGCGCATGAAGTTCCTGTTCGTCGGCACCAATCCCGAGAATACCGGCGCGGCGACGCACTTCGTGGCGCTGGCGCAGGCGCTGGCCGGCGCCGGCCATCGCGTCGAGGTGATCGCCTGCCAAGGCGGACTGATCGCCGAGGAGTTGCAACGCAGCGGGGTCGGCGTGCACTTCGGCCACTTCCGCAACGCGCTCGATCCGTCCGGCTACGCGCCGCTGCTGCGCCTGGCGCGGCGCCTGCAGCCGGACTGGCTGGTCGGCAATTTCGGCAAGGAGTACTGGCCGTTGTTGCTGGTCGGCCGCGCGCTCGGCATCCGCGTGGCGCTGTTCCGGCACCGCGCGCCGGCGATGCGCGCCTTCTCCGGCTACGCGATCCCGCGCCTGGCCTCGCGCTTCTTCGCGGTGTCGCGCTATGCACGGCAGGCCTACCTGGACCGCGGCGTGCCGGAGGCGCTGGTGCAGGTGCTGTACAACCCGGTGAACATGGACAGCCTGCGTCCGGACCCGCGCCGCGGCTGCGAGATGCGCGCCCTGCTCGGCCTGCCCGAGGATGCGATCGTGATCGGCTATAGCGGCCGCCTGCAGCACGGCAAGGGCATCTTTCCGCTGCTGGAGGCGGCGTCCGCGGCGATGGCGATCGAACCGGCGCTGCACTGCCTGTGGCTGGGCGACGGCCCGGATGCGGCGCGCCTGCATGCGCAGGCCAGCGCCCAGGCCAGCGCCGCACGCCACCGCTTCGTCGGCTGGGTCAACGACACCACGCCCTACTACAACGCGATGTCGATGCTGGCGTTTCCCTCGCTGGCGCCGGAAACCTTCGGCCGGGTGTCGGTGGAAGCGCAGGCCAGCGAAGTGCCGGTGCTCGCCAGCCGCGTCGGCGGCGTGGCGGAAACGCTGGACGCCGACGTCAGCGGCGAACTGCTGCCGTCGGGCGACGTGAACGCCTGGCGCGACGCGATCCTGCGCATGTGCGATGCGCAGCGCCGCCAGCACATGGGACAGGCCGGCCGCCAGTTCGTGCAGCGCCACTTCGCCGGCGCGGTGATCGCCGCGCAGTTCGTGCAATTGCTGCAGGCGCCGCGGCGCGCGCCGCAGCCGCTGACCCGGGCGCAACCCGACGCGCATTGACGTCAGCGGCCGGCGACCAGCGGCGTCGCCGCGTCAGGCCGCATGCCAGCCGGCGCCATCGCGCCCTGCCGGCCCCGGCCGTGGTGACGCGCCGGCGCAGGCGCGCCGCGTGCCTCAGCCGGCGGAAGACCCGCGGCGTCGGGTGAAATACGGGTAGGCCACGATGAAGGCCAGCGCGGACGCGGTTCCGAACAACGTGCGCAGCACGTCGCCGACGGTGTGCGGGATCTTCCACGCATGCAGCGCGGCGTCGTACCAGACCAGCTGCAACAGCATCAGCCCGAACAGCGCCATCGGCACGCCGAACACCAGCCAACCGAACACCCGCACCGCCGGCTTGGTCGTGCGCTCCTGCAGTTTGCCGACGATCTCGGTGGTGGCCATGTGGTACTGGAACGGATCGGCCGTGGAATACAGCGGCCGCTGCGCCGGCGGCGGCTCGGGCCGCACCGGTTGGTGCGTCACCTGTTCCACAGCCGCGGGCGCGACCAGGTCGGTGACATTGGTCTTGGCCAACAAGGCCTGCATCTTCGGATCCACGCGTTCCCCCTGAACGTTGCCGCAAGAGTCAGGCCCCTGGATTCTCCTGGATCACACCGCCTCCCTGCATGCACAGGATGCGTACCGGCGCGGCCGATGGCAACTCCCGCTGCGCAGCAGCCAGCGTTCCGCGGCATGCATGACCGGCGCCGCCGGAGGGCGGCGCCGCCGCGCTCAGTCGTGCGCCTCCAGCCACCCCAGCACCTGCGCCGCCAGCGCCTCGGCGTTGTCGCCGTCCGCGCGCAGGTGCAGCTCCGGCTGTTCCGGCGCCTCGTACGGCGAATCGATGCCGGTGAAGTTGGGGATCTGCCCGGCGCGGGCCTTGGCGTACAGCCCCTTCACGTCGCGCGCCTCGGCCACGTGCAGCGGCACGTCGACGAAGACCTCGACGAATTCGCCCTCGGCGAAGCGCTCGCGCGCCATGCGCCGTTCGGCGCGGAACGGCGAGATGAAGCTGACCAGCACGATCAGCCCGGCGTCGGCCATCAGGCGCGCCACCTCGGCGACGCGGCGGATGTTCTCCACCCGGTCCTCGTCGGTAAAGCCCAGATCGCGGTTCAACCCGTGCCGCACGTTGTCGCCGTCGAGGATGAAGGTGTGGTAGCCGAGCGCATGCAGGCGCTTGTCGACCAGGTTGGCGACAGTGGACTTGCCGGCACCGGACAGGCCGGTGAACCACAGCACCTTCGGCGACTGCCCCTTGATCCGCGCGCGCGCGGCGCGGTCCACGTCCAGGTGCTGCCAATGCACGTTGCCGGCGCGGCGCAGGGCGAAATCCAGCGTGCCGGCGGCGACGGTGGCATTGCTCTGCCGGTCGATCAGGATGAAGCCGCCGAGCGCGCGGTTGCGCGCATACGGCTCGAACGCGATCGACTCGTCCAACGACAGGTTGCAGTAGCCGACCTCGTTCAACTCCAGGCGCTTGGCCGCCAGCCGCTCCTGCGTGTTCACGTCGATGCGGTGCTTGATCTCGCTGACGCTGGCCGACACCGTGCGGGTGCCGATCTTGAGCCAGTACGGACGGCCCGGCAGCAGCGCGGCGTCGTCCATCCACAGCACATGCGCGGCGAACTGGTCGGCCACTTCCGGCGGGTCGTCGGCGGCGGCGATCACGTCGCCGCGGCTGATGTCGATCTCGTCGGCCAGGGTCAGCGTCACCGCCTGCCCGGCCACGGCCCGGTCCACATCGCCGTTGCCGTCGAGCACCCGCGCCACGGTGGAGCGGCGCGACGACGGCAGCACCACCACCGCATCGCCCGGCCGCACCTGGCCGGCCGCAAGCGTGCCGGCGAAACCGCGGAACTGCTGGTTCGGGCGGTTGACCCATTGCACCGGCAGGCGCAGGCCGCTGTCGGCATCGCGCGCGTCTAGGTCCAGGCCTTCCAGGTATTCGAGCAAGGCCGGGCCGCCGTACCACGGCGTGCGCGCGGACCGCTGCGACAGGTTGTCGCCGTCGAGCGCCGACAGCGGGATGCACTGCACCTGCGCGATGCCCAGTTGCGCGGCCAGCGCGCGGTAACTGGCGACGATCGCCTCGAAGGTGGCCTGGTCGAAATCGACCAGGTCCATCTTGTTGACCGCCAGCACCACGTGGCGGATGCCGAGCAGCGAGACGATGTAGCTGTGGCGGTGGGTCTGGGTCAGCAGGCCCTTGCGCGCATCGACCAGCACCACCGCCACGTCGGCGGTGGAGGCGCCGGTGGCCATGTTGCGGGTGTACTGCTCGTGGCCAGGGCAATCGGCGACGATGAACTTGCGCTTGTCGGTGTCGAAGTAGCGGTAGGCCACGTCGATGGTGATGCCCTGCTCGCGCTCGGCGGCCAGGCCGTCGAGCAGCAGCGCGTAGTCGATCTCGCCGCCACGGGTGCCGTGGCGCTTGCTGTCGGCGCTGAGCGCGGCGAGCTGGTCGTCGAACAGGCGCTTGCTGTCGTACAGCAGCCGCCCGATCAGCGTGCTCTTGCCGTCGTCGACGCTGCCGCAGGTGATGAAGCGCAGCAGCGGCTTGTGTTCGTGCTGTTGCAGGTAGGCGGCGACTGCGTCGCTGCCGGGATTGGGGATTGGGGATTGGGGATTCGCAATGGCGTCCCCTCCCGTTACCGCGTTCGCCGCGACGTGCCGCTCTTGCGAATCCCCAATCCCGAATCCCGAATCCCGGCTCATCAGAAATACCCTTCCAACTTCTTCTTCTCCATCGACGCACCCGGATCCTGGTCGATCACCCGCCCCTGCCGCTCCGAGGTGGTGGTCAGCAGCATCTCGGCGATGATCTTTTCCAGGGTGTCGGCCTGCGACTCGACCGCGCCGGTCAGCGGATAGCAGCCCAGGGTGCGGAAGCGCACCTGCCGCAGCTGCGGCACCTCGCCCTCGCGCAACGGCAGCCGCGCATCGTCCACCAGGATCAGCGCGCCATCGCGCTCCACCACCGGGCGCGCGGCGGCGAAATACAGCGGCACCACCGGAATCGCTTCGCGGTAGATGTACAGCCAGATATCCAGCTCGGTCCAGTTGGACAGCGGGAACACGCGCACGCTCTCGCCGGCATGGACCCGGGCGTTGTACAGATTCCACAGCTCGGGGCGCTGGTTCTTCGGGTCCCAGCGATGCTTGTCGTTGCGGAACGAGAACACCCGCTCCTTGGCCCGCGCCTTCTCCTCGTCGCGGCGCGCGCCGCCGATCGCCGCGTCGAACCTGCCTTGGTCCAGCGCCTGCTTCAGGCCCTGGGTCTTCATCACGTCGGTGTGCACGGTCGCGCCGTGCGTGAACGGCCCGATGTCCTGGGCGATGCCGTCGGGGTTGATGTGCACGCGCAGGTCCACCCCGGTTTCGGCGGCGCGGCGGTCGCGGAAGGCGATCATCTCGCGGAACTTCCAGCGCGTGTCCACGTGCAGCAACGGGATCGGCGGCGGCGCCGGCGCGAACGCCTTGAGCAGCAGGTGCAGCAGCACCGAGCTGTCCTTGCCGACCGAATACAGCAGCACCGGATTGCGGAACTCGGCGGCCACCTCGCGCAGGATATGGATGCTTTCGGCCTCGAGCCGGTCGAGGTGGGACAGGGCGGAAGAACGCATCGGGGACAACGCAAGGCTCGTCGGGAAGGGGCGTACAGAGGGTAGCAGCGGCCGCGGCGCCTGGGGCGACCGGGGCCGGCAGTGTGTGATGCGCCTGGCAGGCACTGAAATAAGCGGGGGGCATAAGCCGATAACCCCTACTCCTTTCTGCCCCGCGCAACGAATCCCTAGCATCGGTCATCCCTTATTCCCACCCGGACCGGTCATGACCGCCGCCTCGCCCGCGTTGCCGCCCAGCCCCTTGCCCGACGAGCGCAAGGCGTTGCTGGCGCGGACGGTGGAGGGGCTGGACGCGGCCAGCCTGTGGTGGCTGTCCGGCTATGCCGCCGGGCTGGCCCAGGGCCAGGGCCATGCGCCGCCCTCGCTGGCGGTATTGCCGGGCGGCGCCGCGGCCAGCCAGACCGCGCAGCGGCTGAGCATTGTCTACGGCAGTCAGACCGGCAACGCCCGCCGCGCCGCCGAGCAACTGGCGGCCGAGGCCGAGGCCGCCGGGCTGACCGTGCGCCTACTGCGCGCCGATGCCTACCCGACCCGCGAACTGGCCGGCGAGCGCCTGCTGTACGTGGTCATCAGCACCCAGGGCGAAGGCGATCCGCCGGACGACGCGATCGGCCTGGTCGAATTCCTGCAGGGCCGGCGCGCGCCCAAGCTGCCCGAACTGAAGTACGCGGTGCTCGGCCTGGGCGATTCCAGCTACGCCGACTTCTGCGGCATCGGCAAGCGCATCGATGCGCGCCTGGCCGAGCTTGGCGCGCAGCGGCTGCTGCCGCTGGGCGAGGCCGACCTGGACATCGACACCGTGGCCGCACCGTGGCGCACGCAGGCGCTGGCGCAGGCGCGCGAGCTGCTGAAGAGCGCGGCCGCGCCGTCGGCGACGGTGACCCCGCTGCGCGGCGCCGCTGCCGCGGCCTGGAGCCACGAGCGCCCGTTCGCCGCCGAGGTGCTGGCCAATCAGCGCATCAGCGGCCGCGACTTCAAGGGGCCGCGCTATGCCGTGCATGGCCAGGCCGACAAGGACGTGCGCCACCTGGAGCTGTCGCTGGCCGGCAGCGGCCTGCACTACGAACCCGGCGACGCGCTTGGCATTCGCCATCGCAATCCGCCGGCGCTGGTCGAGGCCGTCTTGACGGCGACGCGACTCGACGGTCATGCCCACGTCACCGTCGATGCGCAGACTCTGCCCTTGCACGAGTGGCTCGCCGCGCACCGCGAGCTGACCCGGGCCTCGCGGCCGTTCCTGGCCGCGGTCGCCCGCCGCTCAGCCGCCCCGGCGCTGGAGCAGCTGCTCGACCCTACCCAGACCGCCGGTCTGGCGGCGTTGCTCGCCGATCACCAGGTGATCGACGTGCTGCGACGCTGGCCGGCGGATTGGGACCACAGCGCGCTGCTCGAGGCGCTGCGGCCCCTGGCCCCACGGCTGTATTCGATCGCCTCCAGCCGCAAGCGGGTCGGCGACGAAGTGCATCTCACCGTCGATGTCCTGGCCTACCAGGCGCACGGCCATGCCCATGGCGGCGCGGCCAGCGGCTTTCTGGCCGACTTGGCCGAAGGCGACAGCGCCCCGGTCTACATCGAACCCAACGAACGCTTCCGGGTGCCGGCAGACGCCAGCCGCGACATCCTGATGATCGGTCCCGGCACCGGCGTGGCGCCGTTCCGCGGTTTCGTGCAGGAACGCGCCGAGAGCGGCGCCAGCGGCCGCAACTGGCTGTTCTTCGGCGCCCGCCACTTCAACCAGGACTTCCTGTACCAGGCCGAGTGGCAGCAGGCGCTGCGCAGCGGCGAACTGCAGCGCCTGGACCTGGCGTTCTCGCGCGACGTGCGGCCGCTGCGCGACGGCAACGTGCCGGACAAGGTGTACGTGCAGCAGCGCCTGCGCGAACACGGCCGCGACGTCTACGACTGGCTGCAGAACGGCGCGCACCTGTACGTGTGCGGCGCGATCGGCATGGGCAAGGACGTGCACGCCACGCTGCAGCAGATCGTGGTGGAGCACGGCGGCCGCAGCGCCGAGGATGCGGCGGCCTACCTGACCTCGCTGCAGCGGGAGGGGCGGTATGCGCGCGATGTCTATTGAGGCTGGGATTGGGGAGTTGGGATTGGGGATTCGTAACGGCGGGTTCCTTTGGTCTTCGTGTTGTCGAGCCGCTGTTGTTCCTGCTTTTCCAATCCCCAATCTCCAATCCCGAATCCCGCGATGAGCAACGTCGAAGACATCAAGGCCGAAAGCCGCCGACTGCGCGGGTCGCTGCTGCAGAGCCTGGCCGATCCGGTCACCGGGGCGCTGCGCGAGGACGATCAGACCCTGATCAAGTACCACGGCAGCTACCAGCAGGACGACCGCGACCTGCGCGACGAACGCCGCCGGCAGAAGCTCGAACCGGCCTACCAGTTCATGATCCGCACGCGCACGCCGGGCGGGGTGATCACGCCGGAGCAGTGGCTCAAGCTCGACGCCATCGCCACCACCTACGGCAACCACTCGCTGCGCGTCACCACGCGCCAGGCGTTCCAGTTCCATGGGGTGATCAAGCGCGAGCTGAAGGCGACGATGCAGGCGATCAACGCCGCACTGATCGACACCCTGGCCGCCTGCGGCGACGTCAACCGCAACGTGCAGGTCGCGGCCAATCCGCTGGCCTCACGCGCGCACGCCACGCTGTACGCCGATGCGGCGCGCGTGTCCGAGCACCTGCTGCCCAATACCCGCGCCTATTACGAGATCTGGCTGGACGAGGAGCAGATCGCCGGCAGCGGCCAGGAACAGGAGCCGATCTACGGCGACACCTACCTGCCGCGCAAGTTCAAGATCGGTTTCGCGCTGCCGCCGGTCAACGACGTGGACGTGTTCGCCAACGACCTGGGCTTCATCGGCGTGCTTGGCGCCGACGGCGAACTGGCCGGCTACAACGTCAGCATCGGCGGCGGCATGGGCGCCACCCATGGCGACGCCGAGACCTATCCGCGCGTGGCCAATGTGATCGGCTTCATCGCGCGCGACCAGTTGCTCGACGTGGCCACTGCGGTGGTCACCACCCAGCGCGATCTCGGCAACCGCACGCTGCGCAAGCGCGCGCGCTTCAAGTACACCATCGACGACCATGGCCTGGACGTCGTCGTCGCCGAGATCCAGCGCCGTGCCGGCATCGCGCTGCAGCCGACCCGCGCGTTCGCGTTCGAGCACAACGGCGACCGCTACGGCTGGAGCGAAGGCGAGGACGGCCGCGCGCACCTGACCCTGTCGCTGCCGGCCGGGCGCATCGCCGACCGCGACGATGGCGCGCGCCATCTGAGCGGCCTGCGCGAGATCGCCGAGCTGCTGCAGCGCGACGGCGATGGCGCGCATTTCCGCATGACCTCCAACCAGAACCTGGTGATCGCCGGCATTCCTGCTGCGCAGCGCGAGGCGATCGACACGCTGGTGCGCGCGCATGCGCTGGACATCGGCAACCAGGCGCGCACCGCGCTGGCGCGCGCGGCGATGGCATGCGTGGCGCTGCCCACCTGCGGCCTGGCGATGGCCGAGGCCGAGCGCTACCTGCCCGACTTCGCCGGCAAGCTGGAGCCGTTGCTGGACCGGCACGGGCTGCGCGAGACGCCGATCCTGCTGCGCATCTCCGGCTGCCCGAACGGCTGCTCGCGGCCGTACCTGGCCGAGATCGCGCTGGTCGGCAAGGCGCCCGGCCGCTACAACCTGATGCTCGGCGCCGATCACCGCGGCCAGCGCCTGAACACGCTGTACCGCGAGAACATCGCCGAGCCGGAGATCCTGGACGCGCTGGATCCGCTGTTCGCGCGTTACGCCAGCGAACGCGACGCCGACGAGGGCTTCGGCGACTTCCTGCACCGCAGCGGCCTGGTCGCCCTGCCCGCCTACCCCACCCACCGCCATCTCATTCCTTCGGAACTGCACGCATGAGCGCCCTGCCCGCCTCCGCCCACAACGACTCCGCCAACGCACCGGCGACGGCATGGGACCTCGACGCGGTCAACGCGTTGCTGGCGCCGATGACCGCCGTGCAGCGCGTGGCCTGGGCGCTCGAACACGGCCCGGCCGAGGCCGCGCTGTCGTCGAGCTTCGGTGCGCAATCGGCAGCGACGCTGCACCTGCTGACCCAGCAGTTGCCGGACATCCCGGTGATCCTGATCGACACCGGCTACCTGTTCGCCGAGACCTACCGCTTCGCCGACGCGCTCACCGACAAGCTCAAGCTCAATCTCAAGGTGTACCGGCCGCTGGTCAGCCGCGCATGGATGGAAGCGCGCCATGGCCGCTTGTGGGAACAGGGCATGGTCGGCATCGAGCAGTACAACAACCTGCGCAAGGTCGAGCCGATGCGCCGCGCGCTGGACGAACTGAAGGTCGGCACCTGGTTCACCGGCCTGCGCCGCAGCCAGTCCGACAGCCGCGCGCAGACCCCGTTCGTGCAGAAGCGCGGCGAGCGCTACAAGATCAACCCGATCGCCGACTGGAGCGACCGCGACCTGTGGCAGTACATGCAGCAGCACGGCCTGCCCTATCACCCGCTGTGGGAAGAGGGCTACGTGTCGATCGGCGACTTCCACACCACCCGCCGCTGGGAACCAGGCATGCGCGAGGAAGACACCCGCTTCTTCGGCCTCAAGCGCGAGTGCGGCATCCACGAGGACATCTGAGGCGGGCTTGCTGCAAGCCCTCATTGGGGCCCGCGCAAGCCTTTTTGTAGGAGCGGCTTCAGCCGCGACGAACGAAGCGGTGAACCTCCCGGCTTCGGACACAGTCGGGACTGAAGTCCCTCCTACAGTGCACCCAGCAGGCACCTCCTGCGCCCCCTGTAGGAGCGGCTTCAGCCGCGACAAACGAAGCGGTGAACCATCAGGCTGCGGACGCCGCCGGTGCCAAAGTCTTCCCACAGCGCACCCGATGAGCCGACCGCCAGCCCCTTGTGGGAGCGACTTCAGTCGCGACGAGCGGAACAAGAAACATCCAGGATTACGAAGCGATCGAGACTCGACGTCCTTCCACAGCGCACTCAGCAAGTCGGCCACGAACTCCTGCGCCAAACAGCACCGCCTCACTCCCGCCGCAGCACCCACCACCAATCCAGCGCCAGCATCAGCAACAGCGACACCCCGACCAGCGGGAACAGCACGCCGCCGATCGCCAGCAACACGAGCACGCCGCGCAAGGTGCGCCGGTCCGCCGGCAGCGGCGGCACGCCCAATCTGCCGGCCGGCCGCCGCTTCCACCACATCAGCGCGGCGCTGGCGCACAGCAGCAGGATGCCAATGCAGGACGCGATCAACAGCAGCTGATTGAAGACGCCGTATTGCTGCCCCAGGTGCACGTTGATGCCCCATTCCAAGGCCTTTGCCATGGGCCCGTAATCGGCGTAGCGCATGTCCAGCAGCACCTTGCCGCTGTACTGGTCGAGGTGGATCACCCGCTGCTGCGCCAGATCCGGCGGATACACCGACGCGGTATAGACACCACTCGCGCCACGCGGCAGCGCCACGCTGTAGCCGGCGGCGATACCTCGCGCCTGGAAGCGCGCCACGGCCGCGTCCAGGCCGATCGCGCCGGGCGCCGACGCCATCGTATCCATGGCGTCCATCGCCGTGCCCCCATGCGCGGCATGCTCCGCATGCGCATCGTTGCCGTGGTCCGCCACGTTCGCTGCCGCACCTGCATTGGCCGCAGTGGGCATCGGCATCGGCATCGGCATTTGCATCGGCATCGAAGCATTCCCCGGCCGCTGCGACTGCGGCAACCGCGCCTGGCGCAGCGACCATGCCGGCACCTCTTCGTCGCGCAAGCGTTGCGTGGACATCGGCACATCTACGCGCAGGCCCGACGGATAGCCATAGTGGTGGCCATTGGCGAGGCGGTTGACCTGTTCGCCCCAGAACCACGACCACGGCATGCCGGTCAGCGCCAGGAACAGCAACATCGCGCCGACCACGCTGCCGGTCAGCGCATGGGTATCGCGCCAGAACACGCGCTGCGGCGGTCGCCCGCGCACCGTCGTGACGCCGCCGCGGCGGCCGCGCGGCCACCACAGGTACACGCCGGTGAGCACCAGCAGGATCGCCCAGCCCGCGGCCACTTCGATCAGCGCACTGGCCCATGGCCCGACCAGGGCGAGGCTGTGCAGGCGCCGGATCGTCCACGCCACGGTACCGTGCTCGGGCAAGCTGCCCAGCACCCGCGCCCGATACGGATCCACATACACCACCACGCGGCGGCCATCGGCGGTGCCCACGGTCACTTCCGCCGCCGCATCGCGCTGTGGTGGCGTGGTGTAGCGCAGCGCCTGTCCCGGTTGCGCCGCCAATGCAGCGGCGAGCAAGTGTTCCGGCGACGACGCCTGCGCCTGCGCCGGCACCGCGACCGTCTTCAGCGCGCGGTGGAAGTAGCCATCGATCGGCTGCTGGTAGACGAAGGCGGCGCCGGTCAGCGCCAGCCACGCCAGCAGCGGCAGCACCAGCAGGCCGGCGTAGAAATGCCAGCGCCACACGGCGCGGTAGAAGCGCGCCGGCGGCGTCGCGCTCAGGTTCGGCGTGGCCATCACCAACCCCAGTTCAGGCTGGCGTACAGCGCGCGGCCGTCGCCCGGCGAGTAGCCGGAGGAACCGCTGTCGTACCAGGCGTAGACATAGTGGCGGTCGCTCAGGTTCTTCAGCTGCAGCGACAGCTCGCACTGCGCGCGCCAGGCCCAGGTCGCGCCGAGGTTGGCCAGCGCGTAACCGCCGTAGCGGCCCAGCGTATTGCTGCGCTCCACGTAGTAGTCGCCCTGCGCATTGCCCCAGGCCGACAGCTTCAGCCGCGGCGTGGCCTGCCAGTCGATGCCGGCGTTGGCCAGGTAGTGCGGCACGTTCTCGATCTCCTTGCCGCGCGTGGCCGGCGCGCTCGGGTCGGGGGTGACGACGACCGCGCGCTGCCGCGAATACGCCAGCCACAGCGTCCAGCGCTCGTCCGGACGCAGGTTCAGCTGCGCATCCCACCCGCGGCGCAGGGTCTTGCCGACGTTGCCGACCTCGCCGCTGCCGACGGTGCCATTGACGCCGAGGATGGTCGCCACCTCGTCGGAGGCGCGCTGCTCCCAGTAGGCGATGCGCGCATCCAGGCGTTTGCCGTCGGCGAACTTCAATCCGGCTTCCCAGCCGTCGTTGTACGACGGCGCCAGGTTGCCGGGCTGGCTGCGGTAGGCGCCGTTGCCGCTGCCGATCTGGAAGGTCCGGCCGATGTTGGCATAGGCGCTGGTCTGAGCGGTCAGCGCGAACACCGCGCTGAGCTTGGGCTGTTGGATCGCGCCGTAGGCGTAGGCCGGGTAGCGCGCGCCGCCGAGCCGATCGCGGAAGCTGCCGTCGACCCAGTCCACGCGGTAGCCCGGCACCAGTTGCAGCCGCTCGAACGGGCGGATCACCGCCTGCACATAGGCGCCGCGCGTGCCCAGATCGAAATCCCAGTCGCGCAACGGCGCGGTGCGTACCCGCGCCACGGTGCGATAGCGTTGCGAGGTATTGTCCTGCCATTGCCCGTCGATGCCGCCTTCCAGCGCGAACGACGTCGCCCAGTCGACCTCGGGACGCCAGCTGGCCTTGACCAGGAAACCGCGCTGGGTCTCGTCGGTATCGCGCTCCTGCTGCGCGCCGGCAGCGGTGAAGCGCACCCAGCGCTGGTTCTGGTAGCGATTCCAGTACAGCTTGGCGCTGCCCTGCACGGCGTCGGCCAGTTGCGCATCCAGATGCAGGCTCACCTGCCCGGTCTGGCGCTCGCTGCGGTCGTCGCGCGCGTAGTCGGGCGAACTGCGCGGTGCGCGTTGCGCACTGGCGTAGTCCAGATAGCCCGCTTCCAGCGCGGCGTTGCGGTAGTAGCGCGCACTGAGCCCGGCGCGCCAGGTGGCGTCCGGCGCGGTGTAGAACCACTTGCCGGCGAAGGCGCGCTTGCGCGCGTCGGCATGGTCGCGGTAACCGTCGCTGTCGCGCCACGCGGCGAAATAGTTCTGGCTCCAGCCGCCGCGCTCGATGCCCTGGCTGGCCTGCACCTCGCGCGTGCCGAAACTGCCGACGGTGACGCTGGCGCGGCCGTCGTTGCCGCCGCTGCGGGTCAGCACATCGACGCTGCCGGCGATGGCGTCCAGCCCATAACGCGGATCGTTGGTGCCGCGCACGATCTCGATCGCGGCGATGTCCAGCGGAAACACCGCGTCCAGGTACGGCATGGCGCCGGCGTTGTCGTTGCTGGGAATGCCGTCGATCAGCAGCTTGACCGCATTGACCCGGCCCTCGCCGTTGAAGCCGCGGAACGAGAAGCGGCCGGCATCGGTGCCCATCTTGAACTGGGTGACCTGCACCCCGGGCGCGCGCATCAGCAGCTCCCAGCTGTAGTCCACGTGCTGGTCCTGCAGCAGGTCGCCGCCGAGGATGTCCACGGAACTCAGCACGCTGTGCGCGGTCGGCAAGGACAGCGGATCGGCGCTGACCTGGACCTTGCCCAGGGTCAATGCGGAATCGCCGGCGGGCGGTGGCACGCCGCCATCGGCGGCATGCGTCGGCATGGAAACGCTGGCCGCGACACAGGCGCAGCTGTACGCCGCCAAGCGCGGCACGGAAAACAAACGGATCATCGATGGCTCCATCAGCACGAAGACGCGCCGCGGCGACGCCACGGCACGAAAGAACAGCCGTTCGTGTTTCAGGAAGACAGCGGAGGCCCACGCGCGGCATGAGCGCGCCAGATGCCGGTGTCCACCACCGGCGCACGCGATGCGGCCAGCGGCGCGCGCTGGCGCAACCATGGCAACACCAGCAACAGCAACGCCAGCAGGGGCAGCAGGCGCGCGGCCAGCAGGCAGTAATCGCAGGCCTGCTCGTGCGCCATGCCGCCGTCGTCGTGCGCGCCGGCGTGGGCAGGCAACGACAGCGCAGGCAACGCAAGCACCGATTGCAGGCCGCGGCTGGTGCACAGCGCACTCGCCGCGGCGGCGGCCCAGTCGCCGGAGCGCGCCTGCTGCCAGCGGCTGAGCAACGGCGCAGCCAGCATCAGCACGATCGCCAGCATGGCGAGCGTGCCCCAGAGCGACATCGGGCGGCGGCGACGGATCACCGCCGCAGTCTAGTCGAGACCCCGAGGCAGGCCAACGCGACAGAAGCGCGCAGCGTCCTTTGCGCGGAACAGCTGCCGGCTTTCGCCGCAAAGACCAGCTGCGATCCGGCTCGCTGGCTCGGTCACGCGATTGGCTCTTCCCACATCGCAACGCGCGAAGCGGATGGCGCCTTCGTCGAAGCAGCCCTGCTGGACGCGCGCCACGCGACGTCAGGCGCACTACCTCCCTCGCCACTCGGCAAGGTACAGCGCTGCCGGCACCATTCGCACCAGCACTGCTTGCCGCTTGCATCATTTCTAAATTTCCGGAATTATCGAAATGATGAATGCCGACAGCACCGTTTCCGCCCTGCGCGCCCTCGCCCACGCGCACCGCCTGGCCGCCTACCGCGCGCTGGTCCAGGCCGGGCCCGACGGCATGGCGGTGGGCGAATTGCGCGCCGCACTGGGGCTGCCCGCGGCCACGCTGACCGCGCACCTGCATGTGCTGCGCGCTGCCGGCCTGATCGCCGACCAACGCCAGGGCCGGGTGATCCGGCTGCGCGCCGACTACGCACGCATGTACGCGCTGATCGGCTTCCTGACCGAGAACTGCTGCGGCAACGGCACGTGTTCCGCCGACGCTGCCGCGCCCGCCGCCACGCGCACGCCATAACGCGCGCCCCTCTCCTCGCACCGAGTCCCCCGATGAGCGCCATCACGATCTACCACAATCCCGCCTGCGGCACCTCGCGCAATGTGCTCGGACTGATCCGCAACAGCGGCGCGGAACCGACCGTAATCGAATATCTCAAGACCCCGCCGGACCGCGCCACCCTGCAGGCGCTGATCGCGGCGCTGGGCATCCCGCTGCGCGAGGCGATCCGGCAGAAGGGCACGCCCTACGCCGAACTGGGCCTGGACGACCCGACCCTGGGCGACGACGCGCTGCTCGACGCGATGCTGCAACACCCGATCCTGCTCAACCGGCCGATCGTGGTCACCGCGCTGGGCGCGCGCCTGTGCCGGCCGTCGGAAACGGTGCTGGAAATCCTGCCCTCGCCGCAGCGCGGCGCCTTCGCCAAGGAAGACGGCGAACCCGTGATCAACGCGGACGGCCGCCGTGTCGGTTGATCTGTCCGAGCTGCCGAACCTGGACCCGGCCGCGTTCGTGCGCCCGGATCCGCTGGCACTGAACGCCGCCCGCGCCACGCATCCGCCGCGCATCCTGCTGCTGTACGGCTCGTTGCGCGAGCGCTCCTACAGCAAGCTGCTGGCGCTGGAAGCGGCGCGGCTGCTGCAGGCGATGGGCGCGGAAACGCGCATGTTCGATCCGAGCGGCCTTCCGCTGCCCGACGCGGCCCCCGACAGCGATGCGAAAGTGCAGGAACTGCGCGAGCTGACCCTATGGAGCGAAGGCATGGTCTGGTCCTCGCCGGAACGCCACGGTGCGATGAGCGGCGTGCTCAAGGCGCAGATCGACTGGATCCCGCTCAGCCAGGGCGCGCTGCGCCCCACCCAGGGCAAGACCCTGGCGCTGCTGCAGGTGTCCGGCGGTTCGCAGTCGTTCAATGCGCTCAACCAGATGCGCGTGCTCGGCCGCTGGATGCGCCTGCTGACCATTCCCAACCAGTCGTCGGTGGCCAAGGCCTGGCAGGAATTCGACAGCCTAGGACGGATGCGCCCCTCGTCCTACTACGACCGGCTGGTGGACGTGATGGAGGAACTGCTCAAGTTCACCCTGCTCACCCGCGACCTGGCGCCGTACCTGGTCGACCGCTACAGCGAACGCCGGCCTGGCACCGAATCTTTGGCTGCAGCATCGGGCGCGGCACCGCCTGCGTCCGTTGCGCCGGCGTGAAGACGGCGTCGTGAGGATGTGTGACCGTTACCATAGAATGCGCGCCTCACCGCCGCCGAGCCGTTCGCATGTCTTCCGTAGCATCCGCCGGCCCGGTCTATTGCGCCGCCAAACCCGGCAACGAAACGCTGCGCCTGGATGCGCTGCATAGCTACGCGATCCTGGACACGCCGCGCGAGCCGGCCTTCGACGACATCACCCGGCTGGCCGCGATGATCTGCCAGACGCCGATCGCGGTGGTCAACCTGATCGATAGCGAGCGGCAGTGGTTCAAGAGCGAGATCGGCCTGGGCACGCGGGAAACCCCGCTGGCCACCTCGATCTGCGCGCACGCGCTGCTCGAGGACGACCTGCTGCTGGTGCCGGATACGCGCGAGGATCCGCGCTTCGCCTCCAATCCGCTGGTGACCGGCGCAGAGCGCCTGCACTTCTACGCCGGCGCCTTGCTGAAGACCTCCGACGGCCTGCCGCTGGGCACGGTCTGCGTGCTCGACCGGCGCGCGCGGCAGCTGACCTACGACCAGATCGAGGCGCTGCGCGCACTGGCGCGGCAGGCCATGGCGCAGTTGGAACTGCGCAAGGCGCTGGCGCTGGCGCAGGAATCCAACCACTACCGCAGCCGCCTGCTGGCCATCGCCGGCCACGACCTGAAGACGCCGCTGCGCACCGCCTCCTACGCGCTGGCCAAAGTCCGGCGCGAGCTCGACGCGGTCGGCGTACCGCTGGACGAGGCGCGCAAGGCGCTGAGCCAGGTCGCCGCCGGCCTGGACGAACTCGCCGCCAGTGCGGTCGCCGGCGGCGAACACAGCCTGCCGGTGCAGGGCGAGGTGGCCCTAGGCGATCTGCTCGGCCCGATCCTGGACACCTGGCGGCCGCAGGCCGCGGCCAAGGGACTGCGCCTGCGCTACGTGCCGACCACGCTGCGCGTGCGCAGCCATCCCACGCTGCTGGCCACCTTGCTCGGCAACCTGCTCGGCAACGCGGTCAAGTACACCGAGCACGGCTCGGTCCTGATCGGTTGCCGGCGCCGCGGCGAGCACGTGGTGGTGGACATCATCGACAGCGGCGTCGGCATGGACGGCGACAGCCTGCGCGATCTGTTCCAGGCCTTCCGCCAGGCCGATCCGCGCAGCGAAGGCCTCGGCCTGGGGCTGTGGATCGTGCGCCGCACCGCGGAAACGCTGGGCTGCGGCGTCGAGGTGCGCAGCCGCCCGGGCCAGGGCAGCCGCTTCTCGGTGACCCTGCCGCTGGCGAACGCGAGCGACGCCTGAGCGCGGCTGCACCGCGCGCGCCTTGGCGCACGCGGCATGGCGGGTTATTCCTTCAGCACCATGTCGATGCACAGCACCGCGGCCATGATCAGGATGCGCACGTCGTCCTCGGCCGGCACCGCATGCTCGATCGCCAGCATGTAGTTGTCGGCGGAGGTGAACAGCTCCTTGCCCAGCCCGGCCCACTTCTTGGCCACGCGCGCCAGCTCGCGCTCGCCCTGCACGAAGCGGAAATCCCAGCTGGTCCACTTGCCGCGCAGCGTGCACACCAGCTTCTCGCGCGCATCGAGCACGTCGAACTTGCCGCCGATGGAGAAGAACTTCTGGCTGAAGGAACCGACCAGGCGATCGCGCTCGTCCAGCACCTCGACCTTGGACAGGAACAGCGAAAACCCGCGCTTGACCGTCAGCACCTTCTGCCCGTTCGGCGTACGCACTTCCACCTGGAACGGGGTCATGCGCTTGTAGTCGGTGAAACGGAAGATCTTGGTGAACAGGCCCAGGTTCGGCTCGCGGCATTCGAGCACCTTCTGGTTGCTCTGCGGATCGAACACGTCGTAGTTGTTGGCGGCCTTGAACATGCCGACCTGCTCCTTGACGAAGAACAGGTTCTGCTGGAGGACGGGGTGCATGGACATCCTTGTGCTGGATAAAAGAGCGCGCACCGTAGCGGCCGCGCGCCGCGATGGCAATGGCAAGGCCCGACCGTGCGGCGTTTGCGCATAGCGGCGGGCGCGCCGTTCGCGCGGCGCCATGGCGATTGCCGACGTGCAGATCGCGCGACCGGAGCGGCCCGCGCCAGGCGCGGCGAAGACGCCGCAGCGCCGCTCAGCTGGTGATGGTCTGGGTCAGCTCTTCCCAGCTCGGCGGGGTCGGCCAGTCCGGCTCCTGGTTGCCTTCCATGACCCGGCGCAGGTCGCGGGTGTCGATCTGCGGTGCCAGCACGTGCACCAGTTCCAGCGCGTAGTCGCGCAGCACGCGGTCGCGCGGCAGCACCGCCCAGGCGATGCACTCCGGGATCTCCGGCGGCGCCGGCCAGGCGCGCAGGTCGGTGTCGCCGGCATGCACCGCCATTTCCGCGAGCAGGCCGACGCCGAGGCCGGCGCGCACGTAGGTCTTGATCAGGTCGGCATCGAGCGCGGTCAGCGCGATGCTCGGCTCCAGCCCGAGCCGGCCGAACGCGCGTTGCAGCGAGGAGCCGGAGCGGGTCGAGGATTCGTAGCTGATCAGCGGCTGCACCGCCAGCGCGGCCATGTCCGGCACCCGCTTGGGCACGTCCAGCGCATGCCCGCGCGGCACCAGCACCAGCCGCCGCCAGCGGTACAGCGGCACCGCGATGCCGGCGCCCGGCTCGCTGCCGGCGGTGCTGACGATGGCGATGTCGGCATCGCCCTGGCTGAGCAGGTCCAGCGCCGCGCTCTCGGCGGCCTGCTGCAGATGCACGCTGACCTGCGGATAGGCCTGCTTGATCTGCGCCACCGCCGGCGGCAGCACGAAGCGCGCCTGGGTGTGGGTGGTGGTCAGGGTCAGCTGGCCCTGGCTCTCGCGGCGCTGGTTGGCGGCGTAGGTGCGGATGTTGTTGGCCTCGGCCAGCACCGCGCGGGCGCGCTCGATCACTTCGCGGCCGGCCGGGGTCACCGTTTCCAGGCTGCGGCCCTTGCGCACGAACAGCAGGAAACCGAGTTCGTCCTCCAGCTGCTTGAGCTGCTTGGACAGCCCCGGCTGGGTGGCGTGCACGCGCGCCGCGGCCAGGGTGATGTTGAGATCGGCGTCGGCGATGGCGACGAGGTAGCGGAGTTGGGTCAGCGTCATCGGAGCGAGGGCGAGGCGCCGCCTGGCGGGAGCAGCCACGACTGTAGTGGAAATGGGTCCCTCACCTTATAACCGAAAGCTATCTGGTAGAGGCATGAAGTCATTTCCGGCGGCTATAAGGCGGCGCTACGGTCACCCCTCCCACCTCCTTCCTGCGTTGCGACCGCCGTGAGCCCTGCCCCGATTGCGTTGTATCCGGACCTGCGCGAGCGGCCCGTGCTGGTGGTCGGCGGCGGCGCCGCCGCCGAGCGCCAGATACAGGCGCTGCTCGCGGCCGGCGCGCTGCCGCGGCTGGGTGCGCCGGCGCTGACGCCGGCGTTGCAGGCCCTGGCCGATGCCGGACGCATCCAATGGCTGCACGGCCGCTTCGATGGCGCCTGGCTGGACGCGGTGTGGTATCTGGTCGCCGCCAGCGACGACCCCGCGCTGAACCGGCAGGCGCTGCAGGCCGCGGCCGCGCAGCGGGTGCTGGCGCAGGCTGCGGCCAACGCCGCCGATACGGCCGCAGCGTCGGCGGACGGCGCTGGCGACGGCCTCGGCGCCTCCGCCGCTGCAGCGCAGGCGATCCGTCCCGGCACGGTGACCCTGGTCGGGGCCGGCCCCGGCGATCCCGGCCTGCTGACGCTCAACGCGCTGCATGCGCTGCGCGGCGCCGACGTGGTCCTGCACGACCGCCTGGTCAGCGCCGCGATCCTGGACCTGCTGCCGGACGCGGCCGAGCGGATCGAAGTCGGCAAGTCGGCCAGTGGCCACAGCGTGCGCCAGGAGCAGATCCACGCGCTGATGCTGGAGCACGCGCGGCGCGGGCGCCGCGTGGTGCGGCTGAAGGGCGGCGATCCGTTCGTGTTCGGCCGCGGCGGCGAGGAACTGGAATACCTGCGCGCGCACGGCGTGCCCTACGCGGTGGTGCCGGGCATCACCGCGGCGCTGGCCTGCGCGGCCTACGCCGGCATCCCGCTGACCCACCGCGAGCACGCGCAGTCGCTGCGCCTGGTCACCGCGCACTGCAAGGAATCCTTCGACACGCTGGACTGGGCCGCGCTGGCGCAGGAACGGCAGACCCTGGCGGTGTACATGGGCGTGGCCGGACTGGACACCGTGCGCGACCGCCTGCTGCGCGCCGGCCGCGCCGCCGAGACCCCCTTCGCGCTGGTGGAAAACGGCTCGCGCCCGCAGCAGCGGGTGGTGGTCGGCACCCTGGCCGACCTGCCCGACACCGCCCGCGCGCACCAGGTGCGTTCGCCGGCGCTACTGATCCTGGGCGAGGTGGCCGCACTGGCGACCGGCCTGCACTGGTTCGGCGCCGCACCGCTGGGCGCACCGCCCTCACCTTTCCCGACGCCGGCCGTGCCTACCCTGGCTCACGCCGCCTGACCCGCATCTTCTACGGAGACCCTGCGCATGGCCATCTACGACAATATCCTCGACACCGTCGGCCACACCCCGATCGTCAAGCTGCACCGCCTGCCGCCCGCGCACGTGGACCTGTACGTCAAGGTCGAGGCGTTCAATCCCGGCGGCTCGGTCAAGGACCGGCTGGCGCTGGCGATCGTGCTCGACGCCGAGGCCAAGGGCCTGCTCAAGCCCGGCGACACCATCGTCGAGGCCACCTCCGGCAACACCGGCGTGGCCCTGGCGATGGTCGCCGCCGCGCGCGGCTACAAGTTCGTGGCGACGATGGTGGAGACCTTCTCGATCGAGCGCCGCAAGCTGATGCGCGCCTTCGGCGCCAAGGTGATCCTGACCCCGGCCGCCGAGCGCGGCAGCGGCATGGTGCGCAAGGCCGAGGAACTGGCGCAGCAGCACGGCTGGTTCCTGGCCCGCCAGTTCGCCAACCCGGCCAATCCGGCCTACCACCGCAGCACCACCGCCGCGGAAATCCTGCGCGATTTCGCCGGCCGCCGGCTCAATCATTTCGTCAGCGGCTGGGGCACCGGCGGCACCCTCACCGGCGTCGGCGAAGTGCTGCGCGTGGCGCGTCCGGAAGTCCGCATCACCGCCACCGAGCCGGCCGGCGCCGCGCTGCTGCAGGGCCAGGAATGGAAGCCGCACAAGATCCAGGGCTGGACCCCGGACTTCGTGCCGGAAGTGCTCAACCGCGAGGTCTACGACGAAGTGCTGAGCGTGGAGGACACCGACGCGATCTCCGTCTCGCGCCGCCTTGCCGCCGAGGAAGGCATCTTCACCGGCATCTCCGGCGGCGGCACCGTGGCCACCGCACTGCGCGTGGCCGAGACCGCCGCACCCGGCTCGGTGATCCTGGCGATGCTGCCCGACACCGGCGAGCGCTACTTCTCCACCCCGCTGTTCGCCGACATCAACGAAGGCTCCGACGACGACTGGCTGGCCGGCCTGCCGTAACCGCCGTGGCGACGCGGGGGATGCAACCGCGTCGACCCCGCACTTGCGGTGCGTGAGTTGGATGCACTGTAGGAGGGGCTTCAGCCCCGACAGACTGTGTCCGAAGCCCGAACCTCCCACACTCCACTCGTCGCGGCTGAAGCCGCTCCCACAGGGACTTGCGGCAAGCTGGCTGGGTGCACTGTGGGAGGGACTTCAGTCCCGACGCATTGCGCCATCGGAAAGCGCACCGCTTCGCTCGTCGCGGCTGAAGCCGCTCCTACAGAGACTCGCGGCGAGCTGCCTGGGTGCACTGTAGGAGGAGCTTCAGCCCCGACAGGCTGTGTCCGAAGTCCGAACCTCCCACACTTCGCTCGTCGCGGCTGAAGCCATTCCCACAGAGACTTGCGGCAAGCTGGCTGGGTGCACTGTGGGAGGGACTTCAGTCCCGACGCATTGCGCCATCGGAAAGCGCACCGCTTCGCTCGTCGCGGCTGAAGCCGCTCCTACAGCAACTCGCGGCAAGCCGCCTGTGTGCACTGTGGGAGGGACTTCAGTCCCGACGCATTGCGCCGTCGGAAAGCGCACCGCTTCGCTCGTCGCGGCTGAAGCCGCTCCTACAGCAACTCGCGGCAAGCTGGCTGGGTGCACTGTGGGAGGGACTTCAGTCCCGACGCATTGCGCCGTCGGAAGGCGCACCGCTTCGCTCGTCGCGACCGATCGCCCGACGCCACGCAGCGCCGCTTCCACAATCGCGATATCAGCGCGCAGCGAGCGCGGATAGCTTCAGCAGCGACGCAGCGTCTTCCACCTGCGGACACTGCTTCTCCAGCGCCGACACACGCAGCAACAGCTGCGCGGCCACCGCCAGTGCGATCACCGCCGGGGCCTTGCCGTCGATGCCGGGCAGGCCGATCGGGCAGACCAGCCGCGCCTGCGCGGCCTCGCCCAGGCCCTCGTGGCGCAGCCGCGACAGGAAGCGCGCGCGCTTGGAGGCCGAGCCGATCAGGCCGACGAAGCCTGCCTGACCGCTCAGCGCCGCCGCGGTGAGCCGATAATCCAGGGCGTGGTCGTGGGTCAGGATCAGCAGCATCGCCTCGGCCGGCGCCGCAGCGGCACGCGCGAGCAGTGCCGCTTCCTGCAGATGCTCCGCGCCGGCCGCCGCGGCCAGGTCGGCGCGCGGATCGGACCAGGCCAGCGCGAACGGCAGGCCGTGCAGCGCACGCGCGATGGCGATGCCGACATGGCCGGCGCCGAACAAAGACAGCGGCGTGCAGCGCGGGCCGATCGCCTGCGCCAGCAACGCGCCCGCCGCGGGCGCCGGCTCCCGCAGCGACAGCGCTTGCGGCGCCGCATCGCCGATGCGGTGTTCGAGATCGCCGCGCCGCAGCCGGGTCAACAACGTGCGGCCCAGCGTCGCCTGCCGCAGCCAGTCGCTGCGCGCCGGGTCCAGCCGCTCCAGCAGCAGGCGCACGCGGCCGCCGCAGCACTGGCCGAGCAGATCGTCGGCCCGGGCCTGCGCCGCGCAGTCGCCGCAACTGCCGCTGCAGCGCACGGCACGCGCCGGCGCGACCGCGCCCAGCGTGTAGTCCTGCACCTGCCAACTGCCTGGCGGCTGCGCGAGGAGCACGCGCGCCAGCGCACAGGCACGCCACTCGAGCACGCCGCCGCCGATGGTGCCGATGCTGCCGTCGGCACTCACCAGCATGCGCGTGCCGGCCTCGCGCGGGGTCGAACCGGCGGTGGCCAGCACCGTGACCAGCGCGGTCGCGCCGCGCGCCAGCGCCGCTTCGGCCTGCAGGCTCCAGTCAGCGCGCATCGGCGCGCCGTGCCGCGATCGCGGCCAGGATGCGTTCCGGCGTGGCCGGCGCATCCAGCGCCGGCAGTCCCGTGCCCGGCGCCGCCGCGGCCACCGCTTGGGTCAGCGCCGAGAACACCGAGATCGCCAGCATCAACGGCGGTTCGCCGACCGCCTTGGAACGGTGGATCGTGGCCTCGTTGTTGCGGCCGGCCTGCCACAGGCGGATGTCCATCCGCGCCGGGCGGTCGCTGGCGGTGGGAATCTTGTAGGTGGACGGCGCATGCGTCAGCAGCCGGCCGTGCGCGTCGTAGACCAGTTCCTCGGTGGTCAGCCAGCCCATGCCCTGGACGAAGCCGCCCTCGATCTGGCCCAGATCGATCGCCGGATTGAGCGAGCGGCCGACGTCGTGCAGCACGTCCACCGCCAGCACCTTATGCTCGCCGGTCAGCGTGTCGATCACCACTTCGCTCAGCGCCGCGCCGTAGGCGAAGTAGTAGAACGGGCGGCCGCGGTGGCTGGCGCGGTCGTAGTGGATCTTGGGCGTGGCGTAGTAGCCGCTGGCGGCCAGCGAGATGCGCGCCATGTGCGCCTGCCGGCACAGCGCGCCGAACGCCAGTTCCAGGCTGCCGGCGACGACCTTGCCGGCGGCGAAGCGCACCTGCTCTGGCGCCACGCCGCCGCGCTCGGCGGCCAGCGCGGCCAGGCGCGCACGGATCTCGCTGGCCGCATTGTAGGCGGCCATGCCGTTGAGGTCGGTGCCCGAGGAGGCCGCGGTGGCCGAGGTATTGGGCACCTTGTCGGTGCGCGTGGCGGTGATGCGCACGCGCTCTACGCCGATGCCGAACACGTCGGCGACGATCTGCGCGACCTTGATCATCAGCCCCTGGCCCATCTCGGTGCCGCCGTGGTTGAGCTGCACCGAGCCGTCGGCATAGACCAGCACCAGCGCGCCGGCCTGGTTGAGGTGGCTGGTGGTGAAGCTGATGCCGAACTTCACCGGGGTCAGCGCCAGGCCTTTCTTCAGCACCCGGTGACGCGCGTTGAACGCGGCGACCGCCGATTGCCGCGCGGCGTAGTCGGCGCGCGCGGCCAGTTCCTCGATCAGCGCCGGCGCGACGTTGTCCTCCACGATCATGCCGTACGGCGTGACGTTGCGGTCCGGCGCCGCGTATAGGTTGATGCGGCGCACCGCCAGCGGATCGCGGCCCAGCGCAGCGGCGACCGCGTCCAGCACCCGCTCGATCGCCAGCATGCCCTGCGGCCCGCCGAAGCCGCGGAACGCGGTGTTGGACACGGTATGCGTGCGCAGCCGGTGCGAGACGATCTCCACCACCGGCAGCCAATAGCAGTTGTCGGCATGGAACATGGCGCGGTCGTTGATCGCCAGCGACAGGTCGGTGGTGGCGCCGCAGCGCGAGGCCAGGTCCAGGCGCAGCGCCAGGATGCGGCCGTCGTCGTCGAAGCCGGCGTGGTAGTCGACCACGAAGTCGTGGCGCTTGCCGGTGATGCGCATGTCGTCGTCGCGGTCGTAGCGCAGCTTGGCCGGGCGCCCGGTGAGCGCCGCGACCAGCGCGCAGGCCGCGGCCGGCGCCGCCGCCTGGGTCTCCTTGCCGCCGAACGCGCCGCCCATGCGCCGCACTTCCACGGTCACGTCGGCGCTGTGCAGCCCGAGCAGCTCCGCGATCAGGTGCTGCACTTCGCTCGGGTGCTGGGTCGAGGACAGCACATGCAGCTGGCCCTGCTCGCCGGGCAAGGCCAGCGCGATCTGCCCTTCCAGGTAGAAATGCTCCTGCCCGCCGATCTCCAGCGCACCGCTGCACTGCCGCGGCGCCGCGGCCAGGGCGGCGTCGACATCGCCGCCGCGCGCCATGCGCTGCGCCGGCTCCAGCACCGCACCGGCGGCACGCGCCTCGGCGATGCTCAGCAGCGCCGGCAGCGGCGCATACTCGACCTGCGCCAGACGTGCCGCGCGCCTGGCGGCGGCATGGCTGTCGGCAGCGACGACGAACAGCGGCTGGCCGTGATAGAGCACGGCGTCGTGGGCGAACAGGGGATCGTCGTGCGCGACCGGAGCGACGTTGTTCGCGGCGGGAATATCGGCGGCGGCGAACACCGCCACCACGCCGGGCGCGGCCCGCACCGGTGCCAGGTCCACGCGCAGCAAGCGCGCATGCGCGTGCTCGCTCAGTCCGAACGCCAGATGCAACATGCCCGGCGGCTCCGGCAGATCGTCGATATAGCGCGCCTGGCCGCTGACATGCGCCTGCGCGCTGTCGTGCTGCAACGAACGCTGCACCTGCGGCAACGCCGCGTCGCTGGTGGCCGGCCCGTCAGCCATCGACCAACTCCAGCGCCAGCACCGATAGCGGTTCGCGCGGATGCGCGTGCCCGATCCACAGCCGCCGCAGCAGGTTCGCGGCGACCGCCAGGCGATACCCCGCCGAGCCGCGCGCATCGCTGAGCGGGCTGAAGTCCTGCGCCAGCGTGACGGCGGCCGCCTCGATCGCCGCCTCGCTCCATGGCTGGCCGAGCAGGGCCTGTTCGGCGCCGCGCGCACGCTGCGGAATGCCGGCCATGCCGCCGAAGGCGATCCGCGCCTGCGTCACCACGCCGTCGTCGATGCTTAGCGCGAACGCGCCGCAGACCGCGGAGATATCGCTGTCGAAGCGCTTGCTGAGCTTGTCGACGCGGTACAGCGTGGCGGCCGCCGGCCGTGGCACGTACACGCTCTCCACGAACTCGCCCGGCAAGCGCGCCTGGCGGCCATAGGCCAGAAAGAAGTCCTCCAGCGGCAGCACACGCCGCTCATCGCCACGGCGCAGGGTCACGCTGGCACCGAGCGCGATCAGCGCCGGCGGCATGTCGCCGATCGGCGAGCCATTGGCGATGTTGCCGCCGATGGTGCCGGCGTTGCGCACCTGGGTGCCGCCGATGCGCCGCAGCAGTTCGCCCAGCGCCGGGTGCAGCGCGGCCAATGCGGAATGTGCCTCGCTGTAGCGCACGCAGGCTCCGAGGTGCAGACCGTCGGGCGCGTCGTGCAGTTCGCGCAGCTCGGGGATGTCGCCGATGAACACCACATCGTCGAGCACGCGCTGCTGCTTGGTCACCCAGAGACCGACATCGGTGGCGCCGGCGACCAGGCGCGCGTCGGGGCGTTCCAGCAGCAACGCGGCCAATGCGTCGGCGCTGCGCGGCGCCTCGCTGCGCCGCGTGCGGCCGGCCGCCGCATCGGCATGCATCTGTACCAACGCGGTCTGGCGGCGCAACGCGCGCAGGCCGGCAAGCGTGGCCGCGTCGTCGCGCGGCACCAGCGGCACCGCCGCGGCGGCCTCCAGGATCGGGCCATAGCCGGTGCAACGGCACAGGTTGCCGGCGATCACGTCGGCCAGCGCCGCCTGTTCGGTGCCCAGCGCACCGACGCTGCGTGCGTACAGCGACATCACGAAGCCCGGCGTGCAGAAGCCGCACTGCGACCCATGGCGCTGCACCAGTTCGTCCTGCAGCGGATGCAGCGCGCCGCCGGCCGCCAGGCTCTCCACGGTCAGCAGCGCCTTGCCGTCGAGCATCGGCACGAACAGGATGCAGGCGTTGAGCGCGCGCCAGCGCACCCGCTCTTCGCCCTCGGCACCGGCCAGTTCGCCGACCAGCACCGTGCACGCGCCGCAATCGCCTTCGGCGCAGCCTTCCTTGCTGCCGGTACGGCCGAGCCGGTAGCGCAGCAGATCGAGCACGCTGGCGGTCGGGTCCACCGCCTCCAGTTCCAGCACGTGCCCATCCAGCAGGAACCGCACCGCGTCCATCTCAGCTGCCCCGGTAGGTGGAATAGCCGAACGGCGAGACCAGCAGTGGCACGTGGTAATGCGCGTTAGCGGCCAGGCCGAATGCGATCGGCACCACGTCCACGAACGGCGGCTCGGGCAAGGCCACACCCTGGTCGCGGAAGTAGTCGGCCACCGCGAATTCCAGCCGATAACGTCCTGTCTCCAGGCTCAGTTCGCGCAGCGCCGGGCAGCGCCCGTCGGCATCGGTGACACCGGCGTGCAGCAGCGCCTCGCCGGCGAACAGGCGCACCGCCACGCCGGCGGCGGGCACGCCGCGGCTCAGGTCCAGCACATGGGTCGATAGCGTGCTCATCCGACGCAATCCTCCGCTTGCGGCAACGGCCATTGGCCGACGAATTCGGGTTCGGCGTAATCCAGGTAGGCGCCGACGATCGCCTCGCGCTCATCTAGGAACAACTGGTCGGCGACCGCCTTCACCAGCCGCGGCAACGCGTGCTTGAGACCAGACAAGGCCGCCGCCGACAGGCCCAGGCTCAGCAGCGCCGAATAGTTGAACGCGAACAGCCCGTGCAGCGCGGGCGCATGCGCGGGCGTGCGCGGCAGCAGTTCGAACCCCGGCCCCAGGTAGGGGTGCGCGTCCAGCAGCGGCACCTCCTGCCCTTGCGGCGGCCGGTAGCGGTCGGACCAGCGCACGATGCCGTCGGCCACCGCGGCCAGCTCCGGGCGCAGCGCCGGATCGGTGATCAGGCCGGTGGACAGCACCACGAAATCGAACTGCAGGCGCGCATGCGGCGTGGTCACCGCCACGCCGCCGGCGTCTTCGGCCACGTGCTGCCACGGGCTGCCCAGATGCAGGTGGAAATTGGGCCAGGCCGCCGCGCGCTCGAAGGTGTCGTTGGTCGGCGGCTGGTTGTGGCGGAAGAAGCTGGCCATCATCGCGTACTTGTCGGCATCGGGCAGCGCGGCGAAGCGCGGAATGATGCCGCTGCGCTCCATGTGCCGGATCGGATTGACCCGCGGCAGTTCGGCGCGGCGCAGGAACACGTGCACCTCGCCGACGCCGGCGGCCAGCGCGTGCTGGGCGTTGTCGAAGGCCGAGGCGCCACCGCCGAGGATGCCGACGCGGCGCCCAGCCAGGGCCGCGTAGTCGATCGCCTCGGAGGTGTGCGCGTAGCGCGAGCGCGGCAGCGTCCGCGCCACCAGCGGCGGTACGTGCCATTGCCCGCCGCCCTGGATCCCGGTCGCCAGCACCACCTTGCGCGCGAGCAGGCTGTCGCCGCCGGCCAGGTGCAGCCGCTGCAGGCGCTGCGCCGGCAACGGCTCGATGCGCAGCAGCCGCGTCTGGTTGCGCACCGGCAGCCGGAGCACCTCGCGGTACCAGCGCAGGTAGTCCATCCAGTCGGCGCGCGCGATCTTGCCCAGCGCGTCCCAGGCCGCCGCGCCGTGGCGGGCTTCCCAGTAGGCGCGGAAGGTCAGCGACGGCATGCCGAAGTCCAGCGCGCTCAGCTCCTTCGGCGTGCGCAGGGTGACCATGCGCGCATAGGTGACCCACGGGCCTTCCTGGCCGGCGGGGTTCTCGTCGATCACCAGCAGGTTGGAGATGCGCTCGCGCAGCAACCCGAACGCCGCGCCCAGCCCGCTCTGCCCGCCGCCGACCACGACCACGTCGTAGACATGTTCGGCGCCATGGCGCTGTGGGCGGGTCCAGTCGGGGCCGCCATGGCCGAGCCACTGCAGCTCGCGCGCCACCTGCGCCGACAGCGCCTGCAAGCCGCCAGCCGCCGCGCTCACTGCAGAGCCTCCAGGCGCAAGCGCACGATCTTGGCGATCTCGTCGAGCGCGGTGGCGATTTCGGCATCGCGCGGATTCGCCAGCCGCGCCTGCATCGCCGCGAAAATCCCGGCCTTGTCGGTCAGACGCACGCAGATCACGAACGGAAAATCGAAACGCGCGCGATAGGCCGCATTGAGCGCATGGAACCGCGCGAACTCCTCGGCGGTGAGCCGATCCAGCCCGGCCTGCGCCTGCTCGGCCGCCGAGGCCGCGGTCAGGCTGCCGTCGATCGCAGCCTTGCCGGCCAGCTCCGGATGCGCGCGGATCAGTGCCAGCCGCTCGTCGGCGCTGGCCGCGTGCAGCACCTGCAGCAGGCCCGCATGCAGATCGGCGAACGGGCGCCGCGCCGCCGCCCGTTGCACCACCCACGGCGAATGCTCGAACAGCGCGTGCAGCCGCGCGACAAACTCGGCCTCGGGCAGCGCATTCCAGTCGACGCCGCTCATGCGTGGTCCCCCTGCAGCGACACGTGCGCCGACACTACCTTCCAGCCGTCGGCGAAGCGCACCCAGCTCTGGCTCTGGCGGCCGCGGCGGGTGCTGCCTTCGCGCAGGAACTCGGCATCGGCGGTGGCGAAGTCGCGCCCATAGGCGACGATCTGCACCCGCTGCAACTGGCGCTGCGGCGAACCGCCGCGCGCGCGACGGAACGCGCGGATCGCCTCGGCGCCGTACAGCGTTTCGCCGACGCCGTAACGCACCGTGGTCGGCGCATCGTGGAACAGCCGGTCCAGCGCGGCGACGTCGTCGGCCATCAGCGCACGCTCGTAGGCGGCGAACGCCGCCTGCACCTCGGCCAGTACCTCGGGCGCATCGATGATCATGCCGGGTGCACCCGCTGCCAGTGGCGGGCGATGTCGATGCGCCGCGCGATCCAGGCCTGGCCACTGGCCAGCGCATGATCGACGAAACGGGCCAGCGCCAGCGCGCGCGCCGGGCGTCCGGCGATGCGCCCGTGCAGGCCCACCGACATCATCCGCCCGCCTTCGGCGCACAGCTGCTCGAAGCTGTCGCGCAGGTAGCGGAAGAACGGTTCGCCGTCGGCGAAGCCGTTGTAGGCGACGAACTTCATGTCGTTGGCGTCCAGCGTGTACGGCACCACCAGCTGCGCGCGGCCGTGGCGGCGGTCGTAGTACGGCAGGTCGTCGGCGTAGCTGTCGGCGTCGTAGACGAAGCCGCCCTCCTCGGCCACCAGGCGCGCGGTGTTGGGACTGGTGCGGCCCTGGTACCAGCCCAGCGGGCGCGTCCCGGCAACTTGCGTGTGCAAGGCGATCGCCGCGGCGATATGCGCGCGTTCGGTCGCCTCCGGCACCTGCTGGTAATCGATCCAGCGCAGGCCGTGGCTGGCGATCTCCCAGTCGGCGTCGCGCATCGCCTGCACCGCCTCGGGATTGGCCGCCAGCGCCTGCGCCACGCCGAACACCGTCACCGGCACGCCGCGCGCGGCGAACAGCCGCTGCAGCCGCCAGAAGCCGGCGCGGCTGCCGTATTCGTACAGGCTCTCCATCGCCATCGCGCGCGCGCCCGGCTGGCTGTGCGCGCCGACCATCTCCGACAGGAACGCCTCCGAGCCGGCATCGCCGTTGAGCACGCAGTTCTCGGCGCCTTCCTCGTAATTGACCACGAACTGCAACGCCACCCGCGCGCCACCCGGCCACTGCGGGTCCGGCGGCTGCGCGCCGTAGCCGACCAGGTCGCGCGCCGCGCTCACCGCTGCGCTCCGTCGGCCTGCCAGGCGGCCAGCGCCGCATCCACCCCGGCGCCCGGCGTGCAGGCATAACCTTCGGCGCGCAGCACCGCTTCCAGCGCGCCCAGGGTGATCAGCACCTTGTGCTTCATCGCGTTGTAGCCCATCGCGCCGATCCGCCACAGCTTGCCCTGCAGCGGCCCGAACGCAGTGCCGATCTCGATCTCGAAATCCTCGCGCATGCGCCGCCGCACCGCCTCGCCGTCGATGCCGGCAGGAATCGCCACGCCGGTGACGTTGGTCATGCGATAGCGGTCGTCGCCGAACACCTGCAGTCCCAGCGCGCGCACGCCGGCGGCGACGGCGCGGCCGGCGGCGGCATGCCGCGCGAAGCGGGCGGGCAGGCCTTCCTGCAGCGCCACGCGCGCGCACTCGCGCGCCGCGTACAGCATGCTGGTGGCCTCGGTATGGTGGTTCAGGCGCTTGTCCGACCAGTAGTCCATCACCATCGCCAGATCGAAATAATTGGAGCCGATGCGCACGCCGCTGCCGTTGGCGAGGTCGTCGCGGACGATGCCGCGCTCGACATGGCGGCGCGCGAAGATCGCCTCGGCGGCGCGTGCGGACACGGTGATCGGCGCCGAACCGGACGGCCCGCCCAGGCACTTCTGCAGACCGCCGGTGACCACGTCCACGCCCCAGGCGTCGCTGGCGATCGGCATGCCGCCGATGGTCGCGGTGGCATCGACGTAGGACAGCGCGCCGGCGGCGCGGCACAGCGCGCCGAGGCCATCCAGCGGCTGCGCCATCGTGGTCGAGGTATCGCCGTGCACGCAGGCGACCAGCTTCGGCGCGAAGCGTTCGATCGCCTCGGCCACCGCCGCCATCGGCACCACCTCGCCCCACGGCGCATCCACGTTCTCCACCACCGCGCCGATGCGGCCGAGGATCTCGCCGAGCAGCAGGCCGAAGCGGCCGAAGTTCAGCACCAGCACGCGATCGCCCGGCGTCACCAGCGACACCAGCGCCGCCTCGATGCCGGCGCGCGCGGTGCCGTCGACCAGGAAGGTCCAGCGGTTCTCGGTCCCGAACAGCGGCCGGTACAGCGCCATCACCTGGTTCATGTAGCCGGTCATTTCCGGATCGAACTGGCCGAGCAGGTCGGCCGACATCGCGCGCAGCACGCGCGGATGCGCATTGACCGGGCCCGGCCCCATCAGCAGGCGTTGCGGCGGATCGATTTCGCCGAACAGCTCGGCATGCGACGGATCAACGGACAAGGGTGTCTCCCAGGGATTCGATGAAGTGCAGCATCGCCGCCACCGCCACGTCGGCATCGGCGGGATCCACGTGTTCGGCAGGATGGTGGCTGACGCCGCCGGCGCAGCGAAGGAACAGCATCGCGGTCGGGCACAGCGCGGCCATCACCATCGCGTCGTGGCCGGCGCCGGACACCAGCCGCCGCGGCGCGAGGCCCTGCGCGGCGATCGCCGCGTCCAGCGCGGCGACCAGGCGCGGATCGCAAGGGCTGGCCGGCAGGTCCTGTACGCACTGCAGGTCCAACTGCACGCCGCGCGCCGCGGCGATCGCATGCAGGCGTTGCGCGATCGTTTCGGCCGCCGCGTCGCGCACGGCATCGTCGCCGGCACGCACGTCGATCGAGAATTCGACCCGCCCCGGCACCACGTTGACCGCGCCCGGCGCGACCTGCAGGCGCCCGACCGTGGCCACCAGGTCCGCGCTGCCGGCGCGCGCGACCTGCTCCACCGCCAGCACGCAGTCGGCGGCGGCGGCCAGCGCATCGGCGCGCAGATCCATGCGCGTGGTGCCGGCATGGCCGGCACGGCCGACCAGCAGCGCACGGTAGCGCCGCTGCGCGGCGATGCCGGTGACCGCGCCCAGCGCCAGGCCTTCGGCCTCCAGCACCGGTCCTTGTTCGATGTGCGCCTCCAGATAGGCCAGCACGCTGTGCGGCGCGCGCGCCGCGCTTGGCAGCGTGGCGATGTCCAGGTCCCAGGCGGCGAGCGCATCGGCCAGCGTCACGCCATCGCCGTCGGCCACCTGCAGCGCCGCCGGGTCCAGCGTGCCGGCGACGGCGCGGCTGCTCAGCATCGAGGCCGGGAAGCGCGACCCTTCCTCGTCGCCGAACGCGATCACCTCGATCGCGTACGGCAGCCGGCGCCGCTGCGCGTGCAACGCGGCCACGCATTCGATGCCGAGCATGACCCCGAGCGGGCCGTCGTAGCGGCCGGCGTCGCGCACGCTGTCCAGGTGGCTGCCGATCAGCAGCGCCGGCGCCTGCGCGGCCACGCCCTCGTAGCGGCCGATCAGGTTGCCGGCGGGATCGATCCGGGTGTGCAGGCCGGCCTCGGCCATCCACTCGGCCACGGCCACCACGCTGGCGCGATGCGCCGGACTCAGCCAGCCGCGGAACAGCCCGTCCGCGGTGTCGCTGTACGGCGCCACGCCGAGCGCGTCGCAGCGCGCGACCGCGCGCAGGCCAGGACCGCTGGCCGGCATCAGCATGGCGGCTGCCGGCTCAGGTGCGGCCACCGTCGGGACCGGGATGTGGAGTGGTGTCGCGCATGGTGGGTTGGTTTGGGGGACGGACGGGGCGGGACGGGCGACTGGAGGAGCCAAGGCCTGCGCCTGGCATGACCAAGGAAGTTCTTTCAATTCAAAAACTTATCCCTGAGGAAGCGCAGCTCCACCGGGTTAAAAGCACTATACGAACCGGGCCGAAAGCCGGCAAACACCGTTTTCGCGTGCCTGCAGTGCAAAAAATGCAACGCGACGGGGATGTGCGTGCTTATTCGCGCGCAAAGAAGGTTTTTGGGGTGCGCTGCTGCGTGGCTCTCGAAAAACGGGGCCTTGGTTGGTGCCGGTCAGAGACTGTCGCGGCTGAAGCCGCTCCTACAGTGAGTCGTGGGTTGGTGGTGCGCTTGCGGGAGCGGGTACGCCTCGACCGCGTGCGGCCGGCTCGGCTAGTGCGGTTCCAGGATGGCTTCCACCCGCGGCGCCAGCGCCTTGAGCATGGTCTGCGCGGCTCTGGACAGCTGCCGCTGCGGCGCCACGCACAGCGACAGCGTCATCGGCTTGGCCAGGCCTTCGCGCAGGGGCACGAACGCCAGCCGCCCGTCGGCCAGATCGGGCAACACGTCCAGCTGCGACAGCAGGCCCACGCCCACGCCCTGCCGCACCAGCGCGCGCAGCGTGCGCACGTCGTTGCAGCGGATGCAGCGGCGCGTGTCGATATGCTGGCGCTGGTACACCACCTTGGCGTGTTCGTTGACGATCAGCGGCGCGGCCGGCAGCAGCAGGCGGTGCTCGTCGAGCACTTCGTTCAACTGCAGGCTGGCCCTGCCGCTGAGCGCATGCCCCGCCGGCATGCAGATGCCCAGCGGGATCTCGGCGAAGGCGACCACCTCCAGATCGATGCCGCTGACCGGATCCAGCAGCAGGCCGAAATCCACCTCCGCGGCGATGACCTTGTCGGCCACCTTCTGGTTGTCCTCGGTCTGCAGGCCGAAGGTCAGGCCCGGATGTTCGTCGATCAGCTGCGCCAGCGCATCGACCACGATGCCTTCGCTCAAGGCATCGATCATCGCGATCTCGACATGGCCGCGGCGCAGGCCCTTCAGTTCGTCGAACTGCTCACGCGTGCGCTGATAGCTCTTCTCCCAGCGCCGCACATCGACCAACAGCAACTCGCCGGCGCTGGTCAGCCGCAGCCCGCTCGGCAGCCGCTCGAACAACTGCACGCCCAGTTCCTGCTCGGCCTTGAGGATCTGCCGGTCGATCGCCGACGCCGACACGTGCAGCGCCTCCGCGGCGCGGCGGATGCTGCGCCAATGCGCCACTTCCATGAAATAACGGGTGAAGCGGGAGAAGGTCGGCATGGCGGCATCGGTTCCTGTGGGCCTAACGCTCGGCGCGGAAGCGGCGGCGGCGCGCGACTGCCATAGTACGAAAGCGCCGCCGGTGGCGCGGCGTGCGCGCGTTTCGCGCTTCGCCCGGATCGCGCGCGTGGCGCTTCACTGCGCATGAGGATCGAAATAGGCTTCCCAGGTCGCCGCCGACGCATGCCGCGACGCCGCCTGCCGGAAGCGCTGCATCGCCTGGCGGCGCTTGCCGCTGTTGAGCAGCGCGACGCCGAGATTGAAGTGGGTGTTGCGGTCGTCCGAGCGCAGGCGCAGCGCACGCTGCAGTGCCTCGGCTGCCTCGCGGTACTTCCCCTGATCGCACAACACCGCACCCAGGCAGGTGAGCACCACGCCATCGTCCGGTGCCGATGCGGCCGTCGCCATCAGCAGCGCCTCGGCCTGCGCGAGATGGGCGGACCAATGCTGCGGATCGCGCAGCGCCGCATCCACCAGCGCTTTGGCGCGCGCGAGGGCGTGGCTGTCGTGGTCGGTCGCCATTGGATGCGAAGCGCAGGCAGCGGCGAGCGCTACCAGCCCGCCACCGCGCCATCGCTGCGCGGATCGCTGGCGCCGCACAGGGTGCCGTCGGCCTCGCGCACCAGGGCGCCGGCATGGCCCATCACCGCGCTGTAGGCCGGCAGCAGTTCGACCGCGTGGCCGGCGGCGCGCAGTGCCTGGACGACGGCCGGATCGAAGCGGTCTTCCAGTTTCAACGTGGTGCTGTCCTCACCCCAGGTACGGCCGAGCAGCCAGCGCGGCGCGCTGACCGCTTGCTGCAGCGGCAGGCCGAAGCGCGCATAGCGGCTGAACAGTGCCGCCTGGGTCTGCGGCTGGCCTTCGCCGCCCATGGTGCCGTAGGCCATGAGCCGGCCGTCGTCGAAGCGCGCCAGCGCCGGATTGAGCGTGTGGAACGGCTTGCGTCCCGGCGCCAGCGCGTTCCAGCCGTCGGCGGCCAGGCGGAAGCTGCAGCCGCGGTTCTGCCAGACGATGCCGCTGCGCGGCAGCACCAGCCCGGAACCGAATTCGAAATAGGTGGACTGGATGCAGCTGACCGCGCGGCCAGCGCCGTCGATCGCGCCGAACCAGACCGTGTCGCCGGCCTGCGAGGGCTGCGGCCACGGCAGCGCGCGCGCCGGGTCGATGCGCGCGGCCAGCGCATCGAGCGCGCCGGCATCGTCGAGCAGCGCTTGCGCATCCAGCGTCATCCACGTCGGGTCGCCGACGTGCGCATCGCGCACCAGGAACGCCTGCTTGGTCGCCTCGATCAGCCCATGCAGATGCGCGTAGCCGTCGGCCTGGTCGGCGGCCAGGCGGTCGAACAGCGCCAGGATCAGCAGCGAGGCCAGGCCCTGGGTCGGCGGCGCGTGGTTGTACAGGCGCGCACCGGCGATCGCCACCGACAGCGGCACGCTGGCCTCGGCGTGGTGCGCGGCCAGATCGGCGGCGCGCAGCGGACTGCCCAGCGCCTGCAGGTCGGCGGCGATGTCGGCCGCCAGCGCGCCGCGGTAGAAATCGTCCAGGCCGGCCGCGGCCAGGCGCTGCAGCGTGGCCGCCAGCAGCGGCTGGCGCAGCAGTTCGCCTTCGCGCAACGGGCGGCCGGCCGCTTCGAAGATGGCCGCATAGGCGCCGGGCTGCGCGCGCAGTTCGGCGCTCTTGGCCGCGGCGATGGCGGCGCCGCCGAGGGTGACCGGCACGCCCGCCGCGGCATGATGCACGGCGTCCTCCAGCAGGCGCGACAACGGCAGCTGCGCGTCGCTGCGCTGCAGCGCCAGCGCCCAGCCGGACACGGTGCCGGCGACGGTGTTGGCCGCGCCCGGACCGCGCCAGGGGATCGCCGCCTGCCCGGCGTAATGCTGCAGCGTGGCCGCCTGCGCGGCGCGGCCGCAGGCGTCGATCGCATGCACGCGGCCATCGGCTTCGGCGATCAGCCAGAAGCCGTCGCCGCCGATGCCGGTCATGTGCGGATAGACCACCGCCAGGCACGCCGCGGTGGCCACCGCGGCTTCCACCGCGGTGCCGCCGTCGCGCAGCACATCGCGCCCGGCCTGCGCGGCGAGGTGATGCGGCGCGACCACCATGCCGCGCCGGGAACGCAAGGTGTGCAGCATCAGCGCGGCTCCAGCGAGGGCGGCGTGGCACCGATCAGGCCGTCGCGTTCCAGTTGCGCAGCGAGCGCGAACAGGCGGTCCTCGCGTCCCGGCGCGGCGATCAGCTGCACGCCCAGCGGCAGGCGCCCGGGACGGTACAGCGGCGCGGCCAGTACCGGGCAACGCGCCAGGCCCAGCGGCTGAGTGAAGATGCCGAGGTTGGCGCGCGCGGACACCGCCTTGCCGTCGATCTGGATCGTCTCCTGATCGATCCGCGGCGCCGCGCACGGCGTGGCCGGCGCCAGCAGGACATCGACCTCGTCCCACAGGCGCCGCATCGCGTCGGCGAACCACGCGCCGAAACGCTGGGCATCGGCGATGGCGGCCGCGGGCAATTGCAACCCGGCGAGCAAGCGCTCGCGGGTGGCCGGATCGAAACGCTCGCCATGCGTGGCCAGCGCCTGGCGGTGGCGGTAGCCGCCTTCGGCCGCGGTCAGCACGAACGCCGCGGCGCGCGCGCGTTCGGCCTGCGGCAGTTCGCGCAGCGCATTGCCGCCGAGCGCGGCATGCACCGCGGCCAGGCCAGCCTCCAGTTCCGGATCGAGGTTGCGCTGGAACCAGCCGCCCAGGCGCGCCACGCGCAACGCGGCGGTCTCCACCGGCGCCAGTGCCTGCCCGTGCATCGCGGTGTACACCGCGCGCAGGTCGGCGATCGTAGTCGCGAACGGTCCGACCACGTCGAAGGCCTCGACGAACGGGAACACGCCGTCCATCTCCAGGCTGCCGTGGCTCGGGCGCAGGCCGTACACGCCGCACAGCGCCGCCGGCACGCGGATCGAGCCGTTGGTGTCCGAACCCAGCGCGAACGGCACCCAGCGCGCCGCCACCGCCGCCGCCGAGCCGCCCGAGGAGCCGCCGGCCAGGCGCTGCGGGTCGTGCGGATTGGCCGTGGTGCCGTAGTGCGCATTGACCGTGGCGAAGCCGTAGGCGAATTCGTCCATGTTGGCGGTGCCGACCAGCACCGCACCGGCGTCGGCCAGGCGCCGCACCACCGCCGCATCGTGCGTGGCCGGCGGCAGTTCGGCGCGCAACGCGGCGCCGGCGGTGGTCGCCAGGCCGGCGACATCGAACAGGTCCTTGACCACGAACGGCACCCCGGCCAGCGCACCGCCCTCGCCGCCACCGGCCAGCGCCGCCTGCACGCGCGCGGCGTCGGCGTCGGCGCGCGCCGGCAGTGGCCGCGTTACCGCGCACAACTGTGGATTTTCGCGCTCGATCTGCGCCAGCGCCTGCCGCGCATGCCACTGCGCGGCCGCACCATCGCTGCGCGTGGCGGCGACCATCGCGGCGATCGCCCCGGCGCCGTCCGCGGGCGGCGGCTCGGGCGGTGCCTCGAACGCCTGCAGCAGTTGCGCATAGCCGAGCAGCAACTCGGTATTGCGCTGGATACCGGCGTGCCAGGTCGCGGGGATGTGCATGAGGCTTGTCTCTCGTTGGGGGGAGCCGGCCAACCTTCGCCGCGGTTGCAGGGTCGCCTGCGGCGAGCGCATCGCGCAAGCGTGGCTGCGCATCGGCCTGCCGGCGCGGCCGCGTCGCGGCGTATAGCGGAGCCGCCGGCGAACGCAGTGACCCGGCCTGGCGCGGGAGCGCGCCTGCGTCGGCAACGCCGCGCACGCCGTCGCCGCCGCGCAATCGTCAGTCCGGCAACGGCACGCCCAGCGCCGGCGGCTGCGGCGCGGTCAGGCGCTCCACCAGCAACTGCTCGATGGCCTCCACGTCGACTTCGCGCACCACCTGTTGCGCCTGTTCGCCGAGCCCGGGCTGGTAGCCCGGCGCCCACGACAGGATGTCGCCGTAGCCGGCACCGAACTCGGTGTTGGTGTCCACGTACAGAGTCTCGCTGACGGTGGCCAGCTCCGGGCGCAGCCACAGCGCGGTGGCCAGTTCGTCCCACATCGGGAACCCCGGCTCGCGCCGGCGCAGCGCATGGCCGATCGGCGTATCGGCGGCGCTCATCCGCGCCAGCAGCTGCGGAGTCAGCTCGGTGGCGGTGGACGGGTCCACCGGCACCATCACCATCTTGCGCCACGGCGAGCGCATCACGATGCTCGCCGCTTCCGGATCCCAGCGGATGTTGAACTCGCGCCGCGGCGAATTGACGAACTCGCGCGCGAACTGCCGCGCCGACACGCTGTCGCGGCGCTGCCGCGGGTTGAGGCTGCCGCCCATGTAGACCAGCTCCTTGGCCAGCAACGCGAACTGCGGATCCAGCCGCTGCGCCAGCGCCAGATTGGTCAGCGGACCGGTGGCGACGATGCTGACTTCGCCGGGGAACTCGCGCACCTTGCGGATCATGAACAACGCCGCCGGCTCGCTGGCCGCCTGCACCACCGACGGATTGCCCAGCGCCAGGTCCGGCACCACGTCGTGCGCGTGGTAGCGCGGCGCACTTTGCACGGTGTCGTGCTCGATCCACTGCCGGGTCCACGCGCCCTTCCACAGCAGCTTGCCGTACAGCGCCTCCCAGCGCTCGGTGGCCAGCTCGCTGTTGAGCAGCGGCTGCACCGGCCCGGGCAGCACCGGGACCTCGCCGCGGCCGGCGATTTCCAGCAGGCGGCGCGTGTGCGCCAGCGCCTCGTCGCGCCAGATGTTGCCGCTGACCACCGAGATGCCGAGCACCTCGACCTCGGGCGATTGCAGCAACAGCAGTTGCGCGGGGGTGAAGCCGTCGATGTCGTCTTCGAGGATGACGCGGCGGCGTGGTGCGAGGGAAGCAGCGGAAGCGGATGTCGGAGCGGGCATGGATGCGTAGGGAGAGGAGGAGGAAGGCGACGCGAGTGCAACGCTCCCAGTGAACACCATTGCGCCAGCGCTGCACAGCCTGCGCGTCGCGCACGACGCCGGCGGACCGATGGCGGCGCCGCGGCGAACCATGGCGCGTTCCCAGCCTGAGCCGCGGCGCGTTACAGTGGCGCTGCACGGAGCATCGGGGACAGGAGAAGCAGGGTTGAGCGATCAAGCAAGCGGCCAGCGGCAGCAGCGGTACGCACGTGTTCCGCTGCTGGTGCGCACCACATCGCCCGCGCATTTCATTGCCGCGATGCTGCTCGGCGCATGGCTGCAGCACGCCTTGGCCCTGCCGCTGCCGCAAGGCCGTGCGCTGGCCTGGATGCAACTGGGCGGTGGCGTGGTCGCCGTCGCCGGGCTGCTGCTGTCGTTGCTGTGCCTGGCGCTGTTCGTGCAGCGGCGCACCACCGTATTGCCCGAACGCGATCCGTCCAGCCTGGTGCTGCGCGGCCCGTACCGCCACACCCGCAATCCGATGTACCTGAGCCTGGTGCTGAGCTACGCCGGCCTGTGCGTGCAGATCGGCTGGCCGTGGGCGCTGCTGTTGCTGCCGTTGCCGCTGTTCGCCTTGCAACGCGTGGTGATCCCGTTCGAGGAGGCACGCCTGCGCGAGCGCTTCGGCAGCGCCTACGAGCGCTATTGCGCGCAGGTGAGGCGCTGGCTGTAGGCGGCGCCGCATGGCGATTGGAATGGCGTGGCGCTGCAGCGCGGCTGCGCTCGCTTCGGCAAGTCTTCGATCCGGCTACTTCGCAGGCGCGACAAAGCTCGCCAGCGAAGCGATCACGCCTGAAAGGTGCCTCTAATAACGTCAGTCTGGAAGCTGCACGCTGCGCGTGTCGGTGGCGTGTCGTTTTCCTGTCGCGGCTGAAGCCGCTCCTACAGGGGCGCGGCGCGCATGGTGTAGGAGCGGCTTCAGCCGCGACAGGAGAACGCAGTGGTCATGGTGCCAAGGCATCCATGGGAAGCACGGCCGCAACGCCACCGAGTCCCATCGCCATTTCGCCTTTGCCAAGTCAGGGCATCTCGAACGCCTCGCTGCCGGAACCTGCGGGCTGGGCGCATCGGCGGCTCGCAAGTGCATCGACATGCTTTTTTTTTGGGGGGGTATCAGAGTTGCCCTGAAGTCGCTCCCACATCAGCCGCCGCGCAGCCACCAGAACGCCGCAGCGGCGGCCAGAAGCAGCACCAGCATGCCCCATAGCCATGCGCCGGAGCGGTCGCCGCCGGCCACGGTCGGCGGCGATCCCGTGCGCGGCGCGTTGCGGTCGCGGTAACGCTCGACCGCTTCCTTGGCCTCGCGCAGGCCCATGCCCGGATGCTCCTCGCGGGTCAGCTTGATCGCCTGCAGCAGTTGCCCCTGGGCCAACGCCGCCAATGCCGCGGGCGACAGCCGATACGTCCCCGCCACCATCGACGTCTCGGTCTGGGTTTGGGTGGCGCCGGCATGTCGGTTGAGCATCTCCGCGACCGTCTGCGCCGCCCCGGCCTGCAGCCACGCGTCCACCTGCAGCTTGGCGCTGCGCAGGTCCATGCCGCTCTGTGCGCGCAACAGCTTGATGGCCTTGATGATTTCGCCACGCGCGAGGGCTTCGGCGACGGCGGGTGGGGGCTGGGTGCGGTTCATGTCGCAGGCGCTGAGACGAAGACGCTGCAGTCTTGCCGCTCGGCAGTTAAGCCGCCGTTGCATCGGCGTGGCGCGAACTCCACATTCATCACGTTTCCATCATTGGAATCCCATAAAGATCGCCGCATGAAGATCGAAATCTGGCAAGGCGACATCACCGAACTGGACGTGGACGCCATCGTCAACGCCGCCAACGAATCCCTGCTCGGGGGCGGTGGCGTGGATGGAGCGATCCATCGCGCTGCCGGTCCGCAGCTGCTGGACGAATGCCTGCGGCTTCCGGAACTCAAGCCCGGCGTGCGCTGCCCGGTCGGCGAGGTTCGTGCCACCGCCGGCTACCGGCTCAAGGCACGCCATGTGCTGCATACCGTCGGCCCGGTGTGGCGCGACGGCGCCCACGACGAACCGGCCCTGCTGGCCAACTGCTACTGGCGCTCGCTGCGCCTGGCCGAACAGATGGGCCTGCACTCGGTGGCGTTCCCGGCGATCAGCTGCGGCGTCTACGGCTATCCGCTGCACCAGGCCGCGCGCATCGCGGTGGCCGAAACCACCGCCTGGCAGCGCGCGCATGCGGTGCCGAAGCGGGTGATTTTGGTCGCCTACGGCGACGCGGCCTACAAGGCCTATCAGCAAGCGCTGATGCAGGTCTCGTTGCTGCAGGCGACGCAGACGCAGGTGGCCTGAGCCGCGCTCGCTCCGTGCATCCGGTGGGCGCATCGCGCTCATCGAGTCTAGCCTGCACTCGACTGTGTCTCCGACGCTTGGCCTAGCGTGGTCTGCCAAGCGCCCAACCCAGCCACGCGCGTCGCGGTTGCCGAAAGGCTCCGCGCCCTGCGGTGGGCATGCGGCATCGAAGCGGCACGCCTACGCTGACACAGCCGCCAAGGCCCCGGCGCAGACCACGCTAGCGGCATACGCCAGCGATACCGCCTACAAGCAGACCCCACCTGGAGCTGCCGCGATACTCCGCCGCTCGCGCGGATGTCGCCACCGCCTCGCCCGTGCAGCCGACCCTGCTGCGCAGGGCCACCGACTGAAGCATCCGCTGTAGGGATTTTCCCCTCACGCTGTCGGGGTGTGACGGATGGCACGGGGCTGCGCTCAGATTTGCTCAGATTGGCCTGTGATGGCGGCGCTACATTGCGCCAACTTCACACTATTTTTACTTCACAATGACCAAGACCTCTTGCCGTCGGCCACGTCCGAGCGCGCTGGCGAAAGCCATGTTCGTCCTGCCCTGGGCGACCAGCCTGGCCTTGGTCATGGCCTGCCCCGCCGCCTTTGCCGAGGATGCGGACACCGTGCCGGCCAGTGCGCCTGCCGCAGCGGCGGCGCCGATCGCCATCCAGGCCATCCGCGTGACCGGCGTCGGCGACCACCCGCGCCAGGACATCACGCCGCAGCGCCTGCAGGCGCTGGCCGATGCGCGCCTGCGCGAACTCGGCGGCCAGGCGCTGCCGGCCCAGCTCAGCTTCGCCCAGCTGCAGCAGATCGCCGATGCCTTGACACAGGCCTATCGCCAGGCCGGCTTCCTGGTCGCCCGCGCCTACCTGCCGGTGCAGACCATCGGCGCCGACCACAGCGTCGAGATCCGCGTGGCCGAAGGCCGCGTCGGCAAGATCACCGTCGAAGGCACGCGCCGCTACGACGACCGCCTCATCGCCAGCCCCGCGCTGGGCCTGCAGGGCCAGATCCTGCGCCAGCAGGACCTGCAGTCGGCACTGCTCTACGCACGCGACCTGCCCGGCGTGTCCGTCACCTCGGTGCTGAAGCCCGGCGCGCAGCTGGGCGAGACCGACGTGGTGATCCAGGCCACCGAGGACCGCCCGCTGCAGGTCAGCGTCGGCGCCAGCAACTACGGCACCGAAAGCATCGGCCGCTACCGCGCCCAGCTCGGCGTGGACTGGAACAATCCGCTCGGCCTGGGCGACCACCTCTCCGCCAGCTACGCCTATGCGCTGGATCCGGCCAACAACTGGCAGGGCAGTTTCGCCTATCAGGTGCCGATCGCCGACGTCGACGGCCTGAGCGTCAATGCCGCCTACACCCGCAGCCTGATCAACCTGGACACCGGCGCCTTCGCTGCGCTGGGCATCCAGGGGCCGACCCAGCAGAAATCGCTAGGCCTGGACTGGAAGTTCCGCAACACCGACGCCTGGCGCATGCAGGCCTGGCTGCACCTGATCCAGGAAAGCTCGCGCATCCAGGGCCTGGGCGTGCTGCTGTCCAAGCAGAAGTTCGACGTGGTCGAACTCGGCGCCGCCTTCCGCCATGACGACCGCCAGCGGCATGCGATCGACGCCCTGCAACTCAGCGTGCGCGGCGCGCTGGACGACGACTCGCAACGCACCGACTACCTGTACGCGCAGCACGACCGCCACTTCCTGGTCGCGCGCCTCGCCTACACCCGCCTGCAGGGCCTGACCGCCACCCAGCGCCTGCAGCTGCGCCTCAATGGCCAGTACAGCGACGATGCGCTCACGCCGCTGGAGCAGTTCTCGCTCGGCGGCCCGACCAGCGTGCGCGCCTTCGCGCTCGGCGGCGCGCTGGGCGACCGCGGCTTCGACTCCAGCCTGGAATACCAGATCGACGCGCCGGGCTTCGCCGGCGCCGCCTCGCCGTTCGGTGGCCGCCCCTGGGGCGAACTGCTGACCGCCAGCGTGTTCTACGACTACGGCCGGGCCTATCCCAACGGAGCCAACCGTGCCGTGTACGACGCCGTCACCACCTTCCAGGGACCCGGCGTCGGCCTGAACTTCCGCCTTCCCCACTGGCAGGGCCTGTCGTTCGACCTGGCCGCGGCCAAGCCGAGCGGCGGCACCGAGCCGGCCGACGGCAAGAACGTCCGTTACTGGGCCCGCTTCGGCCTCACTTTCTGATCTGGGGAACGCCATGAACCGCATCTATCGCCTCGTCTTCAACCGCAATCTCGGCGTGCTCCAGGTCGCCTCCGAAGTCGCCACCGGCCTCGCCGGCGACGGCACCTCCGGCGCCGCGCGCCTGCTGGCGCCGCTGCTGCCGTTCGCCCTGGCCTGGGCGCTGGCCGCGCCCGCGCACGCCAGCGGCCTGCCCTCGCTGTCCAGCGCCACCGGCGCCAGCGTGTCGCAGCACGGCAGCACGCTGACCATCGACCAGAACGCGGCCAAGGCCGTGCTCAACTGGAACAGCTTCAACATCGGCAAGGACGCCAGCGTGGTGTTCGCCCAGCCATCCAGTTCCGCGGTCGCGCTGAACCTGATCGATGCCAGCCATGGCGCCAGCGCCATCGACGGCAGCCTGCGCGCCAACGGCAACGTGTTCCTGATCAACTCGGCAGGCATCCTGTTCGGCCGCCATGCGCAGGTGAATGTCGGCGGCCTGGTCGCCAGCTCGCTGGGTCTGGCCGACGACGACGGCGACGGCTACCTGCTCGGCCGCGGCGATGCTGCGGCCGCCAGCGTGATCAACCATGGGCAGATCACCGCCGCCGACGGCGGCTCGGTCAACCTGGTCGGCAACCATGTCGCCAACAGCGGCACGATCAGCGCCAACGGCGGCGCGATCCGCCTGCTCTCCGCCGACCAGGTGCAGGTGACGATGGACGCGGCCGGCGCGATCGGCCTGCAGTTGCTCGCCGCCTCCACCCAGGCGGCGAGCGGCACCGGCGCGGCCGTGGAGAACAGCGGCACGCTCAGCGCCGGCGGCGGGCAGATCCTGCTGCAGGCGGCCAGCACCGGCCTGTCCGAGTTGCTGGTCAACAACACCGGCGCGCTCGAGGCCTCCGCCATCGACACCTCCGGCGGCAGCATCCGGCTGGTCGCCAACGGCGGCGACGTGGCCAGCAGCGGCAGCATCGACGTCTCCGGCAGCCGCGGCGGCAGCGTGCAGCTGCTGTCCGATGCCGGGGTGACGGTCGGCGGCAGCATCGATGCGCGCGGCACCGACGCCGGCGGCAGCATCCGCATCGGCGGCGGCTACCAGGGCGGCGAGAACCTGCTGCAGGCCAGCTCGGCCACGGTCGGCAGCGGCAGCGTGCTCGACGCCAGCGCCACCGCGCAAGGCAGCGGCGGCTCGATCGTGGTCTGGTCCAACGGCGATACCGCGGTGCACGGCAGCCTGCGCGCCAATGCTGCCGGCAGCGGCGACGGCGGCAGCATCGAGACCAGCGGCCACCACGTGGACTTCAGCGGCATCGCCGTAAGCGCCAAGGCGGCCGGCAACGGCGGCGCGGGCACCTGGCTGGTGGATCCGGAAGACCTGACCGTGGACAGCGCCGCGGCCGGCACCATCGGCAGCACACTGGACGGCGGCACCAACGTCACCCTGATCACCACCAGCACCACCGCCAGCGGCCCCGGCACCGTGAGCAGCGGCAGCGGCGACATCAACGTGAACGCGGCGATCCAGTGGGGCGGCAACTCCACGCTGACCCTGGATGCCTACAACGACATCAATCTCAATGCCGCCATCACTGCCACCGGCGACAGCGCCGGGCTGGTGCTGAACTACGGCGGCTACACCGCCAACGGCGCGGCCAGCAGCCTCACCGACTACCGCATCAACGCCCCGATCACGCTCGGCGGCAGCAATGCGCAGCTGAGCATCAATGGCGATGCCTACACCCTGCTGCACTCCGTGGACGACCTGCAGAACGTGGTGAGCAACACCGGCTTCTACGCCCTGGCCGCAGACCTGGATGCCGGCGGCACCACCTATGGCGCACCGCTCATGGGCAGGACCGCATCGGGCGAGTTCCAGGGCAGCTTCGCCGGCCTCGGCCACACCATCAGCAACCTGAGCATCACCTCCGGGAACAACTACGTCGGCCTGTTCGGCTATGTCGGCACCGCGACCATCCGCGACCTGGGCCTGGTCAACGCCGCGGTCACCGGCAGCAACTATGTCGGCGCCCTCGCCGGCAACAGCCGAGCGACGCTCAGCAACGTCTACTCCAGCGGCAGCGTCAGCGGCGCCAACTACGTCGGCGGGCTGGTCGGCTACAACGCCGACGGCACCATCAGCTCCGCCCATTCCAGCAGTGCCGTCAGCGCGAGCGGAACCTACTTCGGCGGACTGGTCGCCTACAGCGGGGGCGCCATCAGCGACTCGTACGCAACCGGCAACGTCTCCGGCACCTATCGCTACGCAGGCGGCCTGGTCGGCAGCAACAGCGGCACGATCAGCACCTCCTACGCGACCGGCAACGTCTCCGGCCAGGCCTATGTGGGCGGCCTGGCCGGCTACACCAACGGTGCCCTCGACCACGTCTATGCCACCGGCAACGTCTCCGCGTCCGGCAACAATGCCGGCGGCCTGGTCGGACAGATCGTCGGCAGTTCGATCAGCGGCGCCTACGCGACCGGCAACGTCACGGGCACCTCGGAAGTCGGCGGCTTGGTCGGCTACACCTATGAGGCGGCGATCGATCAGGTCTACGCCACCGGCACCGTGACCGCCACCACCACGACGCCGTCGGTCGGCGGCCTGATCGGCTACCACCGCTACAACTCCACGCTCACCAATGCCTCCTGGGACGCTGGCAGCTCCGGGCAGGCCAACGCGGTCGGCTACAGCTTCGAGAATTCGTCGTCCTCCAACGTGGTCAGCGTCACCAGTGGCACCCGCTATGCGCATGCCAGCTACGGCAATCTCGGCACCTGGTCACTGGTCAACGGCACCAGCGACGTCTACGTCGCCACCGACGGCAACGGGCAAGCGGCCTGGATCATGATCGAGGGGCAGACGCGTCCGTTCCTGGCCAGCGAATACAGCACCACCATCGCCAACGCGCACCAGTTGCAGCTGATGGCCTACAACCTGGCGGCCAGCTACAGCGTGTCCGCCGACATCGATGCCAGCCAGACTGCCGGCAGCAACGCCAGCGGCATGTGGAGCAGCGCTGGTTTCGATCCGATCGGCGACGCCACGCACGGCTTCGGCGGCAGCTTGAACGGAAATGGCCATACCGTGAGCGGCCTGAGCATCGCCCGCGGCAGCGAAAACAACGTCGGCCTGTTCGGCATGACCGGCAGCGGCAGCAGCATCCGCGATCTCGCGCTGAGCGGCAGCAGCATCGCGGGCCTGGCCTATGTCGGCGGCCTGGTCGGCCAGAGCGCCAGCACCATCAGCGGCGTCTCCGCCGCGGGCAGCGTGGCCGGCACCGGCAATTTCGTCGGCGGGCTGGTCGGCTACAACGACGGCGGCACGATCTCCGGCGCGCAGACCGCGGGCAGCGTCGTCGCCAGCGGCGGCCCCTACAGCGGCAACTACGTCGGCGGCCTGATCGGCAGCAACAATGCCGGATCGGTTTCCGCGTCCTCCTCGACCAGCACGGTGTCCGGCGGCAGCACCGTCGGCGGACTGGTCGGCAACGACTATCAGGGCACCTACGACGATGTTCGCGCCAGCGGCAACGTGACCAGCACCAGTTCGTCCACCGGCAACAACGTGGGCGGACTGATCGGCAGCGCGACCCTGAGCAATATCCAGAACGCGCATGCCAGCGGCAACGTCACCGCAACCACCGCCAGCGCAGGCGGCCTGGTCGGTCTGTCGGCGTCCAGCAGCATCCACAACGTCTACGCCAGCGGACACGTCTCCGGCACCAAGAGCATCGGCGGCTTGGTCGGCCGCAGCTCCAACACCACGATCGGCAATGCGTATGCGACCGGCGCGGTGACCGGCACCACCTACGACACCGGCGGGCTGGTCGGCAGCCTGTCCGGCGGCAGCATCGAATCGGCCTACGCCACCGGCAACGTGTCGGGCGGGAGCTATGTCGGCGGCCTGGTCGGCTACAACAATGCGGCCAGCGTCGGCACGGTCTATGCCATGGGCAATGTCTCCGGCGACGACTACATCGGCGGACTGGTCGGCTACAACGACGAGGGCAGCATCGCGACCGCCTATGCCACCGGCACCGCGACCGGCGACATGTATGTGGCCGGGCTGGCCGGCTACAACTACAACGGCACCATCGCCGACACCTACGCCAGCGGCAATGTCTCCGGTAGCGCATATGTCGGCGGCCTGGTGGGCGTCAACTACAACAACACGCTGCGCGATTCCTATGCCACCGGCAGCGTGACCGGCAGCAATGCGGTCGGCGGCCTGGTCGGCTCCAATTCCAACGGCAGCATCGTCGCCAGCTTCTTCGCCACCACCGACGCCAACGGTACTGCGATCAACACCGGCCTGAACGTGGCCGGCAATGCCGGCGGCAGCATCGACGGCTACAGCGGCGGCAAGAGCTGGAATCAGCTGACCACGTTGTCCACCTTCACCGATGCCGGCTGGAACATCGACGACAAGGGCGGCACCGGCCTGACCTGGCGCATGTACGAGGGCCATACGTCGCCGTTGCTGCGCGGTTTCCTGACCTCGCTCACGGTCACTGCCACCGTCTCCGGCGCGGACAAGACCTACGACGGCACTGCTGCCAGCGGCACCACGTCCAGCTACACCGTGGGCGGCAATCCCAACAGCAATCTGGTGCTCGGTTCGTCGTTGACCTATGCCACCGCCGGCAAGGATGCGGGGACCTACACCACGGGCAATGGCGGCATCGCCGTCGGCGGGCTGTATTCCACCCAGCAGGGCTACGACATCGCCTACACGGCGACCGGCAGCATCACCATCACTCCCGCCGCCCTGACGGTGACCGCCAGCGACGCCGGCAAGACCTACGGCAGCACCGCCAGCCTGACCGGCTACAGCGTGTCGGGCCTGATCGCTGGCGACGCGGTTTCCGGCGTGACCCTGAGCAGCGCGGGTTCGGCCGCCACCGCCGGGGTCGGCAGCTATGCCATCGGCGCCTCCGGTGCCAGCGGCTCGGGACTGTCCAACTACGTCATCAGCTATGTCGATGGCAGCCTGACGGTGGACCCGGCGACGCTGCGCATCGTCGCCAGCGATGCCAGCAAGACCTACGGCAGCAGCCTCGGCCTGACCGGTTACACCGTGTCCGGCCTGCTCAATGGCGATGCCGTGTCCGGCGTCAATCTGAGCAGCGCCGGTTCGGCCGCGACCGCGTCGGTCGGCACCTACGCGATCGGCGCCTCCGGTGCCAGCGGCACGGGGCTGTCCAACTACGTCATCAGCTATGTCGACGGCAGCCTGACGGTCGATCCGGCGACGCTGCGCATCGTCGCCAGCGATGCCAGCAAGACCTTCGGTAGCAGCATCAATCTGACCGGCTACTCCGTGTCCGGCCTGCTCAATGGCGACGCGGTCTCCAGCGTCAGCCTCAGCAGCAGCGGTTCGGCGGCCAGCGCCGCGGTGGGCGACTACGCGATCAGCGCGTCCGGCGCCACCGGCACCGGTCTGTCCAACTACACCGTCAGCTATGTCGATGGCCTGTTGAGCGTGCTACCCGGCGGCGATACCGGTCCCGGTCCCGGCACCGGCATCCAGTTGGAAAATTCGGCGGTGCAAGCGATCAACAGTTCGGTCTCGGCGACGGCGCAAACCGGTACTACCGGCCCCGGCAACGACGAGACCGCCAGGGAACTGGCGGCGGGCGCCCGCGCCGCGGGCGGCGACAGCGTCACGGCCGCGACCGACTCCATCCTGATCGTCGATGGCGGCGTGCGCGTCCCCGCGCTCGCCTGCAGCCAGGGCACGTCCGCCGCCCCCGCGGAAACCTGCATCATCCAGCAGTAGCCGACAGTGGCCGCGCACGCCTCGTCGAGGCGTCGCGCGGCCACGCCGCCGTCATTTCCCGCATCGCGCATGGCCAAGGCCTGGCGGACAGGCATGCCGTTCTCGCACGGCAAGCCGGCGCTTGGGTCGCCCGCGGCGTGGGCGGCTTGTGTCCGCGCCGCCACACCGCGGAATCCGCAGCGCGATCGCGTGCGCCGCAGGATCAGGAATTCAACGCTGTCGGTAGCGGCTCGACCTGCGCATGCGGGCGTCGCGGCAGCAGCACAACGAAGCAGACCGGCGCGTCGGCAGCGTCTCCGGCCAGCCCCACCCAACCGCCGAGACGCTCGGCGATTCTGCGCACCAGGTACAGGCCGAGTCCGGCGCCTGGCGTGTTCCTGGCGTTCTCGCCCCGGTAGTATTTCTGGAACAACCGCTGCCGATCGGCGGCGGCGATGCGCTCGCCCGCATTGGCGATCTCCACCCGCAGTGCTTGGCCATGTCCGCGCACGCGGATGCGGATCGGCTCGGCCGGCGGACAATGGCGATCGGCATTGGCGATCAGATTGCGCAAGGCCACGCGCAACAGTCCGCTGTCGGTGACCAGGCTGTCGTCATCGGTCAGGTATTCGCAGACCACGCGCTGCGGCGGGAAATCGCGGCACACCGCGTCCAGCAGATCGCGCAGCGCGCAGGGCTGCAGCCGCAGTTCTGCGGTGGCCGCGTCCATGCGGTCGGCGCTGAGATACTCGTCCACCAGCGCCAGCAGCCGCTGCGCCGCGCCGTGGATGTTGCCGCAGCGCGCACGGTTGCGCTCCATCGGCCCTTCCAGCTTGCGCGCCAGTTGCTGTGCCGAGGTCATGATGACCGCCAGCGGCGTGCGGAACTCGTGCGACACCATCGCCACGAACTCGCCCTGCTCCTGCATCACTCTGCGCTCGGTTTGCAGGGAGGCGCGCAGTTCGTCCTCCAGCCGTTGCCGCCTGCGGATCTCGCCGTGCAGTTCGGCCGTGCGCAGCGCGACCTCGCGCTCCAGCTGCATGCCGTGCCTGCGCGCCAGTTCCGCCGCGGCATTGGCGTGGCGCCGCTCGCGGATGCGCCGCCGGCGTTCGTAGCGGCCAACGATCAGGAAGCTCATCACCGTCATGTGCAGCATGGTGCCGACGGTGGTGGCGTACTGGGTCCACGCGTTCACCGGCACCAGCCCCAGATTGCGCAGGAACCCTAGCATCACCCCAAGGTAGAACGGGAAGAAGGCGAGCGCGAAGAACACCGCGGGCGGGTAGCGTTTCCACAGCAGGCGCAGCGCCAGCGCCGTCAGTACCGCGATGCTGAGCAAGGCCAGCACCTGCACCGGCTGCATGCCCAGCGCGTAATGTCCGGCCGCGACGAGCACGGCGCAGGCCAGCGCCACGGCGCCAAGGAAGCGGATGGACCAGCGCGCGAACCGCGGATACAGGGCGCGCAGCTTCAACTGCCTGCTCGCGATCTGGAATCCCACCGGCAGGCTGCAGGCGATGCTGATCCCCAGCAGGCGATCGCTCCACTCCACCGGCAGCCCCGTCACCTGCTGCACCAGGCCGATCGACATGGCCTCGTTGAGCACGCAGCCGCCGAGGTAGGCGACGAACAGGCCGCTCATCGGCGCACGCGTCACGCTCCAGAACAGCAGATGCAAGCAGATCAGCAGCAGGTAGAAGCCGAAGTACAGCCCGAACTGCAGCCCCTCGCGCCGCGATTGGTTGTCGAACGGCAGTCGTTGCCAGATGTCGAGGCGGGTGACCAGCGCGTTCTTGCTCTGCAGCCGCAGCAGGATCACGTAGTCGCCGGGATGCGACGGCGCGAACTGGAACACCGGGCTGCGGTAGTCCACCGGCCAATCGTGGCGGCGGACGTTCTCGCCGCTATGGCCCAATGCTTGCCAAGCGCCGCCATCGACGCTGGCGTAGGCCTGCGCGTCGTCGATGACGGCATTGCTCAGTCGCAGCATCCAGCCCGCGGACGCTACACTGTCCACGTGCAACGGAACGCGCAGCCACACGGTGTTGGCGGTGAACCCCGCATTGAGGCTGGCGGGCAGCCGGGTCCAGCCGGATGCCGCCGCGGCCTGGCGGGCATCCAGCCGGCCTTGCGGATCGTCCAGCCGCTGCAGGTATCCGCTCGCATCCAGATGCCTGGCCGTGGCGGTCAGCGACAATGTCTCAGGCGGCGCCCATCCCGGTTGCGCCACAACACAGGCCACCGCGCCCCAGTACAGCCATGCGCCCACAAACCAGCGAAAATACTTCGCCATCATTTGCCATACCGCACGATCGCCGCGCCCGCTTGAGTCACAGCGCCCAATGATGCACCAAGAGTTTGCCGCGATGGGCGAGGTGATCCTGCTGGAAGACGAGCCGGTGCTGCGCGAGGAGCTGGGCGAATTCCTCGCCGATCTCGGCTACGCCGCAACGTGCGTGGCCAGCGTCAGGGAATTCCGGCAACGGTTCGATCCGCTGCGCCATGGCCTGGCGGTGATCGACATCGGGCTCCCCGACGGCAGCGGTCTGGACCTGATCGGCGAACTGCGGCAAGACGCGCACCGGCTCGGCATCGTGGTGTTCAGTGCGCGCAACACCAGCCGCGATCGCATCGCCGGCCTCGACATCGGCGCCGACCACTACCTGGGCAAGGGCGCCGACCTGGACGAACTGGCCGCGACCCTGGCCGCGCTCGGCCGGCGCCTGGGCCTGCATAAAGCCTGCTGGATGCTGGAACTGGGTGCCGCACGCCTGAACGTGCCCGACGCGCCGCCGGTTCCGCTCTCGCACCAGGACATGCTGGTGCTCAAATGCCTGATGAGCCGGGCCGGCGAAAGCGTGGGCCACCGCGAGATCGCCGAGGCGCTCGGCGCGAACTTCCTCGACCACGACCGGCGCCGGCTGGACACGCAGATGTACCGGCTGCGGCGAAGGGTGGAGGAGATCAGCGGACGGCCGCTGCCGGTGAAGACGCTGCGCAACAGCGGTTACCGGTTTCATGCGCCGGCGGCGTTGCGGCCTTGAGTGTGGGGTGTGGGGTTGTGTTGCACTAACAGGCTTTATTAGGGGCTACGCCCCCGTACCCTCATCCGCCCCTTCGGGGCACCTTCTCCCGATGGGAGAAGGGAGGGGAACAAAAAACGCCGGCGATGCCGGCGTTTTTTGTTTGCTTCTGGGCGGGCCTCAACCCTGCCACTTGCCCAGTGCGGCCAGGCCGTTTTCCTTGGCGCGCTCGTAGACCACCTGCTGCGCCTTGGCGAAGTTGCCCTTCATGTCCTGCGACCAAAGCTTCAGCGCAGCCTGCTGCATCGCGCGGCCGTAGGAGAAGCTCAGCGGCCACGGCAGGGTGCCGAGCTGGTGCATCGCATTGAGATGCGCGGTCGACTGCTCGTCGGTCTGGCCGCCGGACAGGAACACGATGCCCGGCAGGATCGCCGGCACGGTGCTCTTCAGGCACATCACGGTGGACTCGGCCACTTCCTCGACGCTGGCCTGCTCGTCGCAGTCCTTGCCGGCGATGACCATCGAGGCCTTCAGGATGGTGCCTTCCAGCACCACGTTCTGCTCGTACAACGCGCCGAACAGCGAACGCAGCGTGGCTTCGGTGACCTCGTAGCTGGTCTCGATGTCGTGGTTGCCGTCCATCAGCACTTCCGGCTCCACCATCGGCACCAGGCCCTGCTCCTGGCACAGCGCGGCGTAGCGCGCCAGCGCGTGCGCGTTGGTCTCGATGCACACGCCCGACGGGATGTCCTCGCCGATGGTGATCACCGCGCGCCACTTGGCGAAGCGCGCGCCGAGCTTGTAGTACTCCTCCAGGCGCGCGCGCAGGCCGTCCAGGCCTTCGGTGATCAGCTCGCCGGGCATGCCCGCCAGCGGATGCGTGCCCTTGTCGACCTTGATGCCGGGGATGATGCCGTGCTCGGCCATGTACTTCGGGAACGGCACGCCGTCCTTGGTCTTCTGGCGGATGGTCTCGTCGTACAGGATCGCGCCGGAGATATGGTCGCTCAGCTTCGGCGTGGTCAGCAGCAGCTCGCGATACGCGCGGCGGTTCTCTTCGACATTCTCGATGCCGACGCTGGCGAAGCGCTTGGCGATCGTGCTGGTGGATTCGTCGATGGCGATGATGCCCTTGCCCGGGGCGACCATCGCCTGTGCGGTTTCGGCAAGCTGTTCGATGCTCATGGAATTCCTATGGCACGGGGGGAAACCAGAAGTATATCGCGGCAAACGCTACCGATTCCTTCACGGAATGCCTGCAACCGTTTCCATCCGGTAGACGCAAACTGCGACGCCGGACGCAGCGCCGCGTGCCGGCACGCGGCGCGGGCAAGAAGAACCTGTGCCGCGCCTTGATTGAAACCGGTCGGATGGCTGCAAGCCCATACGGGCCGCTGGTCCATCCCCACCCGGACTGCGGCCTGCCGCCCAAGACGCGTTGGCACCAATCTATTGAACTGCCAAGCGTCAGCGAGCCGCCGTTGCGTCCGGTCGCGTTGGCTGCCAGCCGCCTCCAAGCGCACGGAAGGCTGCGACGGCCGCGCGCGCCGACTCGGTCTGCGCCTGCGCCCTAGCATCCGATGCCTGCAACAGCGATTCGTCGGCGTGCAACACGTCGATCAGGCTCGCGGCACCTCGCCGATAGGCGGCGAACGAGGATGCCCTTGCGCGGGAAAGCGCGCCTTCGCCCTGCGTCAACGTCGCGGCCTGTTCCCCGCGATTGGCCAATGCCGAAAAGGCGTTCTCGACATCCTCGGTCGCGCGCAGCACGGCCTGGCGGTATGCGGCCAATGCCTCGGCATCGCGTCCCTTGGCAAGATCGATCTGCGCATTGATGCGGCCGAAGTCGAAAAGGCGCCACCTCAGCCCCAGCACGGCCGACGCCTGGCTCGCGCCGCTGCTGAAGAGGTTGCCGCTGGAAATCGCCGTGGCGCTTCCCAGCAAGCCGCTCAGCGAAAACTTGGGGTAATACTCGGCGATCGCCTCACCGATCCGGGCGTTGGACGCAGCAAGCCGGCGTTCGGCCACGATCAGGTCGGGACGCCTGTGCAGAAGATCGGCAGGCGAGCCCATCGCGGCGATCGGCGGTGTTGCGGGGATCGGTGCGACAGTTTCGAGTTCGGGGCGATGCGTGCCCGGAGGAACACCCAGCATCACGTCCAATGCGTTCATCGACGCATCGAGACCTGCCTGCAGCACGGGAACAGTCGCTTGCACCTGCGACAACGCTCCCTCCGTCTGCCGGACCTGGTACTCGGCAGCCAGTCCCTTGCGGTAAAGCAGGCCGACCTTGGTCAGCAGGTCTTGCTGGGTCTTGACTTGCTGCCGGGCAATGCCGAGGCGGGCCTGCAGGCCGCGAATGGTGACGTAGATGTCCGCGGTCTGCGCGGCGACCGCCAGCCGTGTCGCAATGGCCCCGGCCTGCGAGGCCTGGTAGTCGGCCAGTGCCGCTTCGCGGCCGCGCCGCAGGCCACCGAAAACGTCCAGTTCCCAGCTCGCGCCCAGATCGGCTTCGTAGGCATTTCCCCACCTGTCGTATCCGGGCGTGGAAGCGAGCACTCGTCCCAGCGGGGTTTCAACCGACTGGCGGGCGCGAGCAGCCGAGCCGTTGATCGCCGCCGACGGAAGCAAGGCCGCATTGGCGGCTCCAAGTCCGGCGCGCGCCTGGCTGACGCGGGCGGCTGCCTGCGCCAGGTCGAGGTTCTGTTCCAGCGCCAACGAGACGAAGTGCGTGAGCAGCGGATCGTCGAACCCTTGCCACCACGCGGCCAGTTCGGACGCAGATGCACCACGCCCTGGTTCGGCCGCCTGCCCGATGTAATGGCTCGGAAGAGGCGCATCCGGGCGGCGATAGTCCGGGCCTGCCGCGCAACCGGCCAAAAGGCTGGCGCACAGGAAAAGCGCAAAGGAACGACGGGGGAACATGATGATCCTTGGGAGCTGGACGTTTCGTGACCATAATACGAAATGGTCACTCGTTGTCAATGATGGATGCCAGCGGTAAGCTGGCGGAATGACGAAAGCAAACACTCCCGCGCCCCAACTCCGGGGGCCTTCGGATCACGACGTCCGCGCTCAGATCGTCGAAGCAGCGACCGAATATTTCGGCCTCTACGGCTATGAGAAAACCACCGTTTCCGATCTGGCGAAGGCGATCGGCTTCTCCAAGGCCTACATCTACAAGTTCTTCGACTCCAAGCAGGCGATCGGCGAGGTCATCTGCTCCAATCGGCTGAGCACGATCATGGCCGCCGTCGATGAAGCCGTGGCCGACGTTCCCGCCGCCCCCGAGCGACTGCGCCGCGTATTCAAGGCATTGGTGGAAGCCGGGAGCTATCTGTTCTTCCACGACCGCAAGCTCTACGACATTGCCGCAACCTCGGCCAGCGAATCCTGGCCGTCGGTTGGCGCATACGAAGACCACCTCAAGGCCCTGGTGCTGCAGATCGTGCGCGATGGCCGCCAGGCGGGGGAATTCGAGCGGAAGACCCCGCTGGATGAAGCGGTCAACGCCATCTATCTGGTCATGCGCCCCTACATCAATCCGCTGCAGCTGCAGCACAACCTGGACAACGCGGCCGAGGCGACGACCCAGCTGTCCAACCTGATATTGCGCAGCCTGGCACCATAGGCCAGACGATGTGACTATTGACTAGCTTGGTCACAGGTATAAGATGGGGACACTTTTTCTTCGCCAAGAAGGGTTCCCATGTTTCGGCGCCAGCCTGCTTCGTACGTCGTCTGCCTGTTGCCGCTTGCCCTGGCGGCATGCGGTAACGGCCACCCTTCCGACCCGCGCACGGAGGCTCCGCTAGTCAGGGTCGCGGCCGTCGAGGGCGCGTCCGCCGCGTCCCGAGCGTTCACCGGGATCGTGGCGGCGCGGGTTCAAAGCGACCTGGGCTTTCGCGTATCGGGCAAGGTGCTGGAGCGCCTCGTCGATACCGGGCAGACCGTCAGGCGCGGCCAGCCGCTCATGCGGATGGACCCGATCGACCTCGGGTTGCAGGCGCAAGCGCAACAGGAAGCGGTGGCCGCAGCGCGCGCACGCGCCAAGCAGACCGCCGACGATGAAGCGCGCTACCGCGACCTGGTCGCCGAAGGCGCCGTTTCGGCCTCTGCATACGATCAAATCAAAGCCGCAGCCGACTCGGCGCGCGCACAACTCAAGTCCGCCGAGGCGCAGGCCGACGTTGCCAGGAACGCGTCGGGCTACGCGCTCCTGCTTGCCGATGCGGATGGCGTCGTGGTCGAGACGCTTGCCGAGCCGGGGCAAGTGGTGAGTGCCGGGCAACCGGTCGTGCGCCTGGCCCGGGCCGGCCAGCGCGAGGCCATCGTGTATCTGCCCGAAACGCTGCGGCCAGCCATTGGATCGACCGCGCAAGCAACGCTGTACGGCAATCGGCAATCCGCCGAACCGGCGAAGCTGCGGCAGCTGTCCGATGCGGCGGATCGCGTGACCCGCACTTACGAGGCCAGGTACGTGCTCGGCGGGGCACTAGCGCAGGCGCCGCTGGGGGCCACCGTCACCGTCGACATCCAAGACGGCAAGGCGTCCGCGCCATCGCTGCAAGTCCCGATCGGCGCATTGTTCGATCCTGGCAAGGGGCCGGGCGTGTGGGCCATCGAAGGCAAGCCTGCAAAAGCGGTTTGGCGCTCGGTCCAGGTGCTCGGCCTGTCGGACGAAGTGGCGCAGGTGAAAGGCAAGCTCAAGGTCGGCGATCAAGTGGTCTCGCTCGGTGCGCATCTGCTTCGCGAGGGCGAGGCCGTCAGGCCGATGGGCCAAGGCGCAGCGATGCCTGCCGGAGACCGTCCATGAGCGAGGGGCGCTTCAATCTTTCGGCGCTTGCGGTACGCGAGCGTTCCGTCACCCTGTTCCTGATCTTCCTGGTCTCGGTGGCGGGCATCCTCGCGTTCTTCAAGCTCGGACGCGCGGAAGACCCGCCGTTCACGATCAAGCAGATGACCGTCATTACCGCCTGGCCGGGCGCAACGGCGCAGGAAATGCAGGATCAGGTCGCCGAACCGCTGGAAAAGCGCCTGCAGGAATTGCGCTGGTACGACCGCGCGGAAACCTACACGCGCCCCGGCCTGGCCGTCACCATGATTTCCCTGCGCGACAGCGCGCCGCCTTCGGAGGTCCAGGAGGAGTTCTATCAGGCGCGCAAGAAGCTGGGAGACGAGGCCAGGAAGCTGCCTGCCGGCGTCATCGGCCCGATGCTCAACGACGAATATGCGGATGTGACGTTCGCGCTCTTCGCGCTCAAGGCCAAAGGCGAGCCGCAGCGCCGGCTGGTGCGCGATGCGGAATCGCTGCGCCAGCAGTTGCTGCACGTTCCAGGGGTGAAGAAGGTCAACATCATCGGGGAACAATCCGAACGCATCTTCGTCTCGTTCTCCCACGATCGCCTGGCCACGCTGGGCGTCACTGCGCAGGACATCTTTGCCGCGCTCAACAACCAGAACGTGCTGACGCCGGCCGGCTCCATCGAGACGAAGGGGCCGCAGGTCCTGGTTCGCGTCGATGGCGCGTTCGACAGCCTGGAGAAGATCCGCCAGACCCCGGTCGTGGCGCAAGGCCGGACACTGAAGTTGTCGGATGTGGCGACCGTCGCGCGTGGCTATGAAGATCCGGCCACCTTCCTGGTGCGCAACAACGGAGAGCCGGCGCTGTTGCTGGGCGTGGTGATGCGCGACGACTGGAACGGGCTCGATCTCGGCAAGGCGCTGGAGGCGGAAGTCTCCAAGATCAATAGCGGGTTGCCGCTGGGCATGACGCTGAGCAAAGTCACCGATCAGGCCGTCAACATCAGTTCGGCGGTGGACGAGTTCATGGTCAAGTTCTTCGTCGCCCTGCTGGTGGTGATGGTGGTGTGCTTTCTCAGCATGGGCTGGCGGGTCGGCATCGTGGTCGCGGCAGCCGTGCCGCTGACGCTGGCGGCCGTGTTCGTGATCATGGCGGCCACCGGCAAGAACTTCGACCGCATCACGCTCGGCTCGCTGATCCTGGCGCTGGGCCTGCTGGTGGACGACGCCATCATCGCCATCGAGATGATGGTGGTGAAGATGGAGGAAGGCTACAGCCGCGTCAAAGCCTCCGCCTACGCCTGGAGCCACACCGCGGCGCCGATGCTTTCCGGCACGCTGGTCACGGCCATCGGCTTCATGCCCAATGGCTTCGCCCGCTCCACGGCAGGCGAATACACCAGCAACATGTTCTGGATCGTCGGCATCGCCCTGATCGTGTCCTGGGTGGTGGCGGTGGCGTTCACGCCGTACCTGGGCGTGAAGTTGCTGCCGGATATCAAGAAGGTCGAGGGCGGACACGAAGCCATCTACAACACCCGCAACTACAACCGCTTCCGGCAGGTGCTCGAGCGCGTCATCGCGCGCAAGTGGCTGGTCGCCGGCGCGGTGGTCGGCACGTTCGTGCTGGCTGTGGTCGGCATGGGCCTGGTCAAGAAGCAGTTCTTCCCCACCTCCGACCGGCCGGAGGTGCTGGTCGAAGTGCAGATGCCATATGGCACCTCCATCGCGCAAACCAGCGCCGCAACGGCGAAGCTGGAAGCCTGGCTGGCGAAGCAGCAGGAAGCCAGGATCGTCACGTCCTATGTCGGCCAGGGCGCGCCACGCTTCTTCCTGGCCATGGCGCCTGAACTGCCCGACCCGTCGTTCGCCAAGATCGTGGTGCTCGCTGGCGACGACAAGGAGCGGGAAGCTCTCAAGTTCAGGCTGCGCCGGGCGGTGGCCGACGGCCTGGCGCCCGAGGCGCGGGTGCGCGTCACCCAGATCGTGTTCGGCCCGCCTTCGCCGTTTCCCGTCGCTTACCGGGTGATGGGGCCGGACCCGGACACGCTGCGCGCGATCGCAACTGAAGTCGAACGCGTGATGCACGCCAGTCCGATGATGCGCACCGTCAACACGGATTGGGGGCCGCGTGTTCCGACCTTGCACTTCACGCTCGATCAGGATCGACTCCAGGCCGTCGGGCTGACCTCCAACGCCGTGTCCCTGCAGCTGCAATTCCTGTTGAGCGGGGTGCCGCTGACGGAGGTGCGCGAGGACATCCGTTCCGTGCAGGTGGTTGGCCGTGCGGCCGGCGCTGTCCGCCTCGATCCGGCGAAGATCGCCGCCTTTACGCTGGTGGGATCGGCGGGTCAACGCATTCCGCTGTCGCAGGTGGGCAGCGTCGATGTGCGCATGGAAGACCCCATCCTGCGCCGCCGCGACCGCACGCCGACAATCACGGTGCGCGGCGACATCGCCGAAGGATTGCAGCCGCCGGACGTTTCCACCGCGGTGTTGAAGCAGCTGCAACCGATCATCGAGAAGCTTCCCTCGGGCTACCGGATCGAACAGGCCGGCTCGATCGAAGAGGCCGCCAAGGCCACCACGGCGATGCTGCCGCTGTTCCCGATCATGATCGCGCTCACCCTGCTCGTCATCATCCTGCAGGTGCGTTCGATCGCGGCCATGGTCATGGTCTTCGCCACCAGTCCGCTCGGCTTGATCGGCGTGGTGCCGACCTTGCTGATCTTCCAGCAACCGTTCGGCATCAATGCACTGGTCGGCCTGATCGCGCTGTCGGGCATCCTGATGCGCAACACGCTGATCCTGATCGGGCAAATCCATCACAACGAACAGGAAGGATTGAGTCCGTTCAACGCGGTCGTCGAAGCCACCGTGCAACGCGCAAGACCGGTGATATTGACGGCGCTGGCGGCGATCCTGGCCTTCATCCCGCTGACCCATTCGGTGTTCTGGGGAACGCTGGCCTACACGCTGATCGGCGGCACGCTCGCCGGGACGATTCTGACGCTGGTGTTTTTGCCAGCCATGTATTCCATCTGGTTCAAGATCAAGCCGGCTCCTTCGCAAACCTGATCAGCCCTCGCACCAGTTCAACTCACCAAAGGAACTGCCATGGAAAATTCCAAGGTCGTCGTCGTCACCGGCGTGTCATCGGGCATCGGGCGCGCCGCCGCGGCGAAATTTGCCAAACAGGGCTGCCAGGTCTTTGGAACCGTGCGCAATGCCGAAACGGCACAGGCCATCCCCGGCGTCGCGCTCGTCGAGATGGATGTTCGCGACGAAGCGTCGGTTCAACGCGGCATCCAGACCATCATCGCTCAAGCCGGCCGCATCGACGTGCTGGTCAATAGCGCGGGTGTGACCTTGCTCGGCGCAACGGAAGAAACGTCGATTGCAGAAGCACAGGCGTTGTTCGACACCAACCTGTTCGGCCTGTTGCGCACGATCCATGCAGTGCTGCCGCACATGCGCGGGCAGCGCTCCGGCCGGATCGTCAACATCAGCTCGGTGCTGGGCTTTCTGCCCGCACCCTACATGGCGCTCTATGCGGCCTCCAAGCACGCCGTCGAAGGCCTCTCGGAAACCTTGGACCACGAGCTGCGCCAATTCGGAATTCGCGTGGCGCTGGTCGAACCGTCCTTCACCAAGACCAACCTGGATCTCAACGCACCACAGACAGCGTCCAGGATTGCCGACTACAGCAGGGAGTTCGGTGTCGTCTCCCAAGCCATCCAGAAGAATGTCCAGAACGCACCCGATCCCGAGGGCGTCGCCGGCACGGTCCTCGATGCGGCGCTGGGCGCCTGGAAGATGCGCCACACGCCCAAGGGCGAGGCCTCGCTGTTGGCCAGATTGCGCCGATTCCTGCCGGCCGGCCCGGTCGAAAAAGGCCTGAGAAAGACGTTCGGACTGGCCTGAGGCGAGTCGACGAACGGCTATGCAACACGCGGAAAACGACCGGAACGACTCCATGGCCCACTCGAACAGCCAAGCCTTGCCCGGCGAGCCACCCGGCGCCGCTTCACCGTGGCCGGTGTTCTGGGTGGTGAGCATGGCGGTGTTTCTCGTCTCGATGGACGGCACGATGCTGTTCGCCGCCTTCAGCGCCTTGCGGGCCGGGTTTGCGCAGGCCACCGCGGCAGACCTGTCGTGGGTGATCAATGCCTACACCGTGGTCTATGCCGCGATGCTGATTCCCTCGGGTGGATTGGCAGACAAGCACGGACGCAAGAAGATATTTCTCCTTGGCGTTGCGCTGTTCCTGGCGGCCTCCGTTGCCTGTGGCTTGGCTACGAGCGTGGAATGGCTGGTCCTTGCCCGAAGCCTGCAAGCCATGGGCGCCGCATTGCTCACGCCTGCATCGCTTTCGCTTGTGCTGGCGGCATTTCCGCTCGGCAAGCGAGCGGTCGCGGTCAGTCTATGGGGCGCTGTCGGCGGCCTGGCTGCGGCCGTGGGCCCCAGCATGGGATCGTTCGTGATCGCCTCGCTTGGCTGGCAATGGGCGTTCTACCTGAATGTGCCCTTGGGCATTTTCTCCATCTGGCGCGGCGCGGCGCTGCTGCGCGAATCCAGGCAGCCCACCACCGGGCGCCCGTTGGATCTGCTGGGCATGTGCCTGCTGGTCGTCGGCATCGGCACGTTGGCGTTGTCCATCGTGCAAGCGCAGTCGCCGGACTGGTCGCAGCAGAAGCTGCTGTCGGCTGCGGGCATCGGGCTGGCGAGCATCGTCGGGTTCGTCGTTTGGGCGAGGATCGCCCCTGCTCCGCTGGTCGATTTGCGCCTGTTTCGCAACGCCACATATCGCTACGTCAACCTCGCAACGTTCAGCTTCGGCGTCGCGTTCTCGATGATGTTTTTCGCGTTCTTTTTCTACATGAATGCGATCTGGAAATATCCGTTGCCGTTGGCGGGCGTGGCGATGGCGCCGGGGCCGCTCATGGTCGTTCCGGCGGCGGCGCTCTCGGGCCGGGTGGCAAGCAGACATGGACACCGCCCCCTGCTGCTGGTGGGCTGCCTGATCTATGCGGCCAGCGCCGTCTGGTTCCTGCTGGTGCCTGGCACCGAACCGGCCTATGTGACGCAGTGGCTGCCCGGCATGCTGTTGAGCGGCATCGGGGTGGGCATGGTCATGCCGTCACTGTCCGGGGCCGCGGTCAGCCGCTTGCCGGCGGAGCATTACGCCGTCGGCGGTGCCGTCAATCAGGCGGTACGGCAAATCGGCTCGGTCATGGGGGTGGCCCTGACCGTGCTGCTGCTCGGCAGCGGCAGCCTACAGCGTTCCGACTTCGATGCGATCTACCTGTGCCACATGAGCCTGGCACTGGTCACCGCGCTGCTGTGTCTGCCCGTGAGCACATCGCCCGCCGCCATTGCCACATCCCGCCCGCTGCAAGCGAGACCGGAAAAACCGTAGAAAAACGTCGTGCCGGGCACTGTCTGCTGCCGGCATATCCCTGTCACGTTCGCAAGCCCGATCGCCGGAGGCAACCGATGGATTCCCTATCGAACAATGACTGGCTGGCCCAGCACGAAGCAGCCTGTCAGCGCGCTCTTGCCGGGGGCGGCAATCCCGGTCTTGCGCGAATCGACCAGATCGCCGGAAAAACTGGACGCGAAATCCTCGAGGCGATGATGTCCGGCGAGCTCCCGTATCCTCCGATGAACGATACGATGAACATGACCCTGCTGGAGGTGGACGATGGCCGAGCCGTGTTCCAGGGCATTCCATTGCTCCAGCACTACAACCCGTTAGGCACGGTACATGGCGGCTGGTTTTCGACGCTGCTTGACTCGGCGCTTGGCTGTGCGGTGCAAAGCACGCTGGCGGCGGGGCGTTCGTACACGACGGCAGAATTGAGCATCAACATCGTGCGTCCGGCCTCGCACGAAACCGGGCCGTTGCGCGCGAGCGCCAAGATCATCCACGCTGGCCGCCGGATTGCCACGGCCGAGGCGCGTGTCGAAGACGAAAGCGGAAAACTCTACGCACACGCAACCACGACCTGCGTGATATTCGACATGCACCGATAGCGGACACCCCCTGTCCGCATGTACGTATCGCCAGCCGGCGGGTTTGCGCCTCATCTCGGCCCACTCGATCGAGGCCTGCATCGACAGCCCGAGCGCATACCTGCGCGTAGTCCAGCGAAGTACCGTGCTGGAGCCGGGATAAAAAAACCGCACGCTGCCAAGCAGGCAGCGCGCGGTCGTGGGCCGGCGTGGCGACGCCGGCGCGGTTACAGCTCGCCCAGGCCGCTGGCGCGGCCGTCGGGGCCGACTTCGAGCAGGCGCAGGGTGTTGGTCGCGCCGTGGGTTTCCATGTGCTCGCCGCTGGTGAACACCACACGGTCGCCGGGGCCCATGCGCTCGGCCTCGACCAGCAGGCGGATCGCCGCACGCGCCGCTTCGCGCGGGGTCAGGCCGCGGCTGTCGAAGTTGATCGGGAACACGCCGCGCATCATCGCCATGCCGCGGCGCGCGCCGTCGTGGCGGGTGAACGCGTAGATCGGCATCTTGGAACGGAACCGCGACAGGAAGCGCGGGGTGCCGCCGGATTCGGTCAGGGTGACCACGCCGCTCAGGCCGATGTGCTCGGACAGGAACATCGTCGCCATCGCGATCGCCTGGTCGGCGCGCTCGAGGTTGCGCTGCGCGGCCTCGAAGTCGGTATCCATCTCGAACTGGCGCTCGGCGCCCAGGCAGATCCGCGCCATCGCCTGCACCGCCTTGACCGGGTAGGCGCCGGCGGCGGTCTCGGCCGACAGCATCACCGCGTCGGTGCCGTCGATCACCGCGTTGGCCACGTCCAGCACCTCGGCGCGGGTCGGGATCGGGTTCTCGACCATCGACTGCAGCATCTGCGTGGCGGTGATCACCACCTTGTTCTGCGCCAGCGACTCCTTGATGATCTTCTTCTGCAGGCCCGGCAGTTCGGCATCGCCGATCTCCACGCCCAGGTCGCCGCGCGCGACCATCACCACGTCGCTGGCTTCGACGATCTCGCTCAGGTTCTCGATCGCCTCGGTGCGCTCGATCTTGGACACCAGCGCGGCGTTGCAGCCGTGTTCCTGGGCGATGCGGCGCGCGTCGTGCATGTCCTGCGCATTACGGCAGAACGACACCGCGATGAAATCCACGCCGATCTTGGCGACGATGCCGATCAGTTCTTCGTCGCGCTTGGTCAGCGCGCCCAGCGACAGGCCGCCGCCCTGCTTGTTCAGCCCCTTGCGGTCGGACAGCACGCCGTCGTTGAGCACCGTGTTGACGATGCGCGCACCGTCGACCTCGACCACCTGCAGCTGCAGCAGGCCGTCGTCGAGCAGCAGCACGTCGCCCGGCTTGACGTCGTTGGGCAGGCCCAGATAGCTGACGCCGACCTCGTTCTCGTTGCCGGCCGGCGCATTGGCGTCGGCGACCAGGTCGAAGCGCGCGCCGGCCTTCAGCGTCACCTTGCCGGCAGCGAAGCGCTCGATGCGGATCTTCGGGCCTGGCAGGTCGGCGAGGATGCCCACTTCGCTGCCCACGCGCTGCGCGGCGGCGCGCACTTCGGCGGCGCGCTTGGCCTGGCCGGACGGGTCGCCGTGGGAGAAGTTCAGGCGCACGACATTGACGCCGGCGCGGAACAGGTCCTCGAGCACGCCGGGCGGATCCGTGGCCGGGCCGAGGGTGGCGAGAATCTTGGTGCGGCGCTGGCGTTCGATCATGAGACGTCGTTCCCTGGAAAAGCCGTCAAAACTAGCACAGGCGGCCCTGCGACAGGATGGCGAATCGGCATAGGCGGCCGCGAATTCATGCATGTCTTGCAGACAGTGCGGGACAGTATGTGGACTCGCCTCCGCGCCGGTCGCCTATGGCAGCGCCTCCGCTTTCACCAATCCCCAATCCCGACTCCCCAATCCCCGCCGTCAAGCCACCAGGCCCGGCAACTGCGCCGGCACCTGCGCCAGCGCGCTGGCGCCGGCCTGGCGCAGTTCCGCCTCGTCGCCGAAGCCCCACAGCACGCCGATGCTGCGCATGCCGTGGTGATTGGCGCCCTCGATGTCCATGCGCCGGTCGCCGATCATCACGCACTGCGCCGGCTGCAGCGACAGCCGCCGCAGGGCCTCGGCGATCAGGTCCGGCTTGAAGCGGCGCTGGCCGTCCTCGCTGGCGCCGACGACTTCCTCGAAATGCGCGGCGAACGGCAGCGTCTCGACGATGCGCCGGGCGAAGCGCTCGTTCTTCGAGGTCACCACCGCGAAACGGTGGCCGGCGGCGGCCAATGCCTCGACCGCCGCGCCGATCTCCGGAAACACGGTGTGCTCGCGCCAGCCGCGCTCGTCGTAGCGCTGGCGGTACAGCGCCAACGCCTGCTCGACCACGGCCGGATCGTCGAAATGCGCGTGGAAGCTGTCGCGCAGCGGCGGGCCGATCCAGGCGCGCAGCGCGTCCGGCCCCGGCACCGGCTGGTGCAACTGCTCGAACGCATGCGCGATGCTGCCGACGATGCCGATCTCCGAATCGACCAGGGTGCCGTCCAGGTCGAAGAACAGGGTGGGCGCGCTCACGCGCCGCGCGCCTGCAGCGCCGCCACCGCCGGCAGGGTCTTGCCTTCCAGGAACTCCAGGAACGCGCCGCCGCCGGTGGAGATGTAGCTCACCTGCTCGGCGATGCCGTACTTGTCGACCGCGGCCAGGGTGTCGCCGCCGCCGGCGATGGAGAACGCCGGCGAGGCAGCGATGGCGCGCGCCAGGGTCTCGGTGCCATGGCCGAACGCGTCGAACTCGAACACCCCGACCGGGCCGTTCCACACCACGGTGCCGGCCTTGGCGATCAGCTCGGCGTAGTGCGCGGCGGTCTGCGGGCCGATGTCCAGGATCAGGTCGTCGTCGGCGACGTCGGCCAACGCCTTCACCGTGGCTTCGGCATCGGGCAGGAACTGCTTGGCCACCACCACGTCGGTGGGCAGCGGGATCGCCGCGCCGCGCGCATTGGCGTCGGCGACGATCTTGCGCGCGGTGTCGAGCAGGTCCGGCTCGCACAGCGACTTGCCGACCGGGTGGCCGGCCGCGGCGATGAAGGTGTTGGCGATGCCGCCGCCGACGATCAATTGCTCGACCTTGTTGACCAGGTTCGACAGCAGCTCCAGCTTGGTCGAGACCTTGCTGCCGGCGACGATCGCCAGCAGCGGCTTGGCCGGGTGCTCCAGCGCCTTGGCCAGCGCGTCCAGTTCGGCCATCAGCAGCGGGCCGCCGGCCGCCACCGGGGCGAACCGGATCACGCCATGGGTGGAGGCCTGCGCGCGGTGCGCGGTGCCGAACGCATCCATCACGAACACGTCGCACAGCGCCGCGTATTTCTTCGCCAGCGCCTCGTCGTCCTTGCCCTCGCCGACGTTCATGCGGCAATTCTCCAGCAGCACGATCTTGCCCGGCTCTACGTCCACGCCGTCGACCCAGTCGCGCAGCAGCGGCACCTCGGTGCCGAGCAGCGCGGTCAGCCGCGCGGCGACCGGCGCCAGCGAATCGGCCTGCGTCCACACGCCTTCCTTGGGCCGCCCCAGGTGCGAGGTCACCATCACCGCCGCGCCCTGTTCCAGCGCGTGCTTGAGCGTGGGCACCGAGGCCAGGATGCGCTGCTCGGACGTGATCTGGCCGTTGTCGTCGATCGGCACGTTGAGGTCCTGCCGGATCAGCACACGCTTGCCGGACAGGTCGAGGTCGGTCATTCGCAGGATGGGCATTGTCGGTTGCTCGCTATCGTGAGGTTGCTGAGGAAAGAGGAGGCCGCGCGCAGCATGGGCGCGGCGATCGGAACGTCCGCTTCAGGCGCGCTGGCGCCAGCGCGCGCGGGCGGTGCCGAGGCAGGCATTGTCCGGCGTCGGCCGCGCAGCGGCAAATCGAGACATCGCGCAGCGTGCGGCCGCAGCGCAGCGGCCCGCGCAAAACGCCGCGTGCATCGAGGGTCGCCACGCCGCGACAGGCGCGTGGCGTGGTGGCACCGATGCCGATCAGCCCGCGCCGGGCGCGACCGGCTTGCGCAACAGGCTGACCGCGAAACCGACCACGATCAGCGCGCCGCCGACCAGCAGCGCCCACAGCAGCCAGGTCTTCCAGTCGCGCGGCGCGGCCGGCGCCTGCAGCGCGGCGGCGCCGGCCAGCGGGACCGCCGCGCCGAGCGTGGCGGTGGCCGGCGTCCATTGCGGGCCGCGTTGCCCACGCAGCGCCTGCAAGGTGGCCGCCAACGGCGCGGCAGCGCGCTGGGTGCGCGCGCTGCCGGCGGCCAGCGCATAGGGCGGCGCGCCCTGGGCCAGGAAGATCAGCGTTTCCGGCTGGTAGCCCAGGCGCAGCGCCGGCCGCTGCCGGCCCGGGTCCTGCGTGGCCAGCAGCCGCCAGTAGCGGTCGCGCACCGGCTGGGCCAGCGCCTGCGGCGGCGAGCGGCCGGCGCCGGCGCCGACCTGGTAGGCCACCCACGGCCCGGCCCGGTCCTGCCACGGCGCCTCGGCGCTGTCGCGGCTCTGCACGCGCCATTCGATCGCGCTGTTGCCGGGCAGCGCGATGTCGATCTGCGCGACCGGATAGCGGCCGGGCGAGACGAAGTCGAAGCTGTGCTGCACTGGATCGGCGTGCAACGCGTCCAGTTGCTGCCAGTGCCAGTCGGCGGCGACCGGTGCCGGCGCCAGTTCGGCCTCCACCCCGGTCAGTGCCGGCAACGGCGGCGGCGACAACGGCAGCAACCGCAGGTAACGCACCTGGCGATCGATGGCGATGCGCAACTGCTGCAGGCGCTTGCCCTGGTTGGCCAGGTCGACCAGGGTCGCCTCCGGCACCAGCAATTCCCAGTCGCGCAGATCGTCGCTGGCCTCGACCCGGTAGCGCGCCTGCCGCGGCTGCGCATCGGCCGCCCACTGCAGCGACAGCGCGCGCAACGGCTCGCGCAGCGCGCTGGCATCGATCAACCAACCGGCGTCGGCGCTGGTCGCGCCGCCGCTGGCAATGCGCGTGCGGATGCGGCGCACGCTGCCGTCGCTATCGCGCTCGGCGATCAGTTCCAGATTGTCGGCGCCGCCCGCGGCCACGGTCGGCAGCGGGAACCAGGGCAGCGGCTGCCGGCGCGGCGCGCTCTCGGCCTGTTCGGCCGCGAACACGGCCGCCGGCAGCGGGTCGCCGGCCGCGTTGAACACCTCCACGTCGCCCAGCGAGGCGCGGTGCGCGCTGCGGTACACCGCATCGTCGAGCTGCACCCGGTAGGCACCGGCCGCCGGATCCTGCAGGGTCAGCGGCCATTGCTGCGCATAGTCGTCGCGCTGGCTGGCGGCGAAGCCGGCCAGCGGCAGCAACGCCAGCAGCACGGCCGGAAAGATCGGGCGTTTCATGGATGGGCCTCCTCGGCCGGTTCGGTGGCGCGCGGCGGTGCCGGCGCGAAATAGCCGACCACGGTGCACAGCAGGCCGTAGGCGATGAACGAGGCGATGCCGGCGACATTGCCGAGGTTGCCGCGATCCACCAGCAACAGCTTGCCCAGCACCACCGCCATCAGCAGCGCACCGGCCAGCCACAGGCCGCGCTGGCCGCGGCGCGAGCCGAGCACCCAGCCGAGCACGCCGAGCACGCTCCACACCACGGTCAGGCTGGTTTGCGCCACGCTGGCGGACAACAGCGACGCCCATGGCACCGGCGCCCAGTAGTGCACCGCATGCAGGGTCACGCTGGTGACCCACAGGAATCCGGCAGCGGCCAGCAGTTGCAGGCGCTGCGCCCGCAACGGCGCTGGCGCGGTCGCCGACCACAACCAGCGCGCGGCCAGCGCCACCGCCAGCAACTGGCTCAGTTCCAGCGGGTTGAGCAGCGGCACCCACGGCAGCGGCGCGCTGGCGCCGGGCACGCACAGCGTCCACAGCCAGCCCAGGCCGAGCAGGCCGAAATAGCTGCCCTGCAGCGCCGTGCGGCAACGCTCGAACTCCGCCCCCAGCGGCGCGGCCAGCCACGGCCAGCGCAGCAGCGACAACGCCGCCGCCAGCAGCCATGGCGCCAGCAGCAATGCCCATTGCCAGCCTTCGGCCAGGACGAAGCGCTGCGCCAGCCAGACGCCGAGCAGGGACAGCACCGACGGCCACACCAGCCACCAGGCGAATTGCGCCGCCCGCGCCACCCAGCCGCCGCTGCCGCGCAGGCAGATCAGGCTGCGCACGCCGAGCACCGCGAACAGCGTCCAGGCCCAGGCGCCATGTCCGGCGAACGGCTGGCCGTGCGCCTCCGCCTGCAGCACCGCCAGCGGCAACGCCAGCAGCAATCCGCCGAGGGTGGTCGCGGCCAGCGCGCGCGCCGGCCAGCGGCGCTGCGCCTCGGCGGCCAGCCAGCCGCTGAGCGCGACGAACGCCAGCACCAGGTCGGCCTGCGCGGCGACCGCGACGAAGCGTTCGATCTCGGCGACGCCGATCCCGCACCACCACGCCAGGCCCCACAGGTAATAGACCAGCGCCGGGATGTCGGCGCCGGCACGGCGATAGCTCCAGGCGCTGGCGAGACCGGCCAGGGCCAGCAGCGCGCCGCTCATGAAGGTGGCATTGGCCACCGCCTGGGCGTCCTGCCAGGCCATGTCCAGCCCCAGCACGAAGCCGACCGCCGCGGCCAGTTGCAGGCCGGCGCCGGTGAACTGCGGCAGCCAGCGCTGTTGGCGCAGCCCCAGCCACACCAGCGCCGCGCCTTCCAGCGCGAAGATGCTGGCGGTGGCGCGCGCGGACAGCGCCAGCGGCACCGCCAGCGTGGCGAAGCCCACCGCCAGCAGCGCATAGGCCTGGCCGAGCACCGCGAAACGTGCGCGCCGGATCAGCGCCGCGGCCAGCAACGCATACGCCGCCGCCAGGCCCAGCGCGCACAGCGCCAGCGGCAGTCCCTCGCCGCGCAGCAGCCCGGCCTGCAGCGAGAACGCGACCAGCGGCGTGCCGAACACCAGGCTGCCGTCGATCAGGTTGCCGCGCGTGGCCGGCTGGCGCCGCGCGTACAGGATCGGAATCAGCAGGTAGAAGGCGAAGAACAGCAGCAGGAACGGCTCGGTGCTGGCGAATTTCGCCGGCTGGTACTGCAGCGCGCCCCACAGCGTGCCGATGCCGAAGGTGAAGCCGAACCCGAGCAGATTCAGTACCCGCCACGGCCGGTACCAGGCGATCGCGAACACCGCTGCATTCAATACCGCGTAATAGGAGAACAGCCCGACGTGGTTGCCGCTGCCGGTGGACAGCCAGATCGGCGCCAGGAATCCGGCCAGCGTGGCCAGCACGGCCAACGTGCGCGATTCCTGCACGACCGCCAGCACGCACATGCTGGCCACCAGCACGATGCTCAGCGCGAACGCGGCACTGGCCGGAATCAGCCCCGACAGCTTGAACGCGGCGAACACCGTCAGCAGCAACACCCCGATCGCGCCACCCTGCAACGCCAGCGCGAAGCTGCGCTTGCGTTCGCGCTGACGCCAGCCGAAGCCCAGGCCGGCCAGCGCCGCGGCGGCGATGCCGGCGTAGCGCAGTTCGATCGGCATGCGCAGCCAGCCCTGGTCGCCGGCGTACTTCAGCAGCGCGGCGACGCCGGCCAGCAGCACCAGCATGCCGATCTTGACCGGCACGTTGCCTTCGGTGAACCAGCGCTTGGTGCCGGCCAGCAGCCGCTCGATCGGATCCGGGCCGCGCGGTGCCGGCGGCAGCGGCGCGGCGACGGGGTCCGCGGCCGCGTTCGCCGTGGCGGCCGGCGCGACGCGCGGCGGCGGAAGCGGCGGTGGCGTGGGCGCTTCCGGGGCAGCAGCGGCGGCCACGGCGAACGGGCGTTCCTCTACGCCATCGTCTTCGGCGAACGGCGCAGCGCGCTCGGCGTCGGTCCAGGTGTCGTCGGCATCGCTGGCTGCATCGAAGCGGGGCGCAGCCTGCGCGGCCTGCGGCGCTGCGCCGTGCAGTTGCGCCATCTGCAGTTCCAGCGCCGCCACGCGCCGGCGCACGCCGGCCAGCGCCACCAGCATCACGATGATCAGGATCGGCACTGCCAATACCGCCACCACCACCAACACGATCAACCCTTCCATCCGCACTCCATGCCCAAGCCGGTACGCCGCTGGGCGGCGTACCCATGATCCGGCGGCGCCGGTCCTGGGGGCAGATGGTAGACGAGTTCGGCCTCGCCGCGACCGCGCCGACGGCGGCGCAAGCCAGGCGCAGCAACGGATTCCGGCAATGGACGCCGGCGCAATCGGCGCTAAAGCCGATGCATTCGCGGCCGCTACCTCCCTTATCCCACGTTGCGTCCGCTGTTCCCTCCCCTCCCACCGACAGCACCAATGAACCTGCCAGCCAAGCCCACCGAAGCGGGAATCGACGACCATATCCGCTCCGTGGTCGGCCTGTCCGACCAACTGCTCGGACAGCTGCGGCGTTCGTTGCAGCGCATCGACGAGATCAACCGCACCACCCATGTGATCTCGATGAATGCCCGCATCGAATCGGCACGGATCGGCCAGGCCGGGCGCGGCTTCAGCGTCATCGCGCAGGAAATGGACGTGCTGTCGCGGCGCGTCGCCGATGCCACCCAGGACCTGGACAAGGTCGCCGCCAGCACCAGCGCCGACATGCGCCACACCCTGCAGCGGCTGGAAGACGACGTGCGCCGCACGCGTTTGAGCGAACTGGCGCTGAGCAATATCGACCTGATCGACCGCAACCTCTACGAACGCAGCTGCGACGTGCGCTGGTGGGCGACCGACGCGGCCATCGTCGCCGCCGCGCGCCCCGGCCGCGGCGACGACGAACTCGCCTACGCGTCGCGGCGCATGGGCCAGATCCTGGATTCGTACACCGTCTACTTCGACCTGGTGCTGGCCGGCACCGACGGCCGCATCCTCGCCAACGGCCGGCCGCAGCAGTACGCCTCGGCCGGCAGCGACGTCTCCGGGCAGGCCTGGTTCGAAGACGCCACGCGCACCCGCAGCGGCGAGGAATTCGGCTTCCAGGACGTGCATGCCAGCACCCTGGCCGATGGCGAACGCGTGCTGGTGTACTCGTGCACGGTGCGCGACGGCGGCCGCGTCGACGGCCGCGTGCTGGGCGTGCTCGGCATCGTGTTCCGCTGGGACGCGCTGGCGCAGACGGTGGTGCAGCGCACGCCGCTGTCGGAACAGGAATGGGGCCGCAGCCGGGTGTGCATCGTGGACCAGCGCGGCCAGGTCCTGGCCGACTCGGCCGGGCGCATGCTGCAGGACCGGATCGAATTCCAGGGCCGCGACGCGCTGTTCAAGCAGCCGCGCGGCGCCGTGCTGAGCGATCTCAACGGGCGCCCGCATTGCATCGCGCATGCGGCCTCGCCCGGCTACGAAACCTACCGCACCGGCTGGCACTCGCTGATTCTGCAGGCGCTGTAGCGCGACGCGCGCGCGGGACGGCCAACGCTCAGCGCTGGCCGACCTTGATCACCACTTTGCCCTTGGCGCGCCCGCTCTCGACGTAAGCGAGGGCCTGCGCGGTCTCCTCCAGCGGGAACACCCGATCCAGCACCGGCCTGATGATGCCGGCCTCGATCAGCGCACCGATCTGGCGCAACTGCTCGCCGTTGGCGGTCATGAACAGGAAGGTATAGGCAACCCCTTTCCGCCTGGCCTTCCTGCGGATTCCGCCGCTCAGCAGGCGGATCGCCAGCCGCAGCGGCCACGCCAGGCCTTGGCGCACGGCGAAATCCGGATCCGGCGGGCCGGAGATGGAAATGAGCGTGCCGCCGGGCTTGAGCACGCGCAGGGATTTCTCCAGCACGTCGCTGCCCAGGCTGTTCAGGACTACGTCGTAGCCATGTACGACGGTTTCGAAGTCCTGCGTCCGATAGTCGATGACCAGGTCGGCGCCCAACGCCTTGACCCAGCCGACATTGTCGGTGCCAGTGGTGGTCGCGACGTAGGCGCCCAGGTGTTTGGCGAGCTGGATGGCGATGCTGCCGACGCCGCCGGAGCCGGCATGGATCAGCACCTTCTGACCCTTCTGCAACCGCGCCGTCTCGACCAGTGCCTGCCACGCGGTCAGCGCGACCAGCGGCACCGAGGCGGCTTCTTCCATGCCGAGGTTGCCGGGTTTCAAAGCCAACGCGCTTTCCCTGACCGCGATGCGCTCGGCGAAGCCGCCGATGCGTGCCTGGTCGGGACGCGCATACACCGCGTCGCCCGGTTTGAAGCGGCGCACACCGGCCCCGACCCGCAGCACCACGCCGGCCACGTCGTTGCCCAGCACCAGCGGAAAACGGTACGGCAGGATCAGCTTGAACTCGCCCTTGCGCAGCTTCGCGTCGATCAGGTTGACGCTGGCGGCATGCACCTCGACCAGCACATCGTCGTCGCGCACCTCCGGTTCGGGCAGCTCGCCGATCCGGCCCGGGTGCTTGTCGCCGTAGCCTTCGATGAAGAACGCTTTCATGATTTTTTCCTGACGAAGAGGAACGCGAGGACGAAGGCGATTTCGAGCACGACCGCGACCAGGATGCCACGCCCGGCATGCCCGCTGGCCAGTTCGCCGATACCCAGCGCCGCCAGTAACGTACAGGCGGTTACGACGCCCGCCACCAGCGCCGAACGCGCCGGCGATGGCGCCGCGCCGCGCGCCATGAAGAACATCACGCTCAGGCCCGCATACAGCGCGGCCCCGCGTCGCGCCACCAACTCGGCCGCTGCCGAGGTGCCGATGCCCCAGTTCGCCAGCATCGCGCCCGGCAAGAACATCCAGGCGCAGGCGATCGCCAGGAACAGCAGCGAGGTCATGACCGACAGCGAACGGAAACCCAGGCGCACGACGGTCACCGGTTGAGGATGCGGGACAGTACGGCCTGGTGAATCCAGCGCGGCGTCGCCCACATGAAGACCGCGTTCAACCTGTTGATCAGCCCAGGCACCACGCTGATGCGGCCGGCATCCAGCGCGCGGATGCCGGCACGCACCACCGGCGGGGTCTGCATCATCAACGCCGCGAGCTGTGGGGTGATCCTCTGCTGGGCGACGCGCGCGAACCCGGTGTCGGTCAGCCCCGGGCACAGGGTGGTGACGCCGACGCCATCGCGCGCGAACTCGCGATGCAGCGCCTCGCCCAAGCGCAGCACGTAGGCCTTTGCGGCCGAATACACCGCGAAGTTTTCCACGCCCTGGTAGGCCAGCAGGCTGGCCACCTGCAGGATCTTGCCACGCCGCCGCCGGCGCATGTCCTGGCCGAACAGGTGGGTCATCGCGGTCAGGCTGGCGATGTCCAGCTGGATCATCGACAACGCCGGTTCCAGGTCGCCATCCAGGAACGGACCCTGCAATCCGTGCCCCGCATTGTTGATCAACACCTCGACCTCGATGCCGCGCGCATGCAGGCCGGCGTGGAGCCGGCGCACGTCCGCGATCTGCGACAGATCGACCTGCTCGACGAGGACCTCGACGCCGTGCCGCTGCCGCAACGCCTGCGCCAGCGCATCGAGCCGGTCCAGGCGCCGCGCGACCAGGATCAGCCGGTGGCCGCGTGCCGCGTACTGCCTGGCGAACTCCTCGCCGAATCCACTCGATGCGCCGGTGATCAGCACCCAGCTATCGCGTTGCGTTTCCATGATGATGGCCTCGGTGACAGCTGCGGCGTTGCGGCCTTCAGGCCGCCGGCCGGTAGCGCTCGGCGGCATTGGCCTGCCGGATGCTGCCCAGCAGCGCTTGCCGCGCACCGTCCAGTGCGTCCCAGCGGTCGGCGTCGTGCAGCGGCGGGATGCTCACCAGCTCGCGGCGATCGAAGCCGATCAGCGCCGCATCGACCAGTTCTTCCACGTCCATCACCTCGGGCAGCGCGTTGACGTCGATGCCCGCGCGCTCCCAGATCTCGGTCCGGGTGGCCGCCGGAAGCACCGCCTGCACGTACACGCCCTTGGGCGCCAGTTCCAGGCTCATGCCCTGCGACAGGAACAGCACGAACGCCTTGGTCGCGCCGTACACGGTCATGCCGAACTCCGGCGCCAGGCCGACCACCGAGCCGAGGTTGACGATCGCGCCGCTGCCGGACTGCGCCAGACGCGGCGCGATCGCCAGCGCAAGCCGCGTCAGCGCGGTGGTGTTGAGCGCCAGCAGGCGTTCGACCCCGTCCGCGGTCTGCTCGGCGAAGCCGCCCGACTGGGCCATGCCCGCGTTGTTGATCAGGATGCCGATGCGCGCGTCGTCGCGCAGGCGCGCTTCGACAGCGGCCAGGTCGGCCGGTGCGGTGAGGTCGGCCTGCAGCACGTCGACCGCGACCTGGTGTTGCTCGCGCAGGCGCGCGGCGAGCGCGTCCAGGCGGGATTTGTCGCGTGCGACCAGGACCAGGTCGTGGCCGCGCTGGGCGAAGCGTTGCGCGTAGACGGCGCCGATGCCGGTGGAGGCGCCGGTGATGAGGACGGTGGAAGTGGCGTTCATGCAAGTGGTCTCTTCGGATCAAAGGAAGGGTGCGGCTGCGAGGATGCGGAAGGTGATGCGGGGCGGTGTCAGCCGCTGGCGCTCTCGGCCAGCGTCGGGTAATCGGTATAGCCCTTGGCGCCGCCGCCGTAGAGCGTGGCCGGATCCGGCGCAGCCAGCGGCGCGCCAGCTTGCAGCCGCTCGACCAGGTCGGGATTGGCGATGAACGCGCGGCCGAAGGCGAACAGGTCGGCGCGGCCGGCGGCAAGACTGGCGCCGGCCAGCGCCGGGTCGTAGCCATTGTTGGCGAGATAGGTCTGCTTGAAGCGGCTGCGCAGTGCCGCGTAGTCGAACGGTGCCACGTCGCGCGGCCCGCCGGTAGCGCCCTCCACGACATGCAGGTAGACGATGCCCAGCGCACTGAGCCGCTCGGCGATGTCGTCGTACTGCGGCTGCGGATCGCTGCAGGAGATGCCGTTGGCCGGCGACACCGGCGAGATGCGCACGCCGGTGCGCTCGGGGCCGATGGCCTGCGCCACCGCCGCGGCGACCTCGAGCAGCAGCCGCGCGCGGTTCTCGATGGAACCGCCGTAGGCGTCGGTGCGCTGATTGGCGCCGTCCTTGATGAACTGCTCCAGCAGGTAGCCGTTGGCGCCATGCAGCTCCACGCCGTCGAAGCCGGCGGCGATGGCGTTGACTGCGGCCTGGCGAAAGTCGTCGACGATGCGCGGCAGCTCGTCGCGCTCCAGCGCGCGCGGTGCGGAGACGTCGGCAAAGCCGTTGTTGACGAAGGTCTTGGTGGCGGCAGGGATCGCCGACGGTGCCACCGGCGCGGTCCCGCCGGGGCGCAGATCCACGTGCGAGACGCGGCCGACGTGCCACAGCTGCATGAAGATGCGTCCGCCCTTGGCGTGCACCGCATCAGTGACCGCGCGCCATCCCTCGATCTGCGCCGGCGTGTAGATGCCCGGCGTGTCCTGGTAGCCCTGCGCGTCCGCCGAGATCTGCGTCGCCTCGGTGATTAGTAGGCCCGCGGACGCGCGCTGCGCGTAGTAGGTGGCGGCCAAGTCGCTGGGCACCAGGCCCTTGCCGGCGCGGTTGCGGGTCAGCGGCGCCATGACGATGCGGTTGGTCAGCGTCAGCGGACCCAGCGCGTAAGGCGTGAACAGTGCGGTGTCGGACATGGCGGCGATGGTTCTCGATGGAGGAAGGTGCATCGGCGTCGCTGCTACAGGTCATGGCGATCGGCCGGGTGGCACCGAAGCAGGCGATTCGAAGCGAGCGGCGCAATGATGATGATCATAATCTTACTTGTCAACATTTTGATGACGACCAACATCAATGTATCCTTGCGCCGAGAAACGACGCCGGAGGACACCGCGATGAAGGTCAGCAAGGCGCAGGCGCAGGCGAACCGGGCGCACATCGTCGAAACCGCGTCGGCGCTGTTTCGCGAGCGCGGCTACGAGGGCATCGGCGTCGCCGATCTGATGGCCGCCGCCGGTTTCACCCACGGCGGCTTCTACAAGCACTTCCCGTCCAAGGCCGACCTGATGGCGGAGGCAACGGCATGCGGAATCGCGCGGACCGTGGCGCTGCTGGACGGGGTCGATACGCCGGAATTCGTCCGCCGCTACGTCTCGCGCGAACACCGCGATGCCCGCGCGGCGGGCTGCACCATGGCCGCGCTGGGCGGCGACGCCGCACGCGAGCCGGAGACGGTTCGGTCCGCGTTCGCGGACGGTGTCGAGGCCATGCTGGCGGCCCTCGAGCGCGAGGACGGGGCGGCGACCGGGGCCAGCCCCGCCGAGGCGCGTGCCACGCGCCTGTCCATGCTGGCCCATGCGCTCGGCGCGATCGTCATGTCCCGCGCCTGCCCGGACGATTCGCCGCTGGCGGACGAGATCCTCGTGGCGTGCCGCGCCAAGATGCTCGCATCGCTGGGCGCGGCCCCGGCGAAAGGCAAGCGCAGCAGAGCGTGATCGCGGCAGCGCGACGCGACGCCGACGCACGCGCTTGCCGCCGGCGGTCGCACCAGGCGTACTGCCGAAGCTGGGCGACTACCGACCGGTAAACCCGGCGCCACGCCAAGGCGTTGCAGGCCAGACGCTTACATCCGCAGCGCGGGCGACCGTATTCCGCGTGCAGCACCTGCAACGGATGCATCCAGACGCGCACGAATGCACGAACGCGCTTTTCGCCAGGCAAAAAAAAGCCCGGGCGCGCGCCGCGGCCCGGGCTGTGCTGCTGCGCCCGCTTATTCGCGGTAGCCGCTGTCGTTCTTGTTGTGGATGATCCAGATCAGGTTGCCGCCGCTGCCCATCGACTTGCCGGCGAACACCAGGCGGCCCTGGCCCTTGTAGGCCAGTTCGTAGCGGTAGCGGTCGCCGCCGTAGAAGAACGGGATGAAGGCCTTGCCGGTGACATAGGAACCCTGGTCGGTGGGTTCGCCGATCAGGTCGGTCACCTGCTTCATCGGCATGCCGATCTTGAGCTGGGTGAACTTGCTGTCCGGTGCCGGCTTGCCGGTGATCTCGCCTTCGTAATCGTTGACGCCCTTGACCGTCTCGCCGTAACCGGCCTCGACCTTCGAGGAATCGATCACCTCGCCATCGGCGTTCATCCAGCTCGGCGTGCCGCTCTGCTTCTTCGCCATCGCCTGCATCGGCACCGCGGCCAGCATCGCCACGGCCAGCACCAGGGCTCCCGTCCATACACGGTTGATCTGCATCTTCTCGCTCCTTGCTTCCATTGAGTGCCCCCTGTCCAATGCTGTCGTGCCAGCGCGGGAACATCCGCTGGCCAGCGGCGCATTAGTGCATGCGTCGGCGCCGATGTCCACGCCGAACCGGCGCCGCCCTCGACGCTTGCCGGTACCCGCCGGGCATGCTAAAAGTCGCGCCAGTGCGATGCGCATCCCAGGCGCAGCCCATGGATCTGGTATCGCCGCCCCACCGCAAGGACTTGCCGCAATGCCCACTTACCGTCGCTCCCGCGTCCTGCCCATGCTGTGCGCACTGGCACTGTTGGGAAGCGCGCCGCTGGCCTCGGCCGACATGTTCGGCAGCCCCGAAGACATCGCCCGCAGCTGGCTCGGCCACGACGCCGCCGAGCTGATGATGCAGTGGCCGGTGGACCGCGGCCTGTACACCTCGGAGAACACCGAGACCCACGAAACCGCCTACACCTACAACTTCGGCACCGAGGCGCACTACCGCACCGACTACTGGACCACCCAGGGCCCGGTGGTCGGCATGTACCCTGGCGGCAACGGCGTGGCGGCCACTCCGATCTTCCAGCAGGACCAGCACAGCCAGACCACCTTCGTGCCGGCCGAACACCACTGCGAGATCACCTTCGTCGCCGATGCCGAAGGCATCATCACCCGCTACGATTTCGCCGGCAGTAAGTGCCAGCCGTATATCCGCAGCTGGGGCCGGCCGAAGAAAAAGAAATAGTCGCCGCGCGTGCTGCCGGCTTTCGATTCTTACACACAGGGGAACATCCGATGAGCGCAAAGAATTCACTCGCCCGTGTCGCCTGGTCGGCGATCGCGTTGACGCTGCTGGCGCTGAGCGCCCCGGCGCTGGCCGCAGGTCCGCGCCACGGCGAGATCGTGGCGCTGGAGCCGATCGAGAACAAGAACACCGACGTGCCCGAGCGGACCAAGACCATCAAGAATGCCGCCGCCAACCTCGGCGGCCTGGCCGGCGGCTTCCTCGGCCTGAAGAGCAAGAGCTCGATCGGCGCCGGCACCGGGCAGGCCGCCGGCGCCGCCGCCGGCGAAACCGTGGGCGCCAAGATCGCCGGCAACGGCCCGGCTGCGCACTACATGGTGAAGATCCGCTTCGACAACAAGGCGCAGACGGTGGTGTCCAAGCCCAGCGCCGAAGTGGCCGGGCTGGCGGTCGGCAGCCGGGTCAAGGTCACCGGCAGCGGCGAGGACATGCGCATCGAGGCCGAGTGAGCGGCACCGGCGCAGGCACTGCGCCCGCGCCGCTCGGCAAGCACAAAAAAAGCGCCCGGGGGCGCTTTTTTTGTGGGCGGCGTGGCGGCTTACTTCGCCACCACCTTGACCATTTCCAGACACTTGTTGGAATAGCCCCACTCGTTGTCGTACCAGGACACCAGCTTGACGAAGGTGCTGTCCAGGGCGATGCCGGCGTCGGCGTCGAAGATCGAGGTACGCGCGTCGCCGCGGAAGTCGGTGGCCACCACCTTGTCCTCGGTGTAGCCGAGGATGCCCTTCAGCGCGCCTTCGCTCTGCGCCTTCACTTCGGCGCAGATCTCGGCGTAGGTGGCCGGCTTGTCCAGTTCCACGGTCAGGTCGACCACCGACACGTCCGAGGTCGGCACGCGGAAGCTCATGCCGGTCAGCTTCTTGTTCAACTCCGGGATCACCACGCCCACGGCCTTGGCCGCACCGGTGCTGGACGGAATGATGTTCTCCAGGATGCCGCGGCCGCCGCGCCAGTCCTTGTTGCTGGGGCCGTCCACGGTCTTCTGGGTGGCGGTGGCGGCGTGCACGGTGGTCATCAGGCCACGCTTGATGCCCCACTTGTCGTTGATCACCTTGGCCAGCGGCGCCAGGCAGTTGGTGGTGCAACTGGCGTTGGAGACGATCGCCTGGCCGGCGTAGGTGGCGTGGTTGACGCCGTACACGAACATCGGCGTGTCGTCCTTGGACGGGGCCGACAGGATCACCTTCTTGGCGCCGGCGTCGAGGTGCTTCTGCGCGGTGTCCTTGGTCAGGAACAGGCCGGTGGATTCGATCACCACCTCGGCGCCGACCTCGTCCCACTTCAGCGCCGCCGGATCGCGTTCCTGGGTCAGGCGGATCTTCTTGCCGTTGACCACCAGGTGATTGCCGTCGACCGACACGTCGCCGTCGAAGCGGCCGTGCACCGAGTCGTACTGCAGCATGTACGCCAGGTATTCGGGCTCGAGCAGGTCGTTGATGGCGACGATCTCGATGTCGCTGCCGAAATTCTGTACCGCCGAGCGCAGCACATTGCGTCCGATGCGACCGAAACCGTTGATGCCAACCTTGATTGCCATTTCAGTAGCTCCTGCGGCCGCGCCTGACGCGGCGGATGGAAGGGGGCGAACATTCTATCAGGCCGGCCGCATCGCGCCCGGCACGCGGGTTTGATCAGGATCAAGGCGGCGCGGCGGCGGCGGCGGGACACTGCGCTCACACCCAAACGAGACACCCATCATGCGCAAGACCTCCCCCCTCCTGCTGTCCGGCCTGGCCGTCGCCCTTTCGCTGTGCGCCCTGCCGGCGCTGGCGCAGTCGCAGGGCGACTGGACCGTGGGTATCGGCGCCCACCAGGTCAACCCGAAGTCCGACAACGGCAAGCTGGCCGGCGGCACCCTGCCGCTGAGCATCGGCAGCGACATCAAGCCGACCGTCACCTTCGAATACTTCGTGCACCAGAACCTGGGCATCGAGGTGCTGGCCGCGCTGCCGTTCAAGCACGACATCGACGTCAAGGGCGTCGGCAAGGTCGGCAGCACCAAGCAGCTGCCGCCGGTGGTCTCGCTGCAGTACCACTTCAACAGCGCCGGCAAGGTGTCCCCGTTCGTCGGCGCCGGCATCAACTACACCACCTTCTTCAGCGAGGACACCACCGGCGCGCTGGCCGGCACCAAGCTCAAGCTGGAGGATTCCTGGGGCCTGGCCGCGCACGCGGGCGTGGACGTCGCGCTCACCGACAAGTCCGCGCTGCGGGTGGACCTGCGCTGGGCCGACATCGACAGCAAGGTCAAGGTCGACGGCACCAACATGGGCACCGCCAACATCGATCCGCTGGTCTACGGCCTGGCCTATGTGATGAAGTTCTGAGGCCGCACGGCCGCCGCGCTTCTCTGGCAGACTACGCTCCACAAGGATGTGGATCGTCGCCGCCGGGCCGACACTGGGATTCGCATCCACCCATTCGCCGTCACCGGGGTCTCCAATGAAGCCACGCCTGTTCCGCCGTCTCGCCGTCGCCACCCTTGCCGCCATCGCCCTGCCCGCCGCGGCGCAGTCGGCCGGCCACTTCACCACCAGCTACGGCATCCACGGCATGGTGCCCGGCTCGTCGAACGGCAACCTGAGCGGCAGCGAGCAGCGCTTCAGCGCCGACACCGCGCCGGCGCTCTCGTTCAGCTACGAATACTTCTTCCGCGGCAATCTCGGCGTGGAGATCCAGACCCTGGTCGGGCAGCAGAAGATCGGCCTGGAACAGGGCGGCGACATCGGCAGCGCCTGGGCGCTGTCGCCGACGGTCTCGCTGCAGTACCACTTCAACGGCAACGGCGACATCTCCCCGTTCGTCGGCGTGGGCCTGAACTACACCACCTTCCTCGGCGCCGACGGCAAGGGCGCGTTCTCCAGCGACGACGTCAAGTTCAAGGACAGCGTCGGCCCGGCCGTGCATGCCGGCGTGGACTTCGCCGTCGGCGAGCGCAGCGCGCTGCGCGTGGACGCGCGCTGGACCAGCATGCGCAGCGACGTGGAAGTGGACAGCGGCACGCTCGGCAAGGCCAAGCTCGACCCCATCACCTACGGCCTGGCCTACCTGTTGTATTTCTGATCCGCCGGGTCCGCGCCCTGTCCGCACGGACGAGGCTTAGCGGTTGCGCAACGGCGCGATGACGCGGCCATGGCAACGTCATCGGCGCCGGCTAGAATCCGCGCATGAAAAAATCCGCTCTGTTCGTTTCCGCCACGCTCGCCGCGGCGCTGGCCGCCGCGCCGTCCGCCGCCTTCGCCTGGGGCCCGCTGGGCCATCGCCTGGTCGCCGATCTCGCCGATTCCCAACTCACCCCGCAGGCCCGCGCGCAGGTGCAGCAGCTGCTGCAGGGCGAACCCGAGCCGACCCTGGCCGGCGTCGCCAACTGGGCCGACCAATTGCGCGAAAGCGATCCGGACCTGGGCAAGCGCAGCGGCCCCTGGCACTACGTCAACATCGGCGAAGAACAGTGCCACTACGAGGAAACCCGCGATTGCCCGGACGGCAACTGCGTGGTCGAGGCGCTGCGCCGCCAGGCCGCGATCCTCGCCGACCGTCGCCAGCCGCAGGCGGCACGCGCGCAGGCGCTGAAGTTCGTGGTGCATTTCGCCGGCGACATCCAGCAGCCGCTGCACGCCGGCTATGCCCACGACAAGGGCGCCAACACGTTCCAGATCCAGTTCGAAGGCAAGGGCAGCAACCTGCACTCGCTGTGGGACAGCGGCCTGCTGCGCAGCCGCGGCCTGGACGAGGCGCACTACCTGGCGCAGCTGCAGGCGCAACCGCTGCCGGCCCCCTCGCCCGCCGGCAGCGCGCTGCCGCCGCCGGCCGCGGCCTGGGCCGAAGCCTCGTGCAAGATCATGCTGCGCCCGGGCTTCTATCCGCCTGGCGCCAAACTGCCGGCGGACTACGTGGCGACCTGGCGCCCGGTGGCCGAAGCGCAGCTGCGCCAGGCCGGCGCGGACCTGGCGGCGACGCTGAACGCGGCGCTGGGGAAGTAGTCCGCGAAACCTGTTTTTGCTTTCTGTAGGAGCGGCTTCAGCCGCGACAGGCCTTACCGACACATCCTGTCGCGGCTGAAGCCGCTCCTACAGGATCCGGCACGGCATGCGTTTGCTCGCGGAAATGACGCTACCCCGCATTCGCCCGCGCCCAGCGCACGATGTCGGCGGCACCGATCGCACCGCTGTGCCGCACCAGCTCGCGGCCATGCCGCAGGAGCGCCAGGGTCGGAATGCTGCGGATGCCGAAGCGCACCGCCAGCGCCGGCTGCGCTTCGGTATCCAGCTTGCCCAGGCGCATGCGCGGCTCCAGCTGCGCCGCGGCGGCCTCGAACTGTGGCGCCATGGTCCGGCACGGGCCGCGCCACGGCGCCCAGAAATCCACCAACAGCGCAATGTCGCTGCGCTCGGCATGCGCGGCGAAGCTGTCGCAGTCAACGCGACCGGCGCGCCGACGAATAAGTATCTCCGGTAAATTCGGCTACCGCTAACGCAACTTGCCGGACCGAGGAATTGCATTGAGCTCGTCGATTACTTTCTGTGGTGCGCGCAAGCGGATCTGCACGGGAAAGGATTCGTGCACGACGACATCTTCCACTACGCCGCTTTTTTCCAACTCCATGACCTTGACCAGCACAGGGTCCGGAGATTCTGCACTGCCGATGATCAGCGCGCGCTCCAACGGCTCTTGATGCTTGGTCGGCTGTGTACGGTCGAGGCCGCAGCCCGCCGACAGCATCAGCGCTGCAATAAAAACCGTTTTCATATTTGCCTCCTCGCGCGTTGGCCGATACGCGGCGAAAACGTGGTGCGCCGGCCATGCGGGCGCACCACGTCCGTGTAACGTCAAGTCAGCGTCAATGAGCAGTCACGGATACGTAGCGATCCAGTTTTGAAGCGTATTGTAGACGGTGCTGGTCAGCCTCGTTCCACAGTTCTGGCTGGAAGATCCCGTGGTATGGATCCCGCGGACATAAACCCCACCGTCGCTTGCAATCCCGCTTCCGCTGTTCCCGCCGGCGGTATCGATGGTATAGCAAAGCCTGTAAGAACCACTGGTCGACACCGACCCGGAATGCGTCCACATCGTACCCAGAGGTTTGTCACCCGGATAACCGGTGATGGTATGCGTACCTCCGGAATACACGCCCCAGCCGGCGTTGCCACCATGCGGAGCCGTGCTCAGCACGATCAGCGCGTAATCGTAGTTGCTGTCCGCGCTGTTGTGCCATGCCGACGTGGTGATGGCGTTCGTCCATGTGGTCGTGCCCCAAGGCTGATAGCTACCGTTCTGCGCCGTGGTGAAATCCAGGCTGGAATAGAAGGTACCCGCTCCATTGGATATACAGTGCCCCGCGGTGAGGACATGTTTCGGCGTAATCAGCGTACCGGTACAACCGATTCCGATACGACCGATATGCCAGTACGGAGACGCCACGGTATTCGACACTTGCACACGGTCGTCGGTGCCGATAACGACATTGGGATTGACGCGACTGCTTCTGTAGAAAGCTGGAAGCCTCGGAGGCGTGCTGGACGTCGTGGATGTGCGGCCAAGCAGCTGCAAGTCCATGATGGCCTGCTCGAAAATGGCGACATCTTCCGGATCCATCCTGGATTCGTACAAGTCGCCATTGCGGGTGACCATGACAGCACTCAGCCCGGCGGCCTTCTGCTGCGGCGACTGCAGACGGTCGTCAACCGACGCACCCCTTTCCGGTAGAACGTTTGTCACCAGATTATCGCCATGGATGAAGCTGGCTTTCTTGTTCAACTTCTCGAATGCGGCTTCCTTTGCTACCGCCGTGTTCACCGCGGGGGCCGAAACCAGCAACACCAGACTCAGAACGGCTAGATTTTTCATAACAAGCTCCGTTGTTAGTTGAATGATCCCTAGCAGCGTGATCGGCAATCGCTATCCCATGCCAGCCACGCCAATCGACGGCTACGCTGGCTAGTGTTAGAAAGTCGTGAAAACGGTGGAGTTTCGACCGATTCTGGGATCGCCTCCAATACTCGCGTCATGCGCCCCGGCGATCGGACGAAGCTTCTGCGTATTCCGCTGCAGCTCGTGTCCGACTAAATAGGAGCGCTTCATGCCCCTGACGTTTTTCTTAACTACTGCAACGAAGCCGCATCCTGCGTGCGTCGTCCGGATGATGTCGATTGAACGACAGCAAGACCGCCAGCCAGGACCCGCACGTCGATGCCCTGGCGTACGCCCTGGGTGACCACGCAGAGCCGTTCGAACTGGTCGAGGATGCGCTGCAGCTGCGGTTTTTTGCTTTTTGTAGGAGCGGCTTCAGCCGCGACAGGCCTTACCGATAGACCCGGTCGCGGCTGAAGCCGCTCCTACAGGATGCGGGGCGGAATCCGTTCGCCCGCGAAATGACGCTAGCCCGCATTCGCCCGTGCCCAGCGCACGATGTCGGCGACACCGATCGCACCGCTGTGCCGCGCCAACTCGCGGCCATGCCGCAGCAGCGCCAGGGTCGGAATGCTGCGGATGCCGAAGCGCGCCGCCAGCGCCGGCTGCGCTTCGGTGTCCAGCTTGCCCAGGCGCATGCGCGGCTCCAGTTGCGCCGCGGCGGCCTCGAACTGTGGCGCCATGGTCCTACACGGGCCGCACCACGGCGCCCAGAAATCCACCAACAGCGGAATGTCGCTGCGCTCGGCATGCGCGGCGAAGGTCTCCGCGGTCAACGCCACCGGCGCGCCGACGAACAGCGCACGATGGCAACGCCCGCACTGCGGTGCCGCCGCCAGGCGCTCGCCCGGCACCCGGTTCAGCGCCTGGCAGTGCGGGCAGGCGATGTGCAGCGGCTCGCTCACGCGCCAGCCTCGATGCTCTTGTCGCCGAGCAGGATGTTGCCGTGCGCATCCTTCACCGTGACCTGCACGTCGATGCCCTGGCGCACGCTCTGGGTGACCACGCAGAACTGTTCGAACTGGTCGAGAATGCGCTGCAGCTGCGCGTAGTCCTGGTTGCCGTCGGGCAGCTGCAGTTCCACCGACGCCTGCGGGATGCGCCAGAACCCTTCCGGGTTGCGCATCGGCGTGGCGGTGATGTGCGCGACCACGCCGACCGGATCGTTCTTGAACTTGCGCATCGCGAACAGCAGGCTCGCCGCCAGGCAATTGGCGATGCTGGCCAACAGGATGCGCGACGGGTTCGGTCCGCGCTCGTGGCCCAGCGGCGCGGTCTCGTCGCCCAGCCACGGCGCCAGATCGGTTTCGTCGAACTGGATGCGAAACGCGAAATCCGCCTCCTGTTCGAGGGTGACGCGGATCGGATCGCCGATGCTCATGCAGTCTCCAGGAGGTCGCCAACGGAAACGCCGACTCTACGCCGGCGGCGCAAAGACGGCGTGGACGCGCATGCGCATTGCGCTTACGCCGGATTGGCGGCGCGCCAGCAGGCAGTACGGCACGGGATCACCGGCAGGGTCGGCGCTGGTCTGCGGCGCAGGCAGCAGCTCACCGCCGCCGAGCGTGCTTCATGCGGACGCCGCGAGCGACGGACTCGCGGCCGGCGCGATCGACAGGACACACGGCTTCGCGCAGCGGCTCCAGGACGAGGGTTCGACGGAACCCGGTCGGCGCCAGCGAAGTGCCGCTGGCCGCGAGATGAATTAGAATTTTCTTATATTAGAGTCGACTGATATTATGAGCGACGTTCATCCACCGGAGCCCCCCAATGCCCCACTCCTCCGCACAAGCCCTGGTCGACCGGGCGCGCCCGCAGATCCACGAAGTCCAGACCGACGCCGCCGCCACGCCGCTGCCCGGCGAATGGATCATCGATGTGCGCGAACCCGGCGAGTTCGCCGTCGGCCACCTGCCCAACGCGATCAACATTCCGCGCGGCATCCTCGAATTCCGTCTCGACACCGATCCGACGCTGGCCAAGCGCGACCAGCCGATCCTGCTGTACTGCGCCAGCGGCGGCCGCTCCACGCTGGCCGCGCTGAGCCTGCAGCAACTCGGCTACAGCGCGGTGCGCTCGCTGGATGGCGGCTTCCTCGGCTGGACCGCGGCCGGCCTGCCGGTCGCCTTCTGAGTCCGATGGCCCGGCGCCTGCAACCGGCGATGGATCCGGCCGCGATGCGCGCGCATGCCAGCGAGGCCACGCGCCTGCTGAAGGCGCTCGGCAACGAAAAGCGGCTGCTGTTGCTGTGCCTGCTGGTGGACCGCGAACAATCGGTGGGCGAGCTCAACACGCGCCTGGACCTGAGCCAGTCGGCGCTGTCGCAACATCTGGCGGTGCTGCGCGAGGATGGCTTGGTGCAGACCCGCCGCGACGGGCAGACCATCTACTATTCGCTGGTTCCCGGCCCGGCGCAGCGCATCCTCGATACCTTGCACGGCATCTACTGCAGCGTCGCCCCTTCCTCTCCCGCCAAGGCAGGCCCATGAGCCACGTTCCCACCGTCCACCCCTTCCACCACGCCGGTTCCGGCACCTGGAGCTACCTGGTCGAAGACGGCCACGACGCCGCGGTGATCGACCCGGTGCTGGAGTTCGATGCAGACACCGCCGCGTTGCGCGAGGCGCCGGTGCAGGGCCTGGCCGAGCTGCTGTCCGCGCGCGGCCTGCAACTGCGCTGGATCCTGGAAACCCACGCCCACGCCGACCATGTCTCGGCCGCGCAGTGGTTCAAGCAGCGCTGGCCGCAGGCGACGCTGGCGATCGGCGCCGGCATCCGCGCGGTGCGCGCGCGCTTCGCGCCGCAGTTCGGCCTGGCCGAGGACGCCGGCGACACGCGCTGCGGCTTCGACCACCTGTTCGCCGATGGCGAGCGTTTCGCGATCGGCGGTGTGCAAGCGCAAGTGATCGCGGTGCCCGGGCATACCGACGACAGCATCGCCTACCTGATCGGCGATGCGTTGTTTCCCGGCGATTCGCTGTTCATGCCCGACAGCGGCACGGCCCGCTGCGATTTCCCCGGCGGCGATGCGGCCACGCTGTTCCGCTCGATCCACAGGCTCTACGCGCTGCCCGAATCCACCCGCGTGTTCGTCTGCCACGACTACGGTGCCGGCGGCCGCGCGGTGGCCTGCGAAACCAGCATCGGCGCGCAGCGCCGCGGCAACATCCACGTGCGCGACGGCGTCGGCGAAGCCGAGTTCGTGGCGTTGCGGCAGGCGCGCGACGCGACCTTGGCGCCGCCGCGGCTGATGCAGCCGTCGGTCCGCGCCAACATCCAGGCCGGCCGCACCGACGACCTGCACGCCGCGCCGCGCTGAAGACGGTAGGATGCGGGCGTACCGTGCACGAGCGCGCCGCCATCGCAGCGGTCTGTGCGCCACTGCGCCAGGTCCAGCCGATCGCCGCTCATCCCCTGATTCCCCGGAGCGCCCCATGTCCCGTTCGCTACGCAGCCTGCTGTGCCTGCTCTCGCTCACCGTCGCCATGGCCGTGCCGCCGGCCTGGGCGCAGGCGCCACTGACCGTGTTCGCCGCCGCCAGCCTGAAGGAATCGCTGGATGAAGCTGCAGCCGCCTACCAGCAGTCCAGCGGCACGCCGGTGCAGGTGTCGTACGCGGCCAGCTCGGCGCTGGCGAGGCAGGTGGAGCAAGGCGCGCCAGCGGACGTGTTCTTCTCCGCCGACCTGGAGTGGATGGACTATCTGCAGCAGCACCAGCTCGTCGATCCGGCGCAGCGCCACAACCTGCTCGGCAACACGCTGGTGCTGGTCGCGCCGGTGTCGAGCGCCGCCAAGGTCGACCTGCGCAAACCCGGCACGCTCGCCGCCGCGCTCGGCGCGCAGGGCCGCCTGGCGGTCGGCCAGACCAACAGCGTGCCGGCCGGCAAGTACGCGCGCGCCGCGCTGCAGAAACTCGGCCAGTGGGACGGCGTGCAGGCGCGCCTGGCCGAATCGGAAAGCGTGCGCGCCGCGCTGATGCTGGTCGCGCGCGGCGAGGCGCCGCTGGGCATCGTCTACGGCTCCGATGCCAAGGCCGAACCGAAGGTGCGGGTGGTGGCGGTGTTCCCGGCCGACAGCCACGCGCCGATCGTGTATCCGGTCGCGGCGCTGCGCACCAGCAAGCATCCGGCCGCGGCCGATTTCGTGCGTTGGCTGGGCACGCCGCCGGCGCAGGCGATCTTCCAGCGCCGTGGTTTCTCGCTCGCGCACTGAGCCATTGCCGTTGCTCGCATTCACGCCGCAGGAACTCACCGCGATCGCGCTCAGCGTCAAGATCGCGCTGGTCGCGGCGCTGGGCAGCCTGCCGCTCGGGGTGGCCTGCGGCTGGCTGCTGGCGCGGCGCCGCTTCCCAGGCAAGGCGCTGCTGGATGCGTTGCTGCATCTGCCGCTGGTGATGCCGCCGGTAGTCACCGGCTATGCGCTGCTGATCGTGCTCGGCACGCAGGGACCGGTCGGCGCCTGGCTGCTGGAACACCTGGGCGTGCAGTTCGCCTTCCGCTGGACCGGCGCGGCGCTGGCCAGCGCAGTGATGGGGTTTCCATTGATGGTGCGCGCGATCCGCCTGGCGCTGGAATCCACCGACCGGCGCCTGGAGGCGGCCGCGGCCACGCTCGGCGCCGGGCCAGTGCGGGTGTTCTTCAGCATCACCCTGCCGCTGGCCTGGCCGGGGCTGGTCGCCGGCACCGCGCTCGCCTTCGCCAAGGCGCTGGGCGAATTCGGCGCCACCATCACCTTCGTGTCGAATATCCCCGGCGAAACCCAGACCCTGTCGTCGGCGATCTACGGCCTGCTGCAGGTGCCCGGCGGCGAAGCCGGGATCTGGCGGCTGGCGGCGGTGGCCCTGGCGATCTCGCTGGCCGCGCTGCTGTTGTCCGAATGGCTGGTGCGGCGCCAGCGCGGGCCGGAGGCGGACGCGTGAGCCGGCTCAGCGCTGCTGCACGCGGTCGCTCCGCAGCGCGCGTCCATGACGCCGCGCCTTCGTTGCGCGATGCGGGCGTGCGCCGATGTTGAGCATCGATATCGACGTGCAGCGCGGCCGCTTCCAGCGCCGCTTGCGGGTCGAGGAAACGGCGCGCGTGGTCGCGCTGGTCGGCCCCTCCGGCGCCGGCAAGACCAGCATGCTCAACGCCATCGCCGGCGTGTTGCGGCCGCGCAGCGGACGCATCGTCATCGACGAGCGCGTGCTCTACGACAGCGCCGCCGGCATCGACGTGCCCACCCACCGGCGCCGCATCGGCTACGTGTTCCAGGATGCGCGGCTGTTCCCGCACATGGACGTGCGCCGCAACCTCCGCTACGGCCGCCACGGCCGCGGCCAGGCCGAGCGCTTCGGCTTCGAGGCGGTGGTGGAACTGCTCGGCATCGCGCCGCTGCTGGCGCGGCGCCCCGGCAATCTGTCCGGCGGCGAGGCGCAGCGCGTGGCGATCGGCCGCGCGCTGCTGTCGCAGCCGGCGATCCTGCTGTTCGACGAACCGCTGTCGGCGCTGGACGCGCAACGCCGCAGCGAGCTGATCCCGTACCTGCAGCGCGTGCGCGACGAAGTGCGGCTGCCGATGCTCTATGTCAGCCACCAGGCCGAGGAAGTGGAGCGCATCGCCGACGCGATCCATCGGCTGGAATAGCGTAGCGACACCGCATTCACCGCCAATGGCCAGACTGTGCGCCATCGCAATCGAAGCCAGGCCGCCGCCATGCGCCGTTACCGCAAGCACGATTTCCCGCTCGACCAGGTGCGCCGGTTCCTCGAACCCGGCCCGGTGGTATTGGTCGGTTCGGCATGGAACGGGCAGCGCGACATCATGACCATGGGCTGGCACATGGTGCTGGAATTCTCGCCCTCGCTGATCGCCTGCTGCATCTCCAGCGCCAACCACAGCTTCGAGCTGGTCAGGCGCAGCAAGCAATGCACGATCAACCTGCCGACCGCGGACCTGCTCGATACCGTGGTCGGCATCGGCAACAGCAGCGGCGCGCAGCTCGACAAGTTCGCGCACTTCAGGCTCACCGCGGTGGCGGGCACGCAGGTCGATGCGCCGTCGATCGCGGAGTGCTATGCGAGCTTCGAATGCCGCCTGCACGACGGCCGCCAGATCGCCAGGCACAACCTGTTCGTCTGGGAGGTGGTCAAGGCGCATGTCGCGACATCGCCGAAACTGCCGAAAACCCTGCACTACCGCGGCGACGGCAAGTTCATGCTGTCCGGCGCGGAAGTCTCGCGGCGGCGCCTGTTCAAGCCGGAGATGCTGTAGCCGCGAAGCGGCAACAGCCTAATGCGGCCAGGACGAAGCCCAATGTAGGAGCGGCTTCAGCCGCGACCGGCGACTCACGGCCACATGTGCCGCAACCGCCGCATGGAACCAGGCAACGCTCGCACAACTTACGGCCATGCGCGCATCGCGCTCCCGCCACAGGCCGCGCACACCCGCCGCTCAACGCGCCCCACGGCCGCCCAGGCTCCCGGCCTGCACGCTGGCCTTGCCCTGTCGCACCTCGAACGTGAACGCATAGGCCAGCGTCACCGGGACTTCTTCGACCGTGGCCGCATCGTCGCAGCGGTCCGCCACGGCCGGCCGCTGCGCCGGATCGGCATAGGTACAGATCGCCGCGGGCACGAAACGCCAGTGCGCGACCTCCTGCTGTACCGCCTGCAGCAGGTCGGCGTTGTCGGCCAGCGCGCCGGCCTCGCATTCCTCGCGATCATGCAATGGCTCGCTGCGTTGCACCGCACCCTGCGCGGACAGAATCACCCGCACGCACACGGTGGTCGGCGCCAGCGTGCGCCGCGGCGAATCGGCCGGCAGTTGCGGCGTCGCCGCGTCCAGCGGCTGCGGCATGCGGAACACTTGCTGCGGCTGCATCGTGTAGGCCGCGATGGCGCCGCCTGCAGCGCCATCGCCGCGTGGCGCAAGCAGACGCTGGTCCACGGAGTCCAGCCGCCGGGCCTGCTCGCGCTGCGGCTGGCTGGCGCAGCTGGCCAGGCCCAGGCACACGCTGGCCAGGCAGATCCTGCGCAGGCTCATCGCCTGGCCGTCTTCAGGGACATGCCGCAATACACACGTTGGGCCGGTCCTTGCCCATCGACGGAGACGATGTCGCAGGTTTGCTCAGGCGCATCGTCCGACGTTGTATCCACCAGATACCAGCGGTAGTCCGATGCGTTGGCGACTCCTGGTGGCGCATCCGCAGGCTCCCTCCCGGATTCGAAGGTGACCGGTATCTTCAGCCGCGATGCAACGGCCCGTCCCTGCTTCTGCGCCGGAACGAAGCGCCACTGCCTGGCGGCGGCAATCGCCGCCTGATCCAGCGCCGCATGGCCGCTGCCACGACCAAGCAGCCGCACGTCGCTGGCGGTACCGGTTGTGTCCACGCTGACCAACAGCGTCAATGTTCCCGAGGCGCCCTCGCTCAATGCCTCGCGCGGATAAGCCGGCGGCGGCATGAGCAACGGTTTGGCAGGTGTGGTGGCACGCTTGGCGGATGTGGTCGCAGCATCGGCTGCCGACGCGAGCAACATTGGCAAGCGCGTTTCGGCGTTGGCCGGCGTGTCGCCCACGGAGGACGCGGTCCCCGCCCGCGCGCCTGCATCCGGCGCCTGCGCATCCGCCAGCGCGGGCGCAATGCCGCTTCCCGCCAACGCGGACGCCGGCAGCGGTTGCAACGCCCATGCCGCGCCGCCGCCGCACAGCGTCGCCATCGCCACCACGGCGATGCCCGCACGCCGCCGCCAGCCGCCCACGGTCGGGCGCTGCAGCATGCCGATGCGCTGCCGCAAGGCCTGCCCGGCCTGCCAATGGCAGCCGATCGGCAATGCCGTCGCATCCAGTTGGGTCTGCAACATCGCCTCGGCGTAACTGCGCCGCGAGGCCGGATGCCGCGCCAGCACCGCCGCATCGCAGGCCAGCTCCTGGTCGAAACGGAACCGCGCCGCGGCCCAATGCAGCAAGGGGTTGAACCAGTACGCGCAGCGCAAGACCGCCAGCAACAGATTGTGGCGGGTGTCGCCGCGGGCGATATGCATGCGCTCGTGGGCCAGCACCAGTTGCGCCTGCGCGGCCGGGTAGCGCTGCGCGAAATCCATCGGCAGCACCACCCGCGGGCGCCAGGCGCCGAGCACCAGCGGACCGTGCAGGGCGTGCTGCGCGTACAGGACGCCATCGGCGCCGGATGACAGCCGCCCCAGACTGCGCCGGTAACGCCGCTGCTGTCGCCACAGGACCGCCGCCATCGTCGCTGCGCCCAGCGACCACAGCGCGACCATCCACAACGCGACCCAGTTGCCTGCGATCGGCAGCGTACCCGCGCTCTCAGCCGCTCGCTGCGGCGCGCTCACCCAGACCTGCGGCATCGCCAACGCCGTCGGCAACGCCGGACGCACGTCGCCAGGCAGCAGCACGGCGAGCATGGCCAACGGCACCACGCCCCATGCCGCGTAGGCGACGCCGGCGCCGAACGCTCGCCGCAACGGCGCACGCAGCGCCAACACCGACAGGATCGCCGCGCTGCCCGACAGCGCCGTGGCCCACATCCCCGCTACGAAGGTATCAACGCTCATCGTCCAGCTCCTGGATCAGTCGTTTGAGTTCGGCGATATCGGCGTCGCTGAGCTTGCCGCGTTCGCTGAAGTGCGCCACCAGCGGCGCGACGCGGCCGCCGAACAGGCGTTCGAGCAGGCCTTCGCTCTGTTGCTGCACCCACTGTTCGCGCTGCAGCAGCGGCGCGTACAGATAGCGGCGGCCCTGCTTGTCGGCGCGGATCGCGCCCTTGTTGAGCAGCCGATTGAGCAAGGTCTTGACCGTGGGTTCGGCCCAGCCGCCATGCCCGGACAGCGCCGCGAACACCTCTTCGGCAGCCAGCGGGCTTCGGTTCCACAGCACCTCCATCACCACGGCTTCGGCATCGCTGATCGACATATCGTTTACGCCTGTAATTTTTATCGATTACATGGGTAATCGAAACCCTTGTCAAGCGCTTTCTTCAACCACCGAAAGCACGCCGTGGCAGCGCTCGCCTAAGCTATGCCGATATGACCGACTCCCTCGAAGACCTCGACGCCGCTGCCGAGCTGATCCTGCAGCGCATCCCCGGCCCACTGCGCATCGGCGCACCGCTGGGCATCGGCAAGCCGCACCGCCTGCTCAACGCGCTGTACGACCGGGTCGCCGCCGATCCGCAACGGCCGATGCAGCTCTACACCGCGCTGTCGCTGAACCCGCCGGCGCCCGGCGGCGGATTGGAAGGCCGCTTCCTGCGCCCGTTCGTGCAGCGCCATTTCGGCGACGACTTCCCGAAGCTCAAGTACGTGCAGGCCTTGCAGCGCGATGCGCTGCCGGCGCATATCCAGGTGGAAGAGTTCTACATGCAGTCCGGCGCGCTGCTGCGCTCCACCCAGGCGCAGCGCAACTACACCAGCCTCAACTACACGCATGCGGCCGACGCGGTGGCGCAGCGTGCGCCCAACCTGATCGTGCAGAAGGTGGCGCGCGAGCCCGATGGCGACCGCCTGTCGTTCTCCTGCAACAACGACATCACCCAAGACACCCTGGACGCGGTGCGCCGGCGCGGCCTGCCGCGGCCGCTGCTGGTCGCCGAGGTGGATCCGCAGCTGCCGTGGATCGGCGGCAGCGCGGCGGTGGCGCCATCGTTCTTCGACGTGGTGGTCACCCCGCCGGGCCCGTATCCACGCCTGTTCGGACTGCCGCGGCAACCGGTGGCCGACGCCGACTACGCCATCGGCCTGTATGCGAGCACGCTGGTGCGCGATGGCGGCACGCTGCAGATCGGCATCGGCACCCTGGCCGATGCGCTGTGCCACGCGCTGGTGCTGCGGCACACCGACAACGCGCGCTACCGGCAGGTGCTGGCGGCGCTGGACCCGGAACTGGAAACGCATCCCGCGGTCCGCGAGTGCGGCGGACTGGCGCCGTTCTCGGTCGGCCTGTTCGGCTGCAGCGAGATGCTCAACGAAGGCTTCCGCCAGCTGGTCCAGTGCGGCGTGATCAAGCGCAAGGTGCTCGACGACGCGGAGCTGATGCAGCGCGTGGCCGACGGCAGCGCCGATGCCGGCGACCAGGCGCGGCTGCAGCGCGACGGCGAATACCTGCAGGGCGCGTTCTACCTCGGCTCGCCCGAGTTCTATGCCTGGCTGCGCGAGATGGCGCCCGAGGCGCGCGCCGGCATCGGCATGCACCGCATCAGCGCGATCAACCAGCTGTACGGCGACGAGCGCCTGCGCCGCCTGCAACGCCGCGAGGCGCGTTTCTTCAACTCGTGCATGATGGCCACCGCGCTGGGCGCGGCGGTGTCCGATGCGCTGGACGACGGCCGCGTGGTGTCCGGGGTCGGCGGCCAGTACAACTTCGTGGCGATGGCGCACGCGCTGGACGACGCGCGCAGCGTGCTGATGTTCCGCGCCGTCCGCGGCGAGGCGCCCGCGCTGCATTCCAACGTGCGCTGGAACTACGGCCACACCACGATCCCGCGCCACCTGCGCGACATCTATCTCAACGAGTACGGCATCGCCGACCTGCGCGGCATGACCGACGAGGACTGCATCGTCGGGATGATCGGCATCGCTGACGCGGCGTTCCAGCCTGCGCTGCTGGCCGAGGCCAAACAGGCCGGCAAACTCGGCGCCGACGTCTTCGCGCCACCGCAGTGGCAGCGCAACCGCGGCGAACGCGTGCGTGCCGCGCTGGCCCCGTTCCGCGCCGACGGCACGCTGCCCGATTATCCGCTGGGCAGCGACTTCACCGCGGTCGAACAGTGCCTGCTGCGCGCGCTGGCCTGGCTCAAGCGCAACACCGCCAGCACCGGCACGAAGCTGGCCACCGTCGCGCGCGCGCTGCTGGCGCGCGATCCCGGCGATCCGGCCAGCCTGCAGCGCATGGCGCTGGATGCGCCGCGCGGCATCGGCGAACGCATCGAGGCGCGCCTGCTGGCCTACGCCTTGCAGCAGACCAAGCCGCACTAGAAGCTGTCACAAACGGCGCTCGCGGCGGCACCGCGTTGCAGCGGTTGCCGCGCGGATGGCGAGCGTTTGCGGCGCATGACGCCGAGCGGCAACAAGATGGAAAGATACGCGTCAAGCTGGCAACCGATGATGGCGCGATCCTGTTCTCCGGTTTCGCCGCATGCGCTTCTCTTCATCCATCCTGCAGGCGCTGGCATCGGTCTGTACCACCATGCCGGTCGCGCGCTCGCCACGCAGCAGGCATATCGAACGCACGCTGCTCGGCCTGTTGACCATCGTCCCGCTCGCAGCGCACGCCGCGCCGCGGCTCAACGAACTGCAGTACATCGGTAGCCACAACAGCTACCACGCCGGCTTCGCCCCCAGCGAGGCGGCGCTGTGGAAGCGCATGAACCCGGAATCGTTCGCGACGCTGGACTACCGCCATCCGCCGCTGGCGCAGCAACTCGACGACGGCGTCAGGCAGATCGAGCTGGACATCTATGCCGACACCAAGGGCGGCCGCTATGCGCATCCGGCGATCGACGCGCAGATCGCCAAGGCCGGGCTGCCGCCGGCGCCGCCCATCGCCGCGCCCGGCGTGATGGAGAAGCCGGGATTCAAGGTCATGCACGTGCAGGATCTTGACCAGCGCAGCACCTGCCAACCGTTGGTCGCCTGCCTGCAGGAAGTGCGCGCGTGGTCCAAGCGGCATCCGCACCACCTGCCGGTGTTCGTGCTGCTGGAAACCGAGGAGTCGCCGCTGCAGTTGGCGTTCCCGACCGTGCAGCCCGAACCCTTCGACGCCAAGACGCTGGATGCGCTGGATGCGGAAATCCGCTCGGTGTTCCGACGCGACGAGTATCTGAGCCCCGATCAGGTGCGCGGCACCGCGCCCACGCTGAACGCCGCGATTCTCGCGCACGGCTGGCCGCCGTTGGCCGAGGCGCGCGGCAAGATCGTGTTCCTGCTCGACCAGCGTTCGGTCGGCAGGAACTACTTGCCAGGCCATCCTTCGTTGCGCGGCCGCGTGTGCTTCACCAATGCCGTTGCAGGCGAAGACGATGCGGCCTTCACCGAGCGCAACGACGGCAGCGCGGAAGAGATCGCGGGCCTGGTGAAAGCCGGATATCTGGTGCGTACGCGCACCGATGCGGACCTGAAGGAACCGGCGCGCAACGACACCGCGCGCCGCGACCGCATGCTCGCCAGCGGCGCGCAACTGCTCAGCACCGATTTCCCCGACCACGAGCCTGCCGCATCCGGCTACGTGGTGCGTTTCGAAGGCGACGCGGTAGCGCGCTGCAATCCGCAATTCCCGAACGCCCGCTGCGACGGTGTCGATCTGACCCACTGAAGCGACACCGCCCCACAGCATTCGTACCGCACGACCTCCACACACCTGTCGCAATGGAACGCATGGGCGATGCGATCGCCTGCGCCCGCATGGCCGGGGCCAGGGTTACCCAAGCTCACCAACCGCGAGTGTTCCGCATGCCGTCCTTCCGTTCCATCAGCCGCCTGAGCTACGCCATCAGCATCGCCCTGACGTTCTGCACGCCCGCGTTCGCGGAGGACGCAGGCCCGCGCACCCCCACCACGCTGGACTCGGTCAACGTGCAGGCCGACCAGGCGCCCGCGCCCGGTTCGATCAACGAACAGCGCCTGTCCAACAGCGTCAACAGCGTGATGGACAAGGAACAGATCGACGCCATTCCCTCGGCCGGCATCGCCGACGTGCTCGCGCACATGCCGGGATTGTCGGCCTACAGCGACATGCACCTGGGCCAGGCCACCACCGGCGAAAACGCCTACGTCAGCATCCGCGGCATGGACGCCAGCTACAACGCCTACACCCTCAACGGCTTCGGCATGCCCGAAACCGATTCCTCGACCCGCGCGATCTCCTTGAACATGCTGGCCCCGTTCGGCATCCAGTCGGTGCAAGTGTCCAAGGCGCCGACGCCGGACATGCCCGGCGACGCGATCGGTGGCACGATCGACATGCGCACCCCCAGCGCGTTCGACTTCAACGGCGATTTCTACGGCAAGACCACCGTGCAGGGCCAGTTCAACGCGCTCGCCTCGGACCTGGGCGGCAAGGACAAGGGCGGCACGCTGCAGCAGGAACTGGCCTGGAAGTTCGGCGACGACCAGGCCTTCGGCCTCTACGCCTCCGCCTATTACGGCAAGAACAACAACATGGCGCAGGCGCCTGCGCCCAACAGCAAATACGTCCCGGTCGATCCGGCGCAGGTCAATGCGGTCGATCTGCGCAACGTGGGACCCTTGGTCAGCACCCGCTACAAATACAGCATCTACACCAGCCAGATCGAACGCTACGGCGCCAACCTCGCGTTCGACTGGCAGGGTGAGCACAGCACGCTGTACGCCCGCGCGATCTACGGCAGCTACGGCGTCACCGGGCAGCAGGACCAGTCCAGCGCGCGTCTCGAAACCTATTTGAACCAGCCTACGGCGGTGCGCGGCGGCTACTTCAACACGCACGACATTGACGAAACGCTGGCGACGCTGCAACTGGGCGGCCAGACCACGCTGGACCGGCTGCGCTTCGACTACGGCACCTCCTTCGGCCGCGGCACCCGCAGCCGCCCGGACTACGTCTCGGCCAGCCTGTACGGCTTCACCCCCGGCAGCTTCGCCTTCGACCTCGGCGATCCGACCTATCCGAGCATCGGCCCGAGCTCGGACGCGCTGAAGACCTTCTTCTACAACCTGGATTCGTCGTTGCTGTGGAAGGTGCAGGGCCATGACGCCGGCAGCCACGACAACCGTGTCAATGCGCACACCGACATCACCTACAGCGTGGACGACAGCGTGCTGGACAGCGTCAAGGTCGGGCTGTCGGCCGACCACGCCGACCGCGGCGCCTACGACCATCCGTTCTTCCACAAGGACGGCAACTTCGTCAGCAACGGCCCTTACTTCGGCGGCCCCAACTACGCCTTCCCCACCGCCGGCGGCCCACCGCTGAGCGCGATCCCGGGGCGGCTGACCTACGGCGCATTCGATGGCCACTACGCCGGCCCGTTCAAGATCCTGGACCGCAACTGGATGCTGGCGCAGGCCGTGCCCTACAAGTACGTCGACGATCCCAAGGGCGCCGGCATCTATACCGCCAACGACTACAACGCCAACACCACCTCCAGCACCGAGGCGATCTATTCCGGCTATGCGATGGCCACGCTGCACCTCGGCGACGTGACCGTGCTGCCCGGCGTGCGCTACGAACTGACCCGCTATTCGGCCGATTCCTGGCAATCCAGCGGCGACGGCATCAATGGCCAGTTCGTCGGCAACGGCCGCACCTACGGCGAAGTGCTGCCCGGGATCAGCCTCAACTATCGCCCGGACGATCTCACCGTCTACCGCGCCTCGCTGCGGCGCAGCTTCAGCCGTCCGGCCTTCGGCCTGATTTCCGGCGAGACGGTCTACACCATCGACCCCAACAACACGGTCATCGGCATCTCCAAGCCCAATCCCGACCTCAATCCGAGCAAGGCCGACAATGCCGACCTGTCCGCGGAATTCTACGATCACCACGGCGGCGTGCTCAGTGCGGCGACCTACTACAAGCGCATCACCGGCTTCATCTACACCTCGCAATCGGCCACCAGCAACGACAACACGCTCGGCGGCCTGGTGCCCACCGGCACCACGTTCGAGAACGGCGTACCGGTGACCATGCCGCAGAACGGCGGCACGGCCAAGCTGTACGGCGTGGAGTTGGCGCTGAGCAAGCGCCTGCAGGATCTGCCCGGTTTCTGGGGCAATTTCGGCACCACCGCCAATCTCACCCTGCAGCACAGCTCGGCCGACAGCAAGCGCGCCGACCAGCCGGAGAACACCTGGTTGCCGCGCGCGCCGGAGCACATCTACAACCTGGATCTGTTCTACGACGACACCAAGCTGCGCGCCGACCTGAGCTACAACTACACCGGCCTGCAACTGCTCGGCCTGACCAGCGACCGGCTGAATTACTACCTGCAACCGGTGAAGTCGCTGGACTTGCATGCCACCTACCACCTGCCGCACGGCATCGACGTGGGCGTGTCGGCCAAGAACCTGCTCGATGCGGCCACGTTCTACGAGACCCAGGGCAAGTCCAAGCGCTACATGGCCTACGATCCCGGCGCCGACGGTGCCTATGTCGAGACGGGCCGGGTGTACATGCTGACGGTGGGCTACACCTACTGAGCGCGGCCGGCCTGCGGCCAAGCGCGCCCGAGGCCTCGCGCCTTCGAGCTCGAAGGCGCGACGCAAGCGCGGTCCCGCACACTGCCTGGCCGCGCTCCGGTCAGCGTCCAGCCAGTCATTTCACGCGGACTAGTCGCGGCGCTTAGGCATGGTGTCGGCACTTCATGCCGGAGTCGCCGATGTCCCGCCTATCGCTTCCACTCGCCTGCCTCGCCGTGCTGTTCGCAGGCGCCGCCGACACCGCAGCGGCGCAACCGCCCAGCAAGGCCGCAGCCTCCACCCCGGCCCCGGACAGCGGCGAGCGTTCGCCGCTGCGCGCGCAAGTGCTGCTGGACCGCGCGCACTTTTCCCCGGGCGAGATCGACGGCCAGCCGGGATCGAACCAGCGCCGCGCCGTCTCCGGCTTCCAGCAGGCGCGCGGACTGACCGTGAGCGGCGAACTCGACGATGCCACCTGGCAGGCACTGGCGCAGGACAGCGCGCCCGCGCTGGTCGCCTACACGCTCACCGCCGAGGACGTCGCCGGCCCGTTCCCCAAGATCCCCGAGGACACCGCGGAGAAGGCCAAGCTGCCGGCGCTGGGCTACGAGTCGGTGGAAGAGCGCCTGGGTGAACGCTTCCACGCCGCGCCTGCGCTGTTGCGCGCGCTCAACCCCTCGGTCGACTTCAGCCAGGCCGGCGCCAGCGTGCAGGTGCCGAACGTGCTCGGCACCGCCGCGCTGCCGAAGGCGGCCAGGCTGGTGGTCGACAAGTCCGATTCCACCGTGCGCCTGCTCGACGCTGGCGGCGCGATCCTGGCCCAGTTCCCCGCCTCCACCGGCAGCGAACACGATCCGCTGCCGATCGGCGACTGGAAGATCAAGGGTGTGGTGCGGCAGCCGACCTTCCACTACAACCCCAAGCTGTTCTGGGACGCCGACAAGTCGGACAAGAAGGCCACGCTGGCCGCAGGCCCGAACAATCCGGTCGGCGAGGTGTGGATCGACCTGTCCAAGGACCACTACGGCCTGCACGGCACGCCGGATCCGGCGCGGGTCGGCAAGGCGCAATCGCATGGCTGCGTGCGCCTGACCAACTGGGATGCGCTGACCGTGGCCGCCGCGGTGAACGCCTCGGTGCCGGTGACGATGCAGGAGTGAGCGGATGAAGACCCTGCTCAGCCTGGCGGCGCTTGTGGTGGCGGTAGCGCTCGGCTATTGGGTGCTGCGCGCTGGCGTGCAGGTGCGTCCCAGTGCGCCCGCCGCTGGCGACGCCGCGGCCACGCCGGCGCCGTCCCCCGCCGCAGCGCCGCCAGCGGCAGCGGCGCCAGCGCAACGGGAGGCGATCGCCCCGGCACCTGCACCCGTGGTGGCGGACACCGCACCGGTGCCGCCGCCTGCCACGACTACGGAGGCCGCTGCGGCCGTGCCGGCGAACGCCTCCGATGAGCTGCTGATCCCGGTCCAGGGCGTGCGCCGCGACCAGTTGCAGGACACCTTCACCGACGCGCGCAGCCAGGGCCGGCGCCACGATGCGATCGACATCCTGGCACCGGCCGGCACGCCGGTGCTGGCGGTGGCCGACGGCAGCGTGGAGAAGCTGTTCGACAGCGAACGCGGCGGCCTGACCGTGTACCAGTTCGAACCCAGCGGCCGCTACGCCTACTACTACGCGCACCTGCAGCGCTACGCGGATGGACTGGCGGAGAAACAGCCGATCCGCCGCGGCCAGGTGCTCGGCTATGTCGGCAGCACCGGCAATGCCGATCCCGGCGCCCCGCACCTGCATTTCGAGATCCACCGGCTGGGCCCGGAAAAGCAGTGGTGGAAGGGCGAATCGCTCAATCCCTACCCGCTGCTGCTGCGCGGCGAGCAGCGGCTGTAGGCCCAGGCCAGCGCCTGGCCGGGCGCAAGACCGCGGGGCACCCGGGACGGGGCTTCCCCGACGACCTCAAGCGCCCGCGCAGGCCCGGCGCAATGCCATGGCTGACGGCAAACCCAGCCACGGCCGCTTGAACCGCACCGGACCGGCGGCCGGCGTTCGGGCCGCCGGCGGAGTTCCCAGCCGGCCCGCCATGTCATTCGGGTGTAAAATTCCCGGTTTTACCCAGAAGCAATGGCGAAAGCTCTTCCACGGCCGCCTGTCCCGGGCCCGGCGTTCATTCGCCTCCTCGCACGTCTCACCGACGCCGACATCGCGCCGACCAGCCCCGCGCTGGCCGACCGGCTCGGCCAATGGATCGACTGGACGCGCGCCGTGGCCGTGTCCCGCGCGCTGGACGGCACGCCGCCCGCGATCGACGCCGATGCGCCGTTCGAGGGCATCGATGAGCACGAATGCGCACGTGTGCGCAGCGCGCTGGAGGAGGCGATTGCCAGCGATACCGCCGCCGACGCCGGCAAGCAAGGCTCCCGGCCCGGCCCGGCCGCCGACGCGAACGCGCCGCTCGACTACGCGCCGTTCCGCCAGCGCTACCTGTCGCTGCAGCGGACGATGCTGACCGCGACCGGCCGCCTGCGCGGCCAGCTGCGCGACACCCTGGCGCGGACGTCGGCCGACATGGCGCGGCTGGCGGAAGTGGATGCGGTCATGGAGCTGACCCTGAGCCCGCGCGAACAGACCCTGCTGGCGGCCGTGCCGGCGCTGCTGCAACAGCATTTCGAACGCCTGCGCGAGACCGCCCCCGTCGCGGCGGCCGACACGCACACGGCGGACACCGCTCAGGCACCGACCGCCAGCGCCTGGCTGGACCTGTTCCGCCAGGACATGCGCAGCGTGCTGCGCGCCGAGCTGGATGTCCGCTTCCACCCCATCGACGCGCTGCTCGCCGCGCTGCGTCCCCGCTGACCGAGACCTCATGTTCAAGAACTTCTTCAATTCCGTCGTATTCCTGGCCGGCCTCGCCGCCGTGTGCTGGATCGGCATGGGCTACCTCGGCAACAACCCGCTGGGCGTCGGCTTCGCGCTGCTGATCGGCGCGTGCTACGTGGCCGGCGCGCTGGAGCTGTACCGCTACCGGCAGGCCACGGCCACGCTGGTCCACGCCGTGGACGACGCGGACGCGGCGCGGTCCGACCTGGGCGGCTGGTTGCAACGCCTGGATCCGGGCCTGCGCAACGCGGTGCGCCTGCGCATCGAGGGCGAGCGCGTCGCCTTGCCGGCGCCGGGGCTGACCCCGTACCTGGTCGGCCTGCTGGTGCTGCTGGGCATGCTCGGCACCTTCCTGGGCATGATGGCGACCCTGCGCGGCACCGGCCTGGCGCTGGAAAGCGCGACCGACCTGCAGGCCATCCGCGATTCGCTGGCCGCACCGGTCAAGGGCCTGGGCTTCGCGTTCGGCACCTCCATCGCCGGCGTGGCCAGTTCGGCGATGCTCGGCCTGCTCGCCGCGCTGTGCCGGCGCGAGCGGCTGCAGGCGGTGCAAGCGCTCGACCTGGCCATCGCGACCACGCTGCACGTGCATTCGCAGGCGTTCCAGCGCAGCGAAGCGTTCAAGCTGCTGCAGCGGCAGACCGACCTGATGCCGGCATTGATCGACCGGCTGCAGGCGATGGCGGCCGGCATCGAACAGCAGGGCGCCGCCAGCGGCGAACGCCTGGCGAGCAACCAGGACGCCTTCCACGCCAGGACCGAGGCCGCCTACACGCGCCTGGCCGGCGCGGTGGAGCAGTCGCTGCAGGCCGGTGTGGCGGAGAACGCGCGCGCGCTGGGCGCGGCGCTGCAGCCGCTGGTGCAGGCCACCCTGGACGGCCTGGCGCGCGAGACCGCCACGCTGCACGAGCACGTCGGCCAGGCGGTGCAGCGCCAGCTGGACGGCCTGGCCAGCGGCTTCGAGAACGCCGCCGCGCGCGCGGCGCAGGCATGGGATGCCGCGCTGGCCGGCCAGCGCGACACCAACCAGGCGCTGGTCCAGGATCTGCGCAGCGCGCTGGAAGGCTTTGGCGACAGCTTCGCGGCGCGCTCGAACGGCGTGCTGGATGCCGTGTCGGCACGGCTGGACGCCACGGCGGACGGCGCCAGGCAGGCCTGGAACGATGCGCTGTCGCGCCAGCAGGACATCAATGCGCAGTTGGCGGAGCGCAACGCGCAGGCGCTGGATGCCATCGCGGTGCGTCTGGATGCCACCGCGGAGGGCGCCAAGCAGGCCTGGAGCGATGCGCTGTCGCGCCAGGAGGACATCAACGCCGCCCTGGCCGAGCGCAACGCGCAGGCGCTGGACGCGATCTCGGTACGGCTCGACGCCACCGCCGATGGCGCCAAGCAGGCCTGGAGCGACGCGCTGTCGCGCCAGGAAGACGTCAACGCCGCCCTGGCCGAGCGCAACGCGCAGGCGCTGGACGCGGCCGCGGCGACGCTGCAACAACGCGCGGCGGCGCTGGTCGAGGCCGTGCAGCATTCGCATGCGCAATTGCAGGATGCGTTGCAGGCGCGGGACCAGGCGCGCCTGGCCACGTGGACCGACACGTTCGCCGCGATGGTCGCCGCCTTGAACGCGGAGTGGGAGCGCAACGGCGAGCGCATCGCGCAGCGCCAGCAGGACATCTGCGCCACCCTCGAACGCACCGCGGGCGCGATCGCGGCGCAGACCCAGGCGCATGCCAGCGAGACCATCGCCGAGATCTCGCGCCTGGTGCAGACCGCCTCGGAAGCGCCGAAGGCCGCCGCCGACGTCGTCGCCGAACTGCGCCAAAAACTCTCCGAGAGCATGGTCCGCGACACCGCCATGCTGGAAGAGCGCAGCCGCCTGCTGGACACGCTGCACACCTTGCTCGACGCGGTGAACCACGCCTCCACCGAACAGCGCACCGCGGTCGACGCCCTGGTCACCACCTCGGCCGACCTGCTCGAACGCGTCGGCACCCGCTTCACCGACCACATCGAAGCCGAGACCGGCAAGCTCGAATCGGTCGCCGCGCAGGTCGCGGCCGGCGCCACCGAAGTGGCGAGCCTGGGCGATGCGTTCGGTGGCGCGGTGGAAGCGTTCGGCCAATCGAACACAGCGCTGCTGGAGCGCCTGCAGGGCATCGAACAGGCATTGGACAAGTCGCTCGCGCGCAGCGACGAGCAACTGGCCTATTACGTGGCGCAGGCGCGCGAAGTCATCGACCTGAGCCTGCTGTCGCAGAAGCAGATCCTCGAGGAGTTGCGCCAGCTGCCCGGCCAGCACGCCGACGGCGGAGCCGAAGCGGCATGAGCGACGAGTTGGAGATCGACGCCGACGCCGGCGCGCCGATCTGGGCCGTGTTCGGCGATCTGATGTCGGTCATGCTGGGCGCGTTCGTGCTGATCCTGATCGGCGTGATCGGCGTGCAGCTGCAATTGTCGAACAAGCTGGACGAGGAAGTCCGGCAGCGGCAGGCCGAGGCGCGGCAACGCAAGACCCTGGAACAGGCGCTGGCCGCGCCGCTGGCCGCGGGCCGGGTGACGTTGGTCGATGGCCGCATCGGCATCCGCGGCAGCGTGCTGTTCGCGCTCAATTCCGACCAGTTGCAGCCGGAGGGACGCGAGGTGCTGAAGAGCCTGGCCGCGCCGCTGGCCGGTTACCTCAAGGCGCGCGGCGAGATCCTGATGGTCAGCGGCTTCACCGACGACCGCCAGGTGCGCGACGGCAACCGCCAGTTCGCCGACAACTGGGAACTGTCGGCGCAGCGCGCGCTGACCGTGACCCGTGCGCTGATCGACGAAGGCGTGCCGGCCGATGCGGTGTTCGCCGCCGCGTTCGGCGCGCAGCAACCGGTCAGCCCCAACACCGACGAAGCCGGGCGTGCCAGCAACCGGCGCGTGGAGATGGCGCCGCTGCCGAAGCTGTCCACCCAGGCTGCCGCGAAACCGCATGCGCGATAACGCCACACCCGCGAGCGAACTGCTCGGCGCTTGGCGGCAGCAGCACGCCGAGCGCCTGGATCCGCTGCGCTTGCGCTTCATCGACGCGCTGGCGCGGCGCATCGATGCGCATCATGGCCAGGCCCGGCACCTGCTGGAGCAGAGGCTGTCCGCGTTGCTCGACACGTATGCCGCGGACCTGGCCAGGATGCCGGTCGCCAAGGAGGTAGGTGCTGCCGACGAGGAGGCGGCGATCGCGCTGCTGCAGCCGCTCGCGCAACGCGGCACCAAGGCCGATGCCTGCGGCAGCGGCGCCGCTGCGGTCGCCGATGCCCATGCCGCGCCTGCCGCAAACGCGAGCACGACCGCGCGCAGCCCGCTCGGGGAACTGCTGCAGCGGTTCGCCGCCAATGCGAACGGCGCGAACGACGCGAGTGACGCGCGCGACGCGGTGCACCCCGTGCCGCGGCCTGCGCAGCAACTGCCCGCACTCGACGATGCGCGCAAGCTGTGGACCGAGCTGCGCAGCCGCAGCCAGCTGCGGCAATCGCTGCAGCAGGCCCCTTCCGATGCCGGGCCGCTGAATTCCGGCGTACTGGTGCACCGCTCGATGGCGCTGATGCGCACCCTGTCGCCGGGCTATCTGCAGCATTTCCTGGCCTACGTCGACGCGCTGTCGTGGCTGCAGCAGATGCACGACGACGAGGTACTCGCCACGCAGCAGAAGCCCGGCGCCCCCATCGGCAAGAAGCCGACGCGCGGCAAGCTGCGCAAGCGCAGCTGAAGCGCGATCGCGCATGGGCTCCCCTGTAGGAGCGGCTTTAGCCGCGACCCGCGTTACCGACAATGTCTGTCGCGGCTAAAGCCGCTCCTACAGAAGCCGCACCACCACACCGCAGGCACACACACCCAAGAAAAAGGCCGGCTTGCGCCGGCCTTTTCCATTCCAGCAAGAGACGCGGCGTTACAACGCCTTCGCCGCCGCGACCACGTGCTCGGCGGTGATCTCGAAGTACTTGTACAGCTCCTCGGCCGGTGCCGAGGCGCCGAACGTATCGAGGCCGACCACCGCGCCGTCCAGGCCCACGTACTTGCGCCAGAAGCTGGTGACGCCCGCCTCCACCGCCACGCGCTTGCGCACCGCGTTCGGCAGCACCGACTCGCGGTAGGCCGCATCCTGGCGGTCGAACACGTCGGTCGACGGCATCGACACTACGCGCGTCTTAATGCCCGCGGCATCGAGGGTCTTCTTCGCTTCCACGGCCAGGCCCACCTCCGAACCGGTGCCGATCAGGATCACGTCCGGCGCGCCGCCCTCGGCATCGGCCAGCACGTAGCCGCCGCGTTCGATCTGCTTGATCTGCGCATCGCTGCGCGCCTGGAACGGCAGGTTCTGGCGGCTGAACACCAGGCAGCTCGGGCCGTCCTGGCGGGTGATCGCGGCCTTCCAGCTCACCGCCGATTCCACCGTGTCGCACGGGCGCCACACGTCGTTGTTGGGGATGTAGCGCAGCGAGGCCAGGTGTTCCACCGGCTGGTGGGTCGGGCCGTCTTCGCCCAGGCCGATCGAATCGTGGGTGTAGACGTGGATCGCATGCGCCGGGTTCAGCGCGCTCATGCGCACGCCGTTGCGCGCGTAGTCGCTGAACACCAGGAAGGTGGCGTCGAACGGGATGAAGCCGCCGTGCAGTGCCAGGCCATTGGCGATCGCGGTCATGCCGAACTCGCGCACGCCGTAGTACACGTAGTTGGCATTCGGGTCGTCGCTGGCGACCGACTTGCTGGCCTTCCACAGGGTCAGGTTGGAATGCGCCAGGTCGGCCGAACCGCCGACCAGTTCCGGCAGCAGCGGCGCGAACGCTTCGATCGCCATCTGCGAGGCCTTGCGCGAGGCGATGGTCTGCGCCTCGCTCGCCTGCTTGGCGATGTAGGCATCGGCCTGGGCGATGAAGTCCTCCGGCAGCTCGCCGTGCGAGCGGCGGGTCAGCTCCGCGGCCTCGGCCGGGTACTGCTTGGCGTACTTGTCGAACGCCTGCTCCCACTCGGCCTGGCGCAGCGTGCCGGCGCCACCGGCGCGCCAGCCGTCGTAGATCTCCTGCGGGATCTCGAACGGGCCGTACGGCCAGTCCAGCGCCTTGCGCGCGCCTTCCAGCTCTTCCTTGCCCAGCGCGGCACCGTGCGAGGATTCCTTGCCGGCCTTGGTCGGCGCACCGAAGCCGATGGTGGTGCGGCAGCAGATCAGGGTCGGCTTGTCGCTCTCGCCGATGGCGGCCTCGATCGCGGCCTTGATCGCCTCGGCATCGTGCCCGTCGACATCGCGCAGCACGTGCCAGCCATACGCCTCGAAACGCGCCGGGGTGTCGTCGCTGAACCAGCCGGCGGTGTTGCCGTCGATGGAGATATGGTTGTTGTCCCAGAACGCGACCAGCTTACCCAGGCCCCAGGTGCCGGCCAGCGAGGCGGCTTCGTGGGAGATGCCTTCCATCATGCAGCCGTCGCCCATGAACACCCAGGTGCGGTGGTCGACGATCTGGTGCTCGGGGCGGTTGAAACGCTGCGCCAGCAGCTTTTCGGCCAGCGCGAAACCGACCGCGTTGGCGAAGCCCTGGCCGAGCGGGCCGGTGGTGGTCTCCACCCCGGGGGTCTCGCTGCGCTCGGGATGGCCGGCGGTCTTGCTGTGCAGCTGGCGGAAGCGCTTGAGCTGGTCCAGCGGCAGGTCGTAGCCGGACAGGTGCAGCAGCGCGTACTGCAGCATCGAGCCGTGGCCGTTGGAGAGCACGAAGCGGTCGCGGTTGAACCACTTCGGATTGTTCGGATTGTGGCTGAGGAAGTCGTTCCACAGCACTTCGGCGATGTCGGCCATGCCCATCGGCATGCCGGGATGGCCGGACTTGGCGGCCTCGACCGCATCGGCGGCGAGGAAACGGATCGCGTTGGCGAGCTGGCGTCGGGTGGGCGTCGTCATGAGGGCTCTGTTAGCAGCGGGCGCGGGGCGTCGGGTCCACTATTGTCCCACAGGCGGGGATTGGGGATTCGGGAGTGGGGATTCGCAACGGCGGGGCACGGACGCCGCCAGGCTTTGCAGCAGCAGCTTCAGCCGCGACGGGCATTACCGATAGCACCCGCGGCAGTTAAAGCCGCTTACACACGCAGCCGCTCGGGCGTCCGCACTGCCGCCTTTACCAATCCCTAATCCCCAATCCCCAATCCCGGCCCTCAACCGTCCTCGCCCTTCGCCACCATCGTGGTCAGCGCCAGGTCGCCGGTCACGTTCAGCGCGGTGCGGCACATGTCCAGGAAATGGTTGACGCCCAGGATCATGCCGATGCCGACCGGATCCACCCCGACCATCGCGCAGATCAGCGCCACCACCGGCAGCGAGCCGGACGGCACGCCGGCGGTGCCGATGCCGCCGAGGATGCACACCAGCATGACCATGAACTGCTGCGCGATGCTCAGCTCCACACCGAAGAACTGGGCGAGGAAGATCACGGTGACGCCTTCGAACAGCGCGGTGCCGTTCTGGTTGGCGGTGGCACCGACGGTCAGCACGAAGCGCGACACCTTGCTCGGCAGCGCCATCTCGTCGGCCACGCGCAGCGCGGTGGGCAAGGTGGCGTTGCTGGAGGCGGTGGAGAACGCCATCACCGTGGCCTCGCGGGTGGCGCGGAAGAACTCCAGCGGCGAGCGCCCGGCCAGCTTCACCGCCAGCCCGTAGGTCACCACCATGTGCAGGCCCAGCGCCAGCACCACCACGCCGACGTAGGCGCCGAGCCGGATCAACAGTTCGAAGCCGAACAGCGCCGCCAGGTTGAACATGAAGCAGGCCACCGCATACGGCGCCAGGCGGATCACCAGCCCGATCAGGGTCATCGAGATCTCGAACACGCCCTCGATGCCGCGCCGCAGCGTCGCCACCTTGGCGTCGTCGCTGAGCACCATGCCCACGCCGAACATCACCGCGAAGAACATCAGCGACAGGATCGCGCCGTTGCTGGAAGCGGCGGCGACCACGTTGTCGGGCACGATCGCCAGCAGCATGTCCATGCCGCGCGGCTGCTGCTTGCTCTGGTCGACGATCTGCGCGGCGCGCTCCGCGTTCTGCTGCAGCAGTTGCTGCGCCAGTGCGTGATCCACGCCGATGCCCGGCTTGAGCACGTTGACCAGCACCAGCCCGAGCAGCACCGCGATGCCCGACAGCACCACCGTATAGCCGAGCGTCTTCCAGCCGATCCGGCCCAGCGCGCGGATGTCGCCCATCTCGGAAATGCCCATCACCAGCGCCGAGAACAGCAGCGGCACGATCAGCATGAAGATCAGGCTGAGGAACAGCTTGGACAACGGCGTGGTCAGGTACTTGGTCAGCGTCTGCACCCAGGCTGCGTCGCCGCCCACGCTCATGTGCACGGCCAGGCCGAACACCAGCCCGAGAGCGAAGCCGATCGCCATTTTCCAATGCAAAGGCATGCCGGACTTGGCCTTCACGGGGGTGTCGGTCATGGTGTGCGCCTTGCAGAAGGGAACACCGAGCTTAACAAACCCGCAGCGGCGGACCGCAAGCCCGCGTCCCTGGCGAGCGCGCAGCGCGCAGCGCCGCTCGCGCCCGCGATGGCGGTGTTACGCGTCGCGCGGATACAGCGGCGGCAGCTCGTCCTTGCCATGCTTGCGCGGCGCGTCGCGCCAACGCGGCCCGGCCCAGAATGCCTGGCGCAGCGCGGCGCGCGCGCCAGGCACATCGCCTTCGCCGCCCCAGCGCGCGCGCTGCAGGCGCAGCACCGCTTCGCGCTGCGCCGGATCGTCCAGGCGGGTCAGCAGCGCATCGAGGTCGGCGACGCCGGCCTGCGCGCACAGGATCGCCGCGACCTCGTCCAGGCCGCCGGCATCCAGCGCCTTGCGCAGGTCGGGCAGGCCGTAGCGGACGCGTGGCGCCGCGCCTGCCGCCGCCGGCGCAGCGTATGCGCCGGCCGGCGCACGCGTACCGCGGCTGCGGCGCCAGGCCCAGACCAGCGTCGCCAGCCACAGCAGCGCGAACAGCGCGGTGAGGCCCATCCACAGCGGCAACGACCCGAGCCATCCGGACACCGCGCGAGTCGGGGTCACCGCATTGTCGGTCGGCGCCACCGTCACGCTCGGCGCCGCTACGCTGGCCGGCGTCGCAGGCGCGGCGGGTGCGGCACGCCCGGGCAGCACCTGCAGGTTCAGATCGGGCAAGCTGGCCTCGCGCGCGTTGCCGGCTGCCACGTCCCACCACGGCACGCGCAGCCCGCTGACCCGCAACGGCCCGGCGGTCTGCGGCACGATCGAGTAGCGCCGGGTGATCTTCAGTTGCGGGCTGCCGTCGACGAACGTCTCGTCGAACTGCGGCGGCTCGGCGAACACCTGCGCGCCATCGACGCTCGGCGTCGGCAGCTCCGGGAACTGCGCCTGGGTGGCGCCGCGCGCGCTGGCCTCGACCACGATGTCGGCCGCCTCGCCCACCGCCGCGCGCTGCGGCGTGGCGGTGTAGCGCAGGCGCAGGTCGTGCAGCGGCAGCCATGGCTGCGGCGCATTGGCCGGTTGCGCGCGCACCTGCAGGGTCTGCGCCGCGCTGCGCGCGCTGAGATCGCCGCCGCGGCCGAAATAATCGTCGAAGAAGCCGCTGGGCCCGCGCCCGCGGAAGCGCGCGCCGGGCAGCGTCAACGGCCCGCTGCGCTCGGGCACCAGCAGGTAGCGGCGCTCGACGATGGTGAACATGCGCCCGTCGATCTCGCGCCGGCTCTGGACATCGTCGCCGATGCGCTGCAGCGCGGCGCCGGCCGGCGGATCCAGGTCCAGTTCGCCCGAGGTCAGCGGCACGCCCAGGTACAGCCGCACCACCACGCCCACGCTCTGCTGCACATACGGCTGCGCGTCGTCGGCCATGGTCTGCACGAACACGTCGGCATTGCCGAGCTGCGCCGGATCGCCGGCGCGGGTGCCGCCGGCCGGCGCCGGCGCGGCCGCGGCGACCTGCAGCCGCAGCGGCGCGGTGCGCTCGTTGCCCACCTGCAGCGACGGGATATCGATGCTGCCGGTATCACGCGGGGTAAGCGCCACGCCGAACAGCGACTTGGCCGCGACCTGGCCATTGACGATCTGCATCTGCCGGCTGCTGACCTCGTCGCTGAGCGCGAACTGCGCGCGCAGCGGCGCGTATTCCGGCGCCGCCAGGCGCTGGTCGGTCTCGATGTTGAGGGTGACGCTCTCGCCGGCGCCGATGCTGTCGCGGTCCAGCCAGGCGCGGGTCGCGGCCGCGGCCGGCAGCGCCAGCGCGGCCAGCAGCAAGGCTGCCCACACCGTCAGCCGTGCCGATCGCCTCCGCATCGCGGACACGCCTCCGCGCCAGCGGCGTTGCTTGCGTTCGATCATGGTCCTTCCCGCTGCCTGCGTTCGTGTTCGAGCTTGAATTTGGCGCGCAGCAGGTTGCCCGGATCGTCCGGCACCCGTCGCAGCCATGCCTCCACCGCCTGGCGCTGTTCGCGCTGCTGCGGGGTTTCCGCGGCGGCGGCGGCGGCGCGTGCGTCCGCCTGCTTGCCTGCCGCGCCCTGCTGCGCCATCGCCTGCTGCATCTGCTGGCGCTGCGCCGCATCGGCCTGCTGCTGCGCCTGCGCATCGCCCGGCTTCGGCGGCCCCGGCGGTGTCGCATCCTTGTCCTTGGACCCGGCCTGCGACTGCGCATTCTTCTGTCCCGGCTGGCCTTGCGCATCCGCCGGCGCCTTGGCCTGCGACGGATCCTGGCCCTTCGGCGCGCCACCGGCGCCCGGCTGCGACTGGCCCTTCTGGTTCTGCTGCGATTGCTGCTTGCCCTGCTGTCCCGGCTTGTTCTGCGCGGAGTCGTTCTGCCCGGACTGGCGCTTGCGCGCGGCGTCGACCGCGGCACGGTTGGCGATCGCATCGGCCATCTGCGGATGCTGCCGCAAGGCCTTGTCGTAGGCGTCGATCGCCTCGTCGTAGCGGCCCTGGCGGGCCAAGGCATTGCCCAGGTTGTACCAGCCCTGGTCGCTGTCGATGCCTTCGAACTGTTGCTGCGCGGCGGCGAAATCGCCCTTGCGGTAGGCCTGCACGCCCGCATCCAGGCGTTGCTGGCGCACCTGGTCGGGGCGCCGCCACCAATCGCCACTGGCTGCGTCGGCCGCCGCCGCATGCGCCGGCAGCGGCATCGCCAACGGCAGCAACGCCACCAGCAGCAGCGCAGCGCCACCACGGCGGCGGAACGCGAACAGGGCCAGCAGCAACAGCGGCGGCAGCAGCCAATAGCCCTGGTCCAGCCAGACCCGGCCGCTGTGCTCGCCGGTGGTCGTCGCGTCCTGCTGCTGCGCCGGTTGCAGCACGCCAAGACCGCGCAGATCGGCATCGGTGGGCGTCAGCGTGGCGTAGCGGCCGTTGCCGGCGCTCGCCAGCGCCTGCAGCGAACCGGCATCCAGCTGCGCGTGGCCGACGCCGCCCTGGCCATCGCGATAGGCCGCGCCCTGCGCGGTGCCCAATCCCAGCACCGACACCCGGTAGCCCTGCCCGGCCGCACGCGCCGCGGCCTGCTGCGCCTGCGCGTCGGCCTGGTCGCTGAGCAGCAGGATGTCGCCGCGGGTGAACCCGGCCTGGCGCAGCAGCTGTGCCGCCCAATCGATGGCCAGATCGGTGCGCTGCCCAGGCGCCGGCATCACCTGCGGCGACAGCGCGTCCAGGAACAGGGCGACGTTGGCCGCGTCGTCGGTCAACGGTGCGACGGTATAGGGTTCGCCGGCATAGGCCAGCAGCGCGACTTCGCCGCCGGCGCGCTCGCGTAGCAGCGTCGCCAGCTTGGCGCGCGCCTGCAGCAACCGCGACGGCGGCAGGTCGCCGGCCTCGATCCGCGGCGACAGATCCAGCGCGATCACCAGCGGCGTGCGCGACTGCCACAGCGGCTGCTGTTCCTGGCGCCAGCTCGGTCCGGACAGCGCCACCACCGCCAGCACGTAGCCCAGCGCGGCCAGCCACATCGCGGACAGCGATCGCCGGCCATCCTCCTTCGCCAGCAGATGCGGCAGCAGGTGCGCGTCCACTGCGTGCCGCCACACGTTGCGGCGCCGGCGCCGGCGCAGCCAGCTCCAGCCCAGCAACGGCAGCAACGCCAACGCCCACAGCCACTGCGGACGCAGCAGATGCAATGCCTCCAGGAAGCCGAGCACCGCGTTCATTGCCGCCTCCAAGGCCAGATGAAGGCGATCAGTCCCAGCAACAGCGCCGCGCCCAGCGGCCACGCATAGCGCTCGATCCGCGGGCGCACCGCCGGACCGGCCGCACGCACCGGTTCCAGGCGCTCCAGCTCGGCATAGATCGAGACCAACTGGTCGGTGTCGCGGGCGCGGAAGAAGCGGCCGCCGGTGTCCTGCGCGATCTTGCGCAAGGTGTCCTCGTCGACCTGGTCGTCGCCACCACCACCGGGCATCGGCAAGCCGAACAGCGAATAGCCGCCGGTGCCACCGAAGGCGATGGTGTAGACGCGCACGTGCTCGGCCTTGGCCAGTTCCGCCGCCTTGCCCGGTTCCAGCACGCCGGCGGTATTGACGCCATCGGTCAGCACGATCAGCACCCGGTCGCCCTGCGGTTGCTCGCGCAGGCGCTTGACCGACAACGCGATCGCGTCGCCCAGCGCGGTCTCGCGTCCGGCCAGGCCGACCACGCTGTCGCGCAACTGGTCGCGCACCGTCGCCAGGTCGGCGGTCAGCGGCGTCAGCGCATACGCCTGCTGGCCGAACACCAGCAGACCGATCCGGTCGCCGTCGCGGCGGTCGAGGAAATCGGCCAGCACCGCCTTGGCCGCGGTCAGCCGATCCACCACGCGCCCGCCCAGGGTCATGTCCGGCTCGCTCATGCTGCCGGACAGGTCCACCGCCAGCATCAGTTGCCGCGCCTGCTGCGGCGGCGAGATCGGCTCGCCCAGTTGCAGCGGCCGCGCCGCCGCACCGCACAGGCAGAACCAGGCCAGCCACGTCAGCCACAGGCCGACCCGCCACAGGCCGCCGCGCGCGGGCGCAGCCGCCACCGCCTGCAACTGCGCGCTATAGGGCACGCGCAAGGCCGGCGCGCTGCCGCGCCGCGCCGGCAGCAACAGGCGCGCCAGCAGCGGCAACGGCATCGCCAGCCACATCCACGGCCAGGCGAACCCGGCGAGCAGGTCGCTGAGGCTTTGCCAGTGCAGCGAAAGCGTGCTCATCGCCATCACCCGCGACGCCCGTCCATCAGCTCGAGGAAGCGGCGCCGCGCCAGCGGCAGCAGCGCCTGCAGCTGCGCATGTTCCAGGTCGCGCCGATAGCCGCCATCGAGCAGCACGCGTCCCGGTCCCGCGGAAAAGTCCTGGCGCTTGCCGCCGTCGAGGAAGCGCAGCCATGGCTCGCCCTGCAACGCGGCGGCGGCCGGATCGCATCGGCGTGCCGCGCGGCGCAGCAGTTCCGACACCGCGGCCACTTGCGCCGGCGCCGCGCCGCTGCCCAGCGCCGCATCGAACTGGCGTTGCCAGCGCCGCCGCCGCGCGCGCCGCCAGGCCCACAGACCGAGCGCGATGCCCAACGCCAACAACAGCGCTGCGCCGAGCAGCAACCAGCCCGGCGCCGGCGGCCACCACGGCGGTGCCGGCGGCAGATGCACGTCGCGCAGCGGCAACTGTTGCGGCGTCATCGCGGCGCGCTCCCGCCGGACACCGGCAGCAACCACGATTCGCTGGCCGCATCGCTGCGCAGCACGCGCACCTGCACGCCGCGGCCGGGCAGTTCGGCTGCCAGGGTTTCCAGCGGTGCGACGAATTGTTCGTGCCAGCGCTGTTGCGCATTGGCCGCCAGCAAATCGATCTCCACCCGGCGGCCGCCGGCCCAGAACGGCAGCGTCGCCCGCGGCGGCTGCAGCTCCAGCGCGTCGGCCAACAGCAGCAGCACCACGTCGTTATGCAGCGCCAGCCCGGCCCAGCGCGCCGCCGGAATCGCATTCGCGCTGGCTGGATCGGCCAGCACCACCAGCCGCGAGCCCGGACGCAGCAGCTTGGCCGCGTGTTCCAGCGCCACGCCGAGGCCGGCATCGTCCTGCGGCGGTTGCGCATACCAGCGCGCCAACGCGTCGAGCACGCGCAACGCGCCGCGCGGCCCGGCCGCCGGCGGTACCGGCGCCTCGCTGCGGCTGCCACGCAAGGCGGCCAGGCGGTCGCCCTGGCGCTGCGCGGTCCATGCCGCCACCGCCCCCGCACGCGCCGCCTGCACCGACTTGAAGCGCACGCGGGTGCCGAAATACAGCGTTGGCGCGGTATCGGCCACGATCAGGCTGAGCCGCTCGCGCTCGGCCTGGAACAGCTTGGTATGGGTGCGCCCGCTGCGCGCGGTGAGGCGCCAGTCGATATGGCGTACGTCGTCGCCGGCCACGTATTCGCGCGACTCGGCGTACTCCATGCCGCGACCGCGCAGCGCCGCCGGCGCACTGCCGCTGAGGCCATGCCGGCCGCGCCGCGGCGGCGGCACCCGCGCCACCGTCGCGCGCAGCGCCACCAGCTCGGCCAGGGTCGGCCGCACGCCATCCACGCCGCGCGCGACATCTTCGCGTGACGTCTGCGGAAGCATCACCTGCACCGCCATCGTCGCTTACCTCGCCTGCGTCACGCTGCCGCGCACCGGCGGCACAGCGGCGCGATACATCGGTGTGCAGCGGCGCTGCGGCCGCCCGGATTGGCGCTGGCGCTCGCTCAAGGCGGCGGCACCCTGTCCAGCAGCGCGGCGACCAGACGATCGCCGTCCCAGCCCTCGGCCGTGGCTTCGTAGCTGGGCAGCACGCGATGGCGCAACACGTCCGGCGCCACCGCACGCACGTCGTCCGGGGTGACGAAATCGCGTCCCGCCAGCCAGGCGCGTGAGCGCGCGCAGCGCTCCAGCGCGATCGAGCCGCGCGGGCTGGCACCCCAGGCGATGCGCCGCGCCAGTGCCGGGTCGTAGCCGCTGGCGTCGCGCGAGGCCAGCACCAGTTCGATCAGGTAGCGCTCCAGCGGCGGCGCCATGTGCAGCGACAGCACCGCGCGCCGCGCGGCGAATACATCGTCCAGCGGCATCCGCTGCGGCGGCGCCTCGCCTTGCTCCAGGGTTTCGCGCGCGCGCTCGCGCGCCAGGCGCAGGATCTCGGCCTCGGCGGCGGCCTCCGGATAGCCGATCCGCACGTGCATCAGGAACCGGTCCAACTGCGCTTCCGGCAGCGGGAACGTGCCTTCCTGCTCGATCGGGTTCTGCGTCGCCATCACCAGGAACAGCTTCGGCAGCGCATAGGTGTGCCGGCCGACGGTGACCTGGCGCTCGCCCATGGCTTCCAGCAACGCCGACTGCACCTTGGCCGGCGCGCGGTTGATCTCGTCGGCGAGCAGGATCGGATGGAAGATCGGCCCCGGCAGGAACTCGAAGCGGCTTTCCTGCGGACGCCATACCTCGGTTCCGGTCAGGTCGGCCGGCAACAGGTCCGGGGTGAACTGGACGCGGGCGAAATCCGCTTCCAGCCGCGCTGCCAGCGCGCGGATCGCGGTGGTCTTGGCCAGACCCGGCGCGCCCTCGACCAGCAGGTGGCCATCGGCGAGCAGCGCGATCAGCAAGCGCTCCACCAACGCGGACTGGCCGACGATGGTCTCGGACAGGCCGTCGCGCAGGGCGAGGAAGGCCGCATGCAGGCGCTGCTGCTCGGACGCGGCGGGACTGGGATCGAAGCTGGAGGGCGTGGTGTTCATGTGCCGAGTTTGACCCATCGGCGGTGAAATGGTTCTGCGTCGTGCGCGACAATCGGCCGCAAATTCAGATTTGCCTCATCCGCCGGCGCAAACGACGACGGGAGAAGCGACTGCTTCTCCCGTCTCGATACCGCCATGGTGCTGGTCTGTGCGCCGCGGTTCGGCAAGGCCGGCGCGTCAGCCGGCGGTAGGCGCGCGCTTGGCCACGCGCATCACCTTCGGGGTCACGAAGATCAGCAGCTCGGCCTTGCTCTTGCTGCGGCCGCGCTTCTTGAAGAGATTGCCCAGGAAGGGGATATCGCCCAGGAACGGCACCTTGGAAATGCTGTTGCGGTCGGTGAACTCGTACACGCCGCCGATCACCACGGTCTGGCCGTCGTCCACCAGCACTGCGGTGTTGACCTCGCGGCGGTTGATTTCCGGAACGGTGCCGTAGCCGGCAAGTGTCACGTAGTGATCCACTTCGTCCTTCTTCACGTTCATGTTCAGGAACACGCGGCTGTCGTCGGTGATGGTCGGGGTGACCTTCAGCTCCAGCAACACTTCCTTGAACTGCACGTTCGGCGTCGCCGCGGTTCCGGCGGTGCCGCCGGTAATCGTGACGTAGGCGATTTCCTTGCCCTGCTTGATCACCGCTTCGCGCTGGTTGGAGGTCACGATGCGCGGATTGGAGATGACCTCGCCGCGGCCCTCTTCCTGCAACGCGGACAGCTCCAGGTCCAAGTTGAAATTGGAACCGAGCAACGTATAAGCCAAGCTCGGCAACGTCGAAGGCGTGGTGAAGGTATTGCCGCTCAGGTCGACATTCAGTCCGCGCGTGGCCGACGTATTGCCACCGGATGCGCCGCTGCCGATGGTCGCAACATTGTCACCATAGGTGTGGGTGCCGCCGATGCCGAACTTGGCACCTAGGTCGCGGGCGAAGGTATCGGTGGCGATGACAATGCGGCCCTCGATCAACACCTGGTCGACCGGGCGATCGATCACGTTGATCAGTTCGCGCATCTGCGCGATCTTCTTCGGGATGTCGCTGATCATCAGCGTGTTGGTGCGCTCATCGGCAACGATGCGCCCGCGCGGCGACAGGAACCCGTTGTCGTTCTGGTTGTTGCCACCACCACCGCCGCCACCGCCACCGCCACCACCGCTGCCACCGATCCCCTTGGCCTCGGTCAGCGCTTTGAAGATCGTGGTGGCGCTGTGGTAGTTGATCTGGATGTAGTCGGTGCTCAGGTCCTCGCGGTTCTCGATCGCGATCCGCGCGTCTTCCTTGTCCTGCTCGAACTTGGCCAGTTCCTGCTGCGGCGCGACCCAGACCACGGCGCCGTCGCGGCGCTTGTCCAGGCCCTTGGCACGCAGCACGATGTCCAGCGCCTGGTCCCACGGCACGTTGACCAGGCGCAGGGTGACGCTGCCCTGCACGGTGTCGGAGGCGACGATGTTGAGATTGGATTCCTCGGCGATCAGCTGCAGCACGGTGCGCACCGGCACGTCCTGGAAGTTGAACGTCACCGGGCGGCCGCTGTAGCCGCGCGCGGCGACCTGCGCCGCCGCCTGGCTGACCGTGGCCGCGCTGACCGCACCCACCGCCGGCGCCGAGGTCCGCGGCGAAATCTCCACCACGTACTCGTTCCCCGACTGGTACGCCAACGACTCGAAGGCGCCGTTGGTGCTCAGCACCAGCTGCGCGCCGCCGGCATACGGCTTGGCGTCGATGCGCTGCACCGGGGTCGCGAAGTCGGTGACGTTGAGCGGACGCTGCAGCTCCGCCGGCAACGACACGTTGCCGACATCGACCACCACGGTGTTGCCCTGGGTGCGCAGGTCGGGACTGGCGCCGGTGCCGCTGAAGTGCAGGATCAGCCGCCCCGCATCGCCGTCGCCGCGCTTGAAGTCGATCTTCGACACCGTGAGCTTGGCCGGCGCCTGCGCTGTCGCCGGCGCCGGACCCGCCGCCGGCGTCGCCGCCAGCGCCGCGCCCATCGCGGCCGAACTCCCCAGCAGCGCCGCCAACCCCAATGCGCGTAGCCGCACCGTCGCGTGGCGCCGGATGGGACGCAGGCTCAGGGCTTTGGAAAAAGTCATCGTGCTATCCCCATAATCAATCATTGATCGTCCAGCGCCACGGCGGCCGGACGTTCCAGCCAACCGCCAGCGCCATCCGGCACCAGTTCAATCAAATCGATGCGATCCTCGTGCACCCCGGTCACGCGGCCATCGCTCTGCCCCATGTAGATGCCGGGACGGACCCGATACGTCACCTTGTCCGGCGCCATCACCAGCGCCACCAGGCCCGCGCCGTTGCCCAGCGTGCCGACCATCTTCAGGCCGTCCAGCGGGAACTGCTCCAGCGGCTCCTTGCGCCGGTTCGGATCCGGACGCAGCCCGCTGTTGCCGTCCGGGCTCGTCCAGGCATCGCTGAACGGATCGCGCAGGCCCTGCGCCGCATATTCGAAGGTCTCGAACTGCTGCATCACCGGCAGCGGCTCCAGCGGCTGCGCCGGCCGCGCGCGCACCTCCCTGACCCAGTTCTCCAGATTCGGCGCATCGCCCGGAGTGCTGGTCACGCCACGGCCACAACCGCCGAGCAGCGCCACCAGCGCCAGCCCCGCCAAGCACTTCAATGCCCTGGTCCGCCGCTTCATGCGCCACCGCCTTGCTGGGTGCCTTTTTTCGCCTCAGCCGCCGCCTTTTCCTGGTCCGCCATCTCCTTGTCATCGAGATAGCGATAGGTCTTGACCGTACCGGACAGCTCCAGCTCGCCGCGCGCGGTAATGCCCGCGGCCTTGTCGCGCGGCTTCAGGTTGATGTCGTGCATGGTCAGGATCACCACCCGCGGCAGCGACGCCACGCCGCTGACGAAGGCGCCGAACTGGTGGTAGCTGCCGACCATGCGCAGCGCGATCGGCTTCTCCGCGTAGAACTCCTTCGGCGACTCCGGGCCCGGCTGGAACAGCTCGTTGACCAGGCCGCTGGACAAGGCGGTCTGCGAGATATCGATGATCAGGTCCGGCATCTCGGTCTTGCTCGGCAGCTGCCGCAGCATCTGCTGCAGCACCTGCTCCATCTGCGCCAGCTGCTGCTTCAGCGGCTGCAGATTGACCGCGCGGCTCTGCTCCTTCTCGAACGAAGCGCGCAGTTCGGTTTCCTTCTGCTCCAACGTTCCCAGCTCGTCGCGCTTGTCGCTGATCAGCAGGAACCAGGACAGGATCAGGATGAACAGCGTGACCAGCACGCAGAAGCCGATCTTGGCCTGCTGCGGCCAGTTGCCGAGGTTGTTGAAGTCCAGGTCTTTGACGTTGAATTTCTTGCTCATGACGCCGGTCCCTGTTGCGCTGGCGTGGCAGCTGGCGGCGCCGGCGCGGCGGCCGGCGGCGTCGCGGGTGCAGTCGGTGCAGTCGGCGCGGCAGGCGCGGGACCGGCAGCGGGTGCCGGCGCGGCGGCGCCCGGAGCCGGGACCGCGGCCGGCGCGCCCGGCGCCGGCGCGGCAGCGCCAGGCAGGGCGTCCGAGGCATCGCCCGGCACCGGCAGCTTGACCTTGAGGGTGAACACGTACGGCAAGGCCTTGGCGTCGACGATCGGGCCCTTGACCTCCTTCTCCTGCGCCTTGGCCTCGATCACCGACAGCTCCGGATTGGTCATCCAGCCCGAGCCCTCGAGGTTGCGCATGTAGGCGCTGACCCGCGCATTGGATTGCGAGCGTCCTTCCAGGGTCAGGATGTCGCCTTCCTGCTTGACCGCGGTCAGCACCACGCCGTCGGGGATCGTGCGCACCAGCGAGTCGAACAGGTGCACCATCTGCGAGCGCTTGGCCTGCAGTTCCTCGATGACCCGCTTGCGCGCCAGCAGGCGCCGCTTCTGCTCGTCGAGCTTGTCGATTTCCTGGTTCTGCGCCTTGACCTTGTCGATCTCGGTCTGCAGGTAGGCATTGCGTTCGTTCTGCCCGGTGATCTGGCGGTCGTAGTAGAACCAGATCAGCAGCGCCAGCAGCACCCCGGCCAGCGCGGCGAAGCCCAGCATCGAGTAGAACTCGCGCTCGCGCTGCTTGCGCCGCTCCGCCCGCCAGGGCAGCAGATTGATTTTTGCCATCAGTCGAAGCTCCTCAGAGCCAGGCCGGTGGCGATCATCAGCGCCGGCGCGTCCTGGGCCAGCGCATGCGCCTGGACCTTCGGTCCCAGGGTCATCTGCGCCAGCGGGTTGGCGACCACGGTCGCCACCCCCAGTTGTTCCTCGACCATCTCCGGCAGCCCGGCCAGCGCCGCGCAACCGCCGGCCAGCACGATATGGTCGACCCGATTGAATTCGCTGCCGGCGTAGAAGAACTGCAGCAGGCGGCTGATCTGCTGCACCGTGGCTTCCTTGAACGGCTCCAGCACTTCGATCTCGTAGCTTTCCGGCAGCCCGCCCTGGCGCTTGGCCATGCCGGCTTCCTCGTAGGTCAGGCCGTAGCGGCGCATCACTTCGTCGGTCAGCTGCTTGCCGCCGAACACCTGTTCGCGGCTGTACAGGCTGCGTCCGCTGCGCAGCACGTTGAGCGTGGTCATGGTGGCGCCGATATCGACCAGGGCGACGACGCCGTCGGCCGCCACCGGCAGCTCGCTGGCGACCAGCGCGAACGCGTTCTCGACCGCGAAGGCCTCCACGTCCATGACCTTGGCGACCAGGCCGCCGAGCTCCAGCGCCGACTGGCGCAGCTCGACGTTCTCCGAGCGCGACGCGGCCAGCAGCACCTGCACCATTTCCGGGTTGTTGGGGATGGTCCCCAGCACTTCGAAGTCCAGGTTCACTTCGTCGATCGGGTACGGGATGTAGTTGACCGCCTCCAGCTCGACCTGCGCTTCCAGCTCGTTCTCGTCGAGCTCGGCCGGCATCGGGATCAGCTTGGTGATCACCGCCGAGCCGGCCACCGCCGCGGCGGCATGCTTGGCGCGGGTGCCGGAACGGGTCACGGCGCGGCGGATCGCCTCGCCCACGGCCTCGACCTCGACGATGTTCTTCTCGACCACGGCGTTGGGCGGCAAGGGTTCCACGGCGTAGTGCTCTACGCGGAACCGGTTGCCGCTACGGGACAGCTGCAACAGCTTGACCGCGGTCGAACTGATATCGACACCGATCAGCGGTTGCTGACTTTTTGGAATAAGCCCCACGGATTTTCCCCTGCCGACGGGCACTTGGACGGCAATGTTGCGCCCACGCATTAATAACAAATTTTTTGCAATTGGCAACCGCCCTTGACATGTCGCGACCTACGTCACAACACATCGCGTGGCAGCAAACCGGTCGCATCCCCGGAATCGGCCCCAGCCTTTCCCCGGCGTACTCTATACTCTGCGCCCAAGAAATCTGCAATCGGAATCTCTCTCGATGCCCCGTTTTCGTCGTTGGCTGCGCTGGGCGCTGGTCACGTTCGTCGTCCTCGCCCTGATCGGAGCAGCCGCCGCCGGCGGGCTGTATTACGTGGTTTCCTCCAAGCTTCCCGACGTGCAGACGCTGCGCCAGGTGGAGCTGCAGGAGCCCATGTACGTCTATGCCAGCGACGGCAAGCTGATGGCCCTGTTCGGCGAGACCCGGCGCTATCCGATCACCATGAAGGACGTACCGGAGCAGCTGAAGCAGGCGTTCCTGGCCACCGAGGACGCGCGCTTCTACCAGCACGGCGGGGTCGACTACAAGGGCATCGCCCGCGCCGTGTGGCTGCTGGCCACCACCAACGACAAGCGCGTGCCGGGCGGTTCGACCATCACCCAGCAGGTCGCCCGCCAGTTCTTCCTGAGCTCGGAATACAGCTATACCCGCAAGCTGGCCGAGATCCTGCTGGCGCGCAAGATCGAGGCGGAGCTGAGCAAGGACGAGATCTTCGAGCTGTATCTCAACAAGAGCTTCTTCGGCAACCGCGCCTACGGCATCGCCGCCGCCGCCGAGTACTACTACGGCAAGAAGCTCAACGAGCTGAGCCTGGACGAGATGGCCTCGCTGGCCGGCATCCCCAAGTTCCCGTCCAGCGGCAACCCGATCAGCAATCCCGAGCGGGCCAAGCAGCGCCGCGACAACTATGTCCTCAGCCGCATGGCCGCGCTGGGCTTCGTCACCCAGGCCGAGGCCGATGCCGCCAAGGCGGTGCCGATGCACGCGGCCCCGCACGAGCGCCCGGTCGAGGTGGAGTCGCCCTACGTGGCCGAGCTGGTGCGCCAGGAAATGATCGCCCGGTTCGGCGGCGACGTGCTCGACAAGGGCTACCACGTCACCACCACCATCGACGCGGAGCTGCAGGCCGCGGCCAACGTGGCGGTGCGCAAGGGCCTGGTGATCTACGACCGCCGCCATGGCTGGAACGGGGTGGAGAAGCATTTCGACGTGGCCGCCGACGCCGACGCCGCCGCGCTGGCCAGCCATCTGGCCGGCACCTACGTCCAAGGCGAGATGGTGCCGAGCATCGTCGCCGCCACCGGCAGCGACGGCAGCGCCACCGTGGTGCTGGCCAACAAGAGCGAACTGGTGCTGCCGGTCGCGTCCAGCCGCTGGACCGGGCGCAGCCCGGCCGCCCTGCTCAAGCGCGGCGACCTGGTGCGGATCCAGGCCGGCGACAAGCCGGGCGAGTGGGAACTCACCCAGTTGCCGCGCGGGCAATCGGCGCTGGTGTCGCTGGACGCCAGCAACGGCGCATTGCGCGCCCTGGTCGGCGGCTTCAGCTATGCCGGCAACAAGTTCAACCGCGCCACCCAGGCGCGGCGCCAGCCGGGCTCCAGCTTCAAGCCGTTCCTGTATGCGGCTTCGTTCGAGAAGGGCTTCAACCCGGCCTCGATCGTGCTCGACGCGCCGGTGGTGTTCCGCGACCGCCGCGGCAAGACCTGGTCGCCGCAGAACGACGGCGGCGGCTTCCGCGGCCCGATGCGCCTGCGCGAGGCGCTGGTGCAGTCGCGCAACCTGGTCTCGGTGCGCCTGCTCGACAGCATCGGCGTGGACTTCGCGCGCAAGTACATCAGCCAGTTCGGCTTCCAGGAAGCCGAGCTGCCGCCCAACCTGTCGATGTCGCTGGGCACCGCGTCGTTGACCCCGCTGTCGGTGGCGCGCGGCTATGCGGTGTTCGCCAACGGCGGCTCGCGGGTGGACCCCTGGATCATCGACAAGGTCACCGACCGCGACGGCAACGTGCTGTTCCAGGAGCACCCGGCCACCGCCTGCCGCAGCTGCGGCAGCGTCGGCGGCAACGCCACCCCGGCCAGCCAGGTCGTCGACGGCTTCAACTTCGGCGCGGCGCCGGCACCAGCGGCGCCGGCGGCGCCCAAGCCTGCGGCCACCGCCGCTGCGACCGCGACCCCGGCCGAGACCGCGCCGGCGACCGATCCCGAGGCCAAGGTGGCGCCGCGCGCGATCGACGAGCGCACCGCCTACCAGTTGGTCTCGATGATGCGCGACGTGGTCCAGCGCGGCACCGGCACCGCGGCCAAGGTGCTGGGTCGCGAGGACGTCGGCGGCAAGACCGGCTCCACCAACGACCACCGCGACGCCTGGTTCTCCGGCTTCGGCGGCCCCTACGTGACCACCGTGTGGGTCGGCCGCGACGACTTCCGTTCGCTCGGCTACCGCGAGTACGGCGGCAAGGCGGCGCTGCCGATCTGGATCGACTACATGCGCGTGGCGCTGAAGGACAAGCCGATCGCCAGCAACGATCCGCCGGCCGGCATGGTCCAGGCCACGCTCAACGGCGCCACCGAGTGGGTCAAGGTCGAGGACATGGATCGCATCCAGGACTTCGACTACGGCCTGCAGGACCAGAAGACGGACGACGCGGCGTTCGATATTTTCTGACGGGCGCGGGACGCGGGACCGGGGACTCGGGACACGGCGGGTCCTCGTGCCTGGGCGGCGACGCTAGCGGGATCGCCACGAGGCGGACCCCGCGACGCGGCGACGCCGCGACGCCGAGCGGACCGCAGCTGCATGCCGCTGTCACCGCGCTGTTGTACAGTCGGGGCAGGCTTTGAGGGAGGCGGCCCCATGCATCACGCTCGGCAACATGCCCAGACCCGCACGCACGAACGCCGCCGGCGGCTGGCCCACGAAGCCGCCCGGCTGATGGCCGAAGGCGGCATCCGCGACTTCCACCAGGCCAAGCTGAAGGCCGCCGAGCGGCTCGGCATACACGACGACGCCTCGCTGCCGCGCAACCGCGAGATCGAGGATGCGCTGCGCGAGTACCAGCGCCTGTTCGCCGGACCCGACCACGCCGGCGGCCTGCGCCTGCGCCGCGAGGCCGCGTTGCGCGCGATGGACTTCCTGCATGGCTTCGCGCCGCGCCTGGTCGGCCCGGTGCACGACGGCACCGCCGATGCCAACAGCCCGGTGCAGCTGCACCTGCACAGCGACGACGCCGACGCGGTGGCGCGCTTCCTCGAGGAACACCGGATCCCGGCCGAAGCGCGCACGCGCCGGCTGCGCCTGGACCGCGAGCGCAGCGAGGACTTTCCGGTGTGGCTGTTCGCCGCCGAGGAACTGACCTTCGACCTGACCGTGCTGCCCTACGACGCGCTGCGCCAGGCGCCGCTGTCGCAGGTGGACGAAAAGCCGATGCGGCGCGCCTCGGCAAGCCAGCTGCGGCAATTGCTGACCGAGCAGGACATCGCCGACTACCAGCAGCGCCGCTGAGCGCCTGCGCGCGCCGCGCTCGGCGTACCCGCCTCCTTTCCGCCAACGGACCCCGCCGCATGCCCGCCATTCCGCCCGACGCCATCGTCGTCTCGCGCAACAGTCTCGAGAGCGACGATGCGTACGCGCCGATCCAGTCCAACATCAGCTTCATCAACGCCCAGCTCGACCAGTGGCTGCGTCCGGACGAGATCGCCGCCGATGCGATGTGCAGCTACTACGTCGACTTCTACGTGGCGCAGGTGGAAAACGGCGGCTTCGCCCAGTTCGTCTACAACTGCAACGCCGATCCGGCGGTGCTCGACCAGGTCGGGCGCGGGCTGGAAGCGATGCAGGCGCCGCGCCATGCGGCGCTGTACGCGGCCAGCCGCGCGCTGCTCGAACGGATGGACGAGGACACGCTGCAGGCGTTCATGGACGGCGCGTATTTCGGCGACGACCCGGCGCGCGATGCGCTCGACCGGCATGGCGAGGCGTTCTTCGCACTGGCCGAAGAGGAGGACCTGATCGCGCTGAATTCGGCCTGGCTGCGCGCGCATCCGCAGCTGGTGGCGCTGTCGATCGAGGAGATGCGGGCCGAGGTCGAGCGCCGCGGCGCCGCCCTGCCCGATCGCCTCGAGCGCATCGCCGCGGCGCTGGAGAACGAGCCGCGCTACATGAAACTGATCCGCCGCCTGTGCGCCGACAGCGGACACACGCTGGACCGCGTCACCGCCGGCGACCCCAGCCACCGACACAACGGCAGCCAGGTGCTGGCCTGGCATTTCCTGACCGACCGCGGCCACTTCTATCTGCTCGATCTCGACGGCATCGCGCGCATGTACGACGCCGACAGCCACGCGCTGGTGGCGCAGATCGACGTGCCGGCGCAGTTGTAGGGCAGCGCGATCCGGCTCACGCCACTCCACGCCGCTCACCGCGGAGCCGCGTCCGCGGAAACAGCGAGGTGGCCACGACTCCCTGTAGGAGCGGCTTCAGCCGCGACGAACGAAGCAGCAGACCTTCCGGCTGCAGAGACTGTCGGGGCTAACGCCCTTCCCACATGAAAGCGCCTCACCGCGGCGAGTGCATGCCTATTGCGGAAGCGACTCCGGGTGACCCCAGACCATCCGTCGCGACCACAGGCCTCCGCAAAGATCATCGCCTCGCGGTCCGCCCATAAAAAACGCCCCGCAAAGCGGGGCGTTCGATTGCGACCAACCAGCGGCAGCGCGATCAGCGCTGGCCGTCGGCCTTGTAGTCGCGCTTGTCGTAGCCGGTGTAGATCTGGCGCGGGCGGCCGATCTTCAGTTCCGGATCGACCTGCTGTTCCAGCCAATGCGACACCCAACCCGCGGTGCGCGCGATGGCGAACATCACGGTGAACATCTCCACCGGGATGTTCAGCGCCTTGTAGATGATGCCCGAGTAGAAGTCGACGTTCGGGTACAGCTTGCGCTGCACGAAGTAGTCGTCCTTCAGCGCGGCCTCTTCCAGCTTCAGCGCCACTTCCAGCAGCGGATCGTTGACGCCCAGTTCGCCCAGCACCTTGTGGGTCATCTCGCGGATGATCTTGGCGCGCGGGTCGAAGTTCTTGTAGACGCGGTGGCCGAAGCCCATCAGGCGGAAGCTCGAGTTCTTGTCCTTGGCCTTGGCCACGGCGCTCTCGACGTTGTCGGCGGTGCCGATCTCTTCCAGCATCTTCAGCACGGCTTCGTTGGCGCCGCCATGCGCCGGGCCCCACAGCGCGGTGATGCCCGCGGCGACGGACGCGTACGGGTTGGCGCCGGTGGAACCGACCAGACGCACGGTCGAGGTCGAGGCGTTCTGCTCGTGGTCCGCATGCAGGATGAACAGCAGGTCCAGCGCCTTGGCCACGACCGGATTCATCTCCAGCTGCTCGCTCGGCACTTCGAACATCATGTGCAGGAAACGCTCGACGTAGCCGAGGTTGTTGCGCGGGTAGCGGATCGGCCAGCCGATCGAATAGCGGTGCGCCGCGGCGGCGATCGTCGGCACCTTGGCGATCAGGCGGATCGCGGCCAGGCGCCGCTGCTCCGGATCGTTGAGGTCCAGCGTGTCGTGGTAGAACGCCGACAGCGAGGCCACGGTGCCGGCCATCATCGCCATCGGGTGCGCGTCGTGGCGGAAGCCGCCGAGGAAGTTCTTCAGCGACTCGTGCATCATCGTGTGATGCGTCACTTCGTGGTCGAACTTCTTGAATTCGTCGGCGGTGGGCAGCTCGCCGTTCATCAGCAGGTAGGCCACTTCGAGGAAGTTGGACTTCTCGGCCAGCTGCTCGATCGGGTAGCCGCGGTACAGCAGCACGCCGTTGTCGCCGTCGATGTAGGTGATCGCCGACTTGCAGCTGGCGGTCGCGGTGAAGCCCGAGTCGTAGGTGAACAGACCGGTTTCTTTGGTCAACTTGGAAATGTCGACGCAATCGTTGCCCAAGGTGGGTTTGAGTACCGGCAGAACGACCGACTTGTCGCCGGCATTCAGCGTGACCTGATCAAGATCGGACACAGTGTGCGCTCCTCAGTGGAAGGCGCCTGCCCGTACTTTGCGAACAGACGCGTGAAGGAAGTCCACGGCAATTACCACGGATCGCGCCATTATCGCACAGCAACATTTGAGTCGTTGCTCGTCCGTGCGCCGCAGGATGGTGGCCACTGGGGACACAGCGTTGCGCCCTCGCCATCGCCAGGACGGGAAGGATGTGCGCAAACCGCCGGCGCGACCGCGCAGCGACATTTTCCGGAGACGCAAAAAAGACGGCCGCGCAGGGCGCGGCCGTCCTTTACCACTTCGACCGCTCGATCAGCGCGCGTAGCGCTTCTGGAACTTGTCGATGCGGCCGCTGGTGTCGATGACCTTGTGCTTGCCCGTATAGAACGGGTGCGAAGCCGAGGAAATTTCGACCTTGACCAGCGGATATTCTTCGCCGTCCTCCCACTTGACCGTCTCTTTCGAGGTCATGGTCGAACGGGTCAGGATCTTGAAATCGGAGGTGACGTCGTGGAAAACGACGTTGTGGTACTTGGGATGGATGTCGGCCTTCATGGGCTCGCACCGTTGGGGGCTGCTGGACAAGAGGGAAACTATAGCAACTCACCCGGCCTGCACGCAAGAACAACTTGCGCGGACTTCACGCCCGCCGAGGCCAGGCCGCTGGCGCGGCGCCCAACCCTGCCCGGGCGCCCTCCTCCTGCCGGCTCGCTCAACCCGCGCCGACCGCCGCGCGCGCCAGCGCCTGGAAACGGGCCTGGTCGTAGCGGATCAGCATCGCCGCGTTGTCGGCCAGGCCGAGCTGGCGGTTCCAGTCGACCAGGGTGGCGCCGCGGCTGTGGACCCCGGCCAGCTCGACCTGCAGCGGCCGCGACTGCACCTCCAGCGCGCCCTCGGGCTGCAGCGCCCAGGCCATCGCCAGCGCATCGGCGGCGTACCAATGCTCGCCGCGCGAATCCTCCGACCACAGCCGGGTCTTGCGCGAGATCTCCTCGTAGAAGCGCGCCTTGTCGGCGTCCGCGGCCAGCCACTGCTCGACCTCGCGGTGCGGCAGGCCATGCGCGACGGTGGCCTCCCAGTCGGCGACCTCGATGTGCGGGAACCCGGAAAACACGATGTGCGCCGCTTCCGGATCGAAGGCGATGTTGAACTCGGCGGCCGGGGTGATGTTGCCGTGGCAGGTGATCGCCCCACCCATCACCACGAAACGGCGTACCCGCTGCGGCAGGGTCGGATCCAGCTTCAACGCCAGCGCGAGATTGGTCAGCGGGCCGAGCGCAACCAGCAGCAGCGAGCCGGCGTACTGGTGCGACAGGCGCAGGATCGCCAGGGCCGCGTGCTCGGACTCGGCGGTACGTGCCGCCGGCGCCAGCCCGACATCGCCGAAACCGTCCAGGCCGTGCACGTGGGCGGCGTCCACCGCCGGATGCAACAGCGGATCGGCGCAGCCGGCGAACACCGGCACGTCCTCGCGCCCTGCCACTTCGCACACCTTCAGCGCATTGCGCACGGTGTGCTGCAGGCCGACGTTGCCGGCGGCGATGGTCAGGCCGACCACGTCGTGGCGGTCGTCGGCGAAGGCCATCAGCAGGGCCAGGGCGTCGTCCACGCCGGGATCGGTGTCGATCAGCAGGGGAATCTTGTCGCTCATGCGCGATTCTTCGTCAGTCCGTTCGGCCGCCGAGTCTGGCACTGCGGGGCGGGCATGGGAAGGAGCGGGGATTGGGGATTCGGGATTGGGGATTCGCAAAAAGCCCCATCGCGGCTGAAGCCACACCCCTACGAACGAAGACGTGGCGATGCCGCTTTTGCGAATCCCCAATCCCGAATGCCCAATCCCGGCCCCTCATGCCCCCGCAAACCGCGCCGCGCCGCCCACCCAGCGCGCGACGATGCGATCGGCCAGGGCCGGCGAGTCGGCCAGCAGCCGGTCGGCCAGCGCGTGCACCCGCGGCAGCAGGCCCGCGTCGCGGGCCAGGTCGGCGACGCGGAACGCGGCCAGGCCGGTCTGGCGGGTGCCGAGCAACTCGCCCGGACCGCGCAGCTCCAGGTCCTTCTCGGCGATGACGAAGCCGTCGTTGGTCTGGCGCATGGTCTGCAGCCGCTCGCGCGCCATCGCCGACAGCGGCGCCTGGTACATCAGCACGCAGCTCGACGCGGCCGCGCCGCGCCCGACCCGGCCGCGCAGCTGGTGCAGCTGCGCCAGGCCCAGGCGCTCGGCGTTCTCGATGATCATCAGCGAGGCATTGGGCACGTCGACGCCGACCTCGATGACCGTGGTGGCGACCAGCAGGTCGATCTCGCCCTGCTTGAACGCGCGCATCGCCGCCTGCTTCTCGGCGCCCTTCATGCGCCCGTGCACCAGGCCCACCTTCAGCTCCGGCAGTTGCGCCGACAAGGCTTCGAAGGTGGCCTGCGCGGCACTGGCATCGATGCGGTTGCCCGCGCCCGCACCCTGCCCCGGCTTGTCGCCCTCCTCGGCTTCCTCGATCAAGGTGCACACCCAGTACGCCTGGCGGCCTTCGGCGCAGGCCACGCGGATGCGCTGCACCAGTTCCGGGCGGCGCTCGGCGCTGAGCACGATGGTCTGCACCGGGGTGCGCCCGGGCGGCAACTCGTCGATCGCCGACACGTCCAGGTCCGCGTAGGCGGCCATCGCCAGGGTGCGCGGGATCGGCGTGGCGGTCATCACCAACTGGTGCGGCACGCCGGCCCCGGTGGCGCCCTTGTCGCGCAACGCCAGGCGCTGGTGCACGCCGAAGCGGTGCTGCTCGTCGACGATGGCCAGGGCCAGGTCGTGGAAGGCCACCGCCGCCTGCATCAACGCATGCGTGCCGACCACCACCTGCGCCTCGCCCGAGGCGATCTGCGCCAGCACCGCGGCGCGCGCCTTGCCGGTGACCTTGCCGGCCAGCCAGGCGACGCGGATGCCGAGCGGTTCCAGCCAGGCGCGCAGGTTGGCCAGGTGCTGTTCGGCGAGCAGTTCGGTCGGCGCCGCCAGCGCCGCCTGCTTGCCCTTGTCCACCGCCAGCATCGCCGCCAGCGCGGCGACCACGGTCTTGCCGCTGCCGACGTCGCCCTGCACCAGGCGCAGCATCGGCGAGGGTTTTTCCAGGTCGGCGCGGATCTGCGCGAACACCCGCTGCTGCGCGCCGGTGAGCTGGAACGGCAGCGACTGCTGCAGGCGCTTGGCCAGCAGGCCACGTCCGCGCAGCGACGGCGAACGCTGCTGCTGCAGCGCGATGCGCTGGCGGCGCAGGCTCAGGTGGTGGGCCAGCAATTCTTCCAGCGCCAAGCGCTGCTGCGCCGGATGCCGGCCGGCAGCGAGCGCGCCCAGGTCGGCCTGCGGTGGCGGCCGGTGCGCGACCAGCAGCGCGCTGCGCAGCGACGGCAAGCCCAGTTCGGCCAGCAGCGCGGCCGGCAGCAGCTCCAGCGACGCCTCCTCGGGCAACCGGTCCAGCGCCTGCCCGATCAGCTTGCGCAGCGTCGCCGGGCCGATGCCTTCGACTGCCGGATACACCGGGTCCAGGCTGTCGTCCAGGCCCGCGGCGGTGTCGCCGCTCAGGATCTGGTAGCTCGGGTGCACGATCTCCAGGCCGTGCTGGCCCGGCTTGGGCGTGCCGAACGCGCGCAGCCGCGCACCGACCGCGAACTGCGCCACCTGCGCGGCGCGGAACTGGAAGAAGCGCAGCACCAGCGTGGCGCGCGAGTCGTCGGCGACCGCCACGCGCAGCATCGGCCGATAGCGGAAACCGCGATCCACGGCCTCCACCCGCACTTCGACCTGCGCCGGGACGCCCGGCTGCAGCGCCGCCACCGGGGTCAGCCGGGTGCGGTCCTCATAGCGCAGCGGCAGGTGCAGCCACAGGTCCTGCAGGGTCAGCAGGCCGCGCGCGGCGAACTTCTCGGCGACCTTCGGGCCGACGCCCGGCAGCGCCGACAGCGGCGCCTCGCCTGCCGCCGACAGCGCCGGCGCCGGAACCTGCACGCGCGGCACGGGCCAGGGTCAGTCGAGCACCATCACCGCATCGACCTCGAAGCCGACGCCCTTCGGCAGCGCGGACACTTCGACGGTGGAACGCGCGGGGAACGGCGCCTGGAAATAGTCCTGCATCACCGCGTTGACCTGGGCGAACTGCGACAGGTCGGTCAGGTACAGGCCCAGCCGCACGATCCGGTCGAGCGAACCGCCGGCCGCCTCGGCCACCGCCTTGAGGTTGTCGAAGGCGCGACGCGCCTGCGCGCCGATATCGCCGGGCACGACCTCGCCGGTGGCCGGATCCAGCGGAATCTGCCCGGAGAAATACACCGCGTTGCCGGCGCGCACCGCCTGCGAATACGGGCCGATCGCGGCCGGCGCCTGCTCGGTGTGGATGATCTGGCGGGACATGGCGGCTCCAACGAAAAAGGGAATGGGTATTTTACTCGGGACTCGGGACTCGGGACTCGGGACTCGGGACTCGGGACTCGGGACTCGGGACTCGGGACTCGGGACTCGGGACTCGGGACGGCAGGATGATGTCTCAATGCATTTCGCTGTCAACGACTTGGAAGCGCCGATTCTTTGAAGAAAAAGCGGCTTCCTCCAGCTGCCGACCAACCGCTTTTCTGTAGGAGCGGCTTCAGCCGCGACGCTTTACCGGGAAGGCGTCGCGGCTGAAGCCGCTCCTACAGAAAGGCAAGATGCAGCGCACTTGCGACCATCCCCGAGTCCCCGGTCCCGAGTCCCTAGTCCCGGCCCCACTACTGCCTGCGCACGCTCTGCACCGCCGTCAGCCGCCGCAAGCGGCGCATCACTTCGGCCAGGTGGTTGCGGTCGCGCACCTGGATGTTGAAGCGCAGCACCGCTGCGTTGAAGTCGCGATCCAGGTAGTCCACGCGCTCGATGTTGGACTGGCTCTGCGCGATCGCCGCGGCCAGCTGCGCCAGCACGCCGGTGCGGTTCTCCACATCCACCACCAACGCGGTGTCGTAGTCGCCGATGACGCTGGTGTCCCAGCCGATCGGCACCCAGCGCTCCGGCGACTTGCGCAGTTCGGCCAGGTTCGGGCAATCCAGCCGGTGCACGACGATGCCCTTGCCGGCGGTGTGGTAGCCCATGATCTCGTCGCCGGGAATCGGCTGGCAGCAGTTGGCGAAGCTGACCACGCCGCGCTCGGTGCCGTTGATCAGGATCTTTTCCTGCGAATGCTTGGACAGGCCGCCGCCGCGCAGTTCCGCATAGGCCATCAGCGCCTGCGCGGCCTGGTTCGGCATCCAGTTGCCCAGCGCGATGTCGGCCAGCAACGCCTCCAGGCGCGGATAGCGGTGCTCGCTGAGGAACGAGTCCAGGCGCCCCTTCGGCAACCGCTCCAGCGCGCTGTCCATCGCCTCCAGCGCGCGGTCGAGCATGCGGTGGCCGAGCTGCACCGCATCCTCGTGCTCGAGTTGCTTGAGCTGGTGGCGGATCGCGGTGCGCGCCTTGCTGCTGACCACGAACTCCAGCCACTGCGGCTTGGGCGTGGCCGAACGCGCGGTGATCACTTCCACGGTTTGCCCGCTGACCAGCTTGGTGCGCAGCGGCACCAGCTTCTTGTCCACCCGCGAGGCCACCGCGCGGTTGCCGACGTCGGTATGCACCGCATAGGCGAAATCCAGCGCGGTGGAATTGCGCGGCAGCGCCAGGATCTTGCCCTTGGGCGTGAACAGGTAGACCTCGTCCGGGAACAGGTCGACCTTGACGTTGTCCAGGAACTCAAGCGACGAACCGGCGGCGCGCTGCGATTCGATCAATTCGACGATCCACGCATGCGCACGGCTCTGCGCGCTGTTGGGCGAGTCGCCGCCGAACTTGTAGGTCCAGTGCGCGGCCACGCCGCGCTCGGCGATCAGGTCCATTTCCTCGGTGCGGATCTGCACTTCGATCGGCGAGCCGTAGGGGCCGAACAGCACCGTGTGCAGCGACTGGTAGCCGTTGGCCTTGGGAATGGCGATGAAGTCGCGGAAGCGCGCATCCAGCGGCTTGAAGGTGGCGTGCACCGCGCCCAGCGCGTGGTAGCAGTCCGGCACCCCGCGCACCACCAGGCGGAAGCCGAACACGTCCATCACCTGGTCGAAGGATTTGTTCTCGTCGCGCATCTTGTTGTAGATGCTCCACGGGGTCTTGATGCGGCTGACCAGGCGGTGCTCCAGCCCTTCCTTGGCCAGCCGCTGCGACAGCTGCACTTCCACCTGCGCCATCGACTCGCGGCGCACCACCGGCTGGCTGCGGATGTGCTTTTCGATGATCGCGTGACGCCACGGGTGCAGCGCGCGGAAGCCGAGGTTCTGCAGCTCGGACTTCATCAGGCTCATGCCCAGGCGCTGGGCGATCGGCGCGTAGATCTCCAGCGTCTCGCGGGCGATGCGGCCGCGCGCCTCGGCGCTCTGCGCGCCGAGCGTGCGCATGTTGTGCAGGCGGTCGGCGAGCTTGATCATGATCACGCGCAGGTCGCGCGACATCGCCAGCAGCATCTTGCGGAAACTCTCCGCCGCCGCTTCCTGGCGGTCGCGGAACTTCAGCTTGTCCAGCTTGGTGACGCCATCGACCAGTTCGGCGACCGCCTCGCCGAATTCGGCGGCCAGTTCGGCGCGGGTCAGCGGCGTGTCTTCGATGGTGTCGTGCAGGATCGCCGCGATCAGCGCCTCCACGTCCAGGCCGAGTTCGGCCAGCACGCCGGCCACCGCCACCGGATGGGTGATGTAGGGCTCGCCCGACTTGCGGGTCTGCCCGGCATGCGCGGCAGCGCCCACTTCCCACGCGCGCCGCAGCAGCGGGATCTGCTCGGCCGGCAAATAGCTGGCGCTGCGTTCGAGTTGCAGAACGTAGTCGGGGATCGCCTCGTTGGCCGGCGATGGCGCGGCGGCGGCGACCTGGGCGGAAGGGCCTGGGTTCATGCGCGAAGACTATGCCAGCGGCGCAAGGACGGCAAACCCGCAAAACGCAACAGCCCGCGGATGCGGGCTGTTGGCGGACGCTCCGAGCGCGGCGACGCGATCAGTCGTCGTTCTTGGACATGTCTTCGTCGGCGACGACCTCGGCCGCGGCCCACTCCAGCGCTTCGCGCTCGGCACGCTCGCGCTCGGCCTTCTCGACTTCGTCGATCAGCGCGTTGTCGATCTTGCGCGCGGCGATTTCGCGCAGCGCCAGCACCGTCGGCTTGTCGGCCGATTCGGTGTTGTCGAGGGTGGCCTGCACGCCGTTGGCGAGCTGGCGGGCGCGCTTGGACGCCATCATGACCAGTTCGAAACGGTTGTTAACGACTTCCAGGCAATCTTCTACGGTGATGCGGGCCATGCGGGCTCCCGGCGGGCCGGCAACGGCCACGCGCTCGAATGAGGGAAAGGGCGGCGATTGTAGGGCCAGGGCCGGCCGAAATCAACCCGCCACCGTTCAGTTTCCTTTGGAATCAGCCAGTTGCCTGATCCTGGTCGAGCAGCGCGGCGATCAGCTCGGCGTGGCGCTGCTGTTGCGGCAGGCGCCGCAGGCGGCTGGCGACGAAGATCGCGCACATCTCGTCCACCGCGGTGTCGAAGTCTTCGTTGACGATCACGTAGTCGAAGTCGGCGTAGTGCGACATCTCCTCGCGCGCCGCGGCCAGCCGCTGCGCGATCACCGCCTCGCTGTCCTGGCCGCGCTTGCGCATGCGCTGCTCCAGCGCCGCCCGCGACGGCGGCAGGATGAACACGCTGACCGCGTCGGGCACCTTGGCCCGCACCTGGCGCGCGCCCTGCCAGTCGATTTCCAGCAGCACGTCATGGCCGGCCGCCAGCTGCGGCTCCACCGATTGCCGCGCGGTGCCCTTCCAGTCGCCGTGGACGCGGGCGTACTCGAAGAAGTCGCCGGCATCGATCATGCCCTGGAACTCGTCGGCGGACACGAAGTGGTAGTGCTCGGCATGGCGCTCGCCCGGCCGCGGCGCGCGCGAGGTGAACGAGATCGACAGGGCGATCTGCGGATCGCGCGCCAGGGTGGCGTTGACGATGCTGCTCTTGCCGGCGCCGGAAGGCGCCGCGACGATGTAGAGAGTGCCGCGCATAGGTCAGGGATTCGGGATTGGGGAGTCGGGATTCGCGAACAGGTCCGCGGGCCAACACCCACGGGGTCGATATGCTACCCGGTATTGGACGCGACCCGGCGGCACCGGGTCCGCCGTGCCAATCCCGAATCCCGAATCCCGAATCCCCAATCCCGGCTACTCGAGGTTCTGCACCTGCTCGCGGATCTGGTCGATCAGCACCTTCAGCTCCACCGCCGCGTTGGAGGTGCGGCTGTCCACCGACTTGGAGCCCAGGGTGTTGGCCTCGCGGTTGAATTCCTGCAGCAGGAAATCCAGGCGCCGGCCGGCCGGCTCGGGCTGGCGCAGCACCCGGCGGATTTCCTTGATGTGGCTGCCGAGCCGGTCCAGTTCTTCGTCCACATCGAGTTTCTGCAGCCACAGCACCAGTTCCTGCTCGGCGCGGCCGGGATCGACCGGATGCGGCAGGTCGGCCAGGCGCGCGGCCAGCTTGGCGCGCTGCCCTTCGCGGATGGCCGGGATCAGGTGCTTGACCTCGGCGGCGATGCGCTCCACCGCATCGACCCGCTCGACGATCGCCGCAGCCAGCTTGCCGCCCTCGCGCTCGCGCGCGGCGACGAACTCGGCCACCACCTCGTCCAGCAGCTCCAGCGCCTGCGCCTGCAGCGCGGCCGGATCGACCGCCTGGCCCTGCAGCACGCCAGGCAGCTGCAGCAGGTCGGCGAACTGCACCTGCAGTTGCGGGAAGCGCGCGCCGAGCCGCTGCGCCAGCACCGCCAACTGCTCGACCAGCGGCTCGTTCACCGCCAGCGCCTGCGCGGCGTCGGGCGCGCGCAGGCGCAGCATCAGGTCCAGCTTGCCGCGGCTGACACGGGCGGCCAGGCGTTCGCGCAATTGCGGCTCCAGCGCGCGCAGTTCCTCCGGCAGGCGCACGCCCACTTCCAGGAAACGGTGGTTGACCGAGCGCAGTTCGCAGCCCAGCGTGCCCCAGGGAGTGATGCGCTCGGCACCGGCGAAGGCGGTCATGCTGCGGATCATGTGGTGTTCCGGTGCGTGCAAAGCGCGAATGGTAACCTAGCGCCTCTCAGCTCCCACGGCCCGGCCCGCTGCCGCGCCCGGCCCTCACGACACCTCCGGATCGATCCCCATGTCCTTTTCCCGTCCCAGTGGCCGCACGGCCGATCAACTGCGCCCGGTGCGCATCGAACGCGCCTTCACCCGCCACGCCGAAGGCTCGGTGCTGGTCAGCTTCGGCGACACCCGCGTGCTGTGCACCGCCAGCGTGGAGAACCGGGTGCCGGGCTTCCTGCGCGGCAAGGGCGAAGGCTGGGTCACCGCGGAATACGGCATGCTGCCGCGCGCCACCCATTCGCGCTCCGACCGCGAGGCCGCGCGCGGCAAGCAGGGCGGGCGCACGCTGGAGATCCAGCGCCTGATCGGCCGCGCGCTGCGCGCCTGCGTGGACCGCAATGCGCTGGGCGAGCGCACCATCACCCTGGATTGCGACGTGCTGCAGGCCGACGGCGGCACCCGCACCGCGGCGATCACCGGCGCCTACGTGGCGCTGGTGGACGCGGTGAACTGGCTGCAGAAGCGCGGCGACCTGAAGAAGCCTGTAGTGCTCGGCGCGGTCGCCGCGGTCTCGGTCGGCGTCTACCGCGGCACGCCGGTGCTGGACCTGGATTACGCCGAGGACAGCGATTGCGACACCGACATGAACGTGGTGATGAACGACGGTGGCGGCTTCATCGAACTGCAGGGCACCGCCGAAGGCCATGCGTTCCGCCGCGACGAACTGGATGCGCTGCTGGCGCTGGCCGAAACCGGCATCGGCCAGTTGCTTGCCGCGCAGCGCGAGGCACTGGCGCGGTGAAGCGGCGGATCGCGCTGACCACGCTGCTGGTGGCCGACTATGACGCGGCGATCGCCTGGTACACCGGCAAGCTCGGCTTTGCCCTGCTGCAGGACGTCGCGCTCGGCGACGGCAAGCGCTGGGTGGTGGTCGGCCCGGGCGGCAGCGACGGTGCCGCGCTGCTGCTGGCCGAACCCGGCGACGCCGCGCAGCGCGCGCGGATCGGCGACCAGACCGGCGGCCGCGTGGACCACTTCCTTTACACCGACGATTTCGCCCGCGACCACGCCGCGATGCTGGCGCAGGGCGTGGAGTTCCTCGAATCCCCGCGCGCGGAACCCTACGGCACGGTCGCGGTGTTCCGCGACCTGTACGGCACCAAGTGGGACCTGCTGGAACCCAAGCAATGAAGACATTGGTCCTGGCCAGCAGCAATGCCGGCAAGCTCGAAGAACTGCATGCGCTGCTCGACGGCGCCGGCATCGATCTGGTCGCGCAGTCCACGCTCGGCGTGCAAGACGCCGACGAGACCGGCCTGACCTTCGTCGAGAACGCGCTGCTGAAGGCGCGCCACGCCGCCCAGGTCACCGGCCTGCCGGCGCTGGCCGACGACTCGGGCATCTGCGTGGACGCGCTGCGCGGCGCGCCCGGGCTGTATTCGGCGCGCTACGCCGGCGAACACGGCAATGCCGCGGCCAACATCGACAAGCTGCTGCACGCGCTGCGCGACGTGCCCGACGCGCAGCGCACCGCGCATTTCTATTGCGTGCTGGTGCTGCTGCGGCACGCCGAAGATCCGCAACCGCTGCTGGTGGAAGGCAGCTGGCGCGGGCGCATCCTGCATGCGCGCGCCGGCGACGGCGGCCATGGCTACGATCCGGTGTTCTTCGACCCGGAGCACGGCCAGAGCGCGGCGCAGATGCCGCTGGCGCTGAAGAACCGGATCAGCCACCGCGGCCAGGCGCTGGCGCTGCTGCGCAAGCAACTGGCGCATTGGACCACCTGAGGGAGACGCCGATGTTCGTCACGATCTGGGAATACGAGGTGGCCGAGGGCCAGGCGCAGGCATTCGAGGCACTGCATGCCGCCGATGGCGGCTGGGCCGCGCTGTTCGCCGAATTCCCGGGCTACCTGGGCAGCGAACTGCTGCGCGCGCAGGCCTCGGGCGCCTACCTGAGCATCGACCGCTGGCGCGACGAAGCCGACTACGCGCACTGCCTGGCGTACGGCCGCGAGCGCTATGCGCAGCTCGAACGGCTTGGTGATGCGCTGACCACGGCCAAGCGCTGCGTGGGCTACTGGGTCCGTTAACGCGATCATGCTGATCCCGCCGCCGCTGTCGCTGTACGTGCACCTGCCCTGGTGCGTGCGCAAATGCCCGTACTGCGATTTCAACTCGCATGCGGCCAAGGGCGCGCTGCCGTTCGACGACTACGTGGACGCGCTGATCCGCGACCTGGACCAGGACCTGCCGCTGGTCTGGGGCCGCACCGTACAGACCGTGTTCTTTGGCGGCGGCACCCCCAGCCTGTTCCCGGCCGAGGCGATCGACCGTTTCCTGCAGGCGGCCAGCGCGCGCCTGCGCTTCGCGCCGAACCTGGAAATCACCCTGGAGACCAACCCGGGCACCGCCGAGCACGGGCGCTTCGACCGCTATCTGGCGGCCGGGGTCAACCGGCTCAGCTTCGGCATCCAGAGCTTCGACGACGCCGCGCTGCAGCGCCTGGGCCGGATCCACGACAGCGCCGACGCCGAGCGCGCGGTGAAGCTGGCGCAGGACGCCGGCTACGCCAACCTCAATCTGGACCTGATGTACGCGTTGCCGCAGCAGACTCTGGCCGAAGCGGAGGCCGACATCGCCCGCGCGCTGGCGCTGCAGCCCACCCACATCAGCCACTACCAGCTGACCCTGGAACCGAACACCGTGTTCGCCGCGCGCCCGCCGCAGGGCATCCCCGAGGACGACGACGCCTGGGACATGCAGGAGCGCTGCCAGGCGCTGCTGGCCGCCGCCGGCTACGCCCAGTACGAAGTCAGCGCCTACGCCCGCGACGGCTACCAGTGCGCGCACAACCTCAACTACTGGAAGTTCGGCGATTACCTGGGCATCGGCGCCGGCGCCCATGGCAAGATCAGCTCCGGCGCCGAGCAGAGCATCCTGCGCCGCTGGAAGACCAAGCATCCGCAGGCGTTCCTGGCGGCCGCGGGCACCCCGGCGGCGATCGGCGGCGACGAGTGGATCGGCGCCGAGCGGCGCCCCTTCGACTACATGCTCAATGCGCTGCGCCTGAACCAGGGCTTCGCATTGCGCGACTTCGCCGTGCGCACCGGCCTGGACCCGGAGGCGATCGCCCCGGCACTGGCCAAGGCGCAGGCGCAAGGCTGGCTGCAAGTGGAATCCGGGCATGCGCTGCCGACCGAACTGGGACGGCGCTTCACCAACGACGTGGTCGCCCTGTTCATGCTGTGAAACGCGGCATGCGGCCGCCGCCGACCATGGTTGCGCCGCCAGAAACGTGCTACATACCGGACCCGGAAAATCAAACGGCGATCACAGGATGTCATTGTCTGCCATTCCGTCGGCCACCCCGGCAACGCTCGCCAGCGCTGCCCTGCCCGCCCGCGTGCGCGACATCCTGGAAGCGCTGAAGGCCTTGCTGTGGCAATCGCTGGAGGCGCCGCTGCAGTCGACCCTAAGCGAGCTGGAGCGCGAGCTGTTCGACCAGGCCGAGCGCTCGCGCAACAGCCAGCTGCAGCAGGACATCTACCAGGAACTGCAGGGCCTGCGCGCGCGCCGCGAGCGCTTCGCGCCGTTCTACAAGGCGCAGCTGGAAGCGGCCCTGGCCACGCTGCGGGCGCCGCTGGCCCCGGTCGGCCTGCCGCGCCAGGACAAGGCCAGCGCGACGATGCAGATGCTGACCCTGGTCGCGGACGTGGACATCGACCGCGACATCGTCCTGCACGACATCGCCCGGCGCGAGGCGGCGCGGGCCAGCACCCCGCTGCAACTGCTCGGCCAGCGCTTCGGCGTGCTCGCCGCGCGGCCGGCGTTCGAAGCCGAACACGCGCCGCTGGGGCCGCACCTGCTGTGCCGGATCCTGCGCGAAGCCGGCGAGGAACTGCAGCTGGGGCTGGACGCGCAGCTGACCCTGTACCGCGCCTTCGAGCGCCAGGTGCTGGTCCGCTACGGCGAGATGGTGGAACGCGCCAACGTGCTGCTGGCGCACGCCGGCGTGCTGCCCGGCCTGGTCTACCTGCCCTACGTGGCACGGCCGACGCCCGCGCCCGCCGCGCCCCCCGGCAGCCGCGGTGCGGCGCGCGCCTCCTCCGCCACGCGCCCGGCCACCGCGTGGTCCGGACAGGTGGCGCCCGCCGGCTGGTCCGGCGCGGGCCCCGCTGCCGCCGGCGGCGAAGCGGGCCCGCAGAACGCCGCGGCTCCGCGCCCGTCACCGACCGTTGGCAACGCCGCGACGCCAGCAAGTGCGGCGCCGGCCGCAGCCGACAACGCACCGACCGACCTGGCCACGCTGCGCCAGCTGCTCGCCGCCGCACGCGACCGCGCGACGGCGCCGGCCCCCCGGATGGCGCCGGCCGCGGCCGCGGGCACCACTGCCGCAAACGCCGCCCCCGCTGCCGCAGCGACCGCGAGGCCCGGGTCATCCGGCAACGTCCCGCCCCCGGCACCGCACGCCGCCGCAAACGGCGCGGCGAGCACCTCCACCAAGGCCAGCGTCCCCGGCCTGCCTACCGCATCGCTGCTGCAGGCCCTGGGCGAACTGCAGGCGCAGCCGCCGGCGCACAGCACCCTGGCCGGCCTGCGCGGGCGCCGCCAGGTGCGCGACGTGCAGAAGGCGTTGCTGGCCGCGCTGCGTACCGAACATGGCCCGCAGGCGGCGCTGGCGCCGCAGGATGCCGACACCTTCGACCTGCTCGGCCTGTTGTACGCGGAAATCGAACGCGAAGTGCGCAGCGATGCGCCGGCCGCCGCGCTGCTGGAGCGCCTGCAGGTGCCGCTGGTGCGCGCCGCGCTGCAGGACAGCGCGTTCTTCGTGCGCAGCCAGCACCCGGCGCGCGAACTGCTCAATGCGGTCGCCGAGTCCGGCGCCACCTGGCTCAGCGAAGAGGACACCGATCCGCAGCTGCTGCTGAAGTTGAACCAGACCGTCGATCGGGTGGTCGAGGAATACGAGGGCGACGAGCAGGTCTTCGAGCAGGCCCACCAGGACATCCAGGCGCAGTACCGCGCGCTGGCGCACAAGGCCGAGATCGCCGAGCGCCGCCACATCGAGGCCGCGCGCGGCAAGGAGCGGCTGGAGGTGGCCAAGGAACTGGCCAGCGCCACGCTGGACGCGCTGTGCCGGACCTGGGAGCCGCCCAAGTTCGTGCAGGCGCTGCTGACCCAGGCTTGGTCCGATGTGCTGACCCTGACCCTGCTGCGCCAGGGCGAGGACTCCGATGCATGGCGCGAGCGCAAGCAGCTGAGCCAGTGCATCGCCGAGGTCACCTGCCGCGCCAGCGGCGGCGCCCCCGATCCGGAGCTGGCCGACGAAGTGCGCAGCGCCCTGCTGCAGGTCGGCTACCACCAGGACGAAGCCGAGGCGATCGCGCGGCGCCTGTCCACCCCTGGCGGCGGCGACACGCTGACCTCGCGCACCGAGCTCAGCGCCAAGTTGAAGGCGCGTACCCGCCTCGGCGACCAGGGCGAGGAGGCCGAGCGGCCGCTGCTGGCGCCGCGCAACGACGCTGAGCAAGCGGCCTATGCGCGGCTGCGCAGCCTGCCGTTCGGCACCTGGTTCGAATTCGTGACCAACCAGCAGGGCGACCTGAAGCGGCAGCGGCTGTCCTGGTACAGCCCGATCACCGACCGCGCCCTGTTCGTCAACCAGCGCGGCCACAAGACCGCCGAGTATTCGCTGGATGCGCTGTCGCGGCTGCTGGCGCAGGGCCAGGCGCGGATCGTCACCGAGGACCGCGCGCGCCTGATCGACCGCGCCTGGCACGCCACCGTGCGCGCGCTGCGCACCCTGGCCGGCGCGCCGATTCCCGCCGACACCCTGGAGGACGCATGATCGCCGAAGCCCGCCGTTCGCCGCGCCGCCAGGTCCCGGACATGGTGCCGGTGCTGGACATGATGGAAGACGCCGTGGTCGGCCGGCTCGGCAACCTCTCCGAGAGCGGCATGCTGCTGCTGGCCTCGGCGCCGCTGCACGAGGATGCGCTGTACCAGCTGCGCTTCGCGCTGCCGCAGCTCGGCCGCGAAGCACAGATCGACGTCGGCGTGCACCTGCTGTGGAGCGAACGCGCGCAGGCGCCGGGCCAGGCCTGGGCCGGCTTCCGCTTCCTGACCATCTCGCCGGCGCATCGCGAGCTGCTGCGGCAGTGGATCAATGCGGGACCGGCGGGGTAGCGCGCCGGCAGCGGCGCGGGCGAACTCTGTAGGAGCGGCTTCAACCGCGACAGACACCATCGATGAATTCTGTCGCGGCTGAAGCCGCTCCTACAGGGGCCATCGCTTGCACAAGATGGAAGAAGATCCGCCGGGCTCGGCAACGGCGACGCCTGCACCAGCAGCGCGGCATGCAACGCGTCAACACGCTCTGGCGGTTTGCGGCACACTTGGCGCCCCGCTTTCCGCATCGCCGACCGAGCCGCCGCCATGATCCAGCAAGACCCCAGCGCCCTGTACGCCGACCATCTGCGCACGCTGGCGCAACGCGCCGACACGGCGCTGGCGCGCGGCGGCTTCGATCATCTGCTGGTGCCCAGCGGCAGCCTGCACTATCAGCTGTTCGACGACCGCGACTATCCCTACGCGGTGAACCCGCAGTTCAAGGCCTGGCTGCCGCTGACCCGGGTGCCGAACAGCTGGCTGGTGTACACGCCCGGGCGCCGTCCGCAGTTGATCTTCCACCAGCCGCGCGACTACTGGCACGTGGTGCCGGCGGCACCGAGCGGCTGGTGGGTGGAGCATTGCGACATCCACGTCATCCGCACCCCGGAAGAGGCGCTGGCGCTGCTGCCGGGACCGGCCGCGCGCTGCGCGATCCTCGGCGAAGCGCAGAGCGCGCTCGGCGACTACGTGCCGAACAATCCCGAGCCGGTCGTGCAGTACCTGGAATACCACCGTGCCTACAAGACCGCCTACGAACTGGCGCTGCTGCGCCAGGCGCAGCACCTGGCGGTGCGCGGCCATCGCGCCGCCGAAGCCGCGTTCCGCGACGGCCGCAGCGAGTTCGAGATCCACATGGCGTATTGCAGCGCGGTCGGCCAGGACGCCAACGAGCTGCCGTACGGGAACATCGTTGCGCTCAACGAGCACGGCGCGGTGCTGCACTACACCGAACTGGAACGGCAGGCGCCGGCGCAGCGGCGCAGTTTCCTGATCGATGCCGGCGCCTCCGCGCACGGCTATGCCAGCGACATCACCCGCAGCTACGCCGCCGACACCGGCAGCGAATTCCAGGCGCTGATCGACGCGGTCGACGCCGCGCAGATCCGCATGGGCCAGGCCGTGCGCGCCGGCGTGGACTACAAGCAGTTGCACCTCGATGCGCACCTGGCGCTGATGGGTGTGCTCAAGGACTTCGGCGTGATCACCGTGTCGCCGGAAGCCGCGCTGGCCACCGGCGTCAGCGCCGCGTTCTTCCCGCACGGCCTCGGCCATCCGATCGGCCTGCAGGTCCACGACGTGGCCGGCTTCGCCGCCAGCGACCGCGGCGGCCGCATCGAGCGCCCCGCCGGCCATCCCTACCTGCGCATGACCCGCGTGCTCGAAGCGGGCATGGTGGTGACGATCGAACCGGGCGTGTACTTCATCGACATGCTGCTGGACGAGGTCAAAAAGAACGGCCATGCCGCCAGCGTGGACTGGAACCGGGTCGAGCAGTTCAAGCCCTACGGCGGCATCCGCATCGAAGACGAAGTGGCGTGCACCGAGGGCGATCCGGAGAACCTGACGCGGCCGGCGTTTGCGGCGGTGGCCTGATGGCCGCCGGGATTGGGGAGTGGGGATTGGCAACGGCGCAACGTGATGCCGGCGAGCGCAAGCAGCATCTGACTCGGCTGCCCTCGAGATGATCACCTCCGCGCACCAGCCGCTGCCGCTACGCCCCCTACCAATCCCTAATCCCGAATCCCCAATCCCGGCTCCCCAGCCATAAGCGCCTCGATCTCCTCGGCGCTGCGCTCCAGCGCACCAGTCAGCACGCGGTGGCCGTCGTCGGTGATCAGCACGTCGTCCTCGGTGCGGATGCCGATGCCGCGCCACTTCGCGTCGACCTGCTTGTCGTCGGGCGCCACGTACAACCCGGGCTCGATGGTGAACACCATGCCCGGCTCCAGCAGGCGCGAGGCGCCGGCCAGCTTGTAGTCGCCGACGTCGTGCACGTCCAGGCCGAGCCAGTGCCCGGTCTTGTGCCGGTAGAAGCGCCGGTAGTCGCCATCGGCCAGGTTCTGCTCCAGCGTGCCCTTGAGCAGGCCCAGCCGCAGCAGGCCTTCGGTAAGGGTCTGCACCGCCGCCAGGTGCCCGGCCTCGTAGGCCACGCCCGGCCGCGCCTGCGCCAGCGCCGCCGCATGCGCGGCACCGACCAGGTCGTGCAGCGCGCGCTGCTCGGCGCTGAAGCGGCCGCTCACCGGGAAGGTGCGGGTGATGTCGGCGGCATAGCCGCGGTACTCGGCGCCGGCGTCGACCAGCACCAAGTCGCCGTCGCGCAGGCGCGCGGCGTTGGCGCGGTAATGCAGCACGCAGGCGTTGGCGCCGCTGCCGACGATGCTGCCGTACGCCGGCCAGGCGTCGCCGGCACGGAACTCGCGTTCGATCTCGGCCTGCAACTGGTATTCGTGGATGCCCGGCCGCGCCAGCCGCATCGCCGCGCGATGCGCGGCCACGCTGAGGTCGGCGGCGACCTGCATCAGCGCGATCTCGTCGCGCGACTTGAACAGGCGCTGCTCGTGCAGCAGATGGCCCAGCTCCAGGAACTCGTGCGGCGGCTGCGCGCCATGCCGCACCTGCTCGCGCACCCGATTGACCCAGCCAATCAACTTGAGGTCGAAATCGACGTCGCGGCCGAAGTGGTAGTACACCCGCGAGCGCCCTTCCAGCAGGCCCGGCAGGATTTCGTCGAGGTCCTCGATCGGGTACGCATCGTCCATGCCGTAGCGTTCCACCGCGCCCTCCTGGCCTTCGCGCGGGCCGTCCCAGGCCTCGCGCTCGGGATCGCGCTCGCGGCAGAACAGCAGCGCCTCGCCGTGCTTGCGCCCCGGTACCAGCACCAGCACCGCTTCCGGCTCGGGGAAACCGCACAGGTACCAGAAATCCGAATCCTGCCGGTACGGGTAATGGGTGTCGTGGCTGCGCACCCGCTCCGGTGCGCTCGGCAGCACCAGGATGGCGTGGTCGCCGGCCATGTCCATCAAGTGTTTGCGCCGACGCGCGTATTCGGCCGCGCCGATGCCGGTGAGTCGTTTCATCGCTCAGTTCAGGCGTTGCCGGTGGCGCGGGCCGAGCACGCAGTCGCTGTGCAGCAACAACGCGGCCACGCGCACGAATTCCTCGATCTCGGCCAGCGCGTCCTCGTCCTCGTCGGCGCTGTCGAAATCCTCGGCGCTGGCCTGGGCCAGCCGCGCCAGATCCTGCAGCGACTCTTCGCCTTCTTCCGACAACGGCGGCTTGGCGCCGGCGGCCAGGCCGAACCCGCCGAGAAAGCCGCGGCACCAGTCGAACAGCGCATCGGCGCGCTCGGACAGCGGCGCGCCGGCATCGGCCAGGACCAGGTCGAAGGCGAAATCGCGGTCCTCCAGCTGCGCGGCGGTGGCCTCGCGCAAGCGGTCCAGCACGTCGCCGGTGCGCGGCGCGGCGATGCCGGCATCGGCCAGCACCGCGGCCGGCCACGCCGCCAGGTCGGCGCCGCCGCCGGCCAGCCAGCCGCACAGCGCGCCGTGGAGTTCGGCCGCCGACGCGGCCAGGCCCAGCTGCTGGCTGGCTTGGGTGACGTCGGCGGCGCTGGGAAGTTCGATCATGGACGCAAGGCCTGTTGTGCGCTCGCCACCGAGCGTCGGGGGCCAGCGGCGGAGCGGGACTGCGCAGTGTAGCAATCCGCATGTGTCGCGCTGCTTGTGAAGGCTTCCGGCGGGCGCCTACACTCCACCACCCCTTTCCTGACCGAAGCCCCCTTCCCGCCATGTCGATCGAGCACGTCGCTGCGGGAATTGCCGGTTATGCCGCGAGGGATTGGCGCTGGGGCTGGGCCGCCGCAGCGGCGATCCTGGCGGTGGCCGCGGTGATTTCCGCGCTGCAGGCGCTGCACTGGCGGCGGCGCATGCAGCAACAGCAGAAACGCCAGCAGCAGCTGCAGCAGCGCGACCGCCACCTGAAACTGGCGCTGTGGGCCTCCGGCGAGCACTTCTGGGATTACGACCTGCAGCAGCGCAAGCTGCGCCGCATGCGCGCCGACGAAGCGGCGCCGCATGCGCAGGAGATCACCATGGTGATCCGCGAGGACGATCCGCTGCGCATCCACCCCGACGACGTGCCGCAGGCCGAGCGCGCGCTGCGCGAACACCTGCAGGGCCTGACCCCGGTGTACGTGGCCGAGTACCGGGTGGACCTGGCCGGCGACGGCGTGTGGCTGTGGGCGCGGGTGCGCGGCCGCGTGGTCGACTACGACGCCGCCGGCAAACCGCGCCGGCTCGCCGGCACCGCGCGCGACATCACCTCGCACCGCCAGGCCGACCTGGAACGGCGCATCGCCAGCGAAGTGCTGCGCAGCATGAGCGAGGCGGTCGCGGTGCTGGACGAAGACTTGCGCTTCATCTCGGTCAACCCGGCCTTCACCCGCATCACCGGCTACAGCGAACGCGAGGTGCTGGGCCAGCCGATGACCCTGCTCGACCACGCGCCCGACGTACCCGCCACGCCGTCGCTCGAGCACGGCCGGGCATGGCGCGGCGATGCCTGGAAGCGGCGCAAGGACGGCCTGGAAATCCTCTGCCACGTGCGCCGCAACACGGTCGTCGATGCCGACGGCCGGCACAGCTTCCACGTGGTGGTGCTGGAAGACATCACCGACCAGAAGCGCGCCGAGCAGGAACTGCGCTACCTGGCCAACTACGACACGCTGACCAGCCTGCCCAACCGCGCGCTGCTGTCCGAGCGGCTGGCGCGTGCGATCGTGCGCGCGCGGCGCCAGGGCAGTTCGGTGGCGGTGCTGTTCCTGGACCTGGACCGATTCAAGGACATCAACGATTCGCTCGGCCATGCGGTCGGCGACCGGGTGTTGCGCGCGGTCGCCGAACGCCTGCAGCAGGCGGTGGGCCCGCAGCACACGGTGGCGCGCCTGGCCGGCGACGAATTCACCGTGGTGGTGGAGGACATCGCCGACCAGGCCGAGGCCGAAGCCGTGGCCACGCGCGTGCTGGCTGCGTTCGATGCGCCGCTGCAACTGGAGGACCGCCGCGAAGTGGCGATCTCCTCGTCGGTCGGCATCTCGCTGTTCCCGCAGCACGCCTTGCTGCCCAGCGAGCTGCTCAAGCACGCCGACACCGCGATGTACCAGGCCAAGGCGGCCGGGCGCCGCAACGTGCAGGTCTATTCGGCGCGCATGGACGAGGCCACCCGCCACCGTGCCACGCTGGCCAGTACCCTGCGCAAGATCCCGTTCGACCAGGAGCTGAAGCTGGTCTACCAGCCGCGCTATTCGCTGCGCGAGCAGCGCGTGGTCGGCGTGGAAGCGCTGCTGCGCTGGCACAGCGCCGATTTCGGCACGGTCTCGCCGAGCCAGTTCATTCCGCTGGCCGAAGAGACCGGGCTGATCCTGGAGATCGGCGAATGGGTGCTGCGCCAGGCCTGCGGCACGCTGCGCGAATGGCGCCAGCTGGGCCTGACCGACCTGTGCATGTCGATCAACGTGTCGGCGATCCAGCTCGAACGCGGCGACCTGCCGGCGCTGATGGCGCGGATCCTGGCCGAGACCGGGGTCCCGTCCGCCAACGTCGAGCTGGAACTCACCGAAAGCGTGGTGATGTCGCAGGTCGGCAAGAACGCCGCCACCCTGCACGCCTGCCGCGCGCTGGGCCTGGCCCTGGCGATCGATGACTTCGGCACCGGCTATTCGTCGCTGGCCTACCTGAAGCGCCTGCCGATCAATACCTTGAAGATCGACCAGGAATTCATCGGCGACCTGACCCGCGACCCGGACGACGAGGCGATCACCAGCACCATCATCGCCATGGGCCACTCGCTGACCCTGAAAGTGGTCGCCGAAGGCGTGGAACTGCCCGGCCAGCTCGCCTTCCTGCGCCAGCACGGCTGCGACGAGATCCAGGGCCATCTGGTCGCGCCGGCGCTGGAACCGGACGCCTGCCTGCAGTTGCTGCAACAGCCGCTGCTGCTGCCCGCCTGAGCGGCGGCCGTCGCGCCGTCGGCCGGCGTCTTGACCGCCGCTCGGGCGCATGCCTATCGTGGGCGCCATGGACAGCCCCGACGCCCTCGCCCAGCTCCGCACCCTCGCCACACGCGTGGAAACGCTGGTCGAGCGCTGCCAGCGCCTGACCGACGAGAACCGCAGCCTGCGCCAGCAGCAGGAGCAGTTGATCGGCGAACGTTCGCAGCTGCTGACCAAGAACGAGCAGGCGCGCTCGCGGGTCGAGGCGATGATCACCCGGCTCAAGTCGCTGGAGCAGCACACGTGAGCGAACCGGTCAGCGTCCGCATCCTGGACCGCGAGTACACCGTCGGCGTCGAGGCGGAAGAGCGCGACAGCCTGCTCGCCGCCGCGCGCCTGCTCGACGCGAAGATGCGCGAAGTGCGTGGCAGCAACCGCATGGCCGCGGTGGACCGGGTCGCGGTGCTGGCCGCGCTGAATCTTGCGCACGAACTGCAGCAACTGCGCGACGAGCAGGCGCGGCGCGATCATGAGATGGCGCGCACGCTCGCCGATCTCAATCGCCGGCTGGATGGCGTGGTCGATACGGCGCGTTGATACGTGCCTCGCATTTCGATCATCAACGTGAATTGCGCCGTACCGCGCGACCGACGAACGGACTAGCCAAGCGCGGCGACGGCGCTATACTTCGTTTGCGTTCTCTGCTGTAAACGACAGCGTGTGCAAACATTCGCCTTGTCCCTTAATGACGACCACGGGATGGCGACGGAATTGGGTGTGCAGGTCCGCCTTGTAGCGGGAAGCCCGATGGTTCCCCAGCTATCCCACTTGAACCCCGGGTTCAAGGTCGTTTCGCACGCATCGTCTACGGCGGAGAATGCAATATCCCGGAAACGGCGCCGCAAGGCGCCGTTTCCTTTTTGTGCGATCGCATGCACCGCACCCGACGGCGCATCGCATCGGCGCCGTCGCTGGACTTCTTGCAGCGCACCGCAACTCCGCACCGACCAGCTGCCCGCGCAAGCCTGGGATACTGTCGCGCCCTTCCAGGAGACGCCGCATGCCCTCGCTCGCCCAGATCATCGACCGCTTCGACCCGAACGCCGGGTTCGACGTGCCTGCCAGCTGGTTGCAGGGGCGCACCGCCTTCGGTGGCCTGTCCGCGGCGCTGGCGCTGCAGACCGCGCTGCGCGCGGCGCCGTCCGCGCTGCCGCCATTGAAGTCGGCGCATATCTGGTTCGTCGGCCCCACCGACGCCACGCTGCGTTTCCAGGCGCAGGTGCTGCGCCAGGGCAAGTCCGCCACCTCGATCGCGGTCGATTGCCTGGCCGGCACGCAGGTCGCGCTGCGCGCGTCGCTGCTGTTCGCGCAGCCGCGCCCCAGCCGCATCGCCCACGACTTCATGCCGGCGCGGCCGGCGGTGTGCGGGCCCGATGCCGCCGCACCGATTGCCGCCAGTACGATCACCCCGGCGTTCGCAGGCAACTTCGAGATGCGCCTGGCCGGCGGCGCGCTGCCGGTGTCCGGCGCGGCCAACCCGGAACTGATGGTCTGGGTGCGCCACCGCGACAGCGCGGGCGTGGATCCGAGCCTGGCCCTGGTCGCGCTCGGCGACAGCCTGCCGCCGGCGGCGATGGCCTGCTTCACCGAACCGGCACCGGTCAGCTCCATGACCTGGACATTGGAATTCCCGCAGCCGGCTGCGGCAGGCGACTGGTTCCTGCTGCGGTCGGCCAGCCAGCATGCCGCCGACGGCTATTCGCTGCAGGACATGCAGATCTGGGACGCCGACGGGCGGCTGGTGCTGTCGGGCCGGCAGACGGTGGCGATCTACGCCTGACGCTGCGGCGATGGCGACGCCCTAGCCAGTCCACGCGCCGGCACCGACAATAGCGCCGTCCCTTCCCGCGCCTGCCCGATGATTCCCGACGATCGCGACCTCCTGCGCCAGCAACTGCGCGCGCGCCGCCGCGCGCTCCCCGCCGCCGCGCGCCTGGCCGCCGCCGACGCGCTGGCGCAGCGCCTGCTGGACCTGCCGTTCGCGCCGCAGCACGGCCATGTCGCCGGCTATTGGGCGATGGACGGGGAAATCGCGCTGCACCGCTGGCAATTGAGTCTGCCGGCCGGCGTGCAGTACTGCCTGCCGGTGCTCAGCGGCACGACCCTGCGCTTCGCGCCGTGGCGCCCGGGGCAGCCGCTGACCGCCAACCGCTACGGCATTCCCGAGCCCGACGTCGCCGCCGAGGCGACGCTGGCGCCGGAGCAGATGGCGCTGGTGGTGGCGCCGCTGGTCGGCTTCGACGCCGGCGGCGGACGCCTGGGCATGGGGGGCGGCTGGTATGATCGCAGCTTCGCATTTCGCCAGCGGCACGCGCCTCCGCCGTGGCTGGTCGGCGCCGCCTTCGCAGCGCAGCAGGTCGCGGCGCTGCCCGTCGCCGCCTGGGACGTGGCGCTGGATGCGGTCTGCACCGACTCCCTCACCCTCCTGACCGCGACCGATCTCCCCGCATGACCGCACGCAAGCGCTACTGGCTGATGAAGTCCGAACCGGACGCCTTCTCGATCGACGACCTGCAGCGGGTCGGCAGCGAACCCTGGAACGGGGTGCGCAACTACCAGGCGCGCAACTTCATGCGCGACGGCATGAAGGTCGGCGACGGCATCCTGTTCTATCACTCCAACTGCAAGGTGCCCGGCATCGTCGGCACCGCCACGGTGGCCAGCGCGGCGTATCCGGACGCGACCCAGTTCGACCCGAAATCCGACTACCACGACCCCAAGGCCACCCGCGAACAGCCGCGCTGGTACCTGGTGGACGTCGCCTTCGAGCGCAAGCTCGCGCGCACCATCGCGCTGGACGAGATCAAGCAGCATGCCGACGCGCTGGGCGAAGGCTTTCCGCTGACCGCACGCGGCAACCGCCTGTCGGTGTTCCCGGTCAGCGCCGCGCAGTGGAAGCTGCTGCTGGCGCTCGAGTAGCCGGGATTGGGGATTGGGCATTCGGGATTCGTCCCCTGCCCGCCCCGCCGGTCGCTTCTCACGAATCCCGAATCCCCAATCTCCAATCCCGAGCCCCCCAATGTCCGAAAGCAAGCGCCTGGCCGCCGAAAAAGCCATCGAATACGTCGAAGACGGCATGATCGTCGGCGTCGGCACCGGCTCCACCGTGGCCTACTTCATCGACGCGCTGGGCCGCATCGGCCATCGCATCAAGGGCGCGGTGTCCAGCTCCGAGCAGAGCACCGCGCGCCTGCGCCAGCACGGCATCGAGGTGCTGGAGCTGAACCACACCGGCAACCTGTCGCTGTACGTGGACGGCGCCGACGAGTGCGATCCGAACCGCTGCCTGATCAAGGGCGGCGGCGCCGCGCTGACCCGCGAGAAGATCATCGCCGAGGCCAGCGAGCGCTTCGTGTGCATCATCGATCCGAGCAAGCAGGTGCAGACGCTGGGCGCGTTTCCGCTGCCGATCGAAGTGATCCCGATGGCGCGCAGCCTGGTCGCGCGCGAGATCCTGGCGCGCACCGGCGGCCAGCCGGTGTGGCGCGACGGCGTGATCACCGACAACGGCAACGTGGTGCTCGACGTGCACCACCTCAGCATCACCGATCCGGTGGCGCTGGAGCGCGAACTGAACCAGATCCCCGGCGTAGTCTGCGTCGGCCTGTTCGCGCGCCGCCCCGCCGACGTGGTGATCGTCGGCGGCGAGCCGCCGCGCGTCCTGTAGGACGCGCGGGGATTGGGGATTCGGGATTGGGGATTCGTAAGAGCGGATGGCTGCGGCCGGAAAGCTTTCGGCTTTTGCGAATCCCCAATCCCGACTCCCCAATCCCAGCACTATTGACTCGCCACGCACCATGCAACAAGGTGCGCGCTGATCCACCTTCCCCGGCAACGCCATGTCCCTGTTCCGCGCCCTGTTCGTGCTCGTCCTGCTGGCCCTCAGCGGCTGCGCCAGCGCCGACGGCGACTGGGTGGAACTGGCCGGGCACCGTTACCAGGTCGAACTGGCCCAGGACGATGCGACGCGCGCGCGCGGGCTGATGTTCCGCGACCAGATGGACGCCGACCACGGCATGCTGTTCATCCACGACCGCGAGGAACCGCAGGCGTACTGGATGAAGAACACCAAGATCGCGCTGGACATCCTGTACTTCGACAGCCGGCGCAAGCTGGTGGCGCAGCAGCGCGACGTGCCGCCGTGCTCGGCCGGCAACGCCTGCCCGCCCTATCCCAGCAATGCGCCGGCGCGCTACGTGCTGGAACTCAATGCCGGCCAGGCCGCGCAGCTCAAGCTGCAGGACGGCGCCGAACTGCGCTTCGGCCCGGGCATTCCCACGGCCCGCTGAACCGCGCCGGCGTCGGGAAACGCGCCGCCGCTGTGGCGCTGAACCCGACACCGCTGTCGGGAACCGCCGGACTTGATCGCGCCGCACTTTGCGGCCAGTCTTGGGCCATGGCCGATCGACTGACATTGCCGAGCTGGAATACCCTGGCCGCGCTGGACGACGATGCCCTGCCGCTGCTGGCCACCGCGCTGCTGATCGCCCGCGACGAGTATCCGGAGCTGGATGCCGACCACTACGACACGCTGGCGCAGAACCATGCCGAGCACCTGCGCCACGAAGTGGCGATGATCGAGCCGTGGCCGCTGAAGATGGCCGCGATCAACCGCCACCTGTTCGAAGAACTGGGCTACAGCGGCAACCACGACGAGTATTACGACCCGCGCAACAGCTACATGAACCAGGTGTTCGAGCGGCGCCTGGGCAACCCGATCTCGCTGGCGCTGGTGCAGATGGAAGTGGCGCGGCGGCTGGACATCCCGCTCGACGGCGTGTCCTTCCCCGGGCACTTCCTGGTGCGCCTGCCGGTGGACGACGGCCTGCTGGTGATGGACCCGTTCAACGGCGGCCGTCCGCTGGCGGTGGAAGAACTGCGCGAACGCGCGCGTCCGCACCTGGGCGGGGAGACCCCGGACGACCGCGCGCTGCTGCAGATCCTGGATCCGGCGCCGCACCGCGCGATCCTGACCCGGGTGCTGCGCAACCTGCACGGCGTCTACGCCGAACGCGACGAATGGGACCGCGCCGCGCGCAGTGCCGACCGCGTGCTCAAGCTGATGCCCGACCAGCCCGAAGCGCTGCGCGACCGCGGCCTGGCCTATCTGCAGATGGACTACGTGCCCGGCGCACGCCGCGACCTGAGCCGCTACCTGCAACTGAACCCGGAAGCCAACGACGTGTTGCCGATCCGCGAACGCCTGGTGGAGCTCAGTGCGCGGGCACAGCGGATGCATTGAGTGCTGGGATTGGGGATTCGGGATTGGGGATTCGCAAAAGCGGCTTGCTGCGACCTTCAACTCGCCGAGCTTCGGCAGGAGTAGCGTGACTCCAGACGCCGTGTCGATAAATCAGGTCAGGATTTGAAAGCCCACTGCGGGCCGCAGCGAATCACGGATCAGGCGCTGAAGCCGCTTTTGCGAATCCCCAATCCCGAATCCCCAATCCCGGCCTCCAATCAGTCCATTTCCACCATCTCGAAATCGTCCTTGGTCACGCCGCAGTCGGGGCAGGTCCAGGTGTCGGGCACGTCTTCCCAGCGCGTGCCGGGGGCAATGCCTTCTTCCGGCAGGCCGTCGATTTCCCTGTAGATGAAGCCGCAGACGACGCACATCCAGGCGCGGTAGGTGGTGGCAGTGGCATCGCTCATTGGATAATCGCGGGTCTGCTGGCGGAACGGAGGGGCATTGTCCCACCCTCGCCTGCGCACCGGAAGGCTTCTCCATGAAGGCATCACCGCCGCCCCGCGGCGTCTATCTGATCACCCCCGACGAGGCCGACGGCGAACGCCTGCTGGCGCGCGTGGCGCCGCTGCTCGGCCACGGCCCGACCTGGTTGCAGTACCGCAACAAGCGCGCCGACGCGGCGCAGCGCCTGGCCCAGGCGACGGCGCTGCAGGCGCTGTGCGCACAGGCCGGGGTGCCGCTGATCGTCAACGACGACGTGGCCCTGGCGCAGGCGGTCGGCGCCGCCGGCGTGCACCTGGGCGAAGACGACGGCGACCTGGCCGCCGCGCGCGCAGCGCTCGGTGCCCATGCGCTGATCGGCGCCTCGTGCTACGACGATCTCGCGCTGGCCCGCGCCGCCGCCGCGGCGGGCGCCAGCTACGTCGCCTTCGGCGCGTTCTTCCCCACGCGCAGCAAGGTCACCACGCGCCGCGCCGACCCCGGCCTGCTGCGCGATGCGGCGGCCTTGGGATTGCCGCGGGTGGCGATCGGCGGGCTGACTCCCGACAACGGCAGGGCCGTGGTCGCCGCCGGCGCCGACCTGCTGGCGGTGATCAGCGGCGTGTTCGACGCAGCCGATCCGCGCGCCGCGTTGGCCGCCTATCGCGCCTGCTTCGACTGAGGCGCGGCGGCGTCGCGCGTTTCGAATGCGCCGATGACGTCGCGCTCTTGATGCGAAGCCTCGTGCGCCAAACGCCGCGAGACGCTTTCGCGCCGGACCCTCACCCCAACCCCTCTCCCGATGGGAGAGGGGCTAAGGCTGTTCCTTCTCCCATCGGGAGAAGGTGCCCCGCAGGGGCGGATGAGGGTACGGGCGCAGCCTCGTGCACCCCAACGCCGCGAGTCGCTTCGCGCCGGACCCTCACCCCAACCCCTCTCCCGAGGGGAGAGGGGCTAGCGGCTGTTCCTTCTCCCATCGGGAGAAGGTGCCCCGCAGGGGCGGATGAGGGTACGGGCGAAGCCTCGTGCACCCAAACTCCGCGAGTCGCTTTCGCGCCGGACCCTCACCCCAACCCCTCTCCCGGAGGGAGAGGGGCTTAGGCGCTTCCTTCTCCCCTCGGGAGAAGGTGCCCCGCAGGGGCGGATGAGGGTACGGGCGCAGCTTCGTGCACCCAAACGCCGCGAGACGCTTTCGCGCCGTACCCTCACCCCAACCCCTCTCCCGGGGGGAGAGGGGCTAGAGCCATCCCCACTCAGAAGTCGTAGCTCAGCGTCACCCGTGCCGAGCGCGGGGCCTGGTAGGCCACCGCCTGGTTCCATAGCGGATTGACTTCGCCCGGGTTCAACTCGGAGAACGGATAGACGTTGGTCACCGTCTGCCGGTTGGTAACGTTGAACACGTCCAGGCTCAGCGCCAATTTGCCTTCGGCGAATTTCGGCTTGTAGCTCAAGCCGAGATCGAGCTGCGCCACCCAACCCAGATTGCCGTGCGATCCCGGCGGCGACGCCTCGCCGGTGCCGGTGGCCGGGTTGTAGCAGAAGTGGTACGTGCCGCCGGTGATGCTGGGGTTGGCATAGCCGGCCGGATCGCGATCTCCCGGGTCGTAGTTGCTGCCGTAGTAGTAGCCCAGGCAGGGGCGTGGCGCGCCGGAAATCAGGCTCAGGTTGCCGGAAGCGCCCCACTCCTCGGTCAGCTGATAGAAGCCGTACGCCTTGAGCTGGTGGCGGCGGTCGTTGGACTGATTGCCGTTGAAATGCTCCATCAGCGCCGCGTGGTCCCAGCTCTGCGTGGTCGAAGTCGCCGCCTGACCCTGATAGCTGCCCAGCGCGCCGCCGGTGCGCCACAGGTCCGAACGCAGCTGGCCTTCGGTGGTGCCGTAGCTGTGCGACCACACGTAGCTCATCTTGGTGTACCAGCGGCCGTCGAACGGGCGTTCCAGGTTGAATTCCAGCGCCGAGTAGCGGCGCTTGAATTCCGGGTAGCCGCCCTGCTCGCGGGTCACGGTCAGGGCATGCACCTGGCCGTCGGTGCCGATCACCCGGTAGGTGTTGGTCTTGCCCGGATTGACCAGCGCCGCGCTGGCGTTCTTGGTCCAGTCGATGTCCACGCCCGCCGCGGCCGCCGCGGCCACCAGGCCCGCGTTGGAGTTGTCGAGGTTGGTGTCGTCGATGCCGTCGTTGAGCCGGCGGTGGGTGCCGCGCACGCCGAACACCCAGTCGTTGGGCAGCACCGTGGTGAAGCCGAGAATGACCTCGTCCTGGTTCTCGCCCTTGATGTCCTCGGCCACTGCGGTGCGCACGTCGGCGAGGCGGCCGAAGCGCGAGTTGGCCGACACCGGCGGCGCCAGCTGGGTGGCCAGGATCGGCGTGCCGTCGGCGTTGATGCCGCTGTAGGTGTAGTAGGTGCTGGTGGACACCGCGGGGGTGAACAGGCCCGCCGGCGACAGCGGCAGGCCGAGGTAGTAGCGGCCGATGTTGCCGTACACCTTCAGGCTGGAATCGCCCTTGACGTCCCAGCTGAAGCCCAGCCGCGGCGCCCACTGGTTCTTCAGTTCGATGTAGGCCTGGCCGAACGGGGTGTAGTTGGTGAAGCTGTCGTTGCGCACGCCGAGCGAGAGCATCAGCTTTTCGGTGGCCTGCCAATGGTCTTCGACGTAGTACGCGGTCTGCTTGGCGTCGTAGGAATACAGATTGGTGTCGATGTCCTGGGTGACGTAGTAGCCGGTGCTGCCGTAGGTGGGATCGGCCAGCCCCGGGCTGGGCACGCCGACGCTGCCGTCCTCGGCCACCGAGCCGCTGACCTGGCCGCCGCTGTTCAGGCCGTACGGATCCGGGGTGTAGCCGTAGGTCCAGGCATAGCCGGGGCCGGACTTGTACGAGCCGATCTTGATCGCCTCGCTCTTCTGGTTGTCGATGCCGACATCGATGCTGTGGTCGCCGAGCCGCCAGTTGAGATTCAGGCGCAGGTTGTCCTTCTTGTACTCGCGGTCCGGATCGGTGATCGACACCACCGTCTGCGCGTTGCCGATCGCGGTGCCGCCGGTATAGGCCGGATTCTGGTTGGCGACGCTGTTGAGGTAGGGGCCGTTGCCGGCGTCGTAGCCGATCGCGGTGAGCTTGTTGGGCAGGCGTTCCTTGCCGTACAGCGCGGTCAAGGTGAGGTTGTCGCCGAAATAGCCGGTGTACTTGCCCAGCAACAGGGTCGGGCCGAACTCGTTCTTGCCTTCGCGACCCTTGTAGCTGCCGACCTCGCGGTCGACGTAGTCGTAGCTGTAGATATTGCCGTTGGTGCGCGCCTTGTCCTGCGCGCCGGTGAATTCGAGCAGGTGGTTGTCGCTGATCTGCCAGTCGATCTTGGCGTAGGCGCGGGTCTGCTTGTAGTCGTAGCGGGTCCACGGCGAGCCGGAGATGCCGCCGGAGGTGACGCGCGCGTCGGCGACGCGGGTACCGCTGGAATCGACCTGCTCCAGCGCCAGGAAGAAGAACAGCCGGTCCTGCACCAGCGGGCCGCCGACGTAGGCGCTGTACGTGGTCTGGTCGGCCTTGGTCTCGCTCAGCGGCATGTAGTTGCCGGCGGTGTACTTGGCGTTGTTCGGATCCCAGTACACGCTGTCCTTGCGGAAATACAGGTCGCTCTGCCGGGCGCTGAGGCTGTCAGGCTGCCAGATCACCGCCGCGCCGAAGTGCCACTCGTTGCTGCCGCGCTTGCCGACCTGGCTGATCACGCCACCGTTGGAACGGCCGTATTGCGCGCCATAGCCGCCGGTGAAGATTTCCTGCTGGTCGATCGCGCCGTACGGCAGGGTCAGCCCGCCCAGGCTGCTGGCCGGATCGGTGGTGTTGAAGCCGTTGAGGTAATAGGCGTTCTCGCTCGCCGCCGAGCCGCCGAAGCTGGCCAGCGAACCGCCCAGCGGGCCGTTGTCGTAGCCGCCGCTGTTGGCGACCACGCCCGGCGCCAGCAGGGCGATGGCCTCGGCGCTGCGGCCCAGCGGCAGCACCGCCAGCTGCTCGGCGGTGATCACGGTGCGGCTGTCGACGCTGGCCACGTCGATCCTGGCCACGTTGCCGGCCACCACGTTCACCGCGTCCAGCGTCTGCGCCGAACCGCCGCCGAAGCCGACTTCAGTGCCGGCGCCGACCACCAGGCTGACGTTCTCGCGCGTCTCCACCACTTTGCCGTCGCGCTTGAGCGTGACCGTGTAGGTGCCCAGCGGCAGATTGCCCTGCGCGTAGCGGCCGCGCTCGTCCACCTTGACCTCGCGGCTGAAGCCGCTGGTGTTGGTGATCAGCACGCTGCTCTCGCCGGCGCCGGGCGGCACGCTGCCGACGATGCTGCCGGTGGTGGACTGCGCATAGCCATTGCCGGCGGCAAGCGCCAACGCGAGCGCCAAGGCGCTCCTGCGGATCGTACGGTGCATGCTCTCTCCCCGAAAATAAACTCGTTGGCAACCCAACGAAAAAAATGCAGGCGCGGCGCCAACGGCCGATGGCGCGCCCCGCGAACCCTGTTGCGACTCAGCCCACCGCACGGCCCGCTCGCCGTCGGCGAGCGGGCCGTGCGCCCCTGGACGTTCCGATACTAGGCAGCGGATCCCACGGCGGAGCCGACCGCGGCGGGTAGGTGCGCGGCGAGCGGGTAGGTCCGCGGCCGAATCGCCGCGACATGGCACGTGCAGGCGCCAGCCGCGACAATAGGCGGCATCGCTCCGCGCCCGGCCCACCGGCCCGGCCAGCTCGCCAAGGATCCCCGCCCATGCACCATGCCCGCTCGCACGCCCTCTTCGCCCAGGCGCAATCGCTGATCCCCGGCGGCGTCAACTCGCCGGTCCGCGCCTTCAAGTCGGTGGGCGGCGAACCGTTCTTCGTGCAGCGCGCCGACGGCCCCTACCTGTACGACGTGGACGGCAACCGCTACATCGACTACGTCGGCTCGTGGGGCCCGATGATCGCCGGGCACAACCACCCGGCGGTGCGCGAGGCGGTGCAGCGCGCGATCGGCGACGGCCTGTCGTTCGGCGCGCCGTGCCCGGCCGAGGTGACGATGGCCGACACCATCACCCGCCTGGTGCCGTCGTGCGAGATGGTGCGCATGGTCAATTCCGGGACCGAAGCCACCCTGTCGGCGGTGCGCCTGGCGCGCGGCGCCACCGGGCGCAGCCGCATCGTCAAGTTCGAAGGCTGCTACCACGGCCACGGCGACTCGTTCCTGGTCAAGGCCGGCAGCGGCATGCTGACCCTCGGCGTGCCGACCTCGCCGGGCGTGCCGGCGGGCCTGAGCGAACTCACCGCCACGCTGAGCTACAACGACTTCGACGGCGCCACCGCGCTGTTCGACGAGATCGGCAGCGAGATCGCCGCGGTCATCATCGAGCCGGTGGTCGGCAACGCCAATTGCATCCCGCCGCGCGAAGGCTATCTGCAGCACCTGCGCGCGCTGTGCACGCGGCACGGCGCGCTGCTGATCTTCGACGAGGTGATGACCGGCTTCCGCGTCGCGCTGGGCGGCGCGCAGGCGCATTACGGCGTAGTGCCGGACCTGACCACCTTCGGCAAGATCATCGGCGGCGGCATGCCGGTCGGCGCCTACGGCGGCCGCGCCGAGCTGATGCGGCAGATCGCCCCGTCCGGCCCGATCTACCAGGCCGGCACGCTCAGCGGCAATCCGGTGGCGATGGCCGCCGGCCTGGCGATGCTGGAGCTGGTGCAGGCGCCGGGCTTCCACCAGCGCCTGGCGGCGGCCACCGCCGCGCTGTGCGACGGGCTGGAGCAGGCCGCCGCCGCCGCCGGCGTGGCGGTCACCACCAACCGGGTCGGGGCGATGTTCGGGCTGTTCTTCACCACGCAGAAGGTGGAGACCTACGCCCAGGCCACCGCCTGCGACACCGCCGCGTTCAACCGCTTCTTCCACGCCATGCTCGAGCGCGGCGTGTTCCTGGCGCCGTCGGCGTACGAGGCCGGCTTCCTGTCCAGCGCCCACGACCAGGGCGTGCTGGAGGCCACCCTGGCCGCGGCGCGCGAGGCATTCGGCGTGGTCGCCGCCGGCTGAACGGAAACTGAGCACCCGGTCGCGACTTTGCTTTTGTCGCGGCCGTGTCATAAGTTCAACGTTCAAGGCCATCGGACGGCATCAGGGCGGGGGCCCGTGGAATCGGCGCGGCACACGGCTTTTCCGCGATCTGCGCGGCGAGCCGGCATGCGTCCGCTTCCGTCCCGTCACCCGAACCGCCAGAGGGCGCGAGGGCGACCGCTGCAGACACTCATGGCGACATGCTCAAGCCTGTCACGCTGTTGAATCCGCGTTTCCCGCCGGCCGTGCACGACAGTCCCGCCGTGCCCGATTGGGTGCTGGCCGACAAACTGGCGCCGCCGCGCTCGCGCGTGGCCGCGGTGGCGCGCGAAGCCCTGCTGCAGCACCTGGACCGCGCCGCCGAACTGCCGCTGACCCTGTTGCTGGCGCCGCCCGGCTTCGGCAAGACCACCTTGCTCGGGCAGTGGCACCAGCGCCTGCGCGAGCGCGGCGAGGCCGCGGTGGCGTGGCTGTCGCTGGACGAGGACGACGCCGATCCGGGGCGCTTCCTCGCCTACCTGGCGCTGGCCGCGCGCGGCGCCGGGATCGAGCTCGGCGCGTCCTTGCAGGCCGCGCTGCAGCAGCAGGGCCAGGACCTGGAGGTGGCGTCCACGCTGCCGGTGCTGATCCGCGCGATCCGCGCCGCGCCGCGGCGCCTGCTGGTGATCCTCGACGACTACGACCGCGGCCACGCCAGCGCGCTCGACGAGGTGGTGACGCGGCTGGTCGAACACGCCGGCGGCCAATTGCACCTGCTGCTGGCCACGCGCCGCGCGCCGGCGCTGCCGTTGGCGCGCTGGGCGCTGCAGGGCCAGCTGGAACGCATCGGCGCACGCGAACTGGCGCTGGACGAAGCCGAGACGCTGGCGCTGCTGGGACCGCAGGTGCCGGTGGCGATGGCCCGCCAGCTGCGCCGGCAGACCGAAGGCTGGGCGGTCGCCCTGCAACTGGCCGGGCTGTGGCTGGGCGGCGACGAACGCCGCCGCGAGGATCTGGGCCGGTTCTCCGGACGCACCGCCGAGCTGGCGGCGTATCTGGCCGAGCAGGTGCTCAACGACCTGGATCCGGACCTGCGCGCATTGCTGCTGCAGCTGTCGCCGCTGGAACGGTTCAACGCCGCGCTCGCCGATGCGGTGCGCGAGCGCGACGACAGCGGCCGCCTGCTGGAGCGGCTGGCGCACTTCCAGGGCCTGCTGGTGGCGCTGGACGGCGAGCACGAATGGTTCCGCTTCCATCCGCTGTTCGCCGATTACCTGTACCAACAGCTGGAACGCGATACGCCCGGGCTGGCGCCGCAGCTGCACCGGCGCGCCGCGCACTGGTTCGACGCGCACGGACAGTTGCCCGAAGCGGTGCGGCACGCGGTGCGCGGCGGCGCGATCGACAGCGCCGCCGACTGCATCGCCCGCGCCGGCACCTGGCAGTTGCTGCTACGCCACGGCACCGCGCCGATCCGCGCGCTGCTGCGCCGCTTCCCGCGCAGCAGCATCGGCGAGCGGCCGGCGCTGAATCTGACCCAGGCCTACCTGCACATGAAGCTGGGCGAGTTCGCGCACGCGCAGACCCTGCTGGAACGCTTCCGCGACTTTCCCGAACACGTGCGCGCGCCGTTCGAGCGCGACTACACGGTGGTGGTGGCGTTGCTGCGCGACCTGCTCGACCAGGTCTGCGCCAACCCGCGCGGACTGGCGCAGATCGCCGCGCAGGCGGCGGCGCTGGACGAGGACGACGGCCTGGGCCGCGGCACGCTGTGGTGCATCTGCGCCACCACCGCCCTGGGCCGCGCCGATTTCGCCGCTGCCGAGCGCTATGCACAGCTTGCCGGCAGCGCGATGCAGGCCAGCGGCAGCGACGTCGGCGCCAGCTATGCGCTGATCCACCTGGCGCAGAGCCACTATTACCGCGGCCAGCTGGAGCGGGCCGAAGCCACCAGCCGCCAGGCGCTGGCCATCGCCCAGCGCCAGCAGCAGCTCGATCCCACGCTGCAGGCGGTCGGCCAATGCCTGCTGGCGCAGTTGCAATGCGAGCACGGCCGCTACGACGAGGCCGCCGACTGCCTGCAGCCGGCGCTGGGGTTCCTGGAACAGCACGACGGCTGGCTGGACATCTATGCCGCCGGCTACGAGACCGCGCTGGTGCTGGCGCGCCAGCACGACCGCAGCGGCCGCGCCGCGCTGGACCTGCTCGACCATATCGACAGCATCGCGCACGCACGGCACCTGGGCCGGCTCGCCGACCTGGCGCTGGCCTGGCGGCTGCACGTGCTGCTCGATCAGCCACCGTCGCCGGCGATCGATGTGCTGGTCGCGCGCACCGGCGGCGAGGCCCGGTTCGCGCACGCGCTGGGCCAGCCGCAGGACTGGCGCTTCCTCGCCGCGCTCGGCTTCGCCCTGGCCCGCTGGCACCGCCTGGGCGGACGCACCCGCGCCGCGCTGGCGGTGCTGCAAGGGGTGGAGGCGGCCTGCATGGCCGCCGACAACCAGGTGCATCTGGCGCGGGTGCGCGCGCGCATCGCGCTGGTGCTGCACGACCGCGGCGAATCCGCCGCCGCCCTGCCCTATCTGCGCCACGCGCTGCAGCACGTGGCCAGCACCCAGGCCTGGCAATGCCTGCTGGAACTGGGCGTGCCGGGCAAGGCGCTGCTGCGCATGGCGCGCCAGCAGGATCCGCAGGCCGCGCCGAACACCACGCTGGCGATGACCATCCAGGCGCTGCTGGACAAGCTGCGCCACGACCAGGACAGCGGCGCCGAGCTGTTCAGCGAACGCGAACTGGAAGTGCTGGCGCTGCTGGCGCAGGGCGACGCCAACAAGCAGATCGCGCGACGCCTGGCGCTGTCGGAGAACACGGTCAAGTTCCACCTGAAGAACCTGTACCGCAAACTGGAAGCCGGCACCCGCGAAGCCGCGCTGGCCAGCGCGCTGCAACGCGGCCTGCTGCAGCGCATGGCGCCGCCGGATTCGGCAGCGGATTGAGTGCGGCGGCGCAATCCGCGCCGCCGCGGTCTTGTAGGAGCGACTTCAGTCGCGACAGGATTTACCGGTAACGCCTGTCGCGACTGAAGTCGCTCCTACAGGGGGGCGTCGGCGCTGAAACAGGCCTATGCCTTGGCTGCCATCGTGTTCGGAAGCACCCGCAGCAGGATCGCCAGTCGCGATCGGCAGCGCCGCTCAGCCGAACACGAACTTGCCCTTCATCATCGCCCAGTGGCCCGGGAACGAGCAGAAGAACGTGTAGTCGCCGCCCTTGCTCAGCTTGGCGGTGGAGAACTTGACCGTGTCCGATTGCCCGGCGCCGATCACCTTGGTGTGGGCGATGATCCGCGCGTCGTTCTTCGGCAGGTAATTGTCGGCCAGGCTGGAACTGGTGCCGGCATTGGCTACCGCCTGGAAATCCGCGGTCTTGGCCAGCACCCAGTTGTGGCCCATCACCGCGGCGGCGAGCTTGCCGCTGTGCTTGAGCGTCAGCGCCACTTCGGTGCAGTCGGCGGCGACCTTGATCTGCTGCTGGTCGAAGGACATCTGGTCGGTGCCGGTGATGGTCACCGCGCAGGTCTTGGCCCAGGCCGCCGGCGCGAACGCGAGCGCGGCGAGGACCAGCAAGAGGTGTAGCGACTTCGCTTTCAAGACGGACTCCTTGGCAATGGGGACGGCACAACGATGCGAACCGCGCCGGCATGCGCTGCGCGTGCAGCGGCGCCGCCCCGACTGTCTGCCTTTGCGCAAATGTTTGTCAACGACAAGCCCTCGTGCACTGCAACATCCGGCGCAGGCGGCACTAGGCGTTGCGGAAGAATCCGTGCAACGGATCGTGCAGCGCCATCCTCGGCGGCGGCACCCGCAACGGCCCGCGCTTGCCGGCCGCCACCTGCGCGAACGCGCGCTTGAACCGCGCCATCTCCGGCGCGGTGCCGATGGTGATGCGCGAGCGGTCCGGCCACAGCGCCCAGCTGCGGCCGACGAACACGCCATACGTGGCCATCGCATCCATGAACTCCTGCGCCGGGCGCTTCACGTCGAGCATGAAGCAATTGCTTTCCGACGCCGTGCACGCATGGCCCTGCGCGGTGAGCCAGCGCACCACGTCGTTGCGGATGGCGCTGTTGAGCGCGCGCCGCTGCGGCACCAGCGCCGGATCGCGCAGGCTGGCCAGGCCGGCGGCGACCGCGGTCACCGGCAGGCTGTTGACGCTGTAGAACTTCAGCTTGGCCAGCAGGTCCGGCCGCGCCACCGCATAGCCCAGGCGAATGCCCGCCATGCCGTAGAGCTTGGAGAAGGTCCGCAGCACGATCACGTCGTCGCCGGCGGCGACGCGATCGACCATGCTGCTGGCGCTGTCGGAAAAATGCAGATACGCCTCGTCGACCACCAGCACGCTGCCCTTGGGCTTGTGCGCCAGCGCGTAGTCCAGGTCCTTGCGCGTGGTCACCGAACCGGTGGGATTGTTCGGATTGCAGATGTAGATCACCCCGGCGTTGGCGTCGGCGGCGCACATCGCCTGCACGTCGTGCGCGTCGTCCTTGCGCAGCGGCACCTTGATCACCTTGGCGCCGTTGCGCGCCGCGGCGCGCCAGCCGGATTCGAAGGTGGGATCGGCGGTGACCAGCGATGCGCCGGGCGAGGTGAACGCCAGCATGGTGTAGTCCAGCGGCTCGGTGGAACCGGCATAAGCCATCAGGTGATCGATGCCCACGCCGAGCTGGTCGGCGAGCGTCTGCAGCAGTTCCATCTGCAGCTCGCCCAGGTAACGGCCGCCGCTGGAGGCGATCGCCGCGATCGCCCGCTGCGCGGCCGGCGACGGGCCGCCGGGATATTCGTTGGCATTGATCAGCACCGGCGCCAGCTCGGCATCGACCGCCTGCGTTGCGCCGGGCGCGGCCTGCGCCAGCCATGGCGTGCCGAAGCCGGCCGCGGCGACCAGCGCCGAGTCCTTGAGGAAAGTGCGGCGCGAACGCGACGGCTGCTGCATGACGGACTCCTTGGAAGACAGGGCAGAGAACTTACGGACGCACGGCGACCACTTCGATCTCGATGCGGTACAGCGGATTGCCCAGCGCGGCGATCTGGAACGCCGAGCGCGACGGCAGGTTGGGCTGCGCGGGCGTGCCGAAGAACTGCCGGTAGCCCTCCATGAACCCGGCGAAATCCATCTTCCCGCCCAGCGCCGGATCGCCGACCAGGAACGCCTGCATCTTGACCACGTCGCGCATGCCCAGGCCCATGCCTTTCAGCTGCGCCTCGATCTGCGACAGCACGCTGACCGTCTGCGCCTTGGTGTCGCCGTAGGCGGCGGGCGAATCCTTCGGCGCGCTCGCATCGATCGGTCGCGGCACCGCGCCGCTGAGATAGACCGTGGTCTTGCCGGCCGGGATCTCCACCGCCGCGGAAATCGGAAAATCGCTGTTGGGAATCTTGTGGCGCACAATCTCGGCGGCGCCAGCCAGGGTGGGCAGCCACAGCGCGGCGCACAGGCCGGCACGCAGCGAGCGGGAAACGAACGAACGGCGCATGCGGAACTCCTCGCGGTCGAAAAGAAATGAAACCTGTGGCGGCTCAGTGCCGCAGCGTGCGCACCTCGTCGGCGCTGAGCTTGCCGGGATAGTCGTTGCCGAACTGGCTGCGCACGTAGTGCACCACCTCGGCGACCTGCTGATCGTTGAGCATGCCGGCGAAACCGGGCATGCCACCGCGGCCATCGAGCACCATCATCGCCACGTACGGTGCCGCGGCCACCTTGGGGTTGCCGGCCAGCGCCGGATACTCGCCGCCGCCGCGCGCGCCCTGCCCGCCGGGCATGTGGCAGCTCTGGCAGATCGCCGCGTACACGGTGGCGCCGGAGGCGGTGGAGAACGTGGCCTGCGGATACAGCGGCGTGGCATCGGAACTCTGCGCCGCGGCCGGGCCGATCGCTGGCGGCAGCATCGGCGCGAGCACGCCGGCGGCGACCGCCGCCGCGAGCAACCAGTGACGATCGAGCTTCATGCGCGGGCTCCGTTGACGACGCGGCGATGCAGGCGCTCGATCGCATCCAGCGCCGAGGTGATGGCCCCTTCCTGCCAGGCCGGAATGTACGAGGCGTGTTCGCCGGCGAGCGCGATGCGGCCGTCGATCTGGCACAGGTTCTCGTAGTGCTCGGCGCGCGCGGCGTCGCTCCACACGCCGAAGCAGCCATGGGTGAACGGCACCCGGTGCCAGCCCACGGCGATGCCGTTGTCGAATTCGCGCGGATACTGCGGATGCAGCTGCGTGCCGTATTCCACCGCCTTGGCCACGCGCTGCTGCGGCGTCATCGAGGTGAACTCGAACGCCTCCAGTCCCCACACGTAGGCGCCGAGCAGCACGCCCTTGCCGGCGCTCTGGAAACCGGTGCTCGGATAGCTGATCAGGGTGATCGGCAGGTCGGTGTAGCTGATGCCGCCGTAGATCGCCTCGTCCTCTTCCCAGAAGCGGCGCTTGAACTGCAGCCCCACCTTCACCGATGCCGCGTACGGCACCTGGCCGATCGCCGCGGCCATCTTCTCGCCCACCGCGATCGGAATGCGGCTGAGGATCGACAGCGGGATCGTGCACACGCACCAATCGGCTTTCGCCAGCTGCTCGCTGCCGCTGCCGTCCTGGTAGGCGACGCTGACCCCGTGCGCGTCCTGGTCGATGCGGGTGACCCGGGCGTTGTAGCGGATCGTGTCGCCGAGCTCGCGCGCGAACGCCTTGCCGATCTGGTCCATGCCGCCGACCGGCTGGAACATCGCGGTCTGCATCTCGTAGTTGTTGCCGGCCGCCAGCGTGGCCCACAGCCGCGAGCGCAGGATGTCCTGGGTGCTGAACGGTTCGGAGAATTGCGGCTTGCCGGACAGGCCGCCGCCGGGATATTTGGCGAAGCCGCGGCGCTCGCTGCTCTCGCGGCCTTTGACGTAGCCGAAGTCCTTGTCCAGCGCGCCCCAGTTGCGCAGCGACTCGAGCAGGATCTCCTGGTCCTCGCGCTGCACCTGCGCGTCCAGCGCGCCCTGCTTGGTGCTCTTGGCCAGCAGTTCGGCCACGTGGCCCTTGTAGTCGGCGTCGATGTCGCGGAAGCGCTGCGGCTTGCCGCCGAAGCCCTCGCGGCTGTGCAGCAGCGCGTTGAAGTTGACCTGCACGAACGGTTCCAGCGCCACCCCGAACTGCTTGCAGTACGACAGCACCGCCTTGTGGTGATGCGGGATGCGCCACGGGCCGGGATTGAGGTACATGCCCTCGTCGAAGCGACACTGCTGCTCGAAGCCGCCAAGTTCGGTATAGCGGTCGCCGCCGCGCAGCGTCCAGTTGCGGCCGCCGGGGCGCGCGTTGTACTCGAGCACCTGCACGCGATAGCCGGCCTTGCGCAATTCGTAGGCCGCGGTCAGCCCGGCCAAGCCGGCGCCGAGCACCAGCACCGAGGCGCCCTTGGCGTCGCCGTCCAGCCGCGGCACGCCGTTGAAGCGGGATTCGGCGGCCATGCCCAGGCTGTGCATCGCCTGGTACATCATCGCGCCACCGCCGGCCAGGCCGATCCTGGCGAGCAGCTGCCGGCGGGTCATGCCGCCCCTGGTTGTTGCTTGCATCGTCGACATCGCCTCACGGATTGCGGATCGACCATAGCCGCCGCGGCGGCGGTGCAGCCTGCGTACGGCGGGTAGGTCGCGATGGAGCGGGTAGGGGCGCGGATGTGGCGGCATTGTGCAAACGGCGCTTTTGCTGGCGGACGTACCCTCACCCCAACCCCTCTCCCGGTGGGAGAGGGGCTAGTGCGGTTCCTTCTCCCCTCGGGAGAAGGTGCCCCGAAGGGGCGGATGAGGGTACGGGCGCAGCCTCGTGCGCCCAAACTCCACGAGTCGCTTCGCGCCGTACCCTCACCCCAACCCCTCTCCCGGGGGGAGAGGGGCTAGTCGGCTGTCCCTTCTCCCATCGGGAGGAGGTGCCCCGAAGGGGCGGATGAGGGTACGGGCGAAGCCTCGTGCATCCAAATTCCGCGAGTCGCTTTCGCGCCGTACCCTCACCCCAACCCCTCTCCCGGTGGGAGAGGGGCTTGAGCGCTAGCGCCGCTCAGAAGCGGTAGGTCAGCTTGGCGTAGTAGCGCGCGCCGAAGTAGCCGATCGGGCTGCCGGTCAGGTACGGCGAGTTGTAGTAGCTGAGGTAGTTCTTCTCGAGGTAGTCGTACGCCGCCGACGGGATCTTGTCGGGATACTTGTTGAACACGTTGTCGCCGCCGACGCTGACGGTCAGCTGTTCGGTGGGCCGGAACGTCAGTTCGACGTTGGTCAGCGCCATCGTGCCGATCTTCTGCTTGTAGTACGGCGCCCCGTTGACGTCGACCACGTCGAGTTGGCTCAGCACGCTGTCGGGAAAGATGTCGCCGTTCCAATCGTCATACGGCGCCACCAACTGGTACTGCGGGCCGTAGACCGCCTCGGTCACGCGCAGGCTGAACTTGCCGACGTTGAACGTGGCGCCCAGGTTGACCCGGTACTTGGGCGCGTTGTTCTCCAGGTTGATCAGCGTCGCCGCGCTGTACATGGTGGCGCCGCCGAGCACCTCCGGCGCCGGCTTGGCGCTGAGCACCTCGGTCTTGTTGTAGTTGGCCGCCAGCATCCAGTCGATCGAGCCCCAGTCGAACTCGGTGATGTAGTTGGTCACCCAGTCCACGCCGCTGGTGCGGGTCTTGAGCGCATTGTTGAAGATCGCCACCGAGATGTTCTGCCGCGCGGTGGCATCGAGCGAGCCGCCCGGCGCGGCCGGATCGATGCCGCCGAGGTAGCCGAAATCGACCAGCGCCTGGCCCAGCGCGGCGTTGTAGGCGGCATCGGGCGTACCGTCGCCATTGGTGTCGCCCGGCTGCCCGGCCTTGGAATACTCGAAGGTACCGACGCCGATGCGGTCGGAAATCGTGATGCGATAGAAGTCGAGCGTGCTGTCGAAGTTTTGCATCGGCCGGAACACGAAGCCGAGGCTGTAGTTGGTGCTGGTCTCCGGCTTCAGACTGCCGAAGCCCAGCGCCGCCGCTGCCGCGCTGTTGGGCTGCAGGGTCGGGGTGGCACTGGTCGGGCCGACCTGCACCGCCGAGTAATAGCCTTCCTGCAGGGTCGGCGCGCGGAAGCCGGTGCTGGCGGTGCCGCGCACCGCGAAGGTGTCGGTGAGGTCGAAGCGCGTGGTCAGCTTGCCCACCACCTTGCTGCCGAAGTCGCTGTAGTTCTCGTAGCGCCCGGCCACGTCCAGCAGCCATTTCTCGGTCGGGTTGAACACCACGTCGGCATACGCGGCGTAGCTGTGGCGGCTGTAGGAGCCGGTGTTGAACAACGGGTTGTAGCCGGGGAACGAGGACGCGCCGGCGCCGTAGTACGAGGTCGGATCGCCCGGGTCGATGCCGTACTGGTCGCGGCGATACTCGAGGCCGGCATTGAAGGTCAGCGGCTGCGACAGGCCGACGTCGAAATCGTGCGTGGCGTTGAGGTTGGTGGTCCACTGGCTGGCCCAGAAGCTGCCGTCGTAGAAGTCCTCCGGCGAGTAGCCGTAGTCCTGCCACAGGCTGAAATTCATCGAGTTCAGCGTGTACACGTCCATCTCGTTCTTGCCGTAGCTGCTGGAGAAATCCCAGGACCAGTCGGCCAGCACGCCCTTCAACCCGGCGGTGAGTTCGTAGTCGACCTCGTCCGACGCCTCGGACGGATTGAAGCCCAGCGGATACTTGTGGCTGACCGCGCCGGTCACCGGATCGACGTAGCCGCCGTCCTGGCTGGGACGGCGGTAGTTCTCTTCCGACTCCGCGGTCTTCTTGCCGTAGCTGCCGAACGCGTAGAACTCCAGGGTGTCGCTGAGCACCGCACCCGAATTGAAGAACAGCGCCTTGCGATGCACTTCCGGCGGATTGAGCCAGGCGTTGACGTTGGGGAAGCGCCCGTTGAGGGTCATGCCTTCGACGTCGTCGGCCAGGAAGTCGGCCATGCTCGGATTGACCGCCGAGCAGTCGGCATAGTTGGCCACGCAGTCGGCGTAGCTGTAGGAACCGAGCCGGTACACCGTCTTGCGGTTCTCGACCTCGGCGCTGAGGCTGAAATACGCCGCGTCGCTGCCGAAGCCGATGTTGGCGCCCCACGAATCGGTGCCGCCGCCGCCGTCCTTGTAGCCGGCGTAACCGGCGTCCACTTCGCCACCCTCGTGGTTCTTCTTGAGGATGATGTTGATGACGCCGGCGATCGCGTCCGACCCGTACAGCGCGGCGGCGCCGTCGGTCAGCACCTCGACGTGATCGATCGCCGCGGCCGGAATGAACGACAGATCGGCCGAGGCCGCGCCGGTGGTGGTGTTGACGTTGGAGGTGATGTGGCGGCGCTTGCCGTTGACCAGCACCAGCGTGTGGTTGGGCGACAGGTTGCGCAGGCTGGCGGTGAGCGTCTGGCTCGCCATGTCGTTGCCGGTCTGGTTGGCGTTGTACGACGGCACCTGGTTGGCGATGGCGTTGATCAGGTCCGGCGCCGCCGACTGCTTGAGCATTTCCGCACTCACCAGCTGGATCGGCGCCGGGCTGTCGGTCACCGCCATGTTGGCCTTGCGCGTGCCGGTCGAAATGACCGTGATCGCGTCCAGCGTCTTGGCGTCGCCAGCCGGCTCTTCCGCCAGCGCCGGCAGCGCCTGCGCGCCGGCCAGCAGCAGCGTCAGCGTGGCCACTCCATGGCCGTGCCGCGCATTGCCCAGTCCCCTGCATACCGATTCCGCCAGACGATCGGCGTTCAAACGCTTGCTCATGGTCAAGACCCCCGTGATGACGTGGATGTGGCGTGGATGCGCACCGGCTCCCCGACCGGCGGCGCCGCGCTCGCGGCGTGCAGGGACCATAGCCAGCGCACGGCGCCGGGCGGCCGGATCCGACGGGTAGGTGCGCAGCGAGCGGGTGGGCGGCGGCGGGCGGGCATCCCGGCGCGGGTAGTGGCGTTCATCGCCGCGGGCAGTGGGTTACTCTCGGCCACCCACACTTCGGACCCGACCCATGTTCCAGCAGCGCCGTTGCGTGCAGCGCCAGACGCGGTGGCCGCGTTGATCCATCCCCGCCCGAAACTGCTGCTGCTCGACTTCGACGGCGTGCTGGCGGCCTACTCGCGGGCGGCACGCATCGCGCACCTGGCCGCCCACTGCGACTGCGAACCGGCGCGGGTGCGCGAGGTCCTGTTCGCCTCCGGACTGGAAACCGCCTACGACGGCGGCGACATCGCCACTGCCGCCTATCTGCACCGGCTGGGCGAAGGCCTGGGCGCGCAGGTGGACGAAGCCGCCTGGATCGCCGCGCGCGTGGCCGGCAGCCGCGGCGATCCCGGCGTGATCGAACGCGTCCTGGCCCTGGCCGACAGCATCGACATCGGCGTGCTGACCAACAACGGCCCACTGATGGCGCAGGCGATCCCGCGAATCGTGCCGGCGCTGTTCCCGCTGCTACACGGACGCGTGCTGTGCAGCGGCGCACTCGGCGGCCGCAAACCGCAGCCCGAGGTCTACCGCCGCGCGCTCGACCATTTCGGCGTCGCCCCACGGCACGCCCTGTTCATCGACGACCTATTCGTCAACGTCCGCGGCGCCCGCGCAATCGGCCTCCCCGCCGAAACCGCCAGCGGCGCCCGCGCCTTGCGCCGCGCCCTTGCGCGGCACGGCTTGGGCTAGACGACGCACCTACCGCCAACAGAGCCCGCATCCGCCGCAGCTGCAACCACGCCTGCAGCCATTCCTGCTGTTGCTGTTGCTGTTGCTGTGGCTGTGGCTTTGCTTTGCTTTACCGGGTTCCCTTACGTAGCGGCGAATAGGGCGGGAAAAGCCCCGAAGGGGCGGCGCACATGGATGTGCGCCGTTCGCGGCAGGGGCAGGATGCCCCTTCCGCGAATCCCGGCCTATTCGCGGACCCGGAGCGCGCAGCGCGGAGGGCGCGAAGTCAGGGTGTGTTTTCTTTTGGTTACTTTTCTTTGCACAAGCAAAGAAAAGTGACTCGCGCAAAGCGCGAAAGCTTTGCTCCTACCGTTGCAGTTGCAGTTGCAGTTGCAGTTGCAGTTGAATCAAAAGCCAGCAGACACTGAAACGTCAATCCGGCTCAACGCTTACCAACATAAGCCTGCAAAGCCGCCCGCAACCGTTTCAACCCCTCAGCCATTTCCTGATCGGTGATATTCAACGAAGGCACGAACCGCAACACATCCGGCCCAGCCTGCAACGTCAACAACCCCTGCGCAGCCGCATGATCGAGAATCGCCCCAGCCTGCCCCGCATGCGCCTGATTCAACACCGCACCCAGCATCAAGCCACGCCCACGCACCTGCGAAAACAGCGCGAACTCCTCGTTGAGCGCCGCCAGCCCCTGCCGCAACGCCGCCGCCTGCCGCGACACGTTCGCCGCGATCGGCGCCGACGCCAACTTGCGCAGCGCCACCCGCGCCACCGCCGCGGCCAGCGGATTGCCGCCGAACGTACTGCCATGCGCGCCGAACTGCATCGTCTCGGCGACCTTCGGCCCGGCCAGCAGCGCACCGATCGGGAAACCGCCGCCCAGCGCCTTGGCCAGCGTCACGATGTCCGGCGTCACCTGGTCCTGCCAGTGCGCGAACAGCGTGCCGGTGCGGCCCATGCCGCACTGGATCTCGTCCAGCAACAGCAGCGCGCCATGGTGATCGCACAGCGCGCGCACCTGCGCCAGGAAACCCGGCGCGGCCGGCATCACCCCGCCCTCGCCCTGCACCGGCTCGAGCATCACCGCGGCCACGTCGCCGGCGGCCATCGCCGTTTCCAGCTGCACGATGTCGTTGAAATCCACATAGCGGAAGCCGCCGGGCAGCGGCTCGTAGCCTTCCTGGTACTTCGGCTGCGCGGTGGCGGTGACCGCGGCCAGCGTGCGGCCGTGGAAACTGCCGCGGAAGGTGACGATGATCCGCCGGTCCGGCGCGCGGCCCTGGCTGGCGGCCCACTTGCGCACCAGCTTGATCGCCGCCTCGTTGGCCTCGCTGCCGGAATTGCACAGGAACACCCGCTGCGCGAAGCGCGATGCGGCGACCAGTTCCTCGGCCAGGCGCAGCGGCGGCTCGCTGTAGAACACATTGCTGGTGTGCCACAGCTTGCCGGCCTGCTCGAGCAGCGCCGCCGTCAGGTCCGGATCGTTGTGGCCGAGCCCGCACACCGCGATGCCGGCGGACAGGTCGATGTAGTCGCGGCCTTCGCTGTCCCACACCTTGGCGCCCTGGCCGCGCTCCAGCACCAGTTGGCGCGGGCGGTAGATCGGCAGGTAGTAGTGCTGACCGAGGGCGAGCAGGTCCGCGGCGGAGGAAGCGGTCATCGAAGGGATTCCTGGGGGAAAGCGCACGAGTATAAGACTGCGGGCACGGCCGCCGCGCGCGGGTTCGGCACGCGCGCCGCCGGCCGCGCGCGTCGCTAAGGCCTGGCGCCGTTGCCTGCGGCAGCGGCACAGTCGGGCACGCAGACCGCGCCATCGGCGCCAACCGTCCAGCGCGCACCGAGCGCCGGCAGCCGGGCCCAGGCCGCCGCCACGCCCGGATCGGCCGATGCCTGGCCGGCGCGCAGCGGCGCCGCGGCCAGGAACACGTAACCGTCGGCGACCTGCTTCCAGCCCAGCCTGCTCCGCCGCCAGCGCAGCAGCGGTTGCACCACGACCCGTTGCGGCGCCACACCGGGCAGCCGCGCCAGGTCCTGCCCCAGCTGCAGCGCCGTGGCCGCATCGAGATCGTGCACGCCCCAGGCCAGCAACGCGCAGCCGCCGTTCGCGGCAGCCTGCGCCCGCGCCGCCAGCCGCGAGGCGAGTCCGTCGGCGGCAACCCGCCCGGCGAGTTCGTCGGGGGTGTAGGCGCGCAGGCGGTGGCCTGGCAGGTAGTGGCCGAAGAAATCCTGCTCGGCGAGGCTGCGGTACGGCGCACTGGAAGGGCCGAACTTGTACGGCAGCACCACCGGCAGTTCGGCATCACGGCAGCCGGGCAAGCGCTGCACGAGCTGCGCCGACGCGCGCCAGGCCTCGTTGCGCTGCAGCGGCCGGCCGCGCAGCAGCGACAACTGCGCGCCCACCAGCACGATCAGCAACACCGCCGCGACGCGCCCGCCAGCGCTGCGCGCGCGCGGCCCCGCCGCGTCGTACAGCCGCGCCAGCAAGGCCCAGGCGAACGGCGCGGCGGTGAGCAGGTTGCGCGCCGAGAACGACGGCGCGATGGCCAGGCTCACCGCGATCCCGCTCAACACCATGCCGACCAGCACAAACGCGCACAGCGCCGCGACCCAGTCGGCCTGCGCGCCCATGCGCGCCGGATCGTGCGGAACCGCGCGCAGGCGCCGCCATAGCCAGGCGCCCAGCAGACCGAGCACCGCCAGCATGGTGCCGCCGGACAGCAGGTCGCGGCTGGCGCTGCGCAACTGGCTGTAGAAGAACCGCGCATCGTTGCGGAACCACAGCTGATGCACGTCCTGCTGGGTGGAGCGCAGCAACAGCAGCACGAACGCGACATTCATCGCCAGGATCACCGCCCCGGACACGATCAACGCCGCGCGCAGGCGCGTGTCGCGCAGCGTCGCGACCAGGAACAGCAACAGCATGCCGACGCAGAGCAGCAGGTAGGAATGGGTCAGGCTGGCGCACAGCCCCAGCACGCTGAGCGCCGCCCAATGCGCGAACGGGAACGCGGCGCCGGCCTGCGCGCGCCGCCGCAACGCCACCGCGATGGCGAGCAGCCCGGCCGACAGCAGCAGGCACAGCGCATAACTGCGCGCGTTCTGGCTCTGCTCGAACCAGAACACCGACACTGCGCCGGCGGCCATGGCGAAGCCCAGCGCGGTCGACGAGAACACCCGCCGCAGGCCGATCCCGAACACGCCCAGCGCCAGCACCGCCGCCGCGGCGCTGGGCAGGCGCAGCGCCGCCTCGCTGTCGCCGGCCAGGTGGCTCCACGCATACAGCAGTACGTAGTACAACGGCGGATGGGTGTCGGTGAGCGCGCGCCGCCACAGTTCGCCCAGGCCCTGGCCGTGGCCCATCACGTGCACGGTGTACAGCTCGTCGATCCAGTAGTTGCTGGCGCCCAGGCCGACGAAGGCGAACACGCAGGCGCAGGCCGCGATCGCGGCGAAGGCCAGCGCCGGCCAGCGCGGCGCGGCGACAACGGCGTCGCGCGGCTCGCTCATTCCTTCATCGCCAGCGGCGACGGCGCGGCGCTCTCGCCGCACGGCGCAGCGTCCGCCGCCGCACGCTCGGGGCGCCATGCGGTGCGCTTGGCCGCGTAGTAGTTCCAGCCGCCCGCGGCCAGGGCGCCGGCCGCGCCGGCCAGCCACCACGGCCACTGCAGCGCATGCAGGCCGCTGCCGATCAGCTCGCTGAGGATGGCGCCGCCGAAACAGGCCGCATAGAACATCGCCATGCCGCGCAGCAGGCGCATGCCGCTCAGGCGCCGGTCGCGGAAGGTCAACAGGTTGTTGCACAGGAAATTCCAGGCCATCGCCGCACAGATCGCCAGCAGCTGCGCCAGCCAGAACGCCACGCCGGACAGCAGCAGCGCGCCCAGCGCCAGCAGATGTACGCCCATGCCGCTGCAGCCGACCGCGAAGAACAGGCTCATCCGCGCCGGCAGCCAGCCGCGCGTGCGCTTTTCCAGCAGCAGCGCGGCCAGTTCGGCGACCACCCGCGCGTCGAGCTTGGAGGCGCCGCCACGGCGGCTGCGCAGCCGGGTCGGCACCTGCGCGATGTAGGGCCGCCGCCGCGCCGAGGCCAGCACGTCGACCAGGATCTTGAAGCCGACGCCCGACAGCTGCGGCCGCACCTGCCGGTACCAGGAGCGGCGCATCAGGAAGCAGCCGCTCATCGGATCGGCCACGCCCAGCCCCAGCAATGCCTGGCTCAGGCGCACGCCGACGCGGCTGAGCGCATGCCGGCAACGGCCCAGTCCGGAATCGCCCGCATCCAGGTAGCGGCTGGCCACCACCACCTCGGCTTCGCTCTCCTGCATGCGCCGCAACATCCGCGCGATCAGCGCCGGATCGTGCTGGCCGTCGCCGTCCATGAGCGCCAGGCAGCGGCCGCGGGCGCTGTCCCAGCCGGCGATCGCCGCCGAGGCCAGGCCGCGTCCGCCGCGCCGGCGCAACAGGCGCACCGCCGGATCGGCGGCCGCATGCAGGGCCACCGCCTGCGCGGTGCGCTCGTCGTCGGAGTCGTCGACCACGATCGCCTCGTAGTCGATATGGCGCAGGTGCGCGGCGAGTTCGCGCAGCACCGGGCCGATCGCCTCATGTTCGTTCAAGGTGCAGATCACGACGGACACCGTCGGCGCGGCCTGCAGCGCGGTGGGCGAAGACGAGGGCATGGGCAGCTCCAGGGGCGCGAGGGGGAAGCGCCGAAGGGTCTGCAGCGGATGTGGCGGCGGATTGCCGTGGCATGCCGGACGCATGCATGCATGCGCATGCGCCGCAACACGCCGTCATGCGCGGGCGCAGCGCCTGGCCAGGACGCGCAACGACAAGGGCGGCGAGCAGCGCGCCCGGCTTGACCGGCGATGAACGGCCGAGGAGCGATATCCGCTGCGGTAACGCCAGCGCGGCGCCCGCGGATCGCGCAGGCAGGAATTTGCGCAGCCGCCGCCGGCACGAGGCGGCCACTCGCTTCCGATGCGTTCGTCGGTGGCGCGGACCGGCATCGGCAGCTGCAAATCCACGGCTGCAACGGCCCACCACCCACGCCAGCGACACCGCCTCCCATCACCCGGCGGGCACCGGCGCAGGGCGGCAGGCGGGCCGGCGATGCCGCCGCACCGGCGCCGCGCGATGCGCGCTCCTTCGCCGCCGCGCGGAGGCGGCGACCCGCGGGCGCCGGCGGCGGGTTAGCATGCGCGGATGCGACTGTTCACCAATCCCCAGCTCGCCCCCGCACGCGAGCACGGCTGGCGGCGGCGCTGGTTCGACATCATCTATCGGCACGACACCCGGCCCGCGCGCAATTTCGATCTGCTGCTGGTCGCGGCGATCGTGGCCAGCGTCGCGGTGATCATGGTCGACAGCGTCCCGGCGCTGCACGCGCGCTACGCCGGCTACATCTACGTGCTGGAATGGGCCTTCACCGCGCTGTTCACCGCCGAGTACGCGTTGCGCCTGATGACGGTGAAGCGGCCGCTGCGCTATGCGCTGAGCTTCTGGGGCGTGATCGATCTGCTGTCGATCCTGCCCACCTACATCTCGTTCCTGCTGCCCGGCGCGCAGACGCTGCTGGTGGTGCGCGTGCTGCGGGTGCTGCGGCTGTTCCGCATCCTCAAGCTGACCCGCTACGTCGAGGAGAGCAGCCTGCTGGTGGACGCGCTATGGCGCAGCCGGCGCAAGGTGTTCGTGTTCCTGTTCACCGTGATCACCCTGGTGGTGATCTTCGGCGCGCTGATGTACGTGGTGGAAGGGCCGGCGAATGGCTTTACCAGTATCCCCACCGCCATGTACTGGGCGGTGGTGACCATGGCCACGGTCGGTTTCGGCGATATTGCGCCGCTGACGCCGCTGGGCCGCGCCATCACCTCGGTGCTGATCCTGATCGGCTACAGCATCATCGCCGTGCCCACCGGGATCTACACCGCCGAACTGGCCAACAGCCTGCGCGACGCCGACCGCAACCGTGCGCCGGATCAACGCACCTGCGCGCGCTGCGGCCTGCAAGGCCATGAACGCAGCGCCGGCTATTGCCGGAGCTGCGGCCAGGCCTTGCCCGACACCGTGCCCTGAGTCCTCACCACACGCCGGTGTTGGGCATCGATGCCCACGGCTCGGCCGGGGCCAGCGCCTCGCCCTTCTGCAGCAGTTCGATCGAGATCAGGTCCGGGCTGCGCACGAAGGCCATGCGGCCGTCGCGCGGCGGGCGGTTGATGACGATGCCCTGCGCCTGCAGATGCGCGCAGATCGCATAGATGTCGTCGACCTCGAACGCCAGGTGGCCGAAGTTGCGCGCGCTGCCGTAGTCCTCGTCCGAGCCCCAGTTGTAGGTCAGCTCGACTTCGGCCTCCGGGTTCTCCGGCGCGCCGAAGTACACCAGGGTGAACTTGCCGGCTTCGTTCTCGATGCGCCGGGTCTCGCTCAGGCCCAGGCCTTCGGTGAAGAACTTGCTGGTCTTCTCCAGATCGTGGACGCGGATCATGGCGTGCAGGTATTTCATCGGGACAACTCCAGTGATGGGGGAAAGAGGCAGGACCACCACGCGCCGCGGCGTGCGGCTGCGCGCTCCTGGCACAGGCGCATAGGGTAGCGCCCGCGGCGTGCAGGCGCGGGCAAGCCGCAGGCACGGCCGCCGTGCGCCACGCCTTTCAGCGGAAGTAACAGGCCTTCAACGGCAGCGTCGCCGCGCCGACCGCGCTGGCATCGGCCATCGCCGCGGCCGGCAGCAGCACCGGCAGCGGCCGCGCCTGGCCGCGGCGCGGCTGGTTGTCGATGCGCAGCTGCGGAATCAGGCGCAGCGCCAGATCGCGCGGCAGGCGCCCGCCGAACACCACGGCCTGCGGATCGAAGACAGCGGTGATCGCCGAGACGATCAGCGACAGGCCCGGCACCGCGCGCGCGATCCAGCGCTCGATCGTCGGCCAGGACGGATCGTAGGCCGCCACCAGCGCGCGGACATCGGCCAGCTTCACCCCGTCCTCGCCCAGCATCTGCCGCAGCAGCTCCAGCGTGCCGCGCTCCAGGCCCGGCCCCGGCAGCATGCCGGCGAATTCGCCGGCATTGCCGTGCGCGCCGCGCAGGCTGGCGCCATCGATCACCACGCCGCCGCCGAGACCGTAGCTGAAATACAGATAGGCGAAATCGCGGTACTGGCGGCCGACGCCGAGCAGGCTCTCGCCGACCGCGGCGACGCTGCCGTCGTTGTCCACCCACACCGGCAGGCGCAGCGCGTCGGCCAGCCAGTCGCCGATCGACAGCTCGCCCAGCGCGCGCAGCGGATCGGGCGGGTTCATGCGCTGGGCACCATCCACGAAGAACCCGGTCATCGCCACGCCCGCACCCAGCCGCGGCCCGAGGCCGCGCCCGGCCTCGGCCAGCAGCGCCGCATCGGCCTCGCGCAACTGCGCCAGCAAGGCCGCCGGCTCGGTCGAGCGCAACGGGTGCTCGGCGGTGGCGCGGACCTGGCCGCTGAAATCCAGCAGCGCCAGCGACAGCGCGTCGGTGGCGATCGAGTAACCGACGGTATGGCCGTGCGCGGGATTGAGCGCGATCGCCGCCCCCGGTTTGCCGCGGCCGCCGTGCGCCAGCGAGGCGCCGATCCGCACCAGCCCGCGTTCGGCCAGGCCATCGATCAGGCGCACCGCCGATTGCACGGTCAATCCGGTGATGCGGCTGAGGTCGGCGCGGGTGACGGTGCCGAACAGGCGCAGGCTGTCGAGCATGCGCCGCTCGTTGTCGCTCAGATCGGCCTGCGTGGCGTGGACGGAACGGGAAGCGCGCGGCAGCGAGACGGCGACGGGAGCGGGCATGAGCGAGGACTGGCGGAAGGTCGGCGCAGCATACCCGGGCAAGTTGAAATATTTAATTCACCTTTAGTTAGTGAATTGACCAGCGACGCCAATGCACCGGCCACCGAGCGCGCAACGACCGCGCCACCATCCGCACCACGACCCCCTGTAGGAGCGGCTTCAGCCGCGACGAACGAAGCAGGAACCTCGCCGCCCGCAAACGAGATCAACACCGCTGCGGCCACCGCACCGGGCAGAGCACCAATGCGGCACCGCCCCGCTGCAGCCGCTCACCGCGCCAGCGCCTTGCGACGCAGCGCCGCTCAATCCAGGAACAGATCCGGCAACAACGGCTGCGACGGATCCAGCGCGTAGCCGGACAGGTCGGTCACCCCGACGGCGGCCAGCACCTCGTCGTCGATCAGGAACTGGCCATGGAACCCGGCCGCGGTGCGGGTCAGCAGCGCATGCGCCGCATCGGCCATGATCTCCGGACGCCGGCCGTTGCCCGCATCGACCCCGGGAATCATGTTCAGCGCCTCGGTGGCGATCAGCGTGCGCGGCCACAACGCATTGACCGCCACGCCCTGCGGGCCGAATTCGCCGGCCAGGCCCAGGGTCACGAAGCTCATGCCCATCTTCGCCAGCGTGTAGCCGGTATGCGGCGCCCACCATTTCGGATCCAGCGACGGCGGCGGCGCCAGGGTCAGGATGTGCGGATTGGCGCTGCGCAGCAGGTGCGGCAGGCAGGCCTGCGCGCACAGGAAACTGCCGCGCGCATTGACCTGCTGCATCAGGTCGAAGCGCTTCATCGGCGTGTCCAGCGCGCCGCGCAGCCAGATCGCGCTGGCGTTGTTGACCAGGATGTCGATGCCGCCGAATACATCGACCGTCGCCGCCACCGCCGCGCGCACCTGCTCCTCCTCGCGGATGTCGCACTTCAGCGCCAGCGCGCGGCCGCCTGCCGCCTCGACCGCCGCCGCCGCGCTGTGGATGGTGCCGGGCAACTTCGGATTGGGCACCGCCGACTTGGCCGCGATCGCCACATTGGCGCCATCGCGCGCCGCGCGCAGCGCGATCGCCAGACCGATCCCGCGCGAGGCACCGGTAATGAACAGGGTTTTGCCTTGTAAGGTCACGGGATTGGGGATTGGGGATTGGGGATTCGCCAGAGCTTAGCGCCTTGCGTCTCCACCAGCGCACTCACAAACGCGGCCATCCGCTTTTCCCAATCCCCAATCCCCACTCCCGAATCCCGGCGTCTCAGGGCTTCGGCCCCTGCCCCTCGTTGTCTTCCCACTTCAGGATGCGCCGGGTGACGAAGCGGTAGACCGGCTTGCCGGTGGCGAACCACAGCTCGCGCACCCAGGAGTGGCGCTTGAGCAGGCGCAGTTCGACCGGGGTCAGCGCCTGCCGGCAATACATGCGCTTGTGCTTGAGCAGGTGGCGCAGGTCCTCGCGCGCCAGCAGCCGCATCCAGCGCGAACGCGGTGCGCCGCGCACGGCGAGCTGGAAGTCGATCAGCGCCGGGCTGCCGTCCTCCAGCACCAGCCAATTCGCTTCCTTGGCCAGGTCGTTGTGCGCCACGCCGCGCCGGTGCACCTGCTGCAGCAGGCGCCGTGCGGCGCGGAAGTAGGCCAGGTCGCCACGCGGCGGGCGCTGGTACATCGCCTCGCCGGCCAGGTAGCTGCGGTCCAGGAACGTGCCGTCCCAGCCGCGCAGCTGCGGCGTCGCCGCCATGCCGTCCAGCTGCCGCAACGCCAGCGCCTCGCGCCGCGCCAGCCACCACGCCGGCAGGCGCAGCCACCATGGCGCGGCGGTCAGGTCGCGGCGCACGAACACGCGCTCGCCGTGGCCGCCGGCCTCGCGCACCAGCAGGATGCGGCCGAAGCTGTCGGACTTGAGGATCTGGGCGGAAGCGGCTGGCGCGCGTGTCATCCACCCAGTTTAAGCCGAACGCCATGCTCGCCCACTTATACTCCCCCTATGAATGCATCATGGATCGACGCCACGCTGGAGTGGGTCGCAGCGCATCCCATCCTGGCCGGCGCGGCCATCTTCGCGATCGCGTTCTGCGATGCGGTCATCGTGCTGGGCACCATCGTGCCGGCGCTGCCGCTGCTGTTCGCGATCGGCGTGCTGATCGGACTCGGCCAGATTTCCGGCCCCTATGCGGTCATCAGCGCCGCGCTCGGTGCGCTGGCCGGCGACGCGCTCAGCTACTGGGTGGGCCATCGCTGGGGCCACCAGCTGCGCAACTACTGGCCGTTCAAGCGCTATCCGCAGCTGCTGGACCGCGGCGAGGCGATGTTCCGCCGCAACGCCTTCAAGAGCATCCTGGTGGCGCGCTACGTGGGCGCGATCCGCCCGTTCGTGCCGGCCGTGGCCGGCATGATGAAGATGCCGCTGCGCCGTTATTTCATCGCCAGCGGCGTGGCCGCGGTGAGCTGGGCGCTGCTGTTCCTGGGCCCGGGCTGGCTGCTCGGCCAGGCCTACGACGCGGTCGCCGCGGTCGCCGGGCGGCTGTTCCTGGTACTGGGCCTGCTGGTGCTGGCGCTGGGCCTGGTGTGGGCGATCGTGCTGTACGGCTATCGCTGGTCGGCCGGGCACATGGACGCGCTGCTGGCGCGCGGCCTGGACTGGTCGCGCCGGCACCCGGTGCTGGGCCGCTACTCGATCGCCGTGTTCGATCCGCAGCGGCGCGAGTCGGTGCCGCTGGCGATGCTGGCGGTGATGCTGCTGGCGCTGGGCTGGGGCTGGTTCGCGCTGCTGATGGTGGTGGTCGGCCACGGCGAGCCGCTGCGGCTGGACCTGGCCGTGCACGACCTGATGCTGGCGCTGCGCAACCCGCTGGCCGACTACCCGATGACCGCGCTGGCCTCGCTCGGCGACTGGCAGGTGCTGGTGCCGGCCACCACGCTGGGCCTGGTCTACCTGATCTGGCGCCAGCGCTGGATGGCCGCGGCGCACTGGCTGGCGGCGCTGGCCTTCGGCCTGGCCCTGACCAAGCTGCTCGGCACCACGGTGCATGTGGTGCGCCCGCCGGCGGCCAGCAGCGGCTTCGGCTTTCCCTCGGTGGCGGTGACCATGGCCACGATCAGCTTCGGCTTCTTCGCCGTGCTGATCGCACGCGAACTGCCCGGGCGCTCGCGGGTGTGGCCGTACCTGCTATCGGGGGTGGTGGTGACCCTGATCGGCTTCGCCCGCCTGTACCTGGGCGCGCACTGGCTCAGCGATGTGGTCGGCGGCATGCTGTTCGGCATCTTCTGGCTGCTGGTGCTGGGCATCGCCTACCGCCGCCGCTTCAACCGCGCGTTCTGGATGAAGCCGCTGGCCTGGCTGTTCTACGGCGGCTTCGTGGCCGCCGCGCTGTGGTACGCGCCGCGCGATCTGGAGCGCAAGCTGGCCAAGTTCGAGCCGCCGCCGCCGGTGCTGATGGATCTGACCACCAGCGCGTGGTGGCGGGACGAGTGGCGGCTGCTGCCGTCGCGGCGCAACGAGTTCGACGACGACCAGCGCTGGCCGCTGGACCTGCAGGTGGCCGGCCCGCTGGCGCCGCTGCAGCGCCAGCTCGAAGCCGCCGGCTGGCGCGTGCAGCCGCAAGCCGGCTGGCAGCAGGCGCTGCAGTTGCTCGACTACAAGACCCAGGCCGAAGGTGTCCCGGTGCTGCCGGCGACGCTGGACACCCGGGTGGAATCGCTGCTGATGCTGCGCAGCGGTCCGCGCCCCGGCGAACTCTATGCCTTGCGCCTGTGGCCGGCCGCGGCGCGGCTGCAACCGGGCAACGTGCCGCTTTGGCTGGGCAGCGCGCAGAGCCTGCGCTACGAACGCCACTTCAACCTGATCGGCCTGTGGCGCCCGCTGCGCGGCGCCGATCCCGCGCTCAACGCGGTCACCGACGCATTGCACGCACTGCCCACGCGCAAGGACATGCATCGCCCGTCGGATGTGCCGGTGCTGCTGGTGCGCAGCGATGGCGAGGCGCCGGCCGCCGCCGAGGTTCGGTAACGCAACGCACCCAATGTAGGAGCGGCTTCAGCCGCGACAGACACTATCGGTAATGTCTGTCGCGGCTGAAGCCGCTCCTACAGCACTGCCGGATTCCCTATGCAAATCCCACCCTCAGGGAATCCACCCCAGCAGCTGCTCCAAGCGCTGGTGCGGATCGTCTTCCTGCAACAGCGCCAGGCGCTGGCGCTCGTCCAGCGGCAACAGTTCGGCCAGGCGCCAGCCGACCCAGGCGGCCTGGTCGAGCAGGCGCGGGCCGGTCACCGGATACACGTCGGCGGCCTGGTCCAGGATGCTGTCCAGCACGGTCGACAACAGCGCGTGCTGCGGCCGCAACTCGTCGTCCTCGTCCGGTTCGCGCCAGTGCACGTCGCCGACCACCAGGCCGTTGTCGCGGACCCGGCTGCGCAGCACGTGGAAGCGGCGTTCGCCGCGCAGGCTCAGCACCAGCACGCCGTCGGCGCCGACATCGAAATCGACGATGCGCGCCTCGGTGCCGTACGCCGCCGGCACCGCCGGGACGCCGGTCTCGGCGCCCTCCAGGATCAGGCACACGCCGAAGCCGCTGCCGCTGCGGCCGCAATCGCGCACCATGTCCAGGTAGCGGCGTTCGAACACGCGCAGCTTGATCGACGCACCCGGCAGCAGCACCGCATGCAGCGGGAACAACGCCAGCGTGCTGCGCTCCTCGCTCATGCGTGCATTCCGGCGCGCGCCGCTACGCTCATTGCAGCGCCGCCAGGAAGCGCCGCGGCGCGCCGTCGAAGCCGCCGTTGGACATGAACACCACATGGTCGCCGGCGCGCGCCTGCGCCTGCAGCGCCGCCAGCAACGCGTCCACGTCCGCGGCGGCGCAGGCCTGGCCGCGGACCGCGGCGATCACCTTGCCGGCGTCCCAGGCCAGCTCCGGCCGTTGCAGGAACACCACCGCATCGGCCGCGTCCAGCGCCGGCGCCAGCGCATCGGCATGCGCGCCCAGCCGCATCGAATTGCTGCGCGGTTCCATCGCCACCACGATGCGCGCCGCGCCCACTTTCGCGCGCAAGCCTTCCAGGGTGGTGCGGATCGCGGTGGGGTGATGCGCGAAATCGTCGTAGACGGTGATGCCCTGCGCCTGGCCGAGCACTTCCAGGCGCCGCTTGACGCTGCGGAACTGCGCCAGCGCCGGCATCACCTGCGCCGGCGCCACGCCGACCGCATGCGCCGCGGCCAGCGCCGCCAAGGCATTCATCACGTTGTGCCGGCCGAGCAACGGCCAGCGCACTTCGCCCAGTTCCCGGCCCTGATGCAAGACAGCGAAATGGCTGCCGTCGGCCGCGAGCAAGCGCGCGCTCCATTCGAACGCCGGATCGAACCCGAAGCGCTCCACCGGCGTCCAGCAACCCATCGCCAGCACTTCGCGCAGATGCGCGTCCTCGCCGTTGACGATCAGCCGCCCACGCCGCGGCACGGTGCGCACCAGATGGTGGAACTGGCGCTGGATCGCGGCGACATCCGGAAAGATGTCGGCGTGGTCGTACTCGAGGTTGTTGAGGATCGCCACCAGCGGCCGGTAGTGCACGAACTTGCTGCGCTTGTCGAAGAACGCGGTGTCGTATTCGTCGGCTTCCACAACGAACAGCGGCCGCTCCGCCATCGGATCCCTTTCTCCCCCCGGGAGAAGGTGGCGCGAAGCGCCGGATGCGGGTTCGGCAACCGCACGCCCCAGACGTGCGGACACGCCGAAATCCTCGGCCACGCCGCCGATCAGGAACCCCGGCTCGCGGCCGGCCGCCTGCAGCAGCCAGGTCAGGATACTGGTCGTGGTGGTCTTGCCATGGGTGCCGGCCACCGCCAGCGTGTCGCGCCCGGGCAAGACCCGCTCGCTCAGCCACTGCGCGCCGGAGGTGTAGGCGCGGCCGGAATCCAGCACCGCCTCGACCGCGGCATTGCCGCGCGACAGCGCATTGCCGACGATCACCTGCGCGCAGTCGGCCGCGATGTGCTCGGGCAGATAGCCCTGCTTCAGCGCGATGCCCAGGCGTTCCAGTTGCGTGGACATCGGCGGGTAGATCGCCTGGTCGCTGCCTTCGACCTCATCGCCGAGTTCGCGCGCCAACGCGGCGACACCGCCCATGAACGTACCGGCGATGCCGAGAATATGGATCTTGCTCATGCCGCGATTGTCGCCGATCCCCCGACGCGCGCAAACCGGCACGATGCGGCGGACGGCCCGCGGCACGGCCCACCGATGGGCTGGCGCCTCCCGCCCGGTACCCGAAACGGCGGCAACGTCAAGCAGGGAATCCCCCACACCGCCTGAAGAAAGTTCCCGATAGGCAAGTCGGGAGCCAACATCGAAAATGAACGAGCCAGCCGCAACACCCTACGGTCCTACTCCCCAAGAGGCCATCCCCAAGGGAGCTCATGTTGTGGGGCCCTGAGCAAGCCCGTTCGCTGGCACCTAACTTTCCGGCCTCCCGCCCGCCTCCGCGCGTGGCGGGAGGCATGGTTTCGCCTTGCCTGGCGTTGGCGGCGGATGCGGTTGGATCCTTGCGCAGAAAGCGGTTCGCTGACCTGGTGGCACGGACGCGCGGCAGCCGGAGTTGATCGAGGCCTTTGGCGGGCTCAAGCCCTGCACGCGCGCCGCACACGCCGGCCCTTACGTCCTTATCAATTGCAGGAGCGGTTCGACCGCGAAAGCGAAGTGTGAGGTGCGGACTTCGGACACAGCCTGTCGGGGCTGAAGCCCCTCCTACAGTGCACCAGTTAGCTTGCTGCAAGTTCCTGCAGGAGCGGCTTCAGCCGCGGCGAGCGAAGCGGCGCGCTTTCCCGCGGTGCAATGCGTCGGGACTGAAGTCCCTCCCACCGTGCACCCAGCGAACAGACTGCAAGTCCCTTGGGACTTCAGAAACCGCCGGGGCCGAAGCCCCTCCTACAGTGGAGCGAGCGCGACAGACTCAGGCCTGCGAAGAAGTGCCGCGAACGGTGCGAGGCCACGATCATCGGGCGCGCCGAGCGCCGCAGCGAGGCGGCCGCTCGGCGCAGGGCCGCCTCAGCGGCCGATCGCCGCCAGGATGCGCGCCAGCACTTCGTCCAGCGAGCCGACGCCGTCCACGCGCGCCAGGGTGCCGCGCTTGTCGTAGAACCCGATCACCGGCGCGGTCGAATCGTTGTACACCTGCAGGCGCTTGCGCACCGACTCGGGGTTGTCGTCTTCGCGGCCTTCGGCCTTGGCGCGGCCGGCGATGCGCTCGACCAGCAGCTCGGTGGCCACGTCCAGCTGCACCACCGCGTCCAGCGGCTGGCCGATCTTGGCCAGCAGTTCGTCCAGCGCCGAAGCCTGCGCCAGGTTGCGCGGATAGCCGTCGAGGATGAAACCGTTGGCGACGTCGTCGCGGCCCAGGCGCGATTCGAGCATGCCGAGCAGGATGTCGTCGGAAACCAGGTCGCCGCGCGCCATCACTTCCTTGGCCTGCACGCCCAGCGGGGTGCCGGCGGCGACTTCGGCACGCAGCAGATCGCCGGTGGAAATGTGCGGGATCTGCAGCTTGTCCTTCAGGCGGCTCGCCTGCGTGCCCTTGCCCGATCCGGGCGGTCCCAACAGAACCAATCGCATCAACCTGACTCCTCGAGGAAATTACCGTGCGCGGCCGGCGGCGTTAGACTCGGGGGCCACGCCTGCGCTGTACCGCAAGGCCCCCAGCTTAACGCATCCGGGCAATGTCCCGGCAATGTCCCCACCCCAGGAGCGAGTCCCGACCATGGCCCAAGGCACCTTGCTGTATGCCCAGTCCGGCGGCGTCACCGCCGTCATCAACGCCAGCGCCGCCGCCGTGATCGGCGAGGCGCGCGCCCGCAAGGTCAAGGTCCTGGCCGCGCGCAACGGCATCCTCGGCGCGCTGCGCGAGGAGCTGATCGACACCTCCAAGGAGTCGGCCGCGGCGATCCGCGCGCTGGCGCACACGCCCGGCGGCGCGTTCGGCTCGTGCCGCTACAAGCTCAAGTCGCTGGAGGCCGATCGGGCCAAGTACGAGCGTCTGCTGCAGGTGTTGCAGGCGCACGACGTGCGCTACTTCCTCTACAACGGCGGCAACGATTCGGCCGACACCGCGTGGAAGGTGTCGCAGCTGGCCGACGCGTTCGGTTATCCGCTGCACTGCATCGGCGTGCCCAAGACCATCGACAACGACCTGGCGGTCACCGACACCTGTCCCGGCTTCGGTTCGGCGGCCAAGTACACCGCGGTGTCGGTGCGCGAGGCAGCGCTGGACGTGGCGGCGATGGCCGAGACCTCGACCAAGGTTTTTGTCTACGAGGCGATGGGCCGCCACGCCGGCTGGCTGGCCGCCGCGGCCGGACTGGCCGCGCAGTCGCCCGACGACGCGCCGCAGATCATCCTGTTCCCCGAACGCGCCTACGACGAAGCCGCCTTCCTGGCGCAGGTGCGCAAGGTGGTGGACAAGATCGGCTGGTGCGTGGTGGTGGCCAGCGAAGGCATCCAGACCGCCGACGGGCGCTTCGTCGCCGATGCCGGCGGCGGCACCGACGCGTTCGGCCACAGCCAGCTCGGCGGCGTGGCCTCCTACCTGGCCGGCAAGGTCAAGGCCGAACTCGGCTACAAGGTGCACTGGACCCTGCCCGACTACCTGCAGCGCTCGGCCCGCCACATCGCCTCCAGGACCGACTGGGAGCAGGCGCAGGCGGCCGGCAAGGCGGCGGTGCAGTTCGCGCTGAAGGGCATGAACGCGGTGATGCCGGTGATCGTGCGCAGCAGCGATGCGCCGTACCGCTGGAAGATCGAGGCCGCGCCGCTGAGCAAGATCGCCAACCACGAGAAGAAGATGCCGCCGGCGTTCCTGCGCAAGGACGGCTTCGGCATCACCGAGAAGGCGCGCCGCTACCTGCAGCCGCTGATCCGCGGCGAAGCCTATCCGCCCTACGACCGCAACGACGGCCTGCCGAAGTACGTGGCGCTGAAGAACGTGGCGGTGAAGAAGAAGCTGCCGGCCTGGGAAGGCTAAGGGCGTGGCGCTGGTGCCGGGGCTCTGGCCTCGGCGTCCAGCGCGCTGCGATTGTGGCCGCTGGGACAGTGCCGCTCTCGCTGCAACCTGCCCTCGACGCCGGCCATCTGGCACCCGACGCTCGGCGCCAGTTGAGCGCCGAGCGGATCATCCTGGCGGGCGCAGCAGCTTCTTCAGCCCGCTTTGCACGATCTCCGCGAACACCTTCGGTTCGCCATAGGCGCGCGCCGTGAGCATCGCGCCATACACGATCGACATGAACGCCTCCGCCTCCACGCGGGCGGAGCCTTGCAGCTGGAACCGGCCCAGTTGCGCGCCCTTGGTCAGCACGATTTCGAGCCAGTTCGACAGGTCGCGGAAATGCACGCGCACATGCTCGGCCAGCTCGTCGGGCAAGGTGGGCAATTCGCTGGCGAGCATGCCGGCGACGCAGAAAGGCGCGGACGCGTCGGCGATGCAGCGCTCCCAGTAGCCGGTATAGAAGCCGAGTTGCTGCTCGGGATCGAACACGCCGCTCTCCAGCATCCGGGTCTGCGCAACGATAAGGGCGCGCGATTCCTCCACGACCGCCCGCGCCAGATCGGCCTTGGCAGGAAAGTGGTGGTGGATGCTCGCCTTGCGCACCTGCACCTGTTCGGCGACGTCGGCATAGCTGAAGCCGTTGTAGCCCCGGGTCTGGATCAGGTAACGGGCCGAATCGATGAGTTTCTGCTGGGTGGTCATGGCTGGATTCTACCACCTGGTAGGTAGCCAGCTAGCCTGTCGAGCAGTGTAAGGCCTTGAATCTTGCGGCCTCATGATCTTGTTGACTATCTACCTACCAACTAGTAGGTTGACACCCTCTTCCAGGGATGCCCTCCATGAACACACTTCGCAATTTCTACTTCCTGCGCGCCGGCGTTGCCTTCGCCTGGATTGCCGCAGTCCTGCTTACCTCGCCCGCACCCACGGCGCTGGCCGGCACACTCCTGGTGCTGTACCCGGCCTGGGACGCGCTCGCGAACGTGCTGGATGCACGGCGCAGCGGCGGACTCCGTGCCAACCCCGGGCAAACGTTCAACGCGCTGGTCAGTGCCGTCACCGCCGTCGCCATGGGCATCGCGTTCGCGCTGCACGGCAACGCGGGCGGCGTGCTGGTTTTCGGCACCTGGGCGCTGCTCGCGGGACTGTTCCAGCTCGCCGTCGGCATCCGCCGCCGCAAGCTCGGCGGCCAGGTCTTCATGATGATCAGCGGCGCCCAATCGGCGCTCGCCGGCGTGTTCTTCGTGATCCAGTCGTTCGGCACCGCGCCGACCCTCGCCCAGCTCGCGCCCTACGCTGGATTCGGCGGCCTTTACTTCCTGCTTTCCGCCCTGTGGCTGAGCTTCCGGAAACCGCGTCCGGCGTCCGTGGTTTCCTGAAGCGCCTGGCGAGAACACGCGCCGCGCCTTGGAGACGTTTTGTCCAGGCGCGCAGGTGCGGCGGATTCACGGCAACGGATGCGGTTACGCTAATGCATGCCGGCCGGCATCCGCCGTGCACACCGGCGACGAGGAACCAGAATGGACGTCGATTGGCACAACGGCCCGATCACCCGCGCGACCGCGGTGGATGAGACCTACCGCAATACGCAGGCCGTGCGCCGGTTTCTGGCCGGCGCCTGCGGCGCCGAGTTCACCTTCGATCGCGCCTTCATGGCGTGGATCAAGGACGGCGCGCCCAAGAACATGGGCGACGTCGCCGACGAATGGTTGCGCCGACGGCGGTCGGGACGGTAGCTGGCTCGATGCATCGCGCGATTCGCGCGGCCTAAACGCCCGATCGAAACTGAGGGCCGAGCATGGCAACGTGCGTTCGCGGCCGAGAAAAACGCGGTTCAACCGCTGGCGCGGCCAAGCGCGGCGAACAGCAGACAGCGCGAACATGCGAGCGCATCGGGCCAACCAGGACGTGCCCGGCCACCCGATGTCCATGCGACGCATCGGCAACGCTGCGCGAGCAGTCGCGAGCGGCGGAATGCCGCAAGGAAAGCCGCTACGCGCACCGGCTCAGCGGCAGGCCTTCCCTTCCAGCGTCATCTGCGCGGCGAACTGCGGCACCTGTGCGATCGCGCCTGCCGCCGCCTGCTTCTTCGCCTCTTCCAGATAGATCCGCGACTGGCCCTGGCCGTCGAGATCCGCCTTGGTCGCCGCCGGCTTGCGCCACACCCGCACCACCGCCTGTTGCGACGGACACGCGGCGCTGGGCACGCGGATCACGTCGTTGAATTTCCACCCGGTCGCCTCGCTGGGCTTGGCCTGGTCGAACTCCACCAGCCTGGCGCGCGGCTGGCAGGTGGGGCTGCTGCGCACCGCGGAAAACTTGTACGGCTGCGCCGCATCGCCGGTGTAGACGCCTTCGAAGCGCACGCAGGCCTCGGGAATCTGCCGGATCGTATGCACCACGCCCACCGCCTGCGCGGTACCGGGCTGGCGCTGCAGTTCCGGGACCGGATCGGCGGCCGCGGCGGCCAGCGGCGCGCAGGCGCACAGGCCCAGGGCCAGGGTCGAAGCGAGTGCGCGCAGCTGCGCCGGGATCGTCGATTGCATGGGCTTGCTCCTTGGAAGCGATGCGCAACGCTGCCACGCGCCGACTGAACGCGGCGCCAAGACAGCGCGGGCGCCTGGCGCTGGCGATGCGCAGGACCCGGGCGCATACTCGGCGCGTTCAGGCCAGGTCGCACATTGCGATACGCACCACCGGCGCATTGCGGCCGCGGAGTCGTTGCATGCCTCAGGCTCCTTCGGTGTGATCCCGCTGTACGCCCCACCGCTTGGGCGACATCCACATCCTTGGGAGGGGTCATGCTGGAACGATATGCGGTCACCGTGGCACTGGCGTGCGCGGTCTTGGCAATACTCTATGGCGTGGTGTCCACGCGCTGGATCCTGGCGCAGCCCGCCGGCAACGAACGCATGCGGCAGATCGCCGATGCGATCCAGGAAGGCGCACGCGCCTACCTCAACCGCCAATACCAGACCATCGCCATCGCCGGCGTGGCGCTGTTGCTGCTGGTCGGGTTCTTCCTGAGCTGGTACACCGCCGGCGGCTTCGCGATCGGCGCGGTGCTGTCGGGCGCGGCCGGCTACATCGGCATGAACCTGTCGGTGCGCGCCAACGTGCGCACCGCCGAGGCGGCGCGGCGCGGCCTGGGACCGGCGATGGACGTGGCGTTCCGCGGCGGCGCGATCACCGGCATGCTGGTGGTCGGGCTGGGCCTGATCGGCGTGGCCGGCTACTACGGCGTGCTGCAATGGCTGGGGCGCAGCGTCGAGGACAGCCTGCACGCGCTGGTCGGCCTGGCCTTCGGCAGTTCGCTGATCTCGATCTTCGCGCGCCTGGGCGGCGGCATCTTCACCAAGGGCGCCGATGTCGGCGCCGACCTGGTCGGCAAGGTCGAGGCCGGCATCCCCGAGGACGACCCGCGCAACCCGGCGGTGATCGCCGACAACGTCGGCGACAACGTCGGCGACTGCGCGGGCATGGCCGCGGACCTGTTCGAGACCTACGCGGTCACGGTGATCGCGACGATGCTGCTGGGCGGGCTGATGGCGGCCGAGGCCGGGCGCAACGCGGTGCTGTATCCGCTGGTGCTCGGCGGGGTGTCGATCGTCGCATCGATCGTCGGCACCTTCTTCGTGCGCGTGCGCCCCGGCGGCTCGATCATGGGCGCGCTGTACAAGGGCGTGCTCGTGTCCGCAGTGCTGGCCGCGGCGGCGTTCTGGCCGGTGACCCAGCAATTGATGGGCGACACCGCCGCCGGCGCGACCAAGCTCTACGGCTGCGCGCTGATCGGCCTGGTGCTGACCGGCCTGATCGTGTGGATCACCGAGTACTACACCGGCACCCAGTACAAGCCGGTGCAGCATGTGGCGCAGGCCTCGACCACCGGGCATGGCACCAACATCATCGCCGGGCTCGGCATCTCGATGAAATCGACCGCGCTGCCGGTGATCGCGGTGTGCGTGGCGATCTGGGGCGCGTTCGCGCTGTCGGGCCTGTACGGCATCGCCATCGCCGCCACGGCGATGCTGTCGATGGCCGGCATGATCGTCGCGCTCGACGCCTACGGGCCGATCACCGACAACGCCGGCGGCATCGCCGAGATGGCCGAGCTGCCGCCGGACGTGCGCGCGGTGACCGACCCGCTGGACGCGGTCGGCAACACCACCAAGGCGGTGACCAAGGGCTATGCGATCGGTTCGGCCGCACTCGCCGCGCTGGTGCTGTTCGCCGACTACACGCACAACCTGCGCGCCGCGCATCCGGGCGAGACCTTCGCCTTCGACCTGTCCGACCACACGGTGATCATCGGCCTGCTGCTCGGCGGCCTGATCCCCTACCTGTTCGGCGCGATGGCGATGGAGGCGGTGGGCCGCGCCGCCGGCGCCGTGGTCGAGGAGGTGCGCCGCCAGTTCCGCGAGATCGCCGGCATCATGCAGGGCACCGGCAAGCCGCAGTACGACCGCGCGGTGGACATGCTGACCCGCTCGGCGATCCGCGAAATGATCGTGCCGTCGCTGCTGCCGGTGGCGGTGCCGGTGGTGGTCGGGCTGCTGCTCGGCCCCCGCGCGCTCGGCGGCCTGCTGATCGGCACCATCGTCACCGGGCTGTTCGTGGCGATCTCGATGACCACCGGCGGCGGCGCCTGGGACAACGCCAAGAAGTACATCGAGGACGGCCACTTCGGCGGCAAGGGCAGCGAGGCGCACAAGGCCGCGGTCACCGGCGACACCGTCGGCGATCCTTACAAGGACACCGCCGGCCCGGCGATCAATCCGCTGATCAAGATCATCAACATCGTCGCACTGCTGATGGTGCCGCTGCTGTAGCGGTACGCGCCCGGCGCCGGCGCTGGCGATCGGCCAGCGCCGGGCCGCACGCGGCGCGACTACAGGCAATCGATCAAGCCGTCGTTGACGCTGCGCTGGCTATGCGGCAGCGGCGCGAACAACGGGTGCTCCCCTGCCAGGGCCTGGTACAGCGCAACCAGCCGGGTCTGCGGCAGCAACGGCGTGGGGCATTGCCACAGCTTCGCGTCCACCTGCACCTGGCCGGTGGCCGGGTCGATGCTGGCCTCGCTGGCGCCGAAGGTCCACACGCACTGGCCGATCGCGCCATCGCGCTGGCGTACCGAGCAGCGGTAGCGCAGCGGCTGGTAGTCGCTGTACTCGCCCTCGCAGAAGGTGTCGCCGCAGCTCTGGTCGAAGTCCTCGGCCAGCCGCCGCTCCAGGTCGTCGAACGCCTCCCAGCCCGCGCCCGCGGTGGGATAGTCGACCGCATCCACGTAGACCTGCTTCGCCTGCGCCCGGGCCGCACCGACAACCAGCAGCGCGCCCGCCAACACCGCGCCGACCGAAAACGGGATTCCTTTCATCGCCTTGCTCCTTGGGTGGACTGTGGACATAGCGTCGCCCCGCTGGCCGCCGTCCACTATCGGAAATCCGCCCATGCGCCGCGGTACGGAGTCCGAAAGCCTTGTAGGAATTAGGCTGAGCCGCCCGCGCTGCATTGCAACAGCCAACCGACTAGAATGCAGACCTCTTTTGAAGCCACTCCACTGGAGCTAGCGCATGGGTCTGGAACTGGTCACCTCCGGCAAGAATCTCCCGGAAGAAATCAACGTCGTCATCGAAATCCCCAAGGATTCGGAGCCGGTCAAGTACGAAGTGGACAAGGCCAGCGGCGCGATCTTCGTCGACCGCATCCTGTCCACGCCGATGCGCTATCCCTGCAACTACGGCTATGTGCCCAACACCCTGTGCGGCGACGGCGACCCGGCCGACGTGCTGGTGGTGCTGCCGTTGCCGCTGGTGCCCGGCAGCGTGGTGCGTTGCCGCCCGGTCGGCGTGCTCAAGATGAGCGACGAGGCCGGCAGCGACGAGAAGATCCTGGCGGTGCCGGTGGCCAAGGTGTTCGAGGGCTATGGCCACATCGAGGACATCGCCCAGGTGTCGGGCCACTGGATGGAGCGGATCGGCCACTTCTTCGAGCACTACAAGGATCTGGAGAAGGGCAAGTGGGTCAAGCTGGACGGCTGGGGCAACGCCGCCGAGGCCAAGCAGATCCTGGTGGATGCGGTCGAGCGCTACAAGGCCAGCGCCTGATCCGACGAACCGACGCCGCGGCGCGGGGGAATCGCCGCCGCGGCTGACTCGCTTCACGTTTTACGAATACGGACGCTGCCGTATTCCCGGGTTTAGAGTACATTGCTGAACGAATGTCCGGGCCGGTCGAGCGTGAACCGGCTCCTCTTGGGGGGTAGTCTCTTGCGTATCCTGTTCGTCGGCGACGAGGCCAGCCTGCCGGCCGAAGTCACCGAATACATCCGCGAATTGGGCGAGGACTGGCAGGTCCAGACCGTGACCGACGGCAATGCCGCCATCGCCGCCGCTGCGACCGTGCACCTGGATGCGGTGATCGCCGCGCCGGCGCTGCCGGACCTGACCACGGCCACCCTGCTCGGCCAGATCCGCACGCTGAGCCCGGAGACCATCCGCATCGCGCTGATCGACGCCGAACAGAGCAACCGTGCGCCGCCGGCGCGCATCATCGGCGTGGCGCATCGCTTCCTGCCGCTGCCGCTGGCGCCGGAAATGCTGCTCGAGGCGGTCACCAGCATCGAGGAGCTGCAGGAGCTGCTCGGCGATCCCAGGCTGCGCGCCAGCATCGGCCGCATCGAGAAGCTGCCCTCGCCGCCGCATCTGTACCTGAGCCTGATGCATGCGCTGGAACAGGACGACGGCAGCAACGCCGCCGACCTGGCCAAGCTGGTCTCGGCCGACCCGGCGATCGCGGCCAAGGTGCTGCAGCTGTGCAATTCGGCGTACTTCTCCAACGGCCGCACCATTTCCGACCTGCGCACCGCGGTGACGCGGCTGGGCATCGCCACCTTGCGCGACCTGGTCCTGGCCAGCGAAGTGTTCTCGGTGCAGGCGCTGTCCAATGCCGAACGCAACGCGCTGCAGCAGCGCTCGCTGCTGGCCTCGAAGCTGGCCTCGAAGATGCTGCCGTCCTCCAGCGCCGAACTGGGCGCGACCGCCGCGCTGCTGGCCGACATCGGCCTGTTGCTGCCGGGCATCCGCAACGAGCGCGAGCCGGCGGTCGAAGGCGACGACGAACGTCCCGGCCATGCCGAGGCGGGCGCCTACCTGCTCGGCCTGTGGGGCCTGCCGATGCCGATCATCGAAGCGGTGGCGTTCCATCGCGAGCCGCAGCGCTCCAGCACACGCAGCTTCTGGGTCACCGGCGCGGTGCACGTGGCGATGGCCTTGGTCAGCGGCTCGGAGATCGATGAGGACTACCTGGCCAAGACCGGCACGCTGAGCAAGCTGCCAGCCTGGCGCGAACAGGCGGAAAACCTGCTGGGGCTGACCTCGGCCTAGCGCCACAGCTGCGCTGCGCTCGCGTGGCGCAGCGAAACTTCCAGGGACGCGGTTTTTCCCTTGGCGCGCCCGGTCATCGCGATCGCATCGAAGCATGCACGGCGCCATTTCGCGGCGCTGCCGCTTCCGAGCATCGAGCATCCGTCCACCATCCGCGCCATCCACCACCCGCCGCGTCGCCATTGCGAAGCGCAGCATGCGCCGATGAGCTGGGAAAGCGGCTCGGCTTCGTTCTCTTCGATCACGCTGGGCGCGACACCGCCGGCCATCCAGATGCGTCGCTGCAATGATGACGGGCACAGGCACCGCTGCTGCAGTGTGCGGAAGCGACTTCAATCGCGACGACTTTATCGGTAACGCCTGTCGCGACTGAAGGCACCGCCAACAACTTCAGTCCGGAAGCTGCAGGTTGCGCGGGTCGATGGCGTGGCTTTTTTCCTGTCGCGGCTGAAGCCGCTCCTACAAGAGCACGGCGCGCCTGTTGTAGGAGCGGCTTCAGCCGCGACAGGAAAACGAAGTGACCGTGATGCCAAGGCATCCATGGGAAATCCATCCGCAACGCCGCCGCGCCCCATCGCCGATCGGCCTTGCCGCTTCACGGCATCTCGAACGCTTCGATGCGGGGACCCGCACACCGGGCGTATCCGCGGCTCGTATGTGCATCGACATGTTTTGGGGTTATCAGAGGTTCCCTGAAGTCGCCCCACACAAGACGCAATGCCTCGTCGCGATTGCTGTTGCCGCCGCCACGCTCGCGCAAACCGCAGACAAAAAAAGACGGGCCTTGCGGCCCGTCTTCTTTTTGCTCAGACGCCGATGGATCAGAAGCGCTGGGTGTACTTCATGTACATGTAGCGACCGATATCGAAGCCGCCGTAGTAGGCGAAGCTGCTATCCGGTGCCGAGTACATCAGCGGACCGCGGTGATCGAACACGTTGTTCGCACCGATGGCGATCGTCGCATCCCACGGCGCCTTCCAGTTGACCTGCAGGTCGTGGAAGGTGTTGGAGCCGGTGTGACGCAGCGGATCGGATTCGCCGTTGGCGAAATGGTCCGGGGCGTCGCAGTAGTCCGTGGCCAGGGAGATGCAGCTTTCCTTCATGCCCGAGTAGTAGCGCAGGGTGTAGTTCACACCGAAGTCGCCCATCGACCAGTTCACGCCCAGGTTGGAGCGCACGCGGAAGATGCCCGGCTCGCCGACGCGGCCGATCATGATGTTGTCGCCGGCGCCGTTCTGGCCCGCTTCGTCGTACTTGCTGACGTAGCTGGTCTGCCAGTCGATCAGGATGTTGCCGATGCCCAGTTCCGGCAGACGGTACTTCACGCCCAGATCGTAGCCTTCGGTTTCCATCTGGCCGAGATTGGCCACGCCGTAGGTCATCGCCGAGATGTGGCCGTCGGCCGCACGGGTCACGCCCGCGCAACGCGAGGCGTCGCCCAGCACGTAGCAGTCGCGCAGGATGCGGTCGACGCTATCGGCGATGATCATGTCCTTGATCTCGTAGCGGTACCAATCCAGCGAGATGTCCAGGCCCTGCACCCAGCGCGGGCTCCACACCAGACCGGCGGTCTTGCTGGTGGAGGTTTCCGGCTTCAGGTTCGGGTTGGCGCCGCTGATGAACTCGTCGGGGGTCTGGCACGGATAGGTCGTGCACGGCACGTAGCCCTGGCCCAGCTGGGTGTAGCCGACCGGCACGCCGGCCGCGCTGCACGCCGCGTTGCCGTTGACGCTGTTCGGGGCGCCCACGCCGCACGGATCGACATACGACTCGAAGCTGCTGCTCAGGCCGCCGTACAGGTCGCTGATGGTCGGCGCACGGAAGCCTTCGGCGTAGGTGCCGCGGACCAGCAGCTCGTCGATCGGCTTCCAGGTGAAGCCGAACTTGGAATTGACCGTGTCGCCGAAGTTGCTGTAGTCCGAGTAGCGGCTGGCGGCATTGATCGTCAGTTCCTTGGCGAACGCCATGTCGCGCAGGATCGGCACGTTCAACTCGAGGTAGAACTCGTCCAGCTTGTAGTTGCCGGCGGTGGTCTTGGCGCCCAGGCCGGTGCTCTCGCCCGACTGTGCGAACGCGTCCGGCGAGAAGCGGCCTTCTTCCTTGCGGTGCTCGTAGCCCACCGCGATGCCCAGATCGCCGGCCGGCAGGGTCGCCAGCGTGCCGCTCAGGTTCGCGGTGTAGCTGGTGGTCTTGGTCAGGCCGGTATCGGTGAAGTACGGGAACAGGAAGGCCTGGGTGTCCGGATCGGCCAGCGAGCCCGGGCCGGCGACGCCGTACGGCAGCAGCGGATTCCACGGACGGCAGCTGCTCAGCGACACCGGCGCGGCGGCGGTGCCACACTGGGCGACGCCGTCGGCGTTGATGAAAGACGAACCCAGGGCCTGGCGCGAGGCGATCAGGCTCATGTCGCCGTGACCGGTCTTGGTGCTCTCGTTGCGGTTCCACAGGGCGCCGACGTCCCAGTCCCAGGTCTTGCCGGCGAATTCGAAGTAGCCGCTGACGGTCGGCGCGAAGCGCGTGGTCTTCAGCTTGCTTTCGGTGGTACGCGGCACTTCCCACAGGCGGCGGCGGAAATCGACGTCCTGCCCGATCGGGTTGAACGCGCTGTCGCCCGACAGCGGCGTGTCGAAGGACGCGGACTGGTACGGATAGCCGGCGATCTGCTGGTCGGTGGTGCGCTCGTTGTAGAGCATGTCGGCGTTGAACACGATCGCATCGGTCAGGTCGTAGTTCGCGTTGGCGAACACCGACTTACGCTCGATGCCGGTCTGCACCATCATCTGCTGGTTGGAGTTGGCGCGCTCGGCGGCCGTCAGCGGATGGTAGTCGGCCGGGTTGTTCGGGTTGCCGCCCGGGTTCAGGGTCTGCCACACCGCCACGTTGGGATCGGTGCAGTCGACCTGGAGCGGGTTGCACCACGAGCCGTTCTGGCTGATCGGGCTCCAGCTGTTCGGGGTCGAGTTCGGACCACGGCTGCCGTCGCGGCTGAACCAGCGGTTCTTGGCGAACACCGGATCCTGCTTGGAGTACTCGGCGCTCAGGGTCACGCCGCCGCGCTCGCCCTGCGAACCGATGGTCAGGGAGTACTGCGAGGTCTCGCCATCGCCTTCGCCGAACTGGCCGTATTCGACCGACGCTTCGGCGCCGTCGAAGCGCTTGCGGGTGATGACGTTGACGACGCCGGCGATGGCGTCGGAGCCGTAGATCGACGAGGCGCCGTCCTTCAGCACTTCGATGCGCTCGATCGCGGCCATCGGAATCTGGCTGAGATCCTGCAGGCCCGAGGTGGTCGCGCCCAGACGCTTGCCGTTCACCAGCACCAGGGTACGTTCGGCACCCAGGTTGCGCAGATCCACGTAGTAACCGCCGACGTTCTCGCCGGAAGCCAGCGCGTCGGCACGCGAAATGGCCGGGGAGCCGGCCGAGGTCAGGTTCTGCAGCACGTCGGCGACCGACGTGTAGCCCTGGCGCTCAAGCGCCTGGCGATCCAGGGTCAGGATCGGCTGCTGCGTCTCGACATCGGCGCTGCGAATGCGCGAGCCGGTGATCTCGATGCGATCCAGGGTGGTGGTCGACGCGGCGGATTCTTGCGCGCCGGCCATGGCCGGCGTCAACGCGATCGCGATGCTGGCGGGCAACAGGCCCAGCCGCACTGCGGAAGTGCGAAGGTTCATTCATCTCTCCAGGGTAACGTTAGGGGCGTGTTAAGCGCCCTGGGCACGTTACGTTCCGGTGAGCACCGGCGCTTTGCTGCGGCCGTTCGCAGACTTTGCCGACTCTGGCGGCACCGTCGCCGCCTGCCGATATTGCGAAGCGGATACGCCGAAGCGCGCACGGAAGGCGCGGGCGAAGCTGCAGCAATTGTCGAAACCGCTGGCCGCGGCGACCTCGCCGATCATCATCGGCGTCTCGCGCAGCAGATCCGCGGCGCGTTCCAGGCGCAAACGCGCCGACAGCGCCTGCGGGCTTTCCTCGTACAGGCTCTGGAAGGTCTTGGACAGGTACCAGCTGGAGAAGTTGGTCAGCTCGGCCAGTTCGCTGATCCGCACCACGCGGTCGCGGTGCCCTTCCAGGTACAGATGTGCGCGCTGCATGCGCCCGAACACCTGGCGCTTGCGCACCCGCGAACGCCCCGGGCAACGCTGCACGCGGTGCGACAGCTCGCCCTGCATCGAGGCCAGGTGCAGCAACACCGGACGCATCGCCAGCACATCGCCCGGCCGCGCCGCCGCCTGCCGCCACAGCCGCAGCGCGATCCGCGCCTCGCGCGCCGGCAGCGCGCCGCGGCCGGCGTACAGGGTCGCATCGGCCATCCGCCCAAGCGCCTTCAACGCATCGGCGTCCAGACTGAGGCCGATGCACAAGCCGTCGCGATCGGCCTGCACCAACGGCCGCGAATCGCGTTCGAAGGCCAGCCACTGGCCGCGCTGCAGTTCGAAGCGGCCTTCCTTGGCTTCGATCCAGGCGCTGCCGCGCAGCTGGATCCAGACCGTGAACGCAGTGGCCGACGCCTGCAGGCTGCCCAGGCGCGCCACGCCCAGGCAGGCCGAGCCGGCGGGCGCGTCCTCGTTGTCCAGCATCCGTTGCTGCCCACGATCGGCCAGGAAGACTTGTCGCATCCGCTACACCCGCTTTGCTTGAACCGGCGCGCAGTCTTGCCGGATGTGGCGGCAGGGTCAGGACGATGTGGCGATATTTGTCCGAAATCGGCACGAAACTGTCACGAACAACTTACGAAACTCACTTTCCTTTTTCCATCAACCACTTGGAAGCGATCACCGAGAACCAGCCAGCGCTCTCGGGCATGCGCATGAACCCGATGTCGCTGCCGTCCTCCACCGCCAGCGACGCATACACGTCGCCGCTGCGCCGATCGATGCTGAAGCCGCTGACCGAACTGAGCCGGTCGCGGTCCAGGCACGTGCTGTCGCCGAGGCCGCCGCCGATCCGCGCCAGCCGGCTGGCGCACTCCCCGGTCGGGAACAGGTAGCGCACCTCGCCGTCCGCACCCAGCGCCCAGGTGCGGTAGCGCCACAGCGACGGCACCGCCGCGTCGACCACCGCCACGCTGGCCGGGTCCAGGGTCGCGTCGGCGCGCCACAGGCCGCTGCGCGCCAGGCGGGTGAACAGCACCCGCCCGCTGTCCGCATCCACGCGCAGTTGCGAGACATCGTCCAGCGCCGCCAGCCGCCGCCACGGCAGGCTGCGCCGGTCGTACAGCTGCAGGCGGGTGCGGCCGTTCTCGCCCAGCAGCACCAGCAGTTGCGCCGGATCGGCGGTGTACGCCGCCTGCAGCGGCTCGCCGGACGGCACCGGCAACGGCACGACGCTGCCCGACTGCGGCCGCACTTCGTAGATCAGCGAACGCCCCTGCGCATCGCGGCCGTTGATCAGCAGCGACTGGCTGTCGGCCGACCAGGCCGGCGGTTGCCCGGTTTCCGGACGCAGCCCTTCGATCATGCGCAAGGACTGCGGCCGGGTCACATCGCCCCACCACAGCGCGAAGCTGCCGGAACGGTCGGAGGTGAACACCAGTTGGCGGCCGTCGGGCGCGATCACCGGCTGGTTGTCGCGTCCGGTGGAGGCGAACAGGCGCTGGCTCTCGCGCTTGCCGTGGCGATCCGCGGCGGCGATGCGATACAGCGCGAACTGCGGGCGCCGGTGCACGAAGGCGAGCCGCTCGCCGTCGCGCGACAGGCTGGGCGACTGCGCGTCGCCCAGGTCCAGGTCGCGCAGGCGCTGCGAGGCGGTATCCAGCCGGTAAAGGCGCGTCTCGCTGTCCACCCGCCGCCCGAACACCAGGCCGCGGCTGTCCTGGGTCCAGTCCCAGCCACGGATCTCGGCGAACTCGCGGGTCAGCGGCTCGGCGCGGCCGCCGTCGGCCGGCATCCGCCACAGCCCGCCCAGCTGCGGGTTGCGCACGAACGCGATCCACCGGCCATCGGGCGAATAGCGCGGCGCGTAGTCGAAATCGCCCGCGGCGAGCGTGTAGGACAGCGCGCGCCAGTGGCCGCTGGCCAGATCCAGCACGCGGATCCCGCGGCTGGGCTGGCGCCCGGTCATGCTGCCGAACAGCAGGCCGCGCCCGTCCGGCGTCCAGTCGAAACTGAGCAGCTCGGTACCGTCGCAGCGGGTCGCTTCGCGCGGCACGCCAGGCTTGTCGGCAGCCACCAGCAGCACCTGGCACCGCCCCTCCGGCCCCAGCCGGGCAAAGGCGATGCGGCGGCCGTCCGGCGACCACGCCGGCAAGCGGTCGGAATAGCCCTTGCCCGGCACGCCGAGCGAGCGCGGCGGCACGCTGCCGGCCGCCCGGCCGGTCGCCTGCACCAGCAGTTGCGTCCCCGCGCGGCCCTCGATCCCGGCGGCATAGACCACCTGCGCGCCATCCGGCGACAAGGCCGGCTCCAGTTCGAAGCCCGGCATCGTGGTGATCAGGCGGTACGGCCGCTCCGGGCTGCCGATCACCCGCTCCTGCTCGTTGCCGGCCAGGTCCTGGCCGCTGCGCGGCAGCCACCAGATCAGCATCGCCAGCAGCATCAGGCCGGCGCCCGCGGCGGCCGCCAGCAGCACCTGCAAACGGCGCGACGGCGGCGCAGGCACCACCGCGGCCGGCAACGGCGCTGCGTCGGCGACCGCCGGCACGGCGACCTCGGCGCGCGGGTCCTCGCTCGCCGCCGCCGCAGCCGCCGGCGCAGCAGCATCGGCGTCCACCTCCGCCAGCGCCTGCACCGGCGCCACCAGGCGATAGCCGGTCTTGGCCAGGGTCTCGATGTAGGGCGGCGCATCGCCCTTGGCACCGGCGGCGAACGCCTTGCGCAATTGGGTGATGGCCTGGGTCACCACATCGTTGGTCGGCTGCGTGTCCGGCCACACCTGCGCCAGCAAGGTCTCGCGCTCCACCACCTGCCCTGGCTGCGCCAACAGCGCACGCAGCACGCCCATCGCCTTGGGCGTGAGCCGCTGCGGCCGCCGCGCGCGCGGCGCATGCACTTCGCGCAGCGACAGCAGCACCAGGCAATCGCCGACCTGCAACCGTTCCGGAAGCAGGGGCGTGGCAGAGGATGGTGAGGACATGCGACTAAGGCAACGACGATCTGCGATGGAGTGGGAACCGCGTCACGGCAAACATGGCGCTGCGTGGCGTCAACGGGCAGATTCGGCAAACCAATGCGACGAATGCAGCCAGGCGTGGCGATGCCGACAAATTCTACCCTAGTCGTTGCCGCCGCCAATCGCGGCGAAGCACTACAGGCTCTCTCTCCGCCGACGAAACTCACATAAACGTTGCAAGATTACGCGCCAGTTGGCGCGTTTTTTTTAAGCTCAGTTCAGGTTTTCGGTTTGCGTGTGACGCTCAGCCCAATCAGACGCGAGACCACCAGCGCGATATACATCACCCCGGCGAACTGTTCGAGCATCACCAGCGAACGCGCCAGCGGCAACGCAGGCAGCACGTCGCTGAGGCCCACGCCGGACAGCACGCTGAAACTCAGGTACAGCAATTCCATCCAGGTACGCGGCGACTGCGTCGTCTGCGCGCCGATGAAGCTGCCCGGCAGCCATTGCTGGCACACCGAGAACGCGAAGGCGAACGCCCACGCCAGCAAGGTGAAGGTCGCGCCCGCCGCGTACAGTTCGTCGCGGGTGACCTCGTGGTCCTGCAGCATGTAGGCGATCAGGCTGGCCGCGGTATAGAAATACAGCAGGCTTTCCAGCAGCTGCGCGAACGCGCCGAGCTGCGGGCTGTGCTGCAGCGCCGCAGCGATCGACAGCACCACCGACGGCGCCGCCAGGCACCAGGCGATCCACAGCACCGAGGGGCTGCGGTTGACCACCCACAGCGCCAGGCCCAGCACCACGATGCCGAACGCGCCGAACAGCGCGCGCCCGGCGGCGGTGTCCTCCATCAGCGGATACAGCAGCAGGCCCAGCAACTGCACGCCCAGCAGCAACGCGGACGGGTGGCGGCGCAAGGCGAGCGCGTAGCGGAGCATGCGGGATTCCGGGAGTGGCGTGCGCGCATCATAGACAAGCGCACGCCATGGCGGCATACCGCGGTGTTACTGCTGCCGATAGACCTCTGCACCGGCGTCCAGGAACTGCGCGGACTTCTCGGCCATGCCGGCCTGCAGCGCCGCATTGGCGTCCACGCCGTGCTCGGCGGCGTAGTCGCGCACGTCCTGGGTGATCTTCATCGAACAGAAGTGCGGGCCGCACATCGAACAGAAATGCGCCAGCTTGTGCGCGTCCTTGGGCAGCGTCTCGTCGTGGAATTCCTTGGCCTTTTCCGGATCCAGGCCGAGATGGAACTGGTCGTCCCAGCGGAACTCGAAGCGCGCCTTGGACAGCGCGTTGTCGCGCACCTGCGCGCCCGGATGGCCCTTGGCCAGGTCGGCCGCGTGCGCGGCGATCTTGTAGGCCATGATGCCGTCGCGCACGTCCTGCCGGTTGGGCAGGCCCAGGTGCTCCTTCGGCGTCACATAGCACAGCATCGCGGTGCCGAACCAGCCGATCATCGCCGCGCCGATCGCCGAGGTGATGTGGTCGTAGCCGGGCGCGATGTCGGTGGTCAGCGGCCCCAGCGTATAGAACGGCGCCTCGCCGCATTCGCGCAGCTGCTTGTCCATGTTCTCCTTGATCAACTGCATCGGCACGTGGCCGGGGCCTTCGATCATGGTCTGCACGTCGTGTTTCCACGCGATCCTGGTCAGCTCGCCCAGCGTTTCCAGTTCGCCGAACTGCGCCGCGTCGTTGGCATCGGCGATGCAGCCCGGGCGCAGCCCGTCGCCCAGCGAGAAGGCCACGTCGTAGGCCTTCATGATCTCGCAGATGTCCTCGAAGTGGGTGTAGAGGAAGTTCTCCCTGTGATGCGCCAGGCACCACTTGGCCAGGATCGAGCCGCCGCGCGAGACGATGCCGGTGACGCGCTTGGCGGTCAGCGGCACGTAGCGCAGCAGCACCCCGGCGTGGATGGTGAAGTAGTCCACGCCCTGCTCGGCCTGCTCGATCAGCGTGTCGCGGAAGATCTCCCAGGTCAGTTCCTCGGCGCGGCCGTCGACCTTCTCCAGCGCCTGGTAGATCGGCACGGTGCCGATCGGCACCGGCGAGTTGCGGATGATCCACTCGCGGGTCTCGTGGATGTGCTTGCCGGTGGACAGGTCCATCACCGTGTCGCCGCCCCAGCGGATCGACCACACCAGCTTCTCCACTTCCTCGGCGATGCCCGAGCTGAGCGCGCTGTTGCCGATGTTGGCGTTGATCTTGGTCAGGAAATTGCGGCCGATGATCATCGGCTCGCTTTCCGGATGGTTGATGTTGCTGGGCAGGATGGCGCGGCCGCGGGCGATCTCGTCGCGCACGAATTCTGGGGTGATAACGTGCTGGATGCTGGCGCCGAACGCCTCGCCGGGATGTTGCTTGAGCAGCATTGCATCGCGCACCGCCTCCAGCCGCTGGTTCTCGCGGATCGCGACGAACTCCATCTCCGGCGTGACGATGCCGCGCCGCGCGTAGTGCATCTGGGTGACGTTGGCGCCGGCCAGCGCGCGCCGCGGCCGCTGCCGGGCCGGAAAGCGCACCGCGTCCAGCCGCGCGTTGTGCTCGCGGCCGCGGCCGAACTCGGAACTGAGCTGGGCCAGCGCCGCGGTATCGCCGCGTTCGGCGATCCAGCGCGCGCGCAGCGGCGCCAGGCCGGCGCGCAGGTCGATGGCCGCGTCCGGATCGGTGTACGGCCCGGAGGTGTCGTACACGGTGACCGGCGGATTGTCTTCGCCGCCGAACAGGGTCGGGGTGCGGGTCAGCTGGATCTCGCGCATCGGCACGCGCAGGTCCGGACGCGAGCCCGGCACGAAGATCTTGCGCGAACCGGGGATCGGCCGGGTCACCGACTCGGACAGGGTTTGCGCCTGCTGCAGCAACGGGCTGGGTACGGCGTTCATCGGCATTCGTCCTATTTCTGAGAGCCTGCAGCGAGTGCGGGCGGTTGCGAGCGAACTCGCATCACGGACGAAGCGGCGGCGCGGGCACGGCCCGGCGCGAACGGCGCACGGACCAGGCTTGCGAAGCTTCCCTACGCCGGTATCAACCGGATCAGGTTCGAAGGGACTGTCTCAACCGCGGCCTGCGCCGACGGTACCCCCGCTTCTGCAGCTATTAGACCCGTTTCTGCGGCCGCAGCCAACCGCGCGCAGCTGAATCGGCGCACAACCCAGCCCGCTTCTTGTCAGCGCTGCCACGCGCGCGCGCCATGGCGGCAAACCCCGGCGAAATACCGCGCCTAGCCTGGGCTCCACAAGAACGACGTCTCTCTCTCCCTGCCGCCGGCTCACCCCGGTGGCGTTTTTTTGTGCGGCGTCCGCCGCGGCGCTCATTCCAGCACGTAGGCCACGCGCAGCCCGCCCCAGTGGCGGCCGCGCACGTACACCGGCACCGACAGGTCGAACAGGATCTGTCCCGTGTCGCGCCGGTAGACCTGCAACAGATAGGGCTGGGTGTGGCGGCCGACGCTGCGCCCGACCCGGTCGGTGAACATGCGCTTGGTGCGGTTGCCGACCAGATCGCGGGCGCGGTCGCCGCTCAGCGGCTGGCTGAAGCGCAGGTTGTGGGTGGGCACGTAGCCGTCCGGATTGGCGCAGATCGCAAACACGATCCATGGATGCGCTTCCAGCAGCGGCTCCTGCAGCGGCGGCAGCAGTTCGTCGCACAACGCATCGAAGGCGGTGCGGTACTTGGGCGGATCGATACCCGCGATCGGCGTGTAGTCGGTGGAAAACAGCGCCTCCTCGCCGATGCGGCCGCGCGCGACCGCATCGGCCAGCGCCTGTCCGATCCTGCCGGCGGTCGCCGTCGCCAGTTCGCGGATGCGCGCGTGCCGCGGTTGCTGCATCGGATCGGCCGGCAAGCGGAACAGGCCCACGCAGTCGTGCAGCGTGCTGCTGCCCGCGGCCAGCGCCGCGCTGCGCTCGACCACGCTTGCGACATGGTCCAGGTTGCTGCGGCTGAGCCCGACCACGTGCTCGACTGCGCGATCGATGCCGCCGATCTCTTCGCCTTGCGCGGCGACGCGGGTGGCCACGGTCTCCATCGCCGCGCTGGCGCGGCCGAGCAGTTGGCCGATGCCGCCGAGCACCTGCTCGGTGTGCTGCGCCGAGGCGGCACTGTCGTGCAAGGCGCTGCTGGTTTCGCCGACGATGACGCGCACGTCGCGCGCGGCGGCGGCGGCGCGTTCGGCCAGGCGCCGGATCTCGCTGGCGACCACGGCGAAGCCGCGCCCGGCGGCGCCGGCATGCACCGCCTCGATGCTGGCGTTGATCGACAGGATGTTGGTCTGGAACGCGACCGCGTCGATCACCTCGATGACCTCGGTGGCGCGCGCCGAGCGCCGCTCCACTTCGCGCATCGCCTGGCCCAGCGCACGCGCCGCGTCCGCGCCCTGGCGCGCGCTGTCGTCGGCGCTGGCCGCCACCGCGATCACCGCGCGCAGTTCCTGGTCCATCTCGTGCAACCCCTGCAGCAGCCGCCGGGTGGTCGCCACCACCGTCTGCAACGCCTCCATCTGGGTCTGCGATTGCTGCGCCAGCGTATCGTTCTCGGCGACCACGTGCGGCACGTCGGCGGCGATCTGCAGCGACAGCGCGACCGCCTGGCGGATCGCCTCGGCCAGGTTGCCGAAGCCGGCCGACAGGCGCCGCCCGGCCATCGCCTCGGTTTCCTGCGCGGACAGCGGCGTGCTCAGTCCCAGGTCCAAGTCGCAACCGGTCAGGCGCTCGCCGACCCGGTCCAGCAAGTCCTGCGCCTGCGCACCGGCCTGCAGCCGCTGCGCCAGCGCCTGCAAGGCCGGGCTGATGGCGCCTTGCGCCTGGCCGGCACCGAGCAGGGCGACGTCGCGCAGCAGCGCGGCGGTCTCCGGATGCGGCAAGGACAGCAGCCAGCCGTCGCCGTCGCGATCGCGCTGGTAGCGCACGCGCCGCGCCGGATCGTCGTTCGAGGCCAGCCAGCTGCCCTCACTGCCGACCAGCGCCGCCAGCGGCAGTCCCCACACCGCCGCGCAGGGTTCGCCCAGCAAGGCCTCGGCGTGCACGCCAAGCAGGTCCAGCGCTGCACGGTTGACGGCGCTCACGCGCCCTTGCTGATCCAGCCTCAGCAGCGCCACCGGTGCATCCGGCAAGGCCGCGGCATGCCCGGCATCGGCGTCCGGGCTGCGTGTGAACAACGCCATCGTCTTCCCCTCCAGGAATTCTTCGCCATGGTATCGGCCGCCCCCGCGCAACCTGAGCGGGTCCGCGCGCAATCGGGATCGGCGTCATGCCCGGACGCTTGCCGATTCAGCCGCCTGCGTCCGCATCGCGCCGGCGCAGGATTACAGAAGACGGCTTAGGGCAGCGTCGTGAAGGCAGTCGGCTTCGGGGGCGTGAAGGCAGCGGATTCGGCTGCAGGCCCCGGCTTGGTTTCTCCTCAGGAAACACTCCTGGCTCCGTACGACTGCAGCCCGGCCGGCGAGCGCCATAACGGTACCGTGACGATACGCCAGCTATCGTTGCCCGCTTCGTTCGCGATTGCCCTTCGCTGCCGCTGCAGCGATTCCAGACCGGCAACCGCTGCGTGCCGCCTGCCCTCGGGCCTTGCCGCAAGGCCGGTGCGCTCCCTCTCGATTCCTTGCCCGGAGACGCTGCTGCATGGTGTTCCGTATTTCCATCGCGCTGGTGGCCTTGCTGGTGCTGATCGCGGGCCTCGCGCCCGGTCCGTTCAACGACGTGGTGCAAACAGCGCTGGCCGAAGTCATTCGCGACGCCGGCTGGATGTACCTGCTGGTGGTGTTCCTGACCCTGGCCTTCATGCTGTATCTGGCCTTCGGCCGCTTCGGCCATCTGCGCATCGGCGGCGAGGACGCCGAGCCGGACTTCTCGCGCGCCAGCTGGCTGTCGATGCTGTTCGCCGCCGGCATGGGCATCGGCCTGGTGTTCTGGGGCGCGGCCGAGCCGATCTCGCACTTCCTCAAGCCGCCGGAAGGCCTGCCGCCGCAAAGCATGGAGGCGGCGCGCGCGTCGATGCGCTACGCGTTCTTCCATTGGGGCCTGCATCCGTGGGCGATCTATGCACTGATCGGGCTGGCGATGGCCTGGTTCCAGTACAACCGCAACGGCCGCGGACTGGTCAGCGACATGCTGCAGCCGGTCATCGGCCGCCACCACCGCGGTGCGATCGGCAAGGCGGTGAACATCGCCGCGGTGGTGGCCACCGCGATCGGCGTGGCCACCACGCTGGGCTTCGGCACGATCCAGATCGGCGCCGGCCTACAGCGCGTGTTCGGCGTGCAGGCCAGCATCCCGGTGCAGATGGGCATCATCGCCGTGGCCTTCGTGCTGTACATGGCCTCCACCGCCAGCGGCGTGGAGCGCGGCATCAAGTGGCTGTCCAACGTCAACCTGGCGCTGGCCGCGCTGTTGCTGGCCGCGGTGCTGGTGCTAGGCCCGACCGGCTTCATCTTCGACACCTTCACCACCACGCTGGGCTCCTATCTCAACCAACTGGTGACGATGAGCCTGCGCATGTCGCCGTTCTCCGGCAGCAAGTGGGTGGCCGAATGGACCATTTTCTACTGGGCCTGGTGGATCGCCTGGGCGCCGTTCGTCGGCGCGTTCATCGCCCGCGTCTCGCGCGGGCGCAGCGTCCGCGAGTTCGTGGTGGGCGTGGTGCTGGCGCCCACCCTGCTCGGCTTCGTGTGGTTCTCGGTGTTCGGCGGCACCGCGCTGTGGTCGCAGCTGTTCGGCCATGTCGACATGCTGCAGGCGCTGGGCAACGGCTACGAAACGGTGCTGTTCACCTTGTTCGACAGCCTGCCGGGCTCGCTGCTGCTGTCGAGCGTGGCCTTGCTGTTGCTGATGATCTTCTTCGTCAGCTCGGCCGACTCGGCGGTGCTGGTGCTGGCCGGCATGTCCACCGACGAGGCCGGCGATCCGCCGCTGTCGCGCAAGCTGGTGTGGGGCGTGGCGGTGGCGCTGATCGCGGCGGTGCTGTTGCTGGCCGGGGGCCTGGACGCGCTGCAGGGCATGATCACCATCGCCGCGCTGCCGTTCGCGGTGCTGATGGTGCTGGTGATCGTTGCGCTGTACCGGGTGCTGGACGCCGAGTACACGCGCGAACGCCGCCGCGATCGGCGCGCCAGGCACATGATCGAGGCCTGGATCGCGCGCGAACAGGCGGCGCAGGAACCCACGCGCAGCGAAGCGGGCCGCGCGCGAGCGCAGGAATGAGCGCGCGGCGACGACGCGCCGGCCAGCGCAACCGCGCGACTCAGGCTCAGTAGCCGGCGGCCTGCCCGTCCTTGCGGCTTTCCGAGGCGCCGTAGTACACGCCGCTGGCCGGGTCGCGGGCGATCGCCTGGTAACCGCCATACGGGCCGTCGGCGAAGATCACGCGATGGCCCTTGCGCATCAGCGCGCGGATCGCGTCATAGGAAAAACCGGTTTCCAGGTTCAGCTCGCCGCCGTCGCTCATCGCCGTGGCCTGCCCGGTCGGCTCGGTGGAGCCTTCGTGCTGGATCCGCGGCGCGTCGCCGGCTTCCTGCAGGTTCATGTGGAAATCGATCAGGTTCATCACGATCTGCACATGGCCCTGCGGCTGCATCGCCCCGCCCATCACGCCGAAGCTCAGCCACGGCTTGCCGTCCTTGGTCACGAACGCCGGGATGATGGTCTGGAACGGGCGCTTGCCCGGCGCGTAGCCGTTGGGATGATCCTTCTTCAGCACGAACATCTCGCCGCGGTCCTGCAGGATGAAGCCCAGCCGGGGCGGCGCCATGCCGCTGCCCATGCCGCGGTAGTTGGACTGGATCAGCGACACCATCATGCCGTCGGCATCGGCCACGGTGAGGTAGATGGTGTCGCCTTCCTCCAGCTGTTTCGGCGTGCCCGGCTGCACTTCCTTCAGCGCCTTGTCCATCGAGATCAGCGCGCGCCGCTGCGCGGCGTAGTCCTTGGAGATCAGCTTGGCCAGCGGCGCCGGCTGGAACGCCGGATCGGCGTAGAAGCGCGCGCGGTCGGCGAAGGCCAGTTTCTTGGCCTCGGTGAACAGATGGATGTGCTCGGCCGAGCCGAACGGGATCTTGGAGAAGTCGTAGCCTTCCAGGATGTTGAGCATCTGCAGCGCGGCGATGCCCTGGCTGTTGGGCGGCAGCTCCCACACGTCGTAGCCGCGATAGTTGCTGCTGACCGGCTCGACCCATTCGCCATGGTGGCTGGCCAGGTCGTCATAGCTGAGAAAGCCGCCGTTGGCCTTGAAATAGGCGTCGATGGTGCGCGCGATCGGCCCCTTGTAGAACGCGTCGCGGCCGCCGTCGGCGATCTGCTGCAAGGTATTTGCCAGGTTCGGATTCTTCCACAGTTCGCCCTTGCGCGGCGCATGGCCGTCGATGGTGAACTGCTCCTTGAAGCCGGGGTACTGCGACAGCCGCGGCACCGAGCGGTCCCAGTAGTAGGCGATGGTCTCGGCCACCGGGTGGCCTTCGCGTGCGTAGCGGATCGCCGGCGCCAGGTTCTGCGCCATCGGCCTGCGCCCGAAGCGTTCGTGCAGCGCGAACCAGCCGTCCACTGCGCCCGGTACCGACACCGGCAGCGGCCCGGTCGGCGGGATGTCCTTCAAGCCGCGGCGCTGGAACTCGGCCAGGGTCAGCGACTTGGGCGAACGGCCCGAACCGTTGTAGCCGTAGAGCTTGTGCGTCTTCGGATCCCACACGATCGCGAACAGGTCGCCGCCGACGCCATTGCCGGTCGGTTCCATCAATCCCAGTGCGGCATTGGCGGCGATCGCCGCATCCACCGCCGAACCGCCCGCCTTCATCGTATCCAGCGCGATCTGCGTGGCCAGCGGCTGCGAGGTGGCGGCCATCGCGTGCGGCGCGATCACTTCCGAGCGCGTGGCGAACGGTTGGCCGGTGATGCGGTCGGCCGCAGTGGCCAGTGACGGCAGGCCCAGCGCAAGCGCCAGGCAGGCCAGGGACATCTTCGAAACGGACATGCGCATTCCCCACAGCGGATACCGCGCCACCCTACCCGAGCGGAGCCGCGCGTGCAGCTGCGACGACGCAGGCGCACGCTAGATCGGCGCGCTTGCGCCGGCATCCGCATCTCGGCGCTGCATGCGCCGCGCGCCCGCTCAGCGCAGCGCCAGCGTCTGTTGCCCGGCGTCCAGGCGCCGCAGCAGCTCGGCCTGCGGCGCCAGCTGCGCGAGCAGCACCGGACGCGCCTGTTGCAGTTGCGCACGCGCTTCCTCGCGCCGGTCCACCGCGAGCAGCGCTTCGGCCAGCGACACCCGCGCCATCGCGGTCGGCACCGCCGCGCCGCCCAGTTCGGCCTGGTTCGCCTGCACCACCCGTTCCCAGCCGCGCAGCGCCGCGGCGCGGTCGCCGGCGCGCTGCGCCAACTCCGCGGCCAACATGTCGCGGCGCCGCTGCAGTTGCGTCGACGGCCAGCCGGCCGCCGGCTGCAGCGCGTCCAGCTCGCGTTGCGCACGCGCCAGTTCGCCGCGGCGCATGCGCAGCTCGACCTGGCTCAAGCGCTGCACCAGCTGCCGCGGATGGTCGGCCGGATACAGCCGCGCCATGCCCTCGTACGCGTGCCGCAGCAGCGGCTCGGCCTCGCCCAGCCGGTCCTGGCGCATCAGCATGCGGCCGAGGTTGCCTTCGGCGTTGAGCGTCATCGGATCGTCCGCGTTCAGCCGCTGGCGGCGGATCTGCCAGGATTGGCGATACAGGTCTTCGGCCGCCGGCAGATCGCCGCGCGATTCCTCCAGCGTGGCCAGGTTGTTGAGATAGCGCGCATGGTCGACGCTTTGCGCCAGGCCCAGTGCCGGCAGCATCGCCAGCGCCCGCAGGTAGTGCGTGCGTGCCGCGGCGAAATCGCCGGCATCCTGGTACACCGACGCCAGTTCGTTCTCCGCATCGGCCAGCAGCGGGCTCTGCGCGCCGTACAGCGCGCGCGCCAGTTCCAGGTTGCGCTGCATCAGCGCGCTCGCCGCCGGCAAGGCGCCGCGCGCGGCCAGCGTCTTGGCCAGGCCCTCGGCGCTGTGCAGGTAGTCGACGCTGCGCGCACCGACGTCGCGCTGCTTGAGCGCCAGCGCGCGCCGGTACCACTGCTCGGCCTGGACCAGGTCGCCCTTGGCCTTGAACACCTGGCCCAGGTTGTGCATCACCGAGGACGGACCGCCGTCGGTCTTCACCCCCGGCTGCATGCGCAGCGCGAGCGAGCGCTGCAGCATCGCCACGGCGGCGTCGGCGCGGCCGACACGGCTCAAGGCCAGGCCCATCGCATTGGTCGCCTTGGCCAGGGCGTCGCGCGCTTCGCTGCGTTCGGCCAGGCGCAGCGCCTCGCTGGCCGCGGCCAGCGCCGCCTCGCCACGATCCTGGTTGTACAGCAGCACCGCCAGGTCGCTGAGCGCCTGCGCTGCCGACGCCGGCTCGCTCACCTGCGCGCTCTGCAGTTCGCGCGCGGCCTGGCGCAGCAAGGCCTCGGCACGCGCTTCCTGGCCCAGGTTCATGTAGGCGCGGCCGAGCGTGGCGCGCAGCCGCGCGCGCACCGCCGGCGATTGCGCCAGGCTGCGGTCGAGCTGCGCCGCGGAGCGGTCCAGCACCTGCTGCGCGCTGATCGTCGCGGTGCCCTCGGCGCCGCGGCTGCGCGGGTCGGCGGCATCGAACGCGTCGGTCATGAACTGGCTGACCTGCTGCGCGATCGCCGCCTCGCGCTGCGCCTGCGCGCGGGTCTCCAGCAGGCGCCACATGAAGCCGGCACTGAGCAGCAGCATCGCCGCGGCCACCGCGCTTTCGCGCCAGCGCCGGCGCAGCAGGCGGGCCAGCGCATGGCGCCGCCCGCCGCGCCGCGCTTGCACCGGGTAGTGGCCGAGGTAGCGCTGCAGATCGGCGGCCAGCTCGGCGACGTTGGCGTAGCGCTGCGCCGGATCCTGCGCGCAGGCCTTGGCCGCGATCGCGTCGAGGTCGCCGCGCAGTTGCCGGCGCGCCGCCGGCAACTGCGCCAGCGCGCTGGGTGCGGGGCAGGCCGCGCCGGCCCCGGCATGCGCCGGCAGGCGCTGCGCGGACAGCACTTCGATCAGCATCACGCCCAGGCTGTAGACGTCGCCGGCCACGCCCACCGGCTGCCCGGCCAGCAGTTCGGGGCTGGCATAGGGCGGCGTGCAGAAGCGGCCGCGCTCGGCGCCGTCGGCCGCGTCCTGCAGGCGCGCGATGCCGAAGTCCAGCAGCACCGGCTCGCCGTCGGCGCGGACCAGCACGTTGCCCGGCTTCAGGTCGCAATGCAGCACCAGGCGCTGGTGCGCCGCCTGCACCGCACGGCAGATGCGCAGGAACAGCTGCAGCCGCGCCGGCAGGTCGGGCGCCTGCGCCTGCAGGTAGACGTCCAGGGCGACGCCGTCGACGTACTCCATCACCAGGTACGGCTGCCCGTCCGGGGTGGCGCCGCCGTCGTACAGGCGCGCGATGTTGGGATGCTGCAGGCTGGCCAGGATCTGCCGCTCGGCCGCTAGCCGCTGCGCGGTCAACGCGTCGGGCAGGCCGCGCAGCAGTTTCACCGCCACCTGCCGCTGGTACTGCTCGTCCGCGCGCTCGGCGACGAACACGCTGCCCATGCCGCCGCTGGCCAGGAAGCGAGTCAGCCGCCACGGACCGAGCCGGTCGCCCACGCCCAGTTCCGGCGCGGCCATGCGCCCCGCCAAGGCCCGCAACGGCGCGGCGACCTGCTGCAACTGCACGGTCTGCGCGGCGAGCAGGGCCAGCGCCTCCTGCACCAGCGCCGGATCCTGGCTGAGCCGCTCCAGGGTCGGCTGCCACTGCGCCGGCGGCAGGTCGCAGACCGATTCGAACAGCTGGCGGACCTGTTGCCAGCGTTCGTCGCTCATGGGCGGCCCGGATCGGCGCTGAGTTCGCGCTTGAGCCAGGCGCGGGCAATCCGCAGGTCGCGCTCGACGGTCGGCACCGACACCTCGAGCAGGCAGGCGATCTCGTCGTGGGTCATGCCGCCGAAATAGGCCAGCTCCACCGCATGCGCCGCGCGCGGGTCGACATCGGCGAAGCGCTGCAGCGACTGGTGCAGGGCCAGCACCTGGTATTCCTCGCTCGGCGCGGCGCCATCGCGGTCGGCATGCGACAGGGTCATCATCATCGCCCCGCCGCCGCGCTTGGCGGCCAGGTTGGCGCGCGCGTAGTCGACCAGCACCGCGCGCATCTTCAGCGAGGCCAGGGCGAAGAAATGCACCCGGTCGCGGTACTCCACGTCGGCGTCGAGCATGCGCAGCAGGGCTTCGTGGACCAGCGCGGTCGGCTGCAGCATGGCGTCGCCTTGGCGCGCCGCCATGCGCGCGGCGGCCATCTCGCGCAGCGCGGCATAGACCAGTTCCAGCAATCGCGCTTCGGCCTGGGTATCGCCGCTGCGCCAGCGCTGCAGCAGGCCGGTGACCTGCTCGCTCTCGGCCACCGCCGATGCGGAGGCCTTGCGTGGGGCGACCGCCACGGGAAGAGATTCGGAATGCATGCGCCGGATCGTCGAACGGGAGTGGTTGAAGGTGGCCGGCAACGGCTGGGCCATCGCGGCCGCGTCAGAGTAGCGCAGGACGGCAACCGCCAGTTGACAGCGCATCACAGGCGCGCGACGCGGCGATTTTCCGCGCAATCGGCCGCGCAGACGCTGCGCCGGCGCACCGTTTCAGGCGTAACGATGCTGTCCTGGTGCGGCTTTCGGCACATTCGCGGTGTCCCGGCAGCCGCAGGGTTGACAGCCCCGCAAAGGCCATGTTTATCTCGCTGCATGTTGCATCGCCACACCAGCCCGAAGCCGACCCGCCTGCCCGCCGCATTGCGCGCGGACGCGGCCGCGTCGCTCCTCGTACTCGTGCTTATTACCTCGCCCACAAGTGCGGGACGAACCGGCGTGTAAGCGACAAGCAGCCTGGATTCGATCAGACCCCGCACCGGCAACGGCGCGGGGTTTTTCATTTTAGTAACCGCGAAACACCCGCTTCCCTTCCTACCCACACGCTCCGAGGACATTCGCCCCATGACCAGTTCCGCACAGCCCACCACCAAGATCGCCATCGTCGGTTACGGCAGCCAGGGCCGCGCGCACGCGCTGAACCTGCGCGAGTCCGGTTTCGACGTCACCGTCGGCCTGCGTGCGGGCGGCCCGACCGAAGCCAAGGCGCAGGCCGACGGCTTCGTGGTGAAGAGCCCCGCCGACGCGGTCAAAGACGCCGACCTGGTCGCGGTGCTGACCCCGGACATGGTGCAGAAGAAGCTGTACGACGAGGTGCTGGCGCCGAACATGAAGCAGGGCGCGTGTCTGCTGTTCGCGCACGGCCTGAACGTGCATTTCGACATGATCAAGCCGCGCGAAGACCTGGACGTGGTGCTGGTCGCGCCGAAGGGCCCGGGCGCGCTGGTGCGCCGCGAGTACGAGATCGGCCGCGGCGTGCCGTGCATCTGGGCGGTGTACCAGGACAAGAGCGGCAAGGCCGAGCAGTTCGCGCTCGAGTACGCCGCCGGCCTGGGCGGCGCGCGCGCCAACCTGATCAAGACCACCTTCAAGGAAGAGACCGAGACCGACCTGTTCGGTGAGCAGGCGGTGCTGTGCGGCGGCGCCTCGTCGCTGGTCCAGGCCGGCTTCGAAGTGCTGGTGGAAGCCGGCTACCAGCCGGAAATCGCCTACTACGAAGTGCTGCACGAACTGAAGCTGATCGTGGACCTGTTCTACGAAGGCGGCATCACCCGCATGCTCGAGTTCGTCTCCGAGACCGCGCAGTACGGCGACTACGTCAGCGGCCCGCGCGTGATCGACGCGGCCACCAAGGAGCGCATGCGCGACGTGCTGACCGACATCCAGAACGGCACCTTCACCAAGAACTGGGTGGCCGAATACAACGCCGGGCTGCCGAACTACAACAAGTTCAAGCAGGCCGACCTGGAGCACCCGATCGAGGTGGTCGGCAAGCAGCTGCGCGCCAAGATGGTCTGGCTGAACAGCGACGCCGCTGCCGCCAAGCCGGCCGCGACCGGCCAGCAAGCCGCGTAACCCGCGGCTCCCCCACCCGCTTCCACCGAAAGGTCGCCACCGTATGAACTCCTCCGCTCACGGCACGCCCCGCAACGGCGCGCGCTGGCTGACGCAGGCCCTGGAAGCCGAAGGCGTGGACACGCTGTTCGGCTATCCGGGCGGCACCATCATGCCGTTCTACGACGCGCTGGTAGACAGCCAGCTCAAGCACATCCTGGTCCGCCACGAGCAGGGCGCGGCGCTGGCCGCCAACGGCTACGCCCGCGCCAGCGGGCGGGTCGGGGTCTGCGTCGCCACGTCCGGCCCGGGCGCCTCCAACCTGGTCACCGGCATCGCCGACGCGATGCTGGACTCGGTGCCGATGATCTGCCTGACCGGGCAGGTCGCCACGCCGCTGCTGGGGACCGACGCGTTCCAGGAACTGGACGTGTTCGGGCTGACCCTGCCGATCGTCAAGCACAGCTTCCTGGTGCGCCGCGTGGACGACCTGCCGCAGGTGCTGCGCGACGCGTTCCGCATCGCCCGCGAAGGGCGTCCGGGACCGGTGCTGATCGATCTGCCCAAGGACGTGCAGCTGGCCGACGCCTCGCACTTGCCCGACCACGTGCCGGCCGCGGTGCCGACACCGCCGGCGCCGCACGCCGCGGCCCTGGCCGATGCGCTGGCGGCGATCGCCGGCGCCGACAAGCCGGTGATCTACGGCGGCGGCGGCATCGCCCTGGCCAATGCGGTGGACGCGTTCCGCCAGTTCGTCGACGCCACCCGCATCCCCACCGTGCTGACCCTGCGCGGGCTGGGCGCGTTGCCGCACGGGCATCCGCATTACCTGGGCATGCTCGGCATGCACGGCACCCGCGCCGCCAACATGGCGGTGCAGGAGTCGGACCTGCTGATCGTGGTCGGCGCGCGCTTCGACGACCGCGCCACCGGCAAGCTGGCCGAGTTCGCCCCGTTCGCGCGGGTCATCCACCTGGATGCCGACGCCTGCGAGATCTCCAAGCTGCGCCAGGCCGACATCGCCGTGCCCGGCGACGTGGCCGAGGCGCTGCGCGCGCTGAGCGCGGCGACCAGCACCTGCGAGGCATGGCATGCGCGCTGCATCGGCCATCGCGAGAAGTTCGGCGCCCGCTACGACGCACCGGGCGACGACATCTACGCGCCCGGCCTGCTGAAGCGGCTGAGCGAGCTGGCCCCGGCCGACACGGTGATCGCCTGCGACGTCGGCCAGCACCAGATGTGGGTGGCCCAGCATTGCCGCTTCAACCATCCGCGCAACCACCTGACCAGCGGCGCGCTGGGCACGATGGGCTTCGGCCTGCCGGCGGCGATGGGCGCGCAGTTCGCCTGCCCCGACCGCACCGTGGTGCTGGTCAGCGGCGACGGCAGTTTCATGATGAACGTGCAGGAACTGGTGACCATCGCGCGCTGCAAGCTGCCGGTGAAGATCGTGCTGCTGGACAACAGCTCGCTGGGCATGGTGCGGCAGTGGCAGGAACTGTTCTTCGCCGAGCGCTACAGCGAGATCGACCTGTCCGACAACCCGGACTTCGCCGCGCTGGCGCAGGTGTTCGGCATCCCGGCCAAGCGCATCACCGCGCGCGGCCAGGTCGAGGACGGCCTGGCCGAGCTGCTGGCGCAGCCGGGTCCGGCGCTGCTGCATGTGGCCATCGACGCGCGCGCCAACGTGTGGCCGCTGGTGCCGCCGAACACCGCCAACAGCACCATGCTGGAGAGCAACCCCGCGACCCAGCGCCAGGAGATTCCCCATGCGATACCAGCTTGACCTGGTGCTGAAACCGATCGATGGCGCGCTGCTGCGCGCGATCGGCATGGCCGAACGGCGCGGCTTCGCGCCGATCTCGATCAGCGGCGCGCCGGTCGCCGAGGACGCCGGCCGCTGGCACCTGCAACTGGTGGTGGACGGCACCCGCCCCGGCGAGAGCCTGCGCCTGCAGATGGAAAAGGTGTACGACTGCGAGTCGGTGCGGGTCACTGCGCTGGATGTGGCGCCATGATGCGGCTGGGACTCGGGAATCGGGAATCGGGAATCGGCAAGCGCAGCGACGGCCGTGCGGCCGCCGCTGCCACGCCGGCGGCCCGCCAGCGCCACGCCAGCACGCGGAGGCGTCTTCTTCCATGGGGGTCGCTTCTTCGCGCCCAGGATTCGCATGCCGAATCCCTACGCCCCAATCCCCAATCCCGGCTCCTCCATGCCTGACCGCGGCCGCCCCGCCCCGCAGGAGCCCGACGTAGGCGACGTAGCGGTCAGCGTCGCCGACGTGCTGGCCGCGCAGGCGCGGCTGCGCCGCTACCTGCCGCCGACGCCGGTGCACTACGCCGAGCGCTTCGGCGTGTGGCTGAAGCTGGAAAACCTGCAGCGCACCGGCTCCTACAAGGTGCGCGGCGCGCTGAATGCGCTGCTGGCCGGGCTGGAGCGCGGCGACGAGCGCACCATCATCTGCGCCTCGGCCGGCAACCATGCGCAGGGCGTGGCCTGGGCCGCGCACCGGCTGGGCGTGCAGGCGATCACGGTGATGCCGCACGGCGCGCCGCAGACCAAGATCGCTGGCGTCGCCCACTGGGGCGCCACCGTGCGCCAGCACGGCGACAGCTACGACGAGGCCTACGCCTTCGCCCGCGAGCTGGCCGAACAGAACGGCTACCGCTTCCTGTCCGCGTTCGACGACCCGGACGTGATCGCCGGCCAGGGCACGGTCGGCATCGAGCTGGCCGCGCACGCCCCGGACGTGGTGATCGTGCCGATCGGCGGCGGCGGCCTGGCCTCCGGCGTGGCCCTGGCGCTGCGCTCGCAGGGCGTGCGCATCGTCGGCGCGCAGGTCGAGGGCGTGGATTCGATGGCGCGGGCGGTCCGCGGCGATATCCGCGCGATCGATCCGGTGCCCACCCTGGCCGACGGCGTCAAGGTTAAAATCCCCGGGTTCATCACCCGCCGGCTGTGCGCCAGCCTGCTCGACGACGTGGTGATCGTGCGCGAGGCGGAACTGCGCGAAACGCTGGTCCGCCTGGCGCTGGAGGAGCACGTCATCGCCGAGGGCGCCGGCGCGCTGGCCCTGGCGGCCGGCCGCCGCGTCGCCGGCAAGCGCAAATGCGCGGTGGTGTCCGGTGGCAACATCGACGCCGGCGTGCTGGCGACGCTGCTGTCGGAGGTGCGCCCACGCGCGCCACGCAAGCCGCGCCGCCGCAATGCCGAGCGACTTCGCAACCAACGTGCCGCCGCCCCGCCCGCTCCCGCTCGCCCCGCGTCTTCGCTCTCCCATCCGCCAGCCACCGCCGCCGTAGAGGAAACCATCTGGTGAACACTTCTCCTTCTTCCCAGACCCCCCGCATCCGCATTTTCGACACCACCCTGCGCGACGGCGAGCAATCCCCCGGCTGCAGCATGACCCCGCCGCAGAAGCTGGTCATGGCGCGCGCCCTGGCCGAGCTGGGCGTGGACGTCATCGAGACCGGCTTCCCGGCCAGTTCGCAGTCCGACCGCGAGGCGATGGCGCTGATCGGCCGCGAACTGCGCGAGCCGACCCTGGCGGTGCTGTCGCGCTGCCTGGCCGCCGACATCGAGACCTCCGCGCGCGCGCTGGAGGCGGCGGCCAAGCCGCGCCTGCACGTGTTCCTGTCGACCAGCCCGCTGCACCGCGAGCACAAGCTGCGGATGAGCCGCGAGCAGGTGCTGGAGTCGGTGCGCAAGCACGTGTCGCTGGCGCGCCAGTACGTGGACGACGTGGAGTTCTCGGCCGAGGACGCCACCCGCACCGAGGAAGACTTCCTGGCCGAAGTGAGCGCGGTGGCGATCGCCGCCGGCGCCACCACCATCAACCTGCCCGACACGGTCGGCTTCACCACGCCCGAAGAGATCCGCGGCATGTTCGCGCGGCTGATCGCCGGCGTGCCCGGCGCCGACCGGGTGATCTTCAGCACCCACTGCCACAACGACCTGGGCCTGGCCGTGGCCAACTCGCTGGCCGCGGTGGAAGGCGGCGCGCGGCAGGTGGAATGCACCATCAACGGCATCGGCGAGCGCGCCGGCAACTGCGCGCTGGAAGAGATCGCGATGGCGCTGAAGGTGCGCAACGCGTTCTACGAGATCGACACCGCGATCAACACCCGGCGCATCGTCGCCAGCTCGCAGCTGCTGCAGCGGCTGGTCGGCATGCCGGTGCAGCGCAACAAGGCGATCGTCGGCGGCAACGCCTTCGCCCACGAGTCGGGCATCCACCAGCACGGCATGCTGCGCCACCGCGGCACCTACGAGATCATGCGCCCGGAAGACGTGGGCTGGGAGTCCTCGCAGATGGTGCTGGGCCGCCACAGCGGCCGCGCCGCGGTCGAGCAGCGCCTGCGCGCGCTGGGCTACGTGCTGGAAGAGGCCGAACTGAACCTGGCGTTCGAGGCGTTCAAGGCGCTGTGCGAACAGCAGCGCGTGGTCAACGACGCCGACCTGCAGGCGATGATGCAGGACGCGCCGGAAAGCCAGGGCTACCGGTTGTCGTCGATGACCGTCAGCGACCGCGGCCAGCGCGCCAGCGCGCAGGTCGAGCTCTCCGATCCGGACGGCCAGCGGGTCAGCGAGCGCGCCGAGGGCGACGGCCCGGTGGACGCGCTGTTCGCCGCGCTGGCCGCGGCCACCGGCGTGCAGCTGACCCTGGACAGCTACCAGGTGCACAGCGTCGGCATCGGCGCCGACGCGCGCGGCGAGGCCAATCTCAGCGTGCGCCACGGCGAGACCGAATACGACGGCAGCGGCACCAGCCGCGACATCATCGAGGCCAGCGCGCTGGCCTGGCTGGACGTGGCCAACCGCGTGCTGCGCCAGCGCCAGGGCACGCCGGCCGGTGCCGCCACCGCGGCCGCCTGAGCGGCCACGCCGCCGTCATCGTCGCGATGCACCCTTCCCAGCTCCCCATCCTTGCCCAGCGTCCCTGCCAGGTAGTCCCGTAATGTCTTCGAGCCCCCGCACCCTGTACGACAAACTGTGGGACGCGCATGTCGTCGTCCCCGAAAGCGACACCGCCCCGGCGGTGCTGTACATCGACCTGCACCTGATCCACGAAGTGACCTCGCCGCAGGCGTTCACCGAACTCAAGGCGCGCGGCCTGAAGCCGCGCCGTCCCGACCGCACCAAGGCGACGATGGACCATTCCACGCCGACCCTGCCGCGCGGCGCCGACGGCAAGCTGCCGTACTACACCAAGGCCTCCGAGGCGCAGGTGGACATGCTCGCGCGCAACTGCGCCGACTACGGCATCGAGCTGTTCGACATGGGCTCGGACAACCGCGGCATCGTGCATGTGATCGCGCCCGAGCAGGGCTTCACCCAGCCCGGCATGACCATCGTCTGCGGCGACAGCCACACCTCCACGCATGGCGCGTTCGGCGCGCTGGCGTTCGGCATCGGCACCAGCGAGGTCGGCTACGTGCTGGCCACGCAATGCCTGCTGCAGCGCAAGGCCAGGACCATGGCGATCACCGTCGACGGGCCGCTGGCGCCGGGCGTCGGCGCCAAGGACGTGATCCTGCACATCATCGGCGTGATCGGGGTCAACGGCGGCACCGGCCACGTGCTCGAGTACCGCGGCTCCACCATCGAGGCGATGGACATGGAGCAGCGCATGACCCTGTGCAACATGTCGATCGAGGCCGGCGCGCGCGCCGGCATGGTCGCGCCGGACCAAGTCACCTTCGACTGGATCGCCAACACCCCGCGCGGCCCCAAGGGCGCCGAGTTCGACGCCGCGGTGCAGCGCTGGTCGCAGCTGCGCAGCGATCCGGGCGCGCGCTTCGACGTGGAGGTGCGCATCGACGCGCGCGACATCCGCCCGACCCTGACCTGGGGCACCCACCCGGGCACCGCGATCGCGGTGGACGTGCCGATTCCGGCGGCGCAGGACGCGGCCGCGCAGAAGGGCCTGGACTACATGCATTTCGCGTCCGGCCACGCGCTGATCGGCACCCCGGTGGACGTGGTGTTCGTCGGCTCGTGCACCAACGGCCGGCTCAGCGACATGCGCGAAGTGGCGCAGGTGCTGCGCGGCCGCCGCGTCGCGCCGAACGTGCGCATGCTGGTGGTGCCGGGCTCGGAGATCGTCAAGCGCCAGGCCGAGGCCGAGGGCATCCACGAGGTGGTGCGCGCCGCCGGCGCCGAGTGGCGCGAGTCCGGCTGCTCGATGTGCATCGCGATGAACGGCGACCTGGTCGCGCCGGGGCAACTGGCGGTGAGCACCAGCAACCGCAACTTCGAAGGCCGCCAGGGTCCCGGCTCGCGCACCCTGCTGGCGTCGCCGATGACCGCGGCCTGGGCCGCGGTGAACGGCAAGGTCAGCGACCCGCGCACGCTGTTCGCCGGCATCACCCAGGAGGTCGCGTGATGGTGCCGCACATCGCCGCGTTCGCGGCCACGCTGACCTTCGTCGCCGCCACCACCCGCGCCTTCGCCCATCGCGGCAAGCCGCTGTTGCCGCCGCACGTCCCCACCGCGGCGCTGCCGCCGGCAACAGCACCCGATGCGGCCGTCGCCGACCCCGCCACCGTGTCCCAGGAGACCTGCTGATGGCCGGATTCGCCGCCCTCACCTCGGCCAGCGTGGTGCTGCGCCAGACCAACATCGACACCGACCAGATCATCCCGGCCCGGTTCCTGTCCACCACCGAGCGCGCCGGCCTGGGCCGCAACGCGTTCAACGACTGGCGCTGGCAGGCCGACGGCACGCCGAACCCGGAGTTCGCGTTCAACCAGCCGCACAACGCCGGCCGCCAGATCCTGCTGGCCGGGCGCAACTTCGGCTGCGGCTCCTCGCGCGAGCACGCGCCGTGGGCGCTGACCGACCTGGGCCTGCGCGCCATCGTCAGCAGCGAGATCGCCGACATCTTCCGCAACAACAGCCTGAAGAACGGGCTGCTGCCGATCGTGCTGGACGAGGCCGACGTGCAGACCCTGATGCAGCGTCCGGACGACCAGCTGACCGTGGACGTGGCCGCGCGCGAACTGCGCACGCCCGACGGCCGCGTCTACAGCTTCCCGCTCGACGCGTTCTCGCAGACCTGCCTGCTCGAAGGCGTCGACGAACTCGGCTACCTGCTGCTGCGCCAACCCGCCATCGAACAGTACGAGGCCACCCATGCACGCTGACATCGTCGTCCTGCCCGGCGACGGCATCGGCCCCGAAGTCGCCGCCGCCGCGGTTTCGGTGCTGCGCACCATCGCTCGCCGCTACCAGCACAGCTTCGCGTTCCACGAACACGACATCGGCGGCATCGCCATCGACCGCCACGGCGAGCCGCTGCCGGCGGCGACGCTGGCCGCCTGCCAGCAGGCCGACGCGGTGCTGCTGGGCGCGGTCGGCGGGCCGAAGTGGTCCGACCCCAACGCCAAGATCCGCCCCGAGCAGGGCCTGCTGGCGATCCGCCGCGGCCTGGGCCTGTTCGCCAACCTGCGCCCGGTCAAGCCGCATCCGGCGGCGCTGGACGCCTCGCCGATCAAGCCGCACCTGCTCACCGGCGTGGACATCGTGGTGGTGCGCGAGCTGACCGGCGGCATCTATTTCGGCGACAAGACCCGCACCGCCACCGACGCCAGCGACCTGTGCCGCTACAGCGTCGAGGAAATCGAACGGGTGCTGCGCAGCGCGTTCCGCCTGGCCCGGCAGCGCCGCAACCACGTCACCTCGGTGGACAAGGCCAACGTGCTGGAGACCTCGCGGCTGTGGCGCGACGTGGCCACGCGCATCGGCCGCGACGAATTCCCCGACGTGCGCCTGGAGCACCAGCTGGTCGATTCGATGGCCATGCACCTGCTGGCCAAGCCGCGCGAGTACGACGTGATCGTCACCGAGAACATGTTCGGCGACATCCTCACCGACGAGGCGTCGATGCTGGCCGGCTCGCTGGGCCTGCTGCCGTCGGCGTCGCTGGGCGAAGGCCGCATCGGCCTGTACGAGCCGATCCACGGCTCGGCGCCGGACATCGCCGGCAAGGGCATCGCCAATCCCTACGCCACCATCCTCAGCGCCGCGCTGCTGCTGCGCCATTCGCTGGGCCTGGACGCCGAAGCCGAGGCGATCGAGCACGCGGTGGACGCCGCGCTCAACGCGCACGCCTTCACCGCCGACCTCGCCGCCCCGGGCCACGGCATTTCCACCAATGCCGCCGCGCGCGCGGTGGTGGAGCAGTTGCAGGCGCACGGGTCGGTGGAGGCCGGGATTCGGGAGTAGGGATTGGGGATTGGTAGCTGCGTTCGGCTGCTTCGCGCAGAGGCAGCGGCAGCGGCCGAACGCTCGCGCTTCAGGCGGCGCGGATCGTCCCTGTAGGAGGGGCTTCAGCCCCGACAGGATTCCGCGCCGTAGGCTCGCCGTGCTGTGTGTCGCGGCTGAAGCCGCTCCTACAAGGATGCACTGGCGCTTACGCCCTAGCCGATCACCCGATCGCGGCCTTCGTGCTTGGCCTGGTACAGGCGTTGGTCGGCCAACACCAGCAATTCGCGCCGGGTCTGCAGCGCCGGGCTGACGCAGGCGAAACCGACGCTGGCGGTGCACTGCACCGTGCGCCCATCGACGTCGTGGACCACGATCGCGGCGACGCGGCGGCGCAGGTCGTCCAGCCGCGCCCGCGCCTGGTCGCGGTCCAGGCCCGGCAGCACCAGCAGGAACTCCTCGCCGCCGTGGCGCGCGGCGAACGCGAGTTCGCCGAGCGTGGCGCGCAGCACTTCGCCGACCCGGCGCAGCACTTCGTCGCCGATCTCGTGGCCGTGGCTGTCGTTGATCCGCTTGAAGTTGTCGATGTCCAGCAACGCCACGCACAGCGGCGACTGCGTGGCGCGGGCGTGGTCCAGCGCCGCGGTCAGGTGCGGATCGGCGGTGCGCCGGTTCGGCAGGCCGGTCAGCGCGTCGTGGCCGGCCTGGTGGGCAAGCTTGCGCACCAGTTCCTCGCGTTCGAGATCGGCCAGCTTCAGCGCAAGGTTCTTCGCGCGCAGCTCGTGGGTGCGCTCGGCGATGATGCGGTTGAGCCGGCGCTGGCGGCGCAGGTAGCGATGGCTGCGGCCGCGGTACCACCACAGCAGCAATCCGCTGAACGCGGTCGCCGCGATCACCACGAACGCACCGCGTTGCCAGAACGGCGGCACCACGTCCAACTGCAGCGAGACGCGCCCGACCAGATCGCTGCGCGACCAGTCCATGGCGTTGGTGGTCGCCTGCACTTCCAGCCGGTAGTCGCCCGGCGGCAGGTTGGTATAGACCGCCTCCTCGCTGCTGCCGGCCTCGATCCACTGCCGGTCGAAGCCGTGCAGGCGATAGCGGTAACGCATCTTGTCCGGCGAGCGGAAGCTCAGTCCGGCGTAGTCGACGCTGAGCCGGCCGACGCTGCCGTGCAAGCGGTAGTCGGCGCGCAGCGGCTGCTCGCGGCCATCGACCTGCAGCCGCTCGATCACCACCGACGGCGCGCGCAGCGAATGCCGGCTGGGCAGCGCCGGGTCGATCAGCGCCAGGCCGGCGGAGGTCGGGATCAGCAGGATGCCGTCGCGGCTCAGCCAGCCGGCCGGCGCGCTGCTGCCGTTGCCCTGGCTGCCGGGCATGCCGTCGCTGCGATCCACCACGTCCACCACCAACTGCGTGCGCTGGCCGGCATCCAGTTGCGCGATGCTGTCGCGGGCGATGCGGAACACGCCCTGGTTGCTGGTCAGCCACAGATGGCCCTGGCCATCGTCGATGACCCGGAACAGCTTGTCGCGCGGCAGCCCGACGCGGTGGTCGTAGATGCGGAAGCGGCCGTCGCGCAGCCGCAGCAATCCGCGGTCGCTGGCGATCCACAGCGCGCCGTCGGCGTCCTCCAGGAAATCGAAGGCGTTGTGCGCGGGGAACACGGTGCCGTCCGGCCAGCGGCGCAGCGTACCGTCGGCTGCCAGCGACGCGATGCCACCGCTGGTGCCGATCCACAGCACGCCGGCGCGATCGCGGTACAGCGCCTGCACCTGCAGCGCCGGCAGGCCGTCGGCCAGGGTGTACAGGCGGGTGCGGCCGCGGTTGCGATAGGCCAGGCCGGCATTGCCGCCGACCCACAGCCCACCGTCCGCATCCTGCAGCAGCGCCCGCACCATGGCCTGCGGGATGCCGGCCGCGGTCCCGAGCCGTTGCCGGACCGCACCGTCGGGCGCCAGCGACACGACGCCCTGGTTGTAGGTGCCGACCCACATGCCGCCATCGTTGGCCGCAGCCAGCGCCAGCACCGACGGATCGCGGCCGCTTGCCGCGATGCGTACCGCGGCGATGCGGCCGTGCTGCCAGCGATCGAGGCCGGCGGCATGGCCGATCCAGACCGTGCCATCGGCGCTCTGCTGCACCACCCGCACGTAGTCGCCACCGAGGCCGTCGCGCCGGGTCAGGCCGCCGGCATCGCCGGCGGCGACGCGGAACAGGCCGTCGGTGCTGCCGGCCCAGATCAGGCCCTCGCGGTCCTCGATCAGCGCCGGGCTGACCACGCCGGAGATCGACAGCATTTCCTCGCTGACGCCGCTCGGCGAGCGCCGCAGCAACTGGCCGCTGGACAGGCTGGTCCACACCTGGCCCTGGCGGTCCTGCAAGGCGGCATCCACGCGCTGGCCCTGGCGCAACCACTGCAGCGTGCCGTCGGCGCGCAGCCAGAACACCCCGGCGTCGCCGGCGACCAGCAACCCGCCGTCGCGATCACGGCTCAGCCGCCGGACCGGCGCCGTGCGCATCGCTTCCGTACGGCCCCAATGCCGCGCACGGCCGGTCGCCGGATCGAGGCGGAACAGCCCGTGCGCGGTGCCGACCAGCACGCTGCCATCGGCCTGCTGCAGCAACGCCGCGACCCGGGTCTTCGGCAACCCGGCGGCGGCGCCGGCCGCGCTCAGGCGGCCATCGGCCTCGATCCGGAACAGGCCGTCCTCGCTGCCGACCCACAGCGCCCCGTCGCGGGCGCGCAGCATCGACGCCACCTGCAGCCGCTGCGCACGCGCATCGCCCAGGTGTTCCCAGGCGCCGCCCGCGTAGCGGAACACGCCGTCATAAGCGGTGCCGACCAGCACCCCACCGTCGGATTCGGGCACGATCGCGAACACGCCGGACATCTCCATGCCCGGCGTGTTCTGCCGGTCGAACACGGTGAAGGCGCGGCCATCGAAGCGCGCCACGCCTTCCCAGGTGCCGATCCAGAGCAGGCCGTCGCGGTCCTGCGCCAGCGCATGCACCAGGTTGTGCGGCAGGCCTTCGTCCATCGTCCAGCGCACCACCGTCGGGCGGTCGGTGATGCTGCGCGCCGTCACCGGCAGCGTGCCCTGGGCCAGGGCGGTCCCTGCCGCGCAGCAGGCGCACAGCAGCACCAGGAACAGACCCATACGCACGCGCAGGCGGCGGCCCAACGCGGATGCGCTGCCGATGGTGATGTGACGACGGTCCCCCTGCTCCATTGCTTCCCGGATCATGCCCTCGGCAGCATGCGGTCTCCGAACCGCAAGAGAAGCCAATTTATCACTCCACGTTCGCCGCCGATGTCAGGACGTTCCTCACATTGCCGAACGTCAGCAGTCCGTTGCGGCAGCCCCAGCCCCACGTCCGGGCGTGCCGACCCGTTCGAACGACGGACCTGGCGAGACACGGCTGACACACTGAATAGTATACTTAACGGTATAGTATAAATATCGAACCGACTGGTCTAGTATTACTGCCATGGTCAGCAAACCCGCTATCTCGCCCAAATCCTCTTCCCGCACTGCCGGACCCGGCCGTCCCAAGGACATGGGCAAGCGTGCGGCGATCCTGGAAGCGGCCAAGCAGATGTTCACCGAGCTGGGTTTCGGCGGGGTCAGCATGGACGGCATCGCCGCGCGCGCCGGCGTGTCCAAGCTCACCGTCTACAGCCATTACGGCGACAAGGAGACCCTGTTCGCCGAGGCGGTACGCGCGCAATGCCAGGCGCTGCTGCCCGACGACCTGTTCGGGCACTCGCTGAAAGGGCCGCTGCGCGCGCAGCTGGAGGAGATCGGCCTGGCGTTCTTCGCGATGATCAGCAGCGATGCGGCGATGGCCACGCACCGCATGATGCTGGCGCCCGGCACCGGCGACGAACACGTGCGCGAGATGTTCTGGAATGCCGGTCCCAAACGGACCCAGCAGGACCTGGCGCGACTGCTGCAGGCGCATGTCGCCGCCGGCGAGCTGGAGATCGCCGACCTGGGCCTGGCCGCCTCCCAGTTCTTTTGCCTGATCAAGGGCGAACTGCACCCGCTGATGATGTGCGGGCTGTGCCGCAACCCCAGCCAGGCGCAGATCCAGGCCCATGTCCAGGCCAGCGTGGACTTCTTCCTGCGTGCCTATGCGGCGCGCTGAGCCTGCGCCGGCAGGCCGGCCCGATGACTTCCGGCACTGCGCGCGGCGGCGCCCCTGCGGCGATGCTGCCGCATACGCCCGGCCCGTGTGCCGGCTAAAATGCGCGACCCACCGCGTTGGATGCCCCAGATGACGATCGACTACTCCCAAGCCCGCGAAAAAATGGTTGAACAGCAGGTGCGTCCCTGGGACGTGCTCGACTTGCGCGTGCTCGACGTGCTGGCGCGGCTGCCGCGCGAGACCTTCGTGCCGGAAAGCCACCGCGCGGTGGCCTACGCCGACCTGGAGATCCCGCTGGGCCACGGCCAGTACATGATGAAGCCGGTGATCGAAGGACGCATGCTGCAGGCGCTGGACCTGCAACCGGGCGAGGACGTGCTGGAGATCGGCACCGGCAGCGGCTTCGTCAGCGCCTGCCTGGGAGAACTCGGCCGCGAGGTGGTCAGCCTGGAGATCGAGCCGGCCCTGGCCGCCGCCGCGCGCGCCAACCTGGATGCCGCCGGGCTGGGCAGCAATGTGCGCATCGAGACCGCCGACGCGTTCGGCTGGCACAGCGAGCGTCGCTTCGACGTGGTCTGCGTCACCGCGGCCGTCACCGAGATCCCGGCGCAGTTCCTGGCCTGGTTGCGCCCCGGCGGCCGCCTGTTCGTGATCCGCGGCCGTGCCCCGGCCATGGAAGCGGTGCTGGTGCACGCCGAGGCCGGCGCGCCGCGCGTGGAATCGCTGTTCGAAACCGATTTGGCGTACTACCTGCGCGGTGCTGCGCCGGTCCCCCAGTTCACATTCTGATCCATCAAGGAAGCCGCAATGATCCGCCGATCCCTCGCCCTGGCGCTGGCCGCCGCGCTGTTTCCGCTGGCCGCCAACGCCGCGGACCTGCTGCAAGTCTACGAAATGGCCCGCAATAGCGACCCGCAGCTGGCCAGCGCGGAATCGACCCAGCTGTACGAAAAGGAAGGCCAGGTGCAGGCGCGCGCCGCGTTGCTGCCGCAGTTGAACGGTTCCGCCTCGTTGCAGCGCAGCCACAGCGAGATCGACCGCGCCAGCGGCGAGCTGGCCGGCACCAGCAAGAGCCGCAGCTACGCGATCCAGGGCTCGCAGACGCTGGTCAACTTCGCCCAGTTCTCCAACCTGCGTGCGCAGAAGGCACGCAGCCTGGCCGCCGACTACACGCTGGAATCGGCCAAGGACGACCTGATCGTGCGCACCTCGGCGGCCTACTTCAACGTGCTGGTCGCGATCGAGTCGCTGGTCGCCGCGGAGACCAACGAAGCCGCCGCCAAGAAGCAGTTCGACTACGCCGACAAGCGCCTGGAAGTGGGCCTGGCGCCGATCACCGACGTGCACGAAGCGCGCGCCGAATACGACCAGGCGCGCGCCGACACGATCACCGCGCGCAACTCGCTGCAGGACCTGTACCAGGCGCTGACCGAGATCACCGGGCAGCCGGTGCACGACCTGCGCGGCCTGCCGGAAGACTTCCGTCCGCAGCTGCCGGCCGACAGCGGCAACATCGACAGCCTGATCGCCTCGGCGCTGGACAAGAACCCCTCGCTGCGTGCCTACCAGTACCAGGTGCAGCAAGCCGAGGACAACGTCTCGGCCGCACGCGCCGGCCACCTGCCGACGCTGAGCCTGTCGGCCAGCGCCGGCCGCGACGCGAGCTGGGGCGACGGCGTGTCCGGCAGCAACTCGCCGCGCACCGACAGCAACGTCATCGGCGTGACCCTGAACATCCCGATCTTCGCCGGCGGCGCCACCCAGTCGGCGGTGCGCCAGGCGCTGGCGCAGCGCGACATCGCCCAGGACACGTTCGAGCAGCAGAAGCGCGCGCTCGACCGCAATACCCGCAACGCCTACCAGACCGTCGTCGCCGGCATCAGCGAAATCGAGGCGCGGCGCCTGGCGGTGGTGTCGGCGCAAGCCGCGTACGACGCCTCGCAGGTCGGCCTGGAAGTGGGCACGCGCACCGTGCTGGACGTGGTGCAGAACCAGCGCACCCTGTACCAGGCGCAGCTGAACTACGCGCAGTCGCGCTACAACTTCCTGCAGAACCGCTTGCTGCTGAGCCAGGCGCTGGGCTCGCTGGACGTGGCCGAAGTGCAGTCGATCAACGCGCTGCTGACGCAGAGCGCCGAATCCAAGCTCAACTCCGGCACCAGCACCCAGTAAGGCCGCACCGGCAACTGGGTGATTGCGAACGGCGGGCCTGCGGGTCCGCCGTTTTTGCGTGGGCGGTTGCCGAATGCCCCATGCAGGAACGACTGGAGTGGCCGCGGCGGGCCATCCCGGCAAGGCCTGTCGCGGCTGAAGCCGCTCCTACAGGGAGCCTTGGTCTGCAGTGCCTGCTTCGAAACTGCGCTAGTCGTTCGCCGGCGCGTCGTGCGCCACCGGCGGCAGATGCTCGGCGATCAGGTGCAGCGCCCGCTGCAGCGCGCCGCGGCCATTGGCGACCAGCGCGCAGCCGGCTTCGGCCATGCGCGCGCGCGCGTCCGCGTCGCCGAGCAATTCCTGCAGCGCCGCGCAAACCGCCGCGGCGTCTTCGCAGATCGCCACCGCCCCGGCCTCGCGCATGCGCCGCGAGATCTCGGCGAAGTTGTGCAGATGCGGCCCGCTCACCGATGGCGTGCCGACCGCGGCCGGCTCCAGCAGGTTGTGCCCGCCGATCGGCTGCAGGCTGCCGCCGACGAAGGCGACCTGGGCGCAGGCGTAGAACATCATCAATTCGCCCAGCGTATCGATGACGAACACGCTGTCCTCGGCGCCGGGCCACTGCTGCTGGCGACGCGTGGCCACGCGCCAGCCCTGGTCGCGCGCCAGCGCCTCGACCTTGGCGAAACGTTCGGGATGGCGCGGCGCCCACAGCAACAGCAGGTCCGGCCACTGCCGGCGCAGTTGCCGGTGCATCTCGATCACCGCCGCCTCCTCGCCTTCGTGGGTGCTGGCGGCGATCCACACCGGCCGGCGCTTGGCCACGCGCTCGCCGAACGCGGCGACGAAGGCCGGCAGCTGTGCGGGCACGGCGATGTCGAACTTCAGGTTGCCCAGCGCGCGCACCTGCTGCGGATCCGCGCCGAGCTCGATGAAGCGCTCGGCATCGGCCTGCGATTGCGCCGCCACGCAGGTGACGGTGCGCAGCGCGCGCCCGATCAATGGCCGCAGCAGGCGATAGCCGCGCAGCGAGCGTGCCGACAGCCGCGCGTTGAGCACATAGACCGGGATGTTGCGGTCGCGGCAGCCGAACAGCATGTTCGGCCACAGCTCGGTTTCCAGGATCAGCGCCAGGCTCGGGCGAAAATGCTGCAGGAAGCGGCCGACGCTGCCGGGCACGTCGTAAGGCAGGTAGACGTGGTCCAGCGCATCGCCCCACAGCGCGCGCACCCGCTCCGACCCGGTCGGGGTGATGGTGGTGATCACCCAGCGGATGTCCGGGCGCTGCGCGCGCAGCGCGTTGACCACCGGCGCGGCGGCGTTGACCTCGCCCACCGACACCGCGTGCAGCCACACCCGCGGCCGCCCGCGCGCCTGCGGATACGAGGCGTAGCGCTCGTCCCAGCGCTGGAAGTACTGGCGCACGCGGAACCCGCGCCAGACCAGGTGATAGACGGTGACCGGCAGCAGCATGTACAGCACGGTCGAGTACAGGCCGCGCAGCAGCCGTTCGGTGAAATCGTTGCGCATCGCGAAAGCATAGCGGGTTGCGTCGCGCAGGCGGCAGACAGCGCGACCGCGGTCACCAAGCGCAGACGCCACCACGCCGCGCCAATGCCGCGTCACCCGCACCCGGCTAAACTTGGCGCATGTCCGATCCGACCCCTGCTCTTCCGTCCGCCGCCACCACGGCCGCGCCGCCGCCGCGCTCGCCGCGGCACTGGCCGACCTGGCTGCTGCTCGGCATCGCGGTGGCCGCCGCGCGGCTGCCCTGGCTGCTGCAGCGCGCGCTCGGCCGCGGCGTCGGCTGGATCGCGTTGCGCCTGGCCGGCACCCGCCGCCATGCCGCCGAAGTGAATCTGAAGCTGTGCTTCCCCGAGCAGAGCGAGGCCTGGCGCACGCGCCTGCTGCACGACAGCTTCGATGCGCTGGGCGTGGGCGTGTTCGAGTTCGCGCGCGCCTGGTGGGGCAGCCTCGGCCCGATTCGCCGCCGCACCCGCATCGAAGGCCTGGAGCACCTGCGTGCGCTGCAGGAACAAGGCCGCGGCGTGCTGCTGGTGTCGGGGCATTTTATGACCCTGGAGATGTGCGGCCGGCTGCTGTGCCAGTACGTGCCGCTGGCCGGCATGTACCGCCGCCACCGCAATCCGGTGTTCGAATGGGCGGTCAAGCGCGGCCGCCTGCGCTACGCCATCGCCATGTTCGCCAACGAGGACCTGCGCGGCAGCGTACGCCACCTCAAGCGCGGCGGCTTCCTGTGGTACGCGCCGGACCAGGACATGCGCGGCAAGGACACGGTGTTCGTGCCGTTCTTCGGCATGCCTGCCTCCACCATCACCGCCACCCATCAATTGGCGCGGCTGACCGGCTGCGCAGTGGTGCCGTATTTCCACCGCCGCGAAGGCGCCGACTACGTGCTGCGCATCGCGCCGCCGCTGGAAAACTTCCCATCGCAGGACGTGGTCGCCGACACCGCGCGGGTCAACGCCGCGATCGAAGCGATGGTGCGCGAAGCGCCGGCGCAATACCTGTGGATCCACCGCCGCTTCAAGCGCCAGCCCGGCGGGCGCAGTACGTTCTACGAACGCGACTGAGCTGGATGCGGGGATGGGCGTGGGCTTGCGCGCTCGACTCTGCGAGACGCTTCGCGCCGGACCCTCACCCCAACCCCTCTCCCGGGGGGAGAGGGGCTTAGGCTCTTCCTTCTCCCCTCGGGAGAAGGTGCCCCGCAGGGGCGGATGAGGGTACGGGCGCAGCCTCGTGCACCCAAACGCCGCGAGTCGCTTTCGCGCCGTACCCTCACCCCAACCCCTCTCCCGGAGGGAGAGGGGCTCGGCTGTTCCTTCTCCCATCGGGAGAGGGGCTGATGCGCCGCGCTGTTGCTTCCTCATTAGGAAGTTCGCCAGCGTGCTCGACGTGATCCTGCGATCGCCGGTCAGGCAGAAGCAGCCAAGGCTGCCTGCGCAGCGTCGCCCTCGGCGTCGCGCTCTTCGGCCAGCAGCGCGCCGACATACAGGCCCACCAGCATCAGCGCCAGCGAGCCCCAGAACGACGAATAGAACGCCAGGTGGGTGTTGAACGGGAACACCGTCACCAGCAGCGCCAGCATCGCCGGCCGCGCCCGTTCGCGCGCCCGCGACGAGGCGTAGCGCCATGCGCGCCATGCCTGCGCGGCGCCGGCCAGCCACAGCAGCAAGCCGATCGCGCCGGTCTCGCTGAGCACTTCGAGCACGATCTGGTGGGCATGGAAGGCCGGCTCGCGGCCCCAGGCGCCGCCATGCGCCGGATCCGGGTCGCAAGCCACATAGGCTTCGCGGAAACCGCGCACGCCGACGCCGTTGAACGGGTGCTGGCGGATCATGCACCACGAGGCGTCCCAGATCTGGGTGCGCCCGGCCAGGGCCGCGTTGACGTCGGCCGGGCGCCCGCTCAGCGCCAGCGTGGTGCGGGCGAAGCGTTCGCGCACCTGCGGCGAGAGCGTGCCGAGTGCGCCGGCGACCAGCACCGCGGCCACGCCCAGCGCCAGCATCCGGCGCATGCCCAGCAGGCGCCAGCCCGACAGCAGCAGGACCAGGGCGTAGGTGATCCACGACGCGCGCGACCCGGCCAGCACCAGCACCACGCCCACCGCCGCGGCGGCGAGCAGCCAGCCCCAGGCGCCGCCGCGGCGGCCGGCCGCGAACAGCAGGAACGGCGACAGGCTGGCCAGTACCTGGCCGAACTTGAGGTTGCACGGGCCGAACACGCCGCTGAGGCGGTCGGCCAGCGCGATCTCCTGCGGCGTGCACAGCCCGTGGTGGCTGATCGCCCACTTCAACTGGTCCATCGACCAGAACAGCGGGCTGGTGCCGCACAGCGCCTGCGCCAACGCATCCACGGTCCAGATCGCGGCGATGACCGCCAGCCCGTTGAACGTGGTGCGGCGGCCGCGCGGCGTCGCCACCGCCATCGCCACCAGCCACAGGAACGGCAGGAAGCGCAGGTCCACCGCCGATTCGCGCAGCGCCAGCGGCACGTCCACCGCATCCAGCGCCGACAGCGGCTGCGGCAACCAGTAGGTCAGGAACAGCAGCGTGGTCAGCGCCCATGCCGGACCGCTGAGCAGGCGGGCACCGCCGCGGAAGCGGCTGTGCAGCAGCCGCGCCAGGGTCGCCAGCGCGCCCAGCGCGAGCACGCCCGCGGCCAGGCCGGGCGCCGGCCACAGCGCCACGAACACCAGCACCCAGACCGGGGCCCAGCGTTCGCTGCGCGCCGGCGTCAGCGGCGCGAGCAGGGAGGAATCAGCGCCGGAGTTCGTCATACACCGCCAGGGTCGCATGCTGCATCGCCTGCAGCGTATAGGGGATCTGCGCCGGCGGCGCCGGCGGTTGCGCCAACAGCCGCGCTGCCGCGGCATGCAGCGCCTGTGCATCGAACGCGGGCACCGCACCGGACGGCTGCAGCTGCGCCAGCAGTTCGCCGACGCCGCCGTGCGCCCAGCCCAGCACCGGCCGCCCCACCGCCAACGCCTCGACCACGGTACGGCCGAACGCTTCCGGCTTGCGCGACAACTGCAGCACCAGATCGCTGGCGGCATAGGCCTCGGCGATGCGCGCGGTCGGCGCGGTGAACGCGACCGCCTCGGCGATGCCCAGCGCGGTCGCCTCGGCCTCCAGTTCCTGCACATAGGCGTCGCGCCCGGCCTCGCGCGCGCCAGGCAGCCACAACCGCGCATCGTGGCCGTCGGCGCGCAGCGCGGCGAGCAGGCGCAGCGCATCGGCGTGGCCCTTGAGCCGGGTGCCGCGCCCGGGCAACAGCAACAGCGGGCCGCGGCCGGCCGTGGCCGGCGCCTCGGTGGCGGCCCAGGCGCGCGCTACGGGATCGGGCTGCGCACGACGCGGGAACTGCGCCGGGTCGATGCCGCGCGGGATCACCCGCAAGCGCGCCGGGTCGGTCCATGGGTAGTGGCGCAGCACGTAGTCGCGCACCGTGGCCGACACGCAGATCACGCGCTCGCCGCGGGTCATGATCGCGCTGTAGCGGCTCGGCGAATTGAGCCCGTGCACGGTGGTGACGAAGCGCGGCCGCTGCGCCGCCGGCAATCCGCGCAGCGCGTGCCAGCCGAGCCAGGCCGGCAGCCGCGAGCGCGCATGCACGATGTCCGCCCGCTCGCGCACGAACAGGCGCCGCAGCGTCGGCACATGGCGCAGACTCAGCAGCGACTTGCGGCCGATGTCCAGGGCGATGTGCTCGGCGCCGGTCGCAGCCAAGGCCGGCAGCAGGCGGCCGCCGGCCGACACCACCAGCGCGCGATGCCCGGCTGCGACCAGGGCCGCAGCGATTTCCAGGGTGGAGCGTTCGACGCCGCCGGACTCCAGCGCCGGCAGCAGCTGCACCACGGTCAGGCGGTGCATCGACCCGGCGGTCAGTCGACCAGCACGAAGACCGCGCCGCAGTAAGGGCACTGGGCCTCGTGGCTGGGTTCTTCGTCCACCGGCAGATAGACCCGCGGATGCGAGTTCCACAGCGCCATCTCCGGGGTCGGGCAGCTCAGCGGCAGGTCGGCGCGGTGCACGGTGTAGCGCTTCTCTGCATTGGCGGGCGCGGTGGCGGTATGGCTCATGGCGGTGGGATGCGGCGGGAGGAGACGGGGAATTCTAGCAGCCCGCCCCGCCCGCGCACCGGCCAGGGAGCACCGCGCCGGTCCTGTCCCCAAAATGTCCTTTCCTGTCGGCTTGATGCCAGGCGATGACATCCACTATGCTCGGGGGACGCGGCGCAACCATGCCGCTCTGAGGTGTCCCGTGGATATAGGTGTGCGATTGATGCAGGCGCGGCGCAATGCCGGTTTCACGCTGCGCGAACTGGCGGCCCTGCTGGGCGTGGCGCATAGCACCCTGGGTCACTGGGAGAACAATCGTTCCGTCCCCAATGCCCGGCATTTGCTGAAGATTGCCGAACTTACCGGCGTCGACGCCTATGTGCTGCTGACTGGCAAGCCCTCCAAGCTGAACCAGGGCGACCACGAAAGCCTGCCGCTGCCGGTAGGCAAGCGCCTGGCCTGAGCGCATTGCGGCGCCGGCTATGGCGCCGTGTTCGATCCTGCGCAGACGCGTTGGCGGGCGCCGCATGGCCTGGCGCTTTGCGCAGTTGGCGGTGGGCGTTTGCGCAGCAAATTCTAAATCGTTCACGACTCGCGCCCGATCGCGTGCGCGTTTAGCGCGTCCGCGGCGTTCGGTGGCAAGACGCCCAACCGGCCCGCCTTGACTCCGGCCCGCCTCCGCTTCGGTCGACCAGACCCCGCTGCCGCACTCGGCCATCCGCGAGACGCGTTCGCGCCGGCCATGCCATCGCCGGATCGGTGACATCGTGGTGGACGTCGGGCAAGCCCAAGACCACCGCCTGCAGGAACGCGCTGCTGGCAAGTCACCGTACGCAGAGCGACCGGCGCGGACAGCTGCAGCGCAACGCGCAGCCATCCGCGGCTGCGCGCATGCATGCATGCCGAAGCGCTCCGCTTACGGCGCGCTCTTCTCCGCTTCCAACTGCTTGCGGATCTGCGCATCGACCGCGGCGATCGCGGTCATGTTCATCACCCGGCGCGAGGTGGCGCTGGTGGTGAGGATGTGCACCGGCTTGGAGATGCCCATCAGGATCGGGCCGATCGCCACGCCGTCGGTGAACACGCGCACCAGGTTGTAGGCGATGTTGGCCGCTTCCAGGTTCGGCAGCACGAACAGGTTGGCACGGCCCTTCAAGGTGCTGTTGGGCATGATCTGCTTGCGCAGCGCCTCGTCCCAGGCGGTGTCGCCCTGCATTTCGCCGTCGATGTTGAGCTCGGGCTTGCGCTTGAGCAGCGCCTCGCGCACCTGGCGCATCTTCAGCGCGTCGCGCGAGTCGTGGCTGCCGAAGTTGGAATGCGACAGCAGCGCGATGTTCGGCTCGATGCCGAACAGCTTCAGCCGGTACGCGGCCTGCAGCGTGGCCTCGACGATCTGCTCCACGCTCGGGTCTTCCTGCACGTGCGTGTCCAGGAAGAAGAACGCGCCCTGCTGGTTGATCACCCCGGTCATCGCCGAGGTCGAGCTGACCCGCGGCTCCAGCGGGATCACGCTGCGCGCATAGCCGAGCTTCTTGTGGAAGCGGCCGACCACGCCGGTGAGCAGCGCATCGGCTTCGCCGCGCGCGACCATCACCGCGGCGATCAGCGTCGGCCGCGAGCGCATCAGTTCCTTGGCGGCGGTAACGGTGACGCCGCGGCGCTCGGTCAGCGAATGGTAGTACTGCCAGTAGTCGTTGAAGCGCGGATCGTCGTGGATGTTGGTGATCTCGAAGTCCACGCCGGCGGTGATGCGCAGGCCCAGGCGCTGGATGCGCGCCTCGATCACGTCCGGGCGGCCGATCAGGATCGGGAACGCCAGGCCTTCGTCGATCACGCTCTGCACCGCGCGCAGCACCACTTCCTCTTCGCCCTCGGCATAGACCACGCGCTGCTTGTCGGCGCGGGCGCGGTCGTAGACCGGCTTCATCATCAGGCTGGTGCGGTAGACGAACTGGCCGAGCTTGTCGCGGTAGGCCTCCATGTCGGCGATCGGGCGCGTGGCCACGCCCGAATCCATCGCCGCCTGCGCCACCGCCGAGGACAGCTCCACCAGCAGGCGCGGATCCAGCGGCCGCGGGATCAGGTAGTCGGGGCCGAAGCTCGGGGTCTCGCCGCCGTAGGCCGCGCCGAGGTCGGAGGCCTCGCGCCGCGCCATCGCCGCGATCGCCTTGACGCAGGCGATCTTCATCGCCTCGTTGATGCCGGTGGCGCCGACGTCGAGCGCGCCGCGGAACAGGTACGGGAAGCACAGCACGTTGTTGATCTGGTTCGGGTAGTCCGAACGGCCGGTGCCGATGATCGCGTCCGGGCGCACCGCCTTGGCCGCCTCCGGGGTGATTTCCGGGTTGGGATTGGCCAGCGCGAAGATCACCGGCTGCGGCGCCATCGTCGCCACCATCTCCGGTTTGAGGATGCCGGCGGCCGACAGGCCGAGGAAGATGTCCGCGCCCTCGACGATTTCCGCCAGGGTGCGCTTGTCGGTGTCGCGCGCATAGCGCTGCTTGTCCGGGTCCAGATCGGTGCGGCCGGTGTGGATCACCCCGTCGCGGTCCAGCGCCAGGATGTTCTCCGGCTTCAGGCCCAGCGAGACCAGCATGTTGACGCAGGAGATGCCCGCCGCGCCCATGCCGGTGGTGGCGAGCTTGACGTCCTCGATCTTCTTGCCGGTCACCACCAGCGCGTTGAGCACCGCCGCGCCGACGATGATCGCGGTGCCGTGCTGGTCGTCGTGGAACACCGGGATGTTCATCCGCTCGCGCAGCTTGCGCTCGACGATGAAGCACTCCGGCGCCTTGATGTCTTCCAGGTTGACGCCGCCGAAGGTCGGTTCCAGGCTGGCGATGATGTCGACCAGCTTGTCCGGGTCGTTCTCGTTGATCTCGATGTCGAACACGTCGATGCCGGCGAACTTCTGGAACAGCACGCCCTTGCCTTCCATCACCGGCTTGGACGCCAGCGGACCGATGTTGCCCAGGCCCAGCACCGCGGTGCCGTTGCTGATCACCGCGACCAGGTTGCCGCGCGCGGTCAGCTCGCTGGCCTGCTGCGGATCGGCGACGATCGCTTCGCAGGCGAACGCCACGCCCGGCGAATAGGCCAGCGACAGGTCGCGCTGGGTCAGCATCGGCTTGGTTGCGGCGACCTTGATCTTGCCCGGCGGCTGCTGGCGGTGATAGTCGAGTGCGGCCTGTTTGAAATCGTCGTTTGACATCGAGGGCTTCTTTTGTCGAAAGGCGCGGAGGCTTGGAATTCTACCCTCCGCGACCATGGCCGGTCCTGTCTGGCGGCTGTCGCCGCGTGCGCCGGCACCTGAAAAAACGCGACGCGCCGGCATTGCCGGCGCGTCGTACGCTGCCGCGGATCAGCGCGCGGCGAGCGGTTCGGCGGTCACCGCCGGCAGCGGCAGGGCCTCGCCATCCAGCGCCAGACGCAGGCGATCGCGGTCCAGCGCGTTCTCCCAGCGCGAGACCACCACGGTCGCCACCGCGTTGCCCATGAAGTTGGTCAGCGAGCGGCACTCGCTCATGAAGCGGTCCACGCCCAGGATCAGCGCCATGCCGGCCACCGGCACTTCCGGCACCACGGCCAGCGTCGCCGCCAGGGTGATGAAGCCGGCGCCGGTCACGCCGGCCGCGCCCTTGGAGCTGAGCATCGCCACCAGCAGCAGCGTGATCTGATGGCCGAGGGTCAGTTCGGTGTTGGTGGCCTGGGCGATGAACAGCGCCGCCAGGGTCATGTAGATGTTGGTGCCGTCGAGGTTGAACGAGTAGCCGGTGGGCACGACCAGGCCGACCACCGACTTCTCGCAACCGGCGCGCTCCATCTTCTCCATCAGCGACGGCAGCGCCGATTCGGAGGAAGACGTGCCCAGCACCAGCAACAACTCCGCCTTCAGATAGCGGATCAGCTTGAAGATCGAGAACCCGCACAGGTACGCCACGGCGCCGAGGATCACCACCACGAACAGCAAGGAGGTGACGTAAAACGAACCGACCAGCCAGGCCAGCTGCACCAGCGAGTGCAGGCCATGTTCGCCGATGGTGTAGGCGATCGCGCCCAGCGCGCCGATCGGCGCGGTCTTCATCAGGATGTGCACCAGCTTGAACACCGGCGCGATCAGCGCCTCCAGCAGGTTCACCACCGGCTTGCCGCGCTCGCCGACCAGGGCCAGCGACACGCCGAACAACACGGCGACGAACAGCACCTGCAGCACATTGGGGCCAGCCAGCTTGCCGTTGACCACCTGGTCGCCGGTGAACGCGCCGATCAGCGAATTGGGAATGATGTCCATCAGGAAGCCGACCAGGGTCAGGTCGTGCGACTTCTGCACATAGCTGGCGACCTTGCTCTGGTCCAGCGTCGCCAGATTGACGTTCATGCCCGCGCCGGGCTGCACCACGTGCGCGACGATCATGCCCACCACCAGCGCCAGGGTGGAGAAGAACAGGAAGTAGATCATCGCCTTGCCGAACACCCGGCCGACCATCTTCAGCTGGGTCATGCCGGCGATGCCGGTGACGATGGTCAGGAAGATCACCGGCGCGATGATCATCTTCACCAGCTTGATGAACGCGTCGGCCAGCGGCTTGAGCTGGGTGCCCCAGGACGGCTCCAGATGGCCGAGCAGGGCACCGATGATGATGGCGACCAGCACCTGGACGTACGTATGCCGGTAGAACGGCACAGGACGCGGCGCGGGGCCGACAGGGGAAGCGGGGATATGCATGTGTGCGCTCCGGAGCGGATGTAGACCGGCGACCCGACACGGGTCGCGGAATGCTGCCTTTGTACGCGGCGCCAGCTTCTAAGCAGATAACCTATTGGTACTAGCCCCCTGTTCGCAGCGCCGCCGACGCAGTTACAGTGTCCCGGCACGCTCACGGGAGGGAGGTGCGACGCGCAATGCCGGCCATGGGAATGCCCGCCGATGCCGCGTCGCCAGCCGATCTGCCGCCGGCGCTGCCGGCGTCGCATGCGTATTCAGGGGCAATGCGCCGTCGCAGGATCGCAACACCGCTGTAAAGAACCGCCGGATTCGTCCGCTATTGCATGCGGGCGGCTCGTTGTTCCGGCGATGCGCCCCGCACCGCGACCGAGGGAAGGTCGCGGTCGGCCTCACGCTGCACCGCCCGCGCAAGCCTTGCCGTCCCGTCAGTCGAGTGCCGGCGCGCTTTTTCCTCATCAAGAAGACATCACACCATGCGCCATACCCTTCTCTTCGCTGCGCTGTGCCTGACCGCCGCCGCTCCCGCCGCCGCCAGCGGGTTCGACGATTGGCCGACCAAATACGCCTTCAGCGACGGCACCGAACTGGCCGTGACCGGCAACTACGCCTACGACTCGAACGACTTCTCCAACGACGACCCGCGCCTGGAAGACGACAACACCTTCCGCCGCAAGGAATTCGGCGCCACGCTGAAGAAGAAGGGCGTCTACGACGCGATGGTGTACTTCGACTTCCAGTCCAAGCTGTGGCTGGACGTGTTCTTCCGCTTCGAGACCAAGGCGCTGTTCGGCAGCGACTACGGCAAGGTGCGGCTGGGCTACATCAAGGTGCCGGTCGGCCTGGAAGGCGTGACCAGCGCACGCGCCGACAGCTTCCTGGAAACCGCGCTGCCGATCCAGGCGATCTACCAGGGCCGCCGCACCGGCGTGGAGTGGACCTTCGAGCGTCCGCAGTACCTGCTGCAGGCCGGCGCATACGGCGGCAAGGATCTGCAGGGCGACAACCCCGGCACCACCCAGGCGGTGCGTGGCGTGTGGACCCCGTTCAAGGCCGAGGGCGACGTGCTGCACCTGGGCCTGGCGTATTCGCAGGAAAACCCGCGCGGCTACCACAACGGCCTGGACGTGAGCTTCAGCCCGCGCGTGCGCCTGCGTGCGCGCCCGGAAGCCGGCCTGACCGACGTGCGCCTGGTCGACTCGGGCACCCTGGTCGATGCCGACCAGGTGCGCCGCACCGGCCTGGAAGGGATCTGGATCAAGGGTCCGTTCTCGCTGCAGGGCGAAGCGCTGCGCGCCGAAGTGACCCGCGACAACGGCCGCCCGGACTACACCGCCGACGGCCAGTACGTGTTCGCCAGCTACGTGTTGACCGGGGAATCGCGCCCGTACAGCGCCGGCAACGTGGCCAACATCAAGCCGGCCAACGCCTACGGCGCGGTCGAACTGCTGCTGCGCTACAGCCGCCTGGATCTGGACGACGGCACGGTGCTGGGCGGCCGCCAGCACGACTGGACCGTGGGCGCCAACTGGTACCTGACCAGCCACTTCAAGTTCCAGGCCAACTACGTGCGCGCCGATGCCGAGCGTGCCGGCGTGCACACCAAGCCGAACTCGATCGACCTGCGCGCGCAGGTGCAGTTCTGATCGGCAGGTCCTGATCGCCCCCGATCGGCATTGCCGATCGGGATGCGTTCGCAACGAAGACACACGACGGCAGCGCCGGCCCGGCATAGGGCCGGCGCTGCCGTCGTGCATTCGGCGTCCCGGCATCGATGGTCCGCTGGCGCGCCCGCCGCGACGCGGCGACCGGCCGCGCGACGCATCGCCACCAGCACGCGTGCCGCTGCCGCTAAGCTGGCACGATACCGTCCCGACCGCGCCCTCTCCGCATGTACCCCGCCCTGCGCTATCGCCGCTTCGCCCTGCTCCTGCTCGTCGCGCTCGGCGGCATGGCATTGGCGATGCTGTCGGCCGGGCATTTCGCCGAACAGCGCGCGCTGCGCGCCGAGAGCCGGCAGCTGCGCCAGCAGCTGGAGCTGTATGCGCAGACCCTGCAGCAGCGCATCGATCGCTATCGCACGCTGCCGCAGGTGCTGGCGCTGGATCCGGAACTGCGCGAGGCCTTGACCCGGCCGCTGGACGCGGCCGCGCACCAGCGGCTGAACCTGAAGCTGGAGCGCGCCAACGACGTCACCCGGTCCTCGACCCTGACCCTGATCGGTGCCGACGGCGTGGCGGTGGCCGCCAGCAACTGGCGCCTGGCCAGCAGCAACGTCGGCGCCGACTACAGTTTCCGCCCCTACGTGAAGCAGGCGCTGGCGCAGGGCAGCGGCCGTTTCTACGGCATCGGCATGACCACCGGCGTCCCCGGCTATTTCCTGTCGCAGGCGATCCGCGACGATGCCGGGCGCACCCTCGGCGTGATCGTGATCAAGATCGAACTGGCCGCGCTGGAACGCGAATGGCTGCGCGTGCCCGACGTGGTGCTGGTCAGCGATCGCCATGACGTGGTGTTCCTGTCCAGCCGCGATGTCTGGCGCTACCGCCAGCTGCAGCCGCTCAGCGCGCACGAACGCGACGAACTGCTGGCCACCCGCCAATATGCGCGGCAGACCCTGCTGCCTGCGCGGCGGCGCAGCCTGGCCACGCTGGACGACGGCGGCCAGGTGATGCGCATCGACGCGCCGGCGCAACCGGCGCCGCTGCTGTGGCAGAGCATGGCGCTGCCGGAAAGCGGCTGGCGCCTGCACCTGCTGCACGACATCGGCGGCAGTCGCGCCGCCGGCCGCGCCGCCGCGCTGGCCGCGGCCGGCATCTGGCTGGCGCTGGTGTTCCTGGGCCTGCTGTTCCAGCAGCGGCAACGCCTGGCGCGGCTGCGCCAGCGCAGCCGGCGCGAGCTGGAGTCGCTGCTGCAACAGCATGCGCAGGAACTGCGCACCGCGCAGGACGGCGTGGTGCAGGCCGCGCAACAGGCCGATACCGGCCTCAGCCGCAGCCTGGAGCATCTGCCGCAGGGCGTGGTGATCATCGATGCGCAGCTGCGCCTGGTGGCGTGGAATTCGCGCTACCTGGAGATCTTCCGCTTCCCGCCGGAACTGATCCGCGTCGGCCGCCCGATCGAGGACGTGTTCCGCTACAACGCGCGCCGCGGCCTGCTCGGTCCCGGCCCGGTGGAAGCGGCGATCCAGCGCCGCCTCGACCACCTGCGCAGCGGCCGCCCGCACATGCGCGAGAGCGAGAAGGACGACGGCACGGTGCTGGAGATCCGCGGCAACCCGCTGCCCGACGGCGGCTTCGTCACCAGCTACGCCGACATCACCAGCTACAAGAACGCCGCGCGCGAACTGCGTTCGCTGGCCGACGCGCTCGAGCACCGCGTCGCCGAGCGCACCCGTGACCTGGCCGATGCCAAGCGCGAGGCCGAGAACGCCAACCGTTACAAGACCCGCTTCGTCGCCTCGGCGGTGCACGACCTGCTGCAGCCGCTCAACGCCGCGCGCATGTTCGTGTCCGCCCTGCGCGGCAAGCTGCACGACGACGACGCGCGGCAGATCGCCGACCACGTCGACAACGCGCTGGTCGCGCAGGACGCGATCCTCAACAGCCTGCTGGACATCTCGCGGCTGGAGTCAGGCACGCTGAAGACGCAGGTGCGCGACTTCGCGCTGGGGCCGCTGCTGCAGACCCTGGCGCACGAGTTCGGCATCGTCGCCGAGGACCGCGGCCTGCGCCTGGACTACGTGCCCACGCGCGCGGCGGTGCGCAGCGACGAGACCCTGCTGCGGCGCATCCTGCAGAACTTCCTGTCCAACGCGGTCCGCTACACCCCGCGCGGCCGCGTGCTGCTGGGCTGCCGCCGCGACGGCGACAGCCTGCGCATCGAGGTCCACGACCAGGGCCCGGGCATCCCCGAGGCGCTGCAGCAGGAGATCTTCGAGGAGTTCCGCCGCCTCGGCGACGGCGTCGCCCACGACCGCGGCGCCGGCCTGGGGCTGGCGATCGTGGAACGCATCGGCCGCCTGCTCGGCCACCGCATCGGCCTGCGCTCGCAGCTCGGCCGCGGCAGCGTGTTCGCGGTCACCGTGGCGCTGGGCGACGCCGCCGCCGCGGCGCAGGCGCAGGCACCGACCGCGGTCGCCAGCGACCACGGCGACGACCCGATCCTGCACGGCTGCCGGGTGTGGTGCATCGACGACGACCCGCGGGTCTGCGAGGCCAGCCGCGCGCTGCTGGAACGCTGGGCCTGCCGGGTGGAACTGGCCGCCGGCCCGGAGGAGGCGCTGGCCGCGGCGCAACCGGCGCAGGCGCCGGAGCTGGTGCTGCTGGACGTGCGCATGGGCGAGCGCGACGGCCCGGCCTTGTTCGCGCAGCTGTGCGAGCGCTGGAACGCCGAGCCGCGGGCGATCCTGGTCACCGCCGAACCGGACCCGGCGCTACGCGCGCTGGCCCAGGAGCATGGCTGGGGCTTCCTGTCCAAGCCGGTACGCGCGCCGGCGCTGCGCGCGCTGATGACGCAGATGCTGCTGCGGCGGGGTTGAGCGGAGCACTAGCCCCTCTCCCACCGAGAGAGGGGTTGGGGTGAGGGTGCGGCGCGAAAGCGACTCGCGGAGTTTGGGGTGCACGAGGCTGCGCCCGGACCCTCATCCGCCCCTGCGGGGCACCTTCTCCCGAGGGGAGAAGGGAACAGCCGAGCCCCTCTCCCACCGGGAGAGGGGTTGGGGTGAGGGTCCGGCGCGAAAGCGACTCGCGGAGTTGGAGTGCACGAGGCTGCGCCCGGACCCTCATCCGCCCCTTCGGGGCACCTTCTCCCGAGGGGAGAAGGGAACAGCCGAGCCCCTCTCCCACCGGGAGAGGGGTTGGGGTGAGGGTCCGGCGCGAAAGCGACTCGCGGAGTTGGGCGCACGAGGCTGCGCCCGTACCCTCATCCGTCCCTGCGGGGCACCTTCTCCCGAGGGGAGAAGGGAACAGCCGAGCCCCTCTCCCACCGGGAGAGGGGTTGGGGTGAGGGTAAGGCGCGAAAGCGACTCGCGGCGTTGGGTGCCCGAGGCTCCGCCCGTACCCTCATCCTCCCCTGCGGGGCACCTTCTCCCGGCGGGAGAAGGAACAGCCGCGCCTCTCCACCACCACCCCGCCTCACCACTCGCGCGGCGCGATCAACTCCTCCGCATCGGCCTCATCGAAGCCATAGGTCTTGGCGATGTACAGGAAGTCCACGCCGATGTTGTCGCGCGCGGCGGTCTCGATCTCGCTGTCGTGCGCCTCGAACTCCAGCGCCAGCGCGTTGAATTCCTCGGTGGCGGCGTGGGTGAGCTTGTACAGCGCCGGCAGGTCCGGCGGCGACTGCGCTTCGATCGCCTCGCACAGCCGCAGCAGGATCTTCTGGCCCTTGCCGACCAGGAAGGAAGGAAAATAATCGTCGTCCAGCATTTCCTGCAGGAATGGGTAGTAGGCGATCTGCTCGTTGCGGATAGGCATGGTCCGGGGGTCCTTTCCGCCCGCAGGAAGCGCGGGCGCCAGTGCATAGCATCGCGTATCCGGGCGCGGCGGAAAACGCTCCCGGCGCATCGCATGGCCGATCGCCGTTCGCGGGGTTCAGGCCTCGCCTTCCGGCTCCAGCGCCTTCACCAGCACCGCGGCCTGGGTGCGGCTGTGGCATTCGAGCTTTTTCAGGATCGCCGTCACATGCACCTTGACCGTGTTCTCGGCCAGGCCCAGTTCGTAGGCGATCTGCTTGTTGAGCAGGCCGTCGGCCAGGCACAGCAGCACGCGGAACTGCTGCGGGGTCAACTGCGCCAGGCGCGCGGCCAGTTGCGCGTCGGCTTCCGAACGCGCGGCGGTCAGCGGCGGAAACCAGGTGCCGCCGTCGAGCACCGCCGCCACCGCGATGCCGATGGTCTCGGCCGGCGAGGACTTGGGAATGAAGCCGGCCGCACCGAACTGCTGCGCGCGGCGGATCACCCGCGGGTGGTCGTTGGAGGAGATCACCACCACCGGCACCTCCGGACGTTCGCCGCGCACGTGCAGCAGCGCCGAGAAACCGCGCGCGCCGGGCATGGCCAGGTCCAGCAACACCAGGTCGGCGTGCGCCTGCGCGGCCAGCGCCGCATCCAGCGTGGCGGCGCTGGAGGCCTCGGTCACCCGCGCGCGCGGCAAGGCCTGGCGCAGCGCGTGCAGCACCGCGGCGCGGAACAGGGGATGGTCGTCGGCGACCAGAATCGTGGGCGCATCCATGCCTACAGTCTGGCATGCGCGGCCGCCGCCGTGCCGCTCCTGCGCCAGGAAGCGTGCCGCCCCCGGCAGTGGCGGCGTTCAAGCCGCAGCGGCGGCGGCCGATAGCGAGGCGTGATCCGGACCCTTTCGACCCTGCTGCGCAGCCTGCGCCCGACCCTGCGCCGCTGCGCATTGCTGGCGGCGCTGCTGGCGCCAGGCGCGAGCGTGGCCGCGCCGATCGCGGACAGCGGCGACGACACCGAGTTGCCGAGCAGCCTGGAGCATTTCGGCCTGGACGACGGGCTGTCGCAGCTCACCATCACCGCGCTGCAGAGCGACGACCAGGGCTTCCTGTGGGTGGCCACGCAGGAGGGCCTCAACCGCTTCGACGGCCACCTATTCCGCGTCTACCGGCACGAGCTCAACGCCAGCGACCGGCAGAGCCTGCTCAGCAGCAGCATCGACAGCCTCGCCTTCGACGCCCGCGGCACCCGCCTGTGGCTGGGCAGCAACGACGCCGGCCTGGAAGTGATCGACCTGGCCACCTGGAAACGGCATCGGCTGGGCGTGGCCGAAGGCCTGTCGCACAACCGGATCATGAACATCCTGATCGATCCGCAGGGCGGCGCCTGGCTCGGCACCGAGCACGGCATCGACCGCGTCGACGCGACGCTGCGCCGGGTGCTGCCGCTGGGCGGCGATGCGCCGGTGGTCGGCCTGACCTGGATGCCCGACGGCCAGCGCGCGGTGGCGCTGGACCGGCGCTGCCGGCTGTGGCTGCTCGGCGCGAGCGCACGCCAGGCGCTGCCGGCGCCGCCCGGCATCGACGAATGCGTGGGCCTGCAATCCGGGCCGGAGGGGCTGTGGCTGGCCTCGGCCAGCGCCGGGCTGTTCAAGCTCGATGCGCAAGGCGCCACGCTCGCGCACTGGAGCACGCAGCAATTGCTGACCGGGCACAGCGACCTCAGCGCGCTGATCCGCCTGGCCGATGGGCGGGTGCTGGTCGGCTCCACCAATGCCACGGTGACGCAGCTGGACAAGGATGCGCCGACGCCGCGGCGGCTGAGCTTCGACGTGCCGCCGCAGAGCGCCATCACCCGGTTCTACCAGGACGGCAACGGCACCTGGTGGATCGGCACCTACACCGCCGGCCTGTACCGGGTGCGGCCGATGTCGGCGGTGATCCGCAACGACGAGGAAGACCTCAGCGACACCCATGCCTGGCCCAGCCCCAGCGTGCGCAGCATCTGGCGCGACGGCGCGCGCTTGCTGATCGGCACCGACCAGGGCTTGCTGCTGCGCGAGCGCGACCACGCGCCCTGGCAGGTCCCGGCGGGGCTGGCCACGCGCATGGTGCGCGCCATCGAGGGCGACGGCCGCCACTGGTGGCTGGGCACCCGCCACGGCCTGTGGCGCCTGGACGGCAACGGCGCGCTGTCGCGCGTGGACGGGCTGGCCGATGCGCACGTCAACGGCTTGCTGCGCGAGGGCAACACGCTGTGGGTGGCCACGCGCCGCGGGCTGAGCCGGGTGGTCGACGGCCGCGTGCAGGACGATCCGCGCTGGGCGCCGCTGGCCGGGCACACGCTGACCGGACTGTACCGCGATACCCAGGGCACGCTGTGGATCGGCTGCAACGACTGCGGCCTGTGGCGGATGCGCGGCGACCGGCCGGCCGAGCCCTACCGCCCCGGCGGCGCCGGCCTGTATCCGTCGGTGTGGTCGCTGTACGAAAAGGACGGCGTGCTGTGGGTCGGCACGTTCTCCGGCGGACTGTATGCGGTGGACCTGAAGCGCGACTTCGCGGTGCGCTACACCGACCGCGAAGGCCTGAGCAGCAACGTCGTCTACACCATCCTGCCGGATCCGCAGGGACGCCTGTGGCTGAGCACCAACAACGGCCTGAGCGTGCTCGATCCGGCCACCCGCATCGTGCAGAACCTGGGCAGCCGCGACGGCCTGCAGAACCAGGAATACAACAGCGGCCAGGGCTTCCGCGACAGCCGCGGGCTGCTGTATTTCGGCGGCACGCAGGGCGTGGACGTGATCGACCCGCGCAAGCTGCCGCTGCGCAGCCAACCGGCGCGCGCGGTGCTGACCGACCTGCGCGTGCTCGACGCCAGCGAAGGCAGCCACGCCGGCAAGCGGCAGACCGAGACCGACGTGGTGTATGCGCACGACATCGCGCTGGACTATCGCGACAACGTGTTCACCCTGGGCATGACCGCGATCGACTTCACCGCGCCGGGCACGGCACGGCTGCGCTACCGGGTCGACGGCCTGCACAAGGGCTGGATCTATCCGCAGACCGCGCACAGCGAATTCTCGGTCAGCCATCTGCCGCCGGACCGCTACACGCTGGAGCTGCAGGCGGCCGGGCGCGACGGCCAGTTCGGCGCCACGCGCACGCTGCAGATCGAGGTGCGGCCGCCGCCGTGGCGGCATCCGCTGGCCTATGCCGGCTACGCGCTGCTGGGCATGCTGCTGCTCGGCCTGACCGCGCAGCGGGTGCGGCACACGGTCAACCGCGAGCGCGACATGGTGGAACTGCTGAACCTCACCGTCGCCGAGCGCACGCGGCAGCTGGAGCGCGCCAACCAGCAGCTGCTGCAGAGCAATGCGCAACTGGAAGCGGCCACGCGCCTGGACCCGCTGACCCGGGTCTCCAACCGCCGCGAACTGCAGGATTGGCTGGCCCGCGAATGCCCGGCGCTGCGCGCCGAGCTCGATGCCGGCAGCAGCGCCGATGCGCTGTATTTCTTCATGATCGACCTCGACAACTTCAAGCGCATCAACGACGACTACGGCCACCAGGCCGGCGACACCGCGCTGGTGCACTGCGTCGACAGCCTGCGCACGCTGTGCGGCGAGCGCGACCTGCTGGTGCGCTGGGGCGGCGAGGAATTCCTGCTGGTCACCCGCCTGCCGCGCGACGGCGCCGCCGAGGCGCTGGCCGAGCGCCTGCGCGCGGCGGTGGCCGCGCAGCGTTTCGCGCTGGAGCAGCGCGAACTGGCCCTGACCTGCTCGATCGGTTTCGCGCCGTGGCCGCTGGTGGCGGCGTGGCCGGCGCTGGGCGACTGGGAGCAGAGCGTGGGCCTGGCCGATCGCTGCCTGTACGCGGCCAAAGGCGCCGGCAAGAACGCCTGGGTGGGCGTGGGCGCCGGCCCGGCGCCGGACCGGCCGAGCGTGCAGGCCTTGCTTGCCGGCGGCGCGCCCGAACAGCTCGGCGACAGCGTGCGCATCGTGCATTCCACCGCGCAGACGCCGCACTTCGCGCGTTGAGCGCCGGCGCCCGCCGCGGCGCGCTCAGCGCGGCGGATGGCGGCGCATGCTGCTGCGCCAGGCATCCAGGAACTGGCGGCGCTTGAGCGCATCCAGGTACACCAGCAAGCCCGGCCCCAGCGCGATCGGGCGCAATGCCGGCGTCGCACTGCCGCTGCCGCTGCCGCCGGCTCCCGGCAGGATCGGCTTGAGCCGCGCCTCGCGCGACAGCACCTGCTGCCCACGCGGCGACAGCAGATAGTCGAGGAAGCGGCGCGCCTCGGCCGCGTGCGGCGTATCGCGCGGAATCACCGCGGTGCGCAGCGCGACCAGGGTGTAGTCCTCCGGCTGCACGATCGCCAGCGGCGCGCCGGCATCGATCCGCGCCTGCGCGTAGGACCCCAGCACGTTGTAGGCCAGCAGCAGTTCGCCGCGGCTGACCCGGTCCAGCAGCACACCGGTGCGTTCTTCCAGCACCACCTGGTTGTCGCCCATCGCCGCCAGCAAGGCGCCGGCCATGCTGCCGATCTGCCCGTCCTGGGTCGCGAACAGATAGCCCACGCCGCTACGCTCCACGTCGTAGGTGCCGATCCGGCCGCGCAGCGGCAGGCCCGGCGCGCGCAGCAGCTCCAGCAACTGGCGGCGCGTGCGCGGCACCTGCGCCGCCGGCAGCCGCGCCTTGTTGTAGACGATCGCCACCGGCTCGTAGCTGATCCCGAACGCTTCGTGCCGCCATTGCGCCCACGCCGGCAGCGCCTCGGTCTGCGGCGAGCGGTGCGCCAGCGCGTGACCGTCGTTCACCAGCTTGGTCTGCAGGTCCATGCTGGCGCTGATCAGCAGGTCGGCGCAGCGTGCGCCGGGCCGCGGATGCAGGTAGCGCTGGTACATGTCCCATGCGATCACGTCCTGGTACACCACCTCGGTGCGCGGGTGCAGCCGCTGGTAGTCGCCGATCACCGCGGCGAAGACTTCGATGTCGGTGGAGCCCTGGATGCATAGCTGCGCCTGGGCGCCGCCTTGCGCCGGGAAGCGGCGGACGTCGCCGGGCGCGGCCAGTGCGTCGTGCAACAGCACGCAGCCCAGCAGCAACAGCGCAGCGCGCAGCGATCGCAACGGAGTCATGGATGCAACCTGGGCAGGCGCAGGCTGGCGATCAGGCCGCCGCCGACGCGGTTGGACAGATCGATGCGCCCGCCGTGGCTGTCGACCACGCGCTTGACGATCGCCAGGCCGAGCCCGGCGCCGCCGGCGGCCGCGCCCTCGCCGCGCGCGAAGCGCTCGAACACGCGCTCGGCGTCGGCGGCGGCGATGCCGGGGCCGTGGTCGGCCACGGTCACCACGCAATCGCGCGCCTCGCAGGTCAACGCCACCTGCAGCGCGCCGTCGCCGCCGTACTTGCTGGCGTTGTCGATCAGGTTCTTGATCGCCTCGCGCAGCAGCAGCGCATCGCCGCGCACCAGCGCCGGCTCGCTGGCGATGGCCAGTTGCACGCGCGGCCGCGGCTGCGACTGCGGCAGCGCTTCGTGCAGCGCCTGGTGCACGACCTCGGCCAGGTCCACGCTGGCGTAGCGCTGCAGGTTGGCGCGGTGGATCACGCTGGCGTCGCTGAGCAATTGGTTGAGCAGCCGGCTCATGTGCGTGGCGTTGCGCTCGATCGCCTCCAGGCTGCGGCGCATGTCGCGCGGATCGTCGTCGTCCAGCGCCAGCTGCGCCTGCGCGCGCAACGCGGCCAGCGGCGTGCGCATCTGGTGCGCGGCCTCGGCCATGAACGCGCGCAAGGTCTCGTTGCTGCTGGCCAGGCGCGCCATGAAACGGTTCAACGCCGCCACCATCTGGTGCATTTCCTGCGGCGCCGCCACCGCCAGCGGCTTCAGCTCCGAGGGTTCGCGCCGCGACAGGTCGCGTTCGATCCGGTGCAGCGGACGCAACGCGCGGTACACCCCCAGCCACACCAGCGCAAGCGACAGCAGCGACAGCACCGCGATGGCGACCAGCGCGTGCAGCACCACGTCCTGCGCCAGCGCTTCGCGCGCGCGCCGGGTCTGCCCGACCTGCACCCACACCTCGTCCTGCGCCGCGGCCGACGACACCCGCCGCGCCACCACCGCAAAGCGCACCTGCTCGCCGCTGTAGGGCGCATCGAACAGCTGCGGCGGCGCGCCGGCACCCGGCAGCGCCGGCGCCTTCGGCAGATCGTCGTAGCCGGTGATGGTGCGCCCACGCGCATCGAACACGCGGTAGAACACCCGGTCCTCCGGCGCCATCGCCAACAGGTCCAGCGCCGCATACGGAAGATCCACCTGCCATTGCCCGTCGGCCAGCGCCACCGAATCGACGATCGACAGCGCCGAGGACACCAGCAGGTGATCGTAGGAACGGTTGGCCGCACGCTGGCCGTAGTCGCGCGCGGCGAAGAACAGCGCCACCGCGCCGAGCAGCGACAGCGCCCCGAGGTACAGCAGCAGCGTGCGCCGGATCGACGGCGCCGGCAGCGCGGCCTCAGCCATCGCCGCGCGCGTCCTGCGGCGGCGGCGCCTGCGTGTCCGCCTCCGCGGCTTCCAGCTTGTAGCCGACCCCGCGCACGGTGACGATGCGCAGCGGCGCGCCGACCAGCTTCTTGCGCAGGCGCCCGACGTACAGCTCGATCGCGTTCGGTCCGGCTTCGTCGTCGAAACCGAACAGCCCGTTGCCGATCTCGTCCTTGCCCACCACCTGGCCGAGCCGACCGATCAGGATCTCCAGCAGGCGGTATTCCCGATTGGGCAGCTCGATCGGCACGCCGTCCAGGCTGACGCTATGCGCGGCATTGTCGAAGGCGAAACCGCCCACTTGCACCACCTCACTGGCATTGCCGCGGTTGCGCCGCAGCAGCACCCGGCACCGCGCCTCGAACTCGCGGAAATCGAACGGCTTGCCCAGGTAGTCGTCGGCGCCCACGTCCAGCGCCTGCACCCGGTCCTCGATGCCATCGCGCGCGGTCAGCATCAGCACCGGCGTGGTGTCGCCGCGCTCGCGCAACCCCGCCAGCACGCGCAGTCCATCCAGCCCAGGCAGGCCGATGTCCAGCACCACCAGATCGAAGCTCTGGTAGCGCAGCACGCTGGCCGCACCCAGCCCGTCGCTTTGCCAATCCACCGCATGCCCGCTGCGGCGCATGCGCCGCACGATCGCATCGGCCAGATCGGCGTTGTCCTCGACTAGTAAGAGACGCATTCGGGATTGGAGATTGGGGATTCGCAAAAAAAGCGGTTCGGCCGGCGGACGCCAACCCGCTTGCGCTGTTCTGGCAGCCGGCAATCAGGTTGGCGATTCAGGTCGGGGCGATGCCCAGCACCGGAATCGCAGATCACGGCCATCGCCGTTGCGCCTGCCGATGAAGCGTTCACGGCGACCGCATGCTGATCGCCGCCATGCTCGGATCCGTGGTGAAGATGAGGCGGTACTGGTAAGCGCCTGGCACGGCCGGATCCGGCACCGTCTGCATGACGGTGGAATACATCGGCGCATCGACAGAACCGGCCATGGCCTGCACTGCGGTGGAGAACTGCGCATCGCTGAGGTGCGTGTTCGAGGCCGATGCCATGCAGACATGGGATCCGCATGCGACATCTCTGACCGCGAAACCGGGATCGGCCTCGCGCAGGTAGTCCTTGAAATGCTCTTTGTAGGCCCTGGACTTGTTCAGCCCGTCGGACTCGGCCTGCCTTGCGACCTTTTGCAGAATGAGGTCGAAGTCCTTGCCGCCGATGACACGCATGGCCGTGTCGCCGTCGATCGACTTGCCCGTGAGAAAAGCCATCTCCGCCGCAGCTGCGGGTGGGCGATCCTGCGTTGCAGGGGACGCGTCGGCGATGTCGGGCGACGTTTCCTCGGCTGCAAGCAGGTCCGTCCCCGAACGCATTCTGGCGCCGGCGCCGAGCACGTCGTGCGCCTCACCCTTGGCTGCGGCAGCAGAGGCCCCGCTGCCTGGCTGCGAGTGCGCGGCGACGGGCGGCCGCTGCCAAAGCATGAACGCTCCGACCGCGAGAAGCAGGGCCGACAGGCCGACGAGCACTCTACGCATGGCGACTCCGATGACGCGCGATTGGGGCCAGGAAGATGCTGCGACGCGGCGGAACGCAGTCTCCCGCTGGCCGAAAGTCCAGCGCCGATAACCTACCTAGACTGCGCCGGTTGCACAACGACGCGCGCTGCAGCAGTCGCCATCGCCGCCCGCGCGCCGGGGCGGAAGGTCCGGCAACGGGCTACCGGGCGCTCCCGAAAAGGTTGGTTCCCCACCGACAGGTCGATGACAGCTACGCCGCACTAGGCTGCAGCCACGCTGGCCTGCGCGTTGCGCTGCGGGCTACCGACTCATCGACGCGCTGCGCGCACCTGGGAGGGTACGTGGACCTGAAGAAATTGAGCCTGTGCGGCGCTTGCGCCTGCGCCTTGTTGTCCCTGCCCGCGCTGGCGCGGGCCGCCGACGGCGACGACGACGGCCCGGTCACCGCCGAGATCGGCGGCCGCCTGCACTGGGACTTCGCCCAGTTCGACAACGACCACCGCGGCACCCCCAATCCCGACGACACCGAGATCCGCCGGCTGTGGATCGACGTGTCCGGCAAGTTCTTCGGCTTCGGCTACAAGATCGAAGGCGATTTCGCCGGGCTGCAGGACGACTTCAACGGCAAGGGCATCGAGGCCAAGGACGTCTACCTGACCCGCAAGTTCGACGCGGGCACGCTGAGCATCGGCCAGTTCAAGCAGTATTTCTCGCTGGACGACCGCACCGGCTCCAACTTCGGCCAGTTCCTGGAGCGCAGCGGCGCGGCCAGCACGCTGGCGCCGCTGTACCGCAAGGCGGTGTCGTGGCAGGCCGCCGGCAAGGACTACACCTGGGCCGCCAGCGTCTACAGCCTGGAAAGCATCGATGTGTCCAACATCAAGGGCGATGCGTTCGGCGGCCGCGGCACCTGGGCGCCGGGCGCGCGCGACGGCGACGTGCTGCACCTGGGCCTGTCGCTGGCGCACGAGCGCTACGACCACCCCGGCGCCAACGGCGCGCCGGCCTTGAGCATCCGCCCGCGCCCGGCCGGACACCTGTCCGACGACAGCCGCGTCACCCTGGCGCGCTTCGCCGACGGCCGCGATACCGACGTGGACAAGTGGTCGCTGGAGTACGCGCAGGTGCGCGGCCCGCTGTCGTGGCAGAGCGAGTTCAGCGGCGGCCTGTTCGACGACGGCGCGCAGCGGGCGCAGGTGCTGTCCGCCTACGGCTTCGTCAGCTGGTTCGTCACCGGCGAATCGCGCCGCTACGACAGCAAGACCGGGCGCTTCACCCGCATCAAGCAGGTCAACAACCCGCGCGGCGCGTTCGAACTGGCGCTGCGCTACGACCGCATGTGGGGCACGCAGCACCGGTACGGGCAGGCGGACTTCCTCGACGCGTCCACTGCGTCGTGGACGCTGGGCGGCAACTGGTACCTCAAGCCGAACCTGCGCCTGATGCTGAACCTGATCGACAGCCGCAATCGCGATCACCTGGCCGGGACCACGCTCGACCATACGCGCGCGATCACTGGTCGCTTTCAGTATGACTTTTGATTCGCGGGACCCGGGACTCGGGACTCGGGACCCGAAGAACGGAAGTCGGTAGAGCTTCAAATCGCGATGCCGTGTTTTTGCGAGTCCCGCGTCCCCAGTCCCGAGTCCCGAGTCCCGCCCCTTTTCCGCAACGCCCAAGGAAACTCCCCATGCTGACCGCGCTCGGTTTCGGAATGGTCATCACCTTCATGTACCTGATCATGAGCAAGCGGCTGTCGCCGCTGGTCGCCTTGATCATCGTGCCGATCGTGTTCGCGCTGGCCGGCGGTTTCGGCACCGGCATCAACGAGATGATGCTGGAAGGGATCAAGAAGATCGCGCCGACCGGCGTGATGCTGATGTTCGCGATCCTGTACTTCGGGGTGATGATCGACGCCGGCCTGTTCGATCCGCTGGTGCGGCGCATCCTGCGCCTGGTCAAGGGCGACCCGATGAAGATCGTGGTCGGCACCGCGGTGCTGGCGCTGCTGATCTCGCTCGACGGCGACGGTTCCACCACCTACATGATCACCGTGTCGGCGATGCTGCCGCTGTACCGGCGCATCGGCATGAACGCGCTGAACCTGACCTGCGTGACCATCCTCGCCGGCGGGGTGATGAACCTGACCCCGTGGGGCGGGCCGACCGCGCGCGCGGCCACCGCGCTGCACGTGGACCCGGCCGACGTGTTCGTGCCGCTGGTGCCGGCGATGGCGCTGGCGATCGCCGGCATCCTGGTCCTGGCCTGGTACCTGGGCATGCAGGAACGGCGCCGCCTGGGCGTGGCCACCCTGCCCGGCGACGCGTGGCTGGACAGCAGCGTGGCCGACGACGGCGACGCGCTGCCGACCGTGGAAGACGCCGAGGACATCAAGCGGCCGAAGCTGCTGTGGGTGAACCTGGCGCTGACCCTGGCGCTGATGGCGGCGCTGGTGGTCGGCGTGCTGCCGATGCCGGTGCTGTTCATGATCGGCTTCGCGCTGGCGCTGCTGATCAACTATCCGAACCTGGCCGAGCAGCGCCGGCGTCTGGTCAACCACGCCGGCAACGTGCTGTCGGTGGTGTCGCTGATCTTCGCCGCCGGCGTGTTCACCGGCATCCTCTCCAACACCGGCATGGTCGAAGCGATGTCGCGCAGCTTCCTGGCGGTGATTCCCGACGCCTGGGGACCGTACCTGGCGGTGATCACCGCGCTGGCCAGCATGCCGTTCACCTTCTTCATGTCCAACGACGCGTTCTACTTCGGCGTGCTGCCGATCCTGTCCGAAGCGGCCAGCCACTACGGCATCACCCCGGTGGAAATGGCGCGCGCCTCGCTGGCCGGCCAGCCGGTGCACCTGCTGAGCCCGCTGGTGCCATCGACCTATCTGCTGGTCGGCTTGGCCAAGGTCGATTTCGCCGACCACCAGCGCTTCACCATGAAGTGGGCGGTGTTGGTGTCGTTGCTGTTGATGGGCGGCGGGTTGTTGTTCGGCCTCTTTCCGCTGGCGCGTTGACCGCCGCCCGGGATTGGGGAGTCGGGATTCGGGATTCGTAAGAGCCCAGCCCCGCCCGCCTTGTCCAATCCCGAATCCCTACTCCCGAATCCCAAACTCCGAAGGAGTTCTTCCATGACCCTACGCATCGCCTACGTCACCAGCGGCATGGGCAGCATCGGTACCGCGATCTGCCAGAAGCTGGCGCGCAACGGGCATACCGTGGTCGCCGGCTGCGGCCCCAATTCGCCGCGCAAGTCGGCGTGGCTGCGCGAGCAGCGCGAGCTGGGCTTCGATTTCATCGCCTCCGAAGGCAACGCCACCGACTGGGACTCCACCGTCGCCGCGTTCGCCAAGGTCAAGGCCGAGGTCGGCGAGATCGACGTGCTGGTCAACAACGCCGGCGGCAGCCGCGACACCTTGTTCCGGCAGATGAGCCGCGAGGATTGGCAGGCGGTGATCGCCAGCAATCTCAACTCGCTGTTCAACATCACCAAGCAGGTGGTGGACGGCATGACCGCGCGCGGCTGGGGCCGCATCGTCAACATCGGCGCGGTCAGCGCGCAGAGGGGCCAGATCGGGCAGATCAACTACGCCACCGCCAAGGCGGCGATGCAGGGCTTCAGCCGCGCGCTGGCGCAGGAAGTGGCCTCGCGCGGGGTCACCGTCAACACGGTGTCGCCCGGCTATATCGCCAGCGCGGCGATCAGCAGTTTTCCGCCGGACGTGCTCGACCGCCTGGCGACCTCGGTGCCGCTGCGCCGGCTCGGCAAGCCCGAGGAAGTGGCCGCGCTGTGCGGCTGGCTGACCTCCGACGAAGCGGCCTATGTCACTGGCGCCGACTATGCGGTCAATGGCGGCCTGCACATGGCTTAGGGCGTGCCGCGCGGGTCGCCTGTGCGCGCGCAGGCGATCTCGCCGCAGCGGGTGGCATACACTGCCGGCTCCGCTCCGTGCGCCACCCGCCGACACCGCATGCCCGACAACCCCGACCACAGCACGCCCGGCGCGCGCCTGCAGATGGCCGATATCGCGCGCATGGCCGGCGTGTCCGAGTCCACCGTCTCGCGCGCGCTGGCCGACAATCCGGTAGTCGCCAAGCGCACCCGCGCCTACATCAAACAGTTGGCGCGCGAGGCCGGCTATCGCGTCGACCCGGTCGCGCGCAGCCTGCGCTCGCGGCGCTCCAACATCGTCTGCGTCGCCGTGCCGCTGATGCACGCGCACGAGCAACCGCTGTCGGACCCGTTCATGATGACGATGCTGGCGCTGCTCGCCGATGCGTTGACGGCGCGCGGCTGCAGCATGCTGCTGTCCAAGCTGGACCGTCACCAGGACCACTGGGTCGAGGACCTGGCCCGCGGCAGCCGCGCCGACGGCGTGATCATGCTCGGGCAGAGTTCCGAACACGCCGCGCTGGATGCGGCCGCCCGCGGCGGCCTGCCGATGGTGGTATGGGGCAGCCGCATCGACGGCCAAGCCTACGTCAGCATCGGCAGCGACAACCTGCGCGGCGGCGAACTGGCCACCGCGCACCTGATCGAGATCGGCCGCCGGCGCATCGCCTTCCTGGGCGACGAGCAGTTGCCGGAAGTGGCGCCGCGTTTCGCCGGCTACCGGAGCATGCTCGAGCGCCATGGCCTGGAATTCGATCCGCGGCTGCACGCGCGCAGCCATTTTCTCAGCGAGGACGCCTATCGGTTGACGCGGGCGATGCTGAAGAAAACCGATCCGCCCGATGCCGTGTTCGCCGCCTCCGACGTGATCGCGCTGGGTGCGATCCGCGCGCTGACCGAGGCCGGCTACCGCGTGCCGCAAGACATCTCGCTGGTCGGCTTCGACGACATCCCGCTGGCCGCCTACAGCCAACCGCCGCTGACCACGGTGCGCCAGGATCTGGCACAGGCGGCGACACTGCTGGTGAACGGCGTGCTGGGCCTGATCGCAGGCGAGCCGCTGCAGTCGGTGGAACTGGCGGTGAGCCTGGTGGTGCGCGATTCGGCGTGAAGCCGGGAGTGGGGATTCGGGAATGGGGAATCGGAAAAGCGCGGCAGCGCGAACTGAAGCCTTATCGACTTCCCTTCTTCGATTCCCCATTCCCGATTCCCGATTCCCGGCCCTTGACCAGCAGCATCGCCACCGCCGCCATCAGCATCAGCGCCCCGGCCAGGCGGATCACGTTGCGCGCGTCGCCGTGCAGCAGCGATTCGAAGTACAGCGGCAAGGTCACGATCTGGATCAGCATCGGCAGCACGATGAACAGGTTGAACAGGCCCATGTACACGCCGGTGCGTTCGGGCGGGATGCTGTCGGCCAGCATCAGGTAGGGATTGCCCATCATGCTCGCCCAGGCCAGGCCGATGCCGACCATCGGCAACAGCAGCAGCCAGCGGTCGTGGATCGCCGGCAGCAGGCACATGCCGATGCCGGCAGCGAGCAGGCAGGCCGCATGCGTGGCCTTGGGGCCGAACCGGCGTGCCACCGGCACCATCGCGAACGCGGCGACGAAGGCAACGAAGTTGTAGAAGCCGCCGATCTGGCCGTTGACCAGGCCGGCTTCGCGAAAGCCGTGCGAATCGGGCGCGGTGGTGCCGAACAGCGTGGTCGACAGCGACAGCACGATGTATTGCCAGTAGCAGAACATCGCATACCACTGGAACAGCATCACCGGCGCCATCCGCTTCATCGTCGGCGGCATGTGCCGCACCGCATCGGCGATCTCGCGCAGCGTGGCCAACGGCCCGACCGGCGCGGCGCGCAGGCGCTGCAGCTCCAGCGGCGGCAACACCGGCTCGCGCACGCTGCGTGCGGTCAGCAGGATCGAGGCGGCGGAGAATCCCGCGCCGATCGCGAACGCGGCGATGGTGACGTAGGGGATACGGTGCGCATTGGCCGCGTCCTGGTTCATGCCCAACCACACCAGCAGCGGCGGGGTCACGTAGGCCAGGGTCTGGCCCAGGCCGGTGAAGGCGCTCTGGGTGAGATAGCCCAGCGGGCGCTGGCGCGGCGCCAGCACGTCGCTGACCAGGGCGCGATACGGCTCCATCGCCACGTTGTTGGCCGCGTCCAGCATCCACAGCAGGCTCACCGCCATCCATAGCGCCACGCTGAAAGGCATCAGCAGCAGGCACAGGCTGCACACCAGCGCGCCGACCACCATGTACGGCATGCGCCGGCCCCAACGGGTGACGGTGCGGTCGCTCAGCGCGCCGACCACCGGCTGCAGCACCAGCCCGGTGATCGGGCCAGCCAGCCACAGGTACGGCAGGCTGGCGTGATCGGCGCCCAGGTAGTTGTAGATCGGGCTCATGTTGCTCTGCTGCAGGCCGAAGCTGTACTGCACGCCGAAGAAGCCGGCGTTGAGCGCCAGCACGCGCGACAGCGGAAGCAGGGGGCGATCGGAGCGCATGGGCATCAGCCTGACAGGAAGCCAAGGGCGCCGCGGGCGGCGCACCGCGGCGGCGGAGCGGATGTTCGGAGTTATGCAATCGTTTGTAACGCTGCGCTGCATCATGATCCTGCGGCAAGCGAACGTAGTTTTAGGCCGTGTTGCGGCGACAGCCGCACTTTGCTGCACTGCAAGTTGCAATCGATTGTAGAGGACCGTATCACTGCGCCACCCCACCGCCTGCCCGGCATGGGCGAAGCGCCGGCCCACGCCGTCGCGCGCCGCATGCAGGCCCTACCCGCGTCACCCTTCGCTTCGGGAGAGATAGCGATGCGCCACCCTTCGATCCGCCTGCATACCCTGGCCTGGGCCGTCGCCGCGGCCCTGGCCGCCCCGGCCGCCTTCGCCCAGGACGCGGCCGCGCCTGCCGCCCAGCCCGGTCCCGCGCAAGGCGACGTGGTCAGCCTGGACTCGGTGTTCGTCACCGGTACCGCCACCCCCAAGAGCAAGCTCAAGTCCAGCGTCTCGGTGAGCACCGTCGGCGCCGAGGCGATCGAACAGTCGGCGCCGCGCAGCACCGCCGAGATCTTCCGCAACATCCCCGGCATCCGTTCCGAATCCAGCGGCGGCGAAGGCAACGCCAACATCGCCGTGCGCGGCCTGCCGGTCGCCTCCGGCGGCGCCAAGTTCCTGCAGTTGCAGGAAGACGGCCTGCCGGTGCTGGAGTTCGGCGACATCGCCTTCGGCAACGCCGATATCTTCCTGCGCGCCGACTACAGCCTGGAGCGCATCGAGGCGATCCGCGGCGGCTCGGCCTCCACCTTCGCCAGCAACTCGCCCGGCGGCATCATCAACTTCATCAGCAAGACCGGCGACACCGCCGGCGGCAGCGTCGGCCTTACCCGCGGCCTGGGCGGCTACGACAACACCCGCCTGGACTTCGACTACGGCGCACCGTTCGCCGAGCACTGGCAGTTCAACGTCGGCGGCTTCTACCGCCGCGGCGACGGCGTGCGCGACGCCGGCTACACCACCGACAAGGGCGGCCAGCTCAAGGCCAACCTGACCCGGCTGTTCGACAACGGCTACGTGCGCGTCTACGCCAAGTACCTCAACGACCGCGCCGCCGGCTACCTGCCGGTGCCGACCCGGGTCAGCGGCCGCGACGGCGCGCCGCACTTCGGCAGCATCGACGGCTTCGATCCAGGCACCGACACGCTGTACAGCCCGTACTTCCGCAGCAGCGCCACCCTCGATGGCGGCAACAATCCTTCGCGCGTGGACCTGGGCGACGGCATGCATCCGCTGTCGCGTGCGTTCGGCGCCGAGGCGCAGTTCGACATCGGCGGTGGCTGGACCCTGACCGACAAGTTCCGCATCGCCGACACCTCCGGCCGCTTCGTCTCGCCGTTCCCCGCGCAGGTCACCGATGCCGCGGCGCTGGCCGCCAGCATCGGCGGCGCCGGCGCCAGCCTGCGCTACGCCGACGGCGCGAACGCCGGCCAGGCCTACGGCGGGCTGGCACTGCGCACGCATCTGTTCAACGTGCACCTCAACGACCTGGGCAACGCGGTCAACGACGTCAGCCTGGCGCGCGACTTCGCGGCGGCCGACGGCGGCACCCTCAACCTCAAGGCCGGCTGGTACACCTCGCGGCAGACCATCGACGTGGACTGGACCTGGAACTCCTACGTGCAGTCGCTGGCGCACCGCCCGCAGCTGCTCAACGTGGTCGACGCCGGCGGCGACCCGCTATCGCAGGATGGCCTGTACGCCTACGGCGTGCCGTACTGGGGGCTGGACAATACCCGCCACTACGACGTGCGCTACGACATCAACGCGCCGTACCTGGCGCTGAGCTGGGACCAGGGCCCGCTGAGCGTGGACGGCAGCCTGCGCTACGACATGGGCCGCGCCCGCGGCAACACCGCCGGCGGCGTGCTGGCCAGCAACGTCGATGTCGACGGCGACGGCGTGATCGAGGCGCCGGAGCGCAGCGTGGCGACCATCGACTACGCCAATCCCAAGCCGGTGCGCTACGACTGGAACTACCTGTCGTATTCGTTCGGCGGCAACTACATGTTCAACGACGACCTGGCCGCGTTCGCGCGCTACAGCCGCGGCGCCCGCGCCAACGCCGACCGCCTGCTGTTCGGCGTGGTCCGCGACGACGGCTCGGTGTCCTCCAACGAGGCGGTGAACTTCGTCAAGCAGCTCGAAGGCGGGCTGAAGTGGCGCAGCGGCGGGCTGAGCCTGTTCGCCACCGCCTTCGCCGCGCGTACCCAGGAGCAGAACTACGAAGCCACCACCCAGCGCTTCTTCGACCGCACCTACAAGGCGCACGGCCTGGAACTGGAAGCGGCGTACCGCACCGGCGGCTTCAACCTCAATGGCGGGCTGACCTGGACCGATGCCACCATCGACAAGGACCAGATCACCCCGGCCAACGCCGGCAACACCCCGCGGCGTCAGGCGCGCTTCGTCTGGCAGCTGACCCCCAGCTACCGCGGCGAGCGCTACACCGTGGGCGCCAACGCGATCGGCACCAGCTCGGCCTACACCCAGGACAGCAACCAGCTGAAGATGCCCGGCTACACCCAGGTCAACCTGTTCGCCGACTACCGCATCACCGACGCGCTGACCGTCTCGCTCAACGTCAACAACCTGTTCGACACCTTCGGCCTGACCGAAGCCGAGGAAGCGTCGATCGCCGATGCGTCCTCCGACGTGATCCGCGCGCGCTCGATCCCGGGCCGCACGTCCAGCATCAGCCTGCGCTACGACTTCTGACGAGGACCGCACATCCGCGCCCCGCCCGGGGCGCGGACAATTTCCCCATGACCGCCCCCACCCCCATTGCCCTCTCCCGTCTCGCCAGCACGCTGTGGCAGGCGCATCTCGATCCGGACGCCGCCGCGGCGTTGCTGCCGCGCCTGCAGCGTCACGGCGAACGCCTGCTGGCGCCGCTGCACGCGCTGTACGGCGCGCATCCGGCGTTCGCGCAGTGGCTGCCGCAGTGGCTGGCGCAACTGGCCGCCGCCGCCAACGCGCGGCCGCCGGCGCTGCGCCAGCTCGATGCCGAACGCGCCCCCGACTGGTTCGCCACCCCGGCGATGCTCGGCTACAGCGCCTACGTGGACCGTTTCGCCGGCACCCTGGCCGGCGTCGGCGAACGCGTGCCGTACCTGCAGGAACTGGGCGTGCGCTACCTGCACCTGCTGCCGTTCCTGCGCGCGCGCGCCGGCGACAACGACGGCGGTTTCGCGGTCAGCGACTACGGCCAGGTGGAGCCGCGGCTCGGCGACAACGCCGACCTGGTCGCGCTGACCACGCGCCTGCGCGAGGCCGGCATCAGCCTGTGCGCCGACTTCGTGCTCAACCACACCGCCGACGACCATCCATGGGCGCTGGCAGCCAAGCGCGGCGATACGCGCTGCCTGGACTACTACCACCACTTCCCCGACCGCAGCGCGCCCGACGCCTACGAGCGCACCCTGGGCCAGGTGTTCCCGCATACCGCGCCGGGCAACTTCACCTGGGTCGAAGACGCCGGCGCCTGGCTGTGGACCACGTTCTATCCCTACCAGTGGGACCTGGACTGGAGCAATCCGGCGGTGTTCGGCGAGATGGCGCTGGCGCTGCTGCACCTGGCCAACCTGGGCGTGGAAGTGTTCCGCCTGGATTCCACCGCCTACCTGTGGAAGCGTCCCGGCACCGACTGCATGAACCAGCCGGAGGCGCACACCATCCTGCAGGCGCTGCGCGCGCTCACCGACATCCTGGCCCCGGCGGTGCTGCTGAAGGCCGAGGCGATCGTGCCGATGGCGCAACTGCCGCCCTACTTCGGCGTCGGCCAGGCGTGCGGCCACGAATGCCAGCTGGCCTACCACAGCACGCTGATGGCGGCCGGCTGGGTCGCGCTGGCCGCGCAGCGCGGCGACATCGTGCAGGGCGTCATCGCGCACACGCCCGCGTTGCCGCCGGCCTGCGCGTGGCTGAGCTACGTGCGCTGCCACGACGACATCGGCTGGAACGTGCTGCGGCACGAAGCGGCCGGCGGCGCCGGCAACGCGCCATTCGACCTCGCCCATGCGGCACGCTTCTTCGCCGGCGGCGTGCCGGGCAGCTATGCGCGCGGCGAAGCGTTCCAGAGCAGCGGCGACGGCGTGCACGGCAGCAACGGCATGAGCGCCGCGCTGGTCGGCATCGAAGCGGCGCTGGCCAACGGCGACGCCGACGCGCTGGAACTGGCGATCCGACGCCTGCTGCTGCTGTATGCGCTGGCACTGGCGATGCCCGGCATCCCGCTGCTGTACATGGGCGACGAACTGGCGCTGGGCAACGACGAGGACTATCGCAACGACCCGCTGCGCCGCCACGAAGGCCGCTGGCTGCACCGTCCGGCGATGGACTGGGAGCGCGCGGCGCAACGCGGCGACCGCAACAGTCTTCCCGGCCAGGTGTACTCCCGCCTGCGGAGCTTGATCGCCGCGCGCGCGGCCACTGCCGCCCTCGCCGCCGCGCAACCGCTGCGCGCGTTGCCGCTTGGCGATCCGGCCCTGCTCGGCATCGCCCGCGGCGAGGACTTCGTCGCGGCCTACAATTTCAGTGCGCAACCGGTGGCGGTGGATCGCAGCGCGTTGGGCACCGGCCACTGGCACGCCATCGCCGACGGCGGAACCGACGCGGCCACGCTGCAGGCATGGGACGGAATCTTGCCAGCCTATGGCCTGCGCTGGTGGCGGCGCGGCTGAGCGACGAACGCAGTCCGGATACCTGCGCGGCTCCGGATGCAGTCGCGGCTGAAGCCCCTCCTACAGTGCACCCATCCAGTGGGCCGCGAATCCCTTGTGGGAGCGACTTCAGGGCACCTCCAATAACTTCAGTCCGGAAGCTGCACGCTGCGCGTGTCGATGGCGTATGGTTTTCCTGTCGCGGCTGAAGCCGCTCCTACACGGGCGCCGCGTGCCGTTGTAGGAGCGGCTTCAGCCGCGACAGGAGGACGAAGCGGCCGTGATGCCAAGGCATCCATGGGAAACGCGGCCGCAACGCCACTGTCCCATTGCCAATGCGCCTTTGCGACGTCAGGGCAGCGCGAACGCCTCGATGCCGGAACCTGCAAGCTGGGCGCATCGGCGGCTCGAAATGCATCGACATGCTTTTTTTGGGGTATTGGAGGCGCTCTTCAGTCGCGACGATCGAAGTCCGGATGCCTGCGCGGCCCTGCACTCAGCCAGGACTGACGTCCCTCCAACATGCAAGCAGGCGCCTTGCCTCGCCAGCCGCCTGGAAGCCCTTCGCGCCAGCATGGCGGCGCGCGTCCGGCAATCCGCCGCCAAACGCGCGCCACAAACCATTCACTTGCCCAGCAAACCCAGCAACGCCTTGGCCGCCTCCTCGGACGAGGCCGGGTTCTGCCCGGTAACCAGTCGCCCGTCCACCACCACGTGCACGCCCCAGTCGGCGCCTTTCTCGTACAGGGCGCCGAGCCGCTGGAACTCGTCCTCGATCAGGAACGGCACCACCTCGGTCAGCCCGACCGCCGCTTCCTCGCCATTGGTGAAACCGGTGACGCGGCGGCCCTTGACCAGCGGCGCACCATCGGCAGCGGTGACCCGGCGCAGCGCGCCCGGCGCATGGCAGACGAAGCCGATCGGCTTGCCGGCACGCTCGAAGGCTTCGATCAGCGCGATCGAGGTCTTGTCTTCGGCGAGATCCCACAGTGGGCCGTGGCCGCCGGGATAGAACACGCTGTCGTAGTCGGCCATCCGCACGTCCGCCAGCGGCCGCGTGCTCGCCAGTTGCTGCTGCGCCGCCGGATCGGCCTTGAAGCGGTGCGTGGCCTCGGTCTGCGCATCGGCCGCATCGCTCTTCGGATCCAGCGGCGGCTGCCCGCCCTTGGGCGAGGCCAGCGTGATCTCGGCGCCGGCATCCTTGAACACGTAGTAAGGCGCGGCGAATTCTTCCAGCCAGAAACCGGTCTTGTGGCCGGTGTCGCCGAGGCGGTCGTGCGAGGTCAGCACCATCAGGATCTTCATGCGGGTGTCCTGTTTGCGGGGGAACGGTGGCCATGCGCAGGCAGGCCAGGCGCGCAGTATCGGCACGCAAACATTCGCGGCGGGTGAGCGCCGCGTGGCGGCGTTCAGGCGCCGCCGGGCCCGTCCAGCTGGTCCATGCGGATGCGGTTGGCGAACAGCGAGAACGCCAGCATGCCGGCCAGGCCGCTGGCGCGCGCGACCCAGTTCGGCAGCCAGCGCGGCGGCGCCAGCACCCCGCTCTCGAACAGCGGCGCGAACGCCGCCACGTCCTCCAGCGCCATCTTGCCGGCGAACAGCCAGCGGCACAGCGGCAGGCGATCGCGCTGCAAGGCCTGGCGGAAGAAGGTGTGCACCGAGACCAACCCGCGCAGGTACACGGTGTCCTTGGTGAAGGCGGCACCGCCGCCGGTCGGCACGCCGCGGAACACGCGCTGCGCCGAGGAGAAACTCTCCGCCGGCGACTGCCCGGCCGCATCGAAATAGCGGAACACCTCGACGAAATCGGCGCCGCCACGCGCCAGCGCGATCGCCTCGATGCGCAGGCTGATCCGCTTCATGCGCTCGATATCGATGCTGCCGGTGATCTGCTCGGCGAAGGTCGCCAGCCCCTCCTGCGTGGCGGTGACCCGCGGCGACGACAAGGCCAGGCTTGGCAGGTGCGTCTGCTCGCGGCCGTTGAGCGCGGTCAGCGAATGCACCAGCGCCTCGTGGTGGAACAGCTGCGCGCGGTCGTAGTCGCTGAACGACGCGCCGGAGCGCAGGCGGATGCGGTGCGCGCCGGCCGCGGCCTTGGCCAGCAGCTCCGGATCCAGTTCCACCGCGATCACCCGTTCGCCGAAGAAGGCGTCCAGGTCGCGCTGCAGTTGCAGGCGCAGCGCCGTCGCCGAGACCGGCACCTGCTCCTCCGCCGACAGCAGTTCGCGATCCAGCTCCTGTGCGATGCGGATGAAGTGACCGGCGGCATCGCGGGTGGTCGGGCCATGCCCGGGCATCGGATCCTCGGGTACGCCGAACAGCTGCGCCGAGTAGGTGCCGACCGCCGCCGTGCCCAGCGACTCCAGCAACGCCGCGGCTAGATCCCAGCTATGCGCGGAGGCTTGCAGATACGCGCCCAGCGGATGCGCCGGATCGGCCGCCTGCGCGATCGCCGCCAGCTCGCGGCGCGTGTCGGCGAAATCCAGCCGCGGATACTGCACCTGCGGCAGCTGCGGCTGGCCGCGCGCCACGCTGTCCAGGAACGGCGCCTGCACCGCCGCCGGCCAGCTCGCCAGCGCCAGCAGGCGGATGCCGCGCACCGCCTTGACCAGGCGCGCATCCAGCGCGGCGTGGTGCAGGATCTCGGCAGGCAGCGCGGTCATCGCGAGCGTGGCGGGCGGATGTGGCGCGTCAGCGGCGCAGGTTGCGCGGGGTCGGCCGTTTGCCGCCGGGCTTGCCCGCGCCGGGCCTGCCCGACCTGGCGGCATCGGCGTTCTGCGCCTGGCGCTGCGCCAGCTTGCTGGCGGCGCCGGCGACTTCCTCGCGCAGCTTCATGTAGTTGGCCAGCCGCGCCTCCTCGATCTCGCCGCGCGCGATCGCCGCCTGCACCGCACAGCCTGGCTCGGCCTGGTGCGCGCAATCGTTGAAGCGGCACTGCGCCGCCAGCGCCTCGATGTCGGCGAACCCGCCTTCGGCCAGGTCTTCCTCGCCGGTGGGCTTGAGCTCGCGCATGCCCGGCGTGTCGATCAGGCAGGCGCCGGACGGCAGCGGCAGCAGCGCCCGGTGGGTGGTGGTGTGGCGGCCGCGCGAATCGTTCTCGCGCACCGCCGCGGTACGCATCTTCTCCACCCCGAGCAAGGTGTTGGTGAGGGTGGACTTGCCGGCACCGGACGAGCCGACCAGCACCGCGGTGCGCCCGGCGCCCAGCCATGGCCGTAGCGCCGCCACGCTGTCGGCGTCCTTGGCGTTGACGGTCAGCAGGGGAATGTTCTGCGCCGCCAGCTCTTCCAGCACCGCCAACGCATCGTCGGCGTATTCGGTGAGATCGGCCTTGGTCAGGATCACCACCGGCTCGGCGCCGCCCCCGCCGACCAGCAGCAGGTAGCGCTCGATGCGGCGCGGATTGAAGTCCGCATCCAGGCCGCAGACGATGAACACCGTATCGATGTTGGCCGCGATCACCTGCTGGTGGTAGTGCTCGCCGGCCGCGCCGCGCTTGATCGCGGTACGCCGCGGCAGCAGCGCGACGATGCGCTTGCCGTCCTCCAGCAGCACCCAGTCGCCGACCGCGGCGCGCTCGTGGCTGGGGAAGCGCGGGCGCTGCCATTCCGGCAGCGACTCGACCTTGAACCCGGTGTCCACCGCGTCGGCCACCACGTAACCAGTGCGGTGCTGCTCGCTGACCCGCGCCGGCCGCGCCAGCGGATGCGCGTCGAACAGCGCCCGCCATGCCGGCTCCTCCGGCGGTCCGGGCCAGGGCCAGCCGATCGCCTGGAGCGGTAGAAACGGGTTTTGGGAATCGACCATGTGCCAATTCTAAAGGCACGGGAAGGCTACGATGTAAATTGACGAAATCGCGCTTGATAAGCAGCCGGCAGGGGCTAGCGGCGCTCTGTTGCGGAGATCCACCCGGCAAATGCTGAAGTTCTACTGCGTGAGATCGACGGTCGGAGACTATCCGACCGCCGCCCCACGCCAATCAGCGTATCAGGACATCCGGCTGCAACCCATTATCCGTCCCGTGGAATACTCCGGACTCAAAACGATCCGCGATGGCCATCGCTTGAATGAGCCTGCGGCTCTCTGATATCGATGCCGACACCATCCCCCCATACTGATAGCTCGACACACTTCGCAGCCCCGACCCGCTGGCCACGACCGATTCCCAGGAGTCAACGTCGTACTTGCCGGACGAGCCGATTTCCAGACTTCCCTGCCTGTAGCGCCCCCTTTGCCCCGCATGCGTGAGCAAGACCCGCACGGAACCACCTTCCATTGTGATAGCGGATGCATGAGAGGCGACAACTCCCGTATCGAGACTCGCACTGAGCGTCCGCGCGACCGTGGATTGCTCGCGCCAAGTCTGTGAAAAGACCGGATCAAGCGCCGCACGTTGCTTTTCTGAAAGCGTAGTCTGCCCCTGAGAAGGCGCTGTCATACCAGCCATGGCATTGACAAGCGTCTGAACGTCGGCGGCATGCAACACTTTTCCGCCATCCTGAGTCCGGATACTTTCTACACGGTACTGCTCGCCAAGATACCAATCCTTGATCGTCAGTTTGTCCGACGTACCGATGATGGATATCTCAAGGTTGTTGCTAGTGGAGGGTCGCCTGAACCATAGCTGGTCATACGCGACGCCCGAAACGAAACTAGCTACGTCGGCATTCCCAGCCGAGGAGTCGTTCTCGACCACCGTATCAGCTCCGTATGTCCGTCCAAAAAGATAGACATCATCGCCGGCTCCACCCGTCAGCGTATCCGTGCCGGACCTGCCATCCAAGGTGTCGTTCCCGCCAAGCGCCGATAGTGCGTTGTTGCCGCTGTTTCCGACCAGAAGATTGGCCATGGCATTGCCGGTACCGTTGATCGCCGAAGTACCGGACAGACTGAGATTCTCGACGTTGGAGCCCAAGGTGTAGCTTATTGCGGACATCACGGTGTCCATGCCTTCGTCAACGCGTTCGGTGACGATGTCCCCGGTCGACCCGACCAGGTAGGTGTCGTCGCCCGCACCGCCCAGCATGGTGTCATTCCCGGCCCCGCCATCGAGCGTGTCGTTACCCTCGTATCCGTTGAGGGTGTTGGCGCCGCTGTTGCCGGTCAGGACGTTGTCACCGCCGTTTCCAGAGCCAGCCAAACCGCTGCTGCCGGTCAACGTGAGGTTTTCCACATTGTCGGCCAGCGTATAGCCGATCGAGGACTGGACGGTATCGACACCCTCCGACGCCCACTCCTGGACGACGTCGCCTGCGTTTGCGACCACGTAGGTATCGTTGCCTTCACCGCCATGCATGTAATCGGAACCGGCTCCACCATTCAAGGTGTCGTTGCCCGACCCGCCGTCGATGTCGTCATCGCCGTTATTGCCGAACAAGGTGTCGTTGCCGTCGCCTCCCGTCAGGATGTTGGAGGACGCGTTGCCGGTGATGACGTTATCGAGGCCATTGCCGTTGCCGTACTCGGCGGATCCCAGCAAGGTCAGCCGCTCCACGTTGGCTGTCAGATCGTAGTCGATGTACGCATTCACGAGGTCGTTGCCTTCGGCCGCGAACTCGATGACCCGATCCCGGTAGGCATCCACCGTATAGACATCGTCGCCGATTCCGCCGTACATCTCGTCGGCCGACAGACCACCGTTCAAGGTGTCATTGCCGGCCAGCCCATACATGATGTCCGGCGCATCCGTGCCGACCAGGGCATCGGCAGCCGAAGTCCCGTCGATCCGGTTCATGACATCGATCGACACCAGTATCTGGGCGGACTGTCCCAGTGGATCGGTCGCGGTGAGGGTCAATGTCGAGCTCCACTGCGAAGCAGAATCGGGCATCCCCGAGAACGTCGCAGTGGCAGAATCGAACATCAGCCATCCCGGCAGATCGCTCACCGAATACGTAAGTGGCTGGTCATCGACAAAAGTATCGGCAGGCAATGTGTAAGCGAACTGCGAGCCGATCACCGCCGAGCTCCACAGCATGTTGACGTTCGCAACCGGGGCCGCATTACGCAACTGCTCGAGCGTCGCGCCTTTGCGGGTGGTCAGATCGCTAAGGAAATAGAACTCATCGATCACGCCCGTCGCTACGTCGCCCGCATCGCGCTGTGCCCAGTAATTGCGAACCGTGATCGAATCCGATGCCGCACCCTGGAAGGAGAGGATCAGATCGTTCTCCTGGCGCGACCAGATCACGTCCTGCGAACGTATCTCGCTGGAGAACAGGATGGTGCCAGGACCGCTTTCGGTACTCGCATCCGCCAATCGGATCAAATCGCGTCCGTCACCGCTACCGTAGTAGACGCTGTCCTTGCCCATGGCCAGCACTATTTCATCGTCGCCTCTGCCACCTGACAAGCGGGTGAGCCCGGAACCCGAAACAAGCAGGTCGTCGCCCTCATCGCCAGACAAAAAATCGGTGTAGCCGGATCCCGAGTTTCCGCCGGAACGCAGTTCGTCGTTGCCTGCCCCACCATAGATGTAATTTCCCGATGAGTTTCCGATTAGTATATTCGCCTCACCACTCCCCCTGAGGGTATTGTCTCCATAGAGAGCCTCGTCAATCCGATAGATTTCTACATTCCGCCCTTCCGCCACTGTGAAACTGCGCGACTCCATGCGCATCACCAGCGCGGTATCCACACCGCCGACCGCATCCTCGACGATCGTGTCGAGATTGTCGATCGCATAGACATCATCCCCGCCACCACCGATCAGCGTGTTGGCACCATATGCCATCGCACCATCCAGCCTGTTGTTTCCCGTGTCCCCGGTGGCGGTGGTCCCATCCGCGGTCAGCTCGATGTTCTCGATGCCATGAAGGCCTTCCAGAGAGTAGGAAATGGAGGCGCGGACCGTATCGATGGAGTTGTAACCGGGAACGGTGGGCTCGACGATGACGTCGCCCAAGCTGTCTACCACATAGATCTCGTTTGCGTCGCTCCCCTTCAGCACATCGTCCCCGCCCTTTCCATCCAGCAGATAGGACAGTCCGCGATGGCTGTAGATGCCGGTCGGAGCAGCGATGCTGATCGTGTTCGCCAGATCGTTGCCGATCAGGTTGCGTGGAACGTACTGCCCGTTCTGCACAAACGAGAAGCGGCTGTGCTCGGCCACCAGATTTTCGACATTGGCCGCAAGCGTGATGTCGTAGAAAATACTGTAGATGGTATCCACACCCCCGTCGGCCGACTCTTCGACCTGAAAGGTCGGCGCGGAAGACACCCCTGGCATGTAGGAGAAGTTGTGCCGGAAATAATAGGCATCGTCCCCGGCACCGCCGATGAACCTGTCGGCACTTTCATCCACCTCCGCGTAGAAGACATCGTTGCCGTCGTCTCCATACACGACATCCAGCCCCTTGCCGTCGACCAGCGTATCGTTTCCGGCATCTCCGTGCAGGATGTCGTCTCCATCGCCGCCATTGAGCTGATCGTCGCCCATCCCGCCAGACAGCACGTCATTGCCGGCATACCCCACGATCTGGTCGGGGGCCGCGGTGCCCACGTAGGTATCGTCGCCTTGCGTTCCCTGCCAAGATTGCGTGTTGAAATTGGCCGCGGTCATGGTGACTGCATCGGAGAATTCCAGCGTATGCGCGGGAGCTCCCTGGGCCAGGAAACCCTCTAGTCGCAGCATGTTTTCCATGCCTTGCTGGCCAACCATCACGTACAGATCGTCCCCGGCGATGATGAAATTGTTCACCATCGTGCTGGCGATATTGTCCAGCACGATGCGGTCGCTGCCCGAGCCTGGTGCTCCCAGGCCCTTGATGGTGTCGGCGCCCGAGTACCAGGCGACATGGTAGATGTCGTTGCCGACGCCGCCCTCGGCACTATCCACCTCGTCGGCGGGACCTTGCGCACCGAAGTGGATGACGTCGTTGCCGGCGCCACCCAGCATCACGTCGTTGCCGACCCCGTCGGTCAACGTGTCGTTGCCGCTGCCGCCATCCAGCAGATCGCCTCCACTGCCGGCATGCAGCGTGTCGTCTCCGGCCATGCCATAGATCCGCCCCGCCTGGCTCGCGCCCTGCAGGCTGTCGCTTCCGGAACCGCCAAGCGTCGGTCCGCCAAGCATGTAATCCGATGCGAACGAGGACGCAGTGTAGACCTGGCCGTCGGCACTGTAGACGGCGGCCTGGCTGCCTGCGGCGAAGAACCCGACGACCGTGAGGCGATCCGCTTGGCCGACGACCTCGACGAGCAGATCTTCCCCGGATCTGGCAAACGCCAGTTCCTCAGCCCCCAATCCATCCTGGAAGATGATCCGCTCGATCGCGCCAGCGGTCAGCGTTACGACGTCGACGCCGAAACCGCGGTCGAACAGATAGCGATTGTTGCCGGCATCGCCGGACAGGCCGTCGTTACCCGCACCGCCGGCCAAGGTATCGTCGCCCGAGCCGCCGGACAAGGTATCGTTGCCGTCGCCGCCGTCCAGGGCGTCATCGCCAGCGTTGCCATACAGCTGATCGTTCTTCGCCCCGCCGGAAACGGTGTCGTTGCCATCGCCCCCTGACAGAATATCGGCGCCGTCGCCGCCGCTGAGGAGATCGGCGTCGCCACCACCGGAAAGCGTATCGGCTCCGTTTCCGCCGGCGAGCACGTCGGCACCGTCCTCGCCGGAAAGGGTGTCGTCGCCATCGCCGCCATCCAGCGAATCGTCACCCAGGCCACCCCACAGGACGTCGTTGTCCGCCCCGCCAGCCAGTACGTCGTTGCCCTCGCCACCGAACAGTTCGTCCGCTCCCGCGCCGCCCAGCAACCGATCGTCCCCGACCTCGCCGGACAACATGTCGGCGCCGGTCCCGCCATCGAGCAGATCGTTGCCACCGCCGCCCCAGAGCTTGTCCGCGCCGGCGCCGCCATAGAGCGCGTCGTCGCCATGGTATTGCAGCGCAATCTCGGAGACATTGCCGTCGCCGATCAGTTGATCGTCGCCGTCGTCGCCATAGATGATGTCGTTGCCGCCCATGCCGGCGGCGATGTCGTCGCCGGCGCCACCCTTGAGAATGTCGTCGCCATGCGCCGCGGCGTCGATGGCCATGCTGTCGCCCAGCAGGGTGTCCACGCCGTCTCCACCCAGCAAGGTATCGTTGCCGCCGAATCCTTCGAGAAGATCGTCGCCGGCGCCACCGTCCATCAGGTCGTCGCCATGATTGGCCAGCGGCACCTTGGCATCGTCGCCGGCCATCACATCGTTGCCCGAACCGCCGAACAGGGTGTCGTTGCCGTCGCCACCGCCGATCGTATCGTTGCCATCGCCGCCATCGATGTAGTCGGCGTCAGGGTCGTCGGCGTCCTTGGTTTCGCCATAGGCGAATCCTTGGAGGTTGTCGTTGCCGAGACCGCCATAAATGATGTCGTTGCCGCCGGATCCGATCACGACATCGTCGCCGTCGCCAGCGTCGATGATGTCGTTACCGTTTATCTCCGCCGCGGCGGAGACGGTGAACGTCAGCAGGCCCCTGGAAGACGCCACGCCGCGCGGATCGCCGACGATCGTATCGTTTCCGTCGCCGCCGTAGAGGATGTCGTGACCATGTCCACCGTTGATGGTATCGGCACCGGCACCACCGACGACGATGTCGTCGCCTTCGCCGGCAAGCACATAGTCGTCGCCATCGCCCGCATCGATGACGTCGTTGCCGCTGGGGCGCGTATCGGGATCCAGGTAGTTCCACTTCAGTCCGTTCACGCCATCGAGCGGACCACCCTGCACGATGTACCATCCGGCGCCGCGCGCCACGATCGTTCCGTCGCCCAGGGACTGCTGGATCTCGTTGTCCACCGTCGCCTGCTCTTGGCTGGTCCAAGGCCGCATATTCGCTTGTTCCGATCCATCGAAGATGTAGTCGTTCCCTGCCCCGCCATAGAGATGATCGTCGCCGGAACCGCCCAGGATGAGATCGTCGCCGGCGCCGCCATCTAAACGGTCATCGCCAACACCGCCCTCGATACCGTCGTCACCCGCAAGGCCAATGACGACATCATTGGCATCATTCGCACCGAACTCGCCGTAGGCATCGGCATTGCCCGTCAAGGTGATCACTGCCGGAGTAGTCACTGCAGGCACTTCGCCGGACAAAGTGATGCCCAATTGCGTGTTGGACCATTTCTCGACGTAGATGGTGTCGCCGGTGAGTAGGTTCTTGACGATCAAGCTACCGACCGGCTCCGGCACCCAGGTCAGCGTCAGGTTGCCGGTCGCGTCCTGCCAGGTCGTTTCGGATAGCCGGGCGCCGGCCGTCACCGCCACGTCATCGACGTAGAGCGCACCATCGCCGCCGCTGTCGTAGATGCGGTCGATGGTGGCCAGCACCGAATCGTTGCTGGAGAAGCGGTAGCTGTCCATGCCGGCACCGCCGTACAACTGGTCGTTGCCCGATCCCCCACTGATGTCGTCGTCGCCCTTGCCGCCCAGTACCAGATCGTCGCCGCCGCCGGTGGCGATGGCGTTGCTGCCGTTCAAAGCGATCACCACGTCCGAGCGCGCATCAAATTCGGAGCCGACATAGTGCATGGCGTCGCCGTCCTGCACGCCCCAACGTGCTTTTTCCAGCAGGGATGCATCGAAGGCCATGTCTTTCGTCTTTGCGGAGATATACTCGCGCAATGACTGGACTCCAACTTTAGTCTGATCACCAAGTGCCTCCGCATCAAAGCCTAGATATCCATCGGCGCGGGTCAAAACCTCGGCAAGCCGACTGATAAATCCACTCTGTGGCTTTCTGCCATCGGCTTGTTGATAGAGTCCAGCCAACACGACATCGACGAGGGCAGCGGCCAGGTTGAGTTGCTTGTCGTCTCCATTTTCATGGACAGAGAACGAACCATCCGCCCCGCGTAGATCGGTGCCCACGATCTTCGCCAAATCGGCAGATAACGCATCAAGCGAAGCTTCTCCTGCGATCTGGCGCTGGACCAATAACTCTAGCAAAGTACTAACAACACGATTTGTTGGCGCTATATTTTTGTATGCGCCATCAAAAATTCTTGGCAGAAGCTCCTTGAAATTCCTTGCATCCTCTAGAAATGCTTCTGACCTCATGAAACCCGCGAGCAGTGTCATCGAATGCAGATCTACGGCCTTGACGAAATCGGCACCTACACTTCCGCCCCATCCGAAGAGAGTTTCCGCCTCCGGATCAAGTATAAGCGGACTTCCGTCATTGATCTTAAATCCATTCCCCGTCACATAGCTGAGCACCTCGCCCGCCACCACGATCTGCTGCACATTCGCCTTTCGCTCGTTGTAATCGAGCTGATCGTAGTCATAGAATTCTTGCGGAATGGCATAGCCTGCAAGCTCCAATGCCACCTGGTAAGCGACGTACGTAAACGTCGCTGCCGACAGTTCGAAAGGCGCCTGATCGAAGACGACCGCTTTTTTGTCGAAATAGACCGCCATCAGCGAAGCGAGGCCGCCGCCCAGGGAATGACCAGTGAAACTTGTCTTTGCCGGATCCACGCCCGGCAACTTCAGCACATCCAGATAGAAGGCTATCGCCTCGTAGGCCTGGGAGAATGCACCTGCGCCTGCCGGGATATTGCCCGTAACCCAGTCGTTAAGCGCAGCACCGTCCTCTCCGGTCGTCCCGGCATAAGCGACCACCACCTCGCCCGTTGCCGCATTGCGATAGGCCTTGGCCATGAACCCCGTCGGCGAGACTCTCTCCCCGATCATATTCCATTCGTTTGGCAGCTGAAGTGTATTCAGTTCCGACCTAACGCCGGATTTAGCCCCATACACATTTGCTGCCAGCTGAGCATAATCGAGTTGATTTTTATTGAAATCCATTTCCATCCACCATTTAGTGTTTTACAATTTTATTGACAGACCGCATATTCACGCTTTTTGAAAAAATCAGAAACCAACTTCGGAGGTCCCGCGCTAGGCTGTCTCGTCACATAAGCAATGTCGTCCCATGACAGATAGGTCACCGGCTTGTCCGCATGGCGGAACCCCCAATTTCCGGTTCCAGACAGATTGATCCCCATGCGTGCCACGGGCGCGTCATGCTGATCGATCTTCTGCACTAGCCCTTTGCGCCAGCGATAAACATCAATCAAATAAGAGCCGACAGGCTTCCCAACACAAAACTCCTTGAAGTCATCGCCGGGAACGACAATCAAATATGCATCACCATCGATAACATCAAATGACAACATCTCTGGAACTGCCCCCCCCCTTTTTGTAGACCAATGGACCCCTAATGGGGCATAACTAATTTCCTGATAGACGGGAGGCCCGTCTGTCGTATTGGGGAATCCGCTCTTCAACGCAACCGAATAGCGGTCCACGTCGATACGCCGCCCATCGCTGAGCCAGACCTGCTCCTTCCAGCGCATCTCCTGCTTGTTGCTGCATCCCGTCGAGACGGCCGCAACGAGCAGCACACCTATGGTGCTCCACCTGACCTTTCTCATTTCATCTTCTCCATCGCGGCATTTTTTCAAAGATAGATCCAGCAATCGCTTGCACTTCCCCTCTCAAATGAATTCAAGCAATGAACCCTCTTTATTGCTTGAATACACTTGTCTTGCGATAGAATCGACTTGCTCGATGTCAGTGCCCCACCCGCCTACGCTTTTCCGCGCCCAATAATTATGCGCAGCACCATCCTCTCCAGTCTTCCCGGCGTAAGCAACCGCACCCCGCCCGTTGCCGCGTTGCGATACGCCTTGGCCATAAATTCCATCATCGAGACTCTCTCCCCGATCATATTCCATCCATTTGGGAGTTGAAGTGTATTCAGCTCCGACCTCACGCTGGACTGCGCTCCGTATACATTCGCTGCCAGCTGCGCGTAATCAAGCTGTGTTTTACTGAAATCCATTTCCATCCATCCTTTAGTGATTGATAAATTTATTGGCAAACCGTATATTCTCGATCTTTATAAAAATCGGAAATCAATTCCGGAGGTCCCGCGCTAGGCTGTCCTGTGACATAAGCAATGTCATCCCACGACAGATAGGTCACCGGCTTGTCCGCATGGCGGAATCCCCAGTTCCCAGTTCCCGAAAGATTGACCCCCATGCGTTCGATGGGCGCGTCACGCTGGTCGATCTTCTGCATCACCCCTTTGCGCCAACGATACACTTCAATCAAATAAGACCCCTTGGGTTTGCCGACACAGAATTTTTCAGCATTCTCGTTCGCGTAAACGACAAGATAGGCTTCGCCTCGAATGATATCGAACGACCGCAGGCTGCTTGTACCCTCCATGCCAGCTTCCTTGGTGGACCAATGCACCCCTAAAGGGGCATAGTTGATTTCCTGATAGACAGGAGGCCCGTCTGTCGTATTCGGAAAGCCACTCTTCAACGCCACCGAATACCGGTCCACGTCGATACGCCGCCCATCGCTGAGCCAGACCTGCTCCTTCCAGCGCATCTCCTGCTTGTTGCTGCATCCCGTCGAGACGGCTGCGGCGAGCAGCACGCCGATGGCACCCCATCTGACCATCATCATTTCATCTTCCATTGCGGCATCCTGTTCAAAGATCGATCCAGCAATCACTTGCACTTCCCGTTTCAAATGAACTCAAGCAATGACCCCTCTTCATTGCTTGAATACACTTGCCCTGCGATAGAACCGACTTGCTCGCCATCTGTGGCCCCACCCGCCTACGCTTTTCCGCGTCCCATAATTATGCGCAGCACTGTCCTCCCCAGTCTTCCCGGCGTATGCGACCACACCTCGCCCGTGGCCGCATTACGATAGGCCTTGGCCATGAACCCCGTCGGCGAGATTCTCTCTCCCTCTCCGATTGGATTCCGACCGTCGGGAAGCTGAACAGTATTCAGCTCCGCCCTCACACTGGACTTCGCTCCATAGAAATTCGCGGCCAGTTGCGTGTAATCGAGCTGTGCTTTACTGAAATCCATTTCCACTCACCTTTAATGATTGACGAATTTATTGGCAAACCGCATATTCCCGATCTTTAAAAAAATCGGAAACCAACTCCGGAGGTCCCGCACTAGGCTGTCCTGTCACATAAGCGATGTCATCCCATGACAGGTAGGTCACCGGCTTGTCCGCATGGCGGAATCCCCAGTTCCCGGTCCCAGAAAGATTGATTCCCATACGTGCCACAGGCGCTTCATGCTGATCGATCTTCTGCATTAACCCCTTTCGCCAGCGATAAACATCAATCAAATAAGAGCCAACAGGCTTTCCAACACAAAACTTCTTGAAGTCATCGCCGGGAACGACAATCAAATATGCGTCGCCATCGACAACATCAAATGACAACATCTCTGGAACTGCCCCTCCCTTCTTTGTAGACCAATGGGCCCCTAAAGGTGCATAACTGATTTCCTGATAGACCGGAGGCCCGTCTGTCGTATTGGGAAACCCGCTCTTCAACGCAACCGAATAGCGGTCCACGTCGATACGCCGCCCATCGCTGAGCCAGGCCTGCTCCTTCCAGCGCATCTCCTGCTTATTGCTGCATCCTGCCAAGGCTACGGCGGCGAGCAGTACCCCCGACGCCGTCCATCCGTACGCTGCCATCTCGTTACCTCATGTCCAGTTTTTTGCAGGATGACGCGAGCATCCGTGAGTGCTGCGCGCACGAGCGAACCCAGGCGATGATGTAGCAAAGAAGCAAATCCTTTGTTCGAGCCTACATGCACTGCGCTTTTGCGCAGCGCACACCATCGGCCGCCGTCAGCGCTCCCGCAGCGCTTCGTCCCCATGCTGGCGTAGAGGACTGAGCAGGTAGTCGATCACCCTGCGCCTCCCGGTCTTGATTTCCACGCTCAGGTTCATGCCTGGAGTGAGCGCCACCTTCACCCCATCGATCACCAAGGCAGGATCGCTCAGCTTCACTCTTGCCGGGAATACCAGCCCCATCTTCTCGTCCTGCGCCGCATCGTGGGACACGGATTGCACCGTCCCCTCCAGATAGCCATAGCGCGTATACGGGAAGCTCTCCACCTTGACCGTGGCCCGTTGACCCGGTCGTACGAAACCGATGTCCTTGTTGAGCACCGTGGCTTCCACTTCAAGCGCCTCCTCGCTGGGCACCACTGCCAGCAGCGCCTGCGCCGGCGTCACGACGCCGCCGACGGTGTGCATCGCCAACTGCTGCACCGTGCCGTCCACTGGCGCCCGCAGTTGCATGAGCCGGTCGCGCTGTTCGGTCTTTGTGACTTCCGGGGCGAACTGCTGCACCTGTTCGCGGGCCTGGCGCAGGCCGTCCAGGGTCTGTTGCAGCGTGTCCGCGGTCAGCACGCGCAGTTCTTCCTGCGCCCCCTTCAATGCCGACGTGGTTTCCTGCAAGCGGCTGCGCTGCGATGCCAGATCGCGCTCCGCCGCGATGCGCTCCTGCTCACGCAGCAGGTAATCGTGGCGGCCGACGTAATGACCTTCCACCAGCTTGGCGTAGTCCTGGGATCGGCTAGCCGCGATCTTGGCCGATTCGGCCAAGGGGCCGATCAGCGACTGTACTGTCTGCAGCTCCGCCCGCCGTTGGCCGATCGCCGCTTGCAGGTTGTGGCGCTTGGCCTGATAAGCCTGGAACTGACTGAGAGCCAGTTGCTGCTCTGCCTGGAAGCGCTCGGGCGGAAGCGAGGCATCTGCCTGCATGGAAGGAGGCACACCGACCTGCAGCGCCTCGGTCACCGCGGCCAATCTCAGCTCCGCCAAGCGCGCATTGATCAGCGCATCTCCAGCCTTCGCGTGGTCAGCCCCGGTACCAGTGGCGTCCAATTCGATCAATAGCTCGCCACGCCTGACGCGCTGACCGTCCTGCACTAGAATGCGCTTGACTACCGCCGTCTCGGCCGGTTGAATGACCTTGGTGCGACTGCCCACCACCGTTCTGCCCGCCGCTACGGCCACGATATCCAGCTGGCCAAGAACCGCCCAAGACAATGCAGCGCAGAACATCGCGATGATCAGGCGCATCGTCCAGCGCGCGGTGGGCGAGACCGGAGTATCGGTCAGTTCCAGATGGGCAGGCAGGAACGCCAGTTCATCTTCGCTGCGCCGTGGAGGATCCAGGGTGTCGCGAACCGACCAGGCCGCCTTGAACACCTTGCCATAGCGGCCAATGAACTCGCCGATGGCCTGAACGGCCTGCTTCATGCCACCCCCTCCTGAAGCTGGTGGAGCCTCGCATAGTGGCCGTTGGGGCGATCGACCAATTGCTCATGGGTGCCGGTTTCCACCACTTGCCCCTTCTCGATCACCACAATGCGATTGGCATGGCGCACCGTCGACAGGCGGTGGGCAATGATCAGTACCGTGCGGCCCTTGCAGATCGCGCGCATATTGCGCATCACGGCATGTTCGGACTCGTAATCCAGCGCACTCGTGGCTTCGTCCAGAATCAGGATGCGCGGATTGGCAATGAGCGCCCGGGCGATGGCCAGTCGTTGGCGCTGGCCACCGGACAGCGAAGCGCCTTGCTCTCCGACCACAGTATCGTAGCCTTCCGGCAATTCCAGAATGAAGTCGTGGGCGCCTGCCAACCTGGCCGCATGGATCACACGCTCCAGCGGGATGCCCGGATCGCTGAGGGCGATGTTGTCGCGGACGCTGCGATTGAACAGGAAGTTTTCCTGAAGCACTACACCCAGTTGGCGACGCAGCCAGCCCGGATCGGCCAAGGCCAGATCGTGGCCGTCGATGAGCACCCGGCCACGTTCCGGTACGTACAGCCGTTGCACCAGTTTCGTCAGCGTGCTCTTGCCTGACCCAGAACGGCCGACAATGCCGATGATCTCTCCCGGGGCGATGTCCAGAGCGATGCCGCTCAATACCTCGGCGGTATCGGGACGATAACGGAAGCTCACCCTGTCGAAGGTCACGCGGCCTTGAATGGGCGGCAAGGCCATCCGACTACCGGGCAACTCGGTCCTGGTGTTGAGGATATCGCCCATGCGCTCGACCGAGATACCGACCTGCTGGAACTCCTGCCACAGCTGCGCCAGACGCACGATCGGGACCGCCACCTGCCCGGACAGCATGTTGAACGCGATCAACTGGCCGACGGAGAGCTCGCCGTCGATGACCAATTTCGCACCGAAGAACAGGACGCCGATGCCGACCAGCTTCTGCACCAGCTGGATGCCTTGCTGGCCGATGTTCGCCAGGCGCGTCACCCGGAACGAGGCCCCTACATAGCCGGCGAGTTGGTTGTCCCATGTCCGGGTCACGCGCGGATCCACCGCCATGGCCTTGACTGTCCCGATGCCATTGACCGTTTCCACCAGGAAGGACTGGTTGTCCGCGCCACGCGCGAATTTTTCATCCAGGCGCTTGCGCAGTGCCGGGGTGATCGAGGCCGACCATACCGCGTAGATCGGCAACGAGATCAGCACGATCAAGGTCAGCCAGGCGCTGTAGTAGAACATCACCGCCAAAAACACGGCGGTGAACAGCAGATCGAGCACCGAAGTCAGGGCCTGACCGGTCAGGAAATTGCGTATGTTCTCCAGTTCGCGGACCCGCGCGATGGTATCGCCAACGCGTCGCGACTCGAAGTAACTCAGCGGCAATGCCAATATGTGGCGAAACAGGCGAGCTCCCAGTTCGACATCGATCTTGCTGGTGGTGTGGGAGAAAACGTAACTGCGCAGGCCCGAAAGGATCACGTCGAAAACGGCAATGGAGATCAACCCGATCGCGATCACTTCCAGCGTGGTCATGCTGTGATGCACCAGCACCTTGTCCATGACGACTTGGTAGAACAAGGGAGTCACCAAGGCGAATAGCTGGATGAACAACGAAACCAGCAACACTTCGATCAGCAGCCTGCGGTATTTCACCACCGCAGGGACGAACCAGCGGAAATCGAATTTGGCCAGTTGGCCAAGGACAGAGGCACGTGAGGTCACCAGCAATAAGCGGCCGGCATAACGGGCATCGAATTCGGTGCGCGATAGCATCAGGGGCCGCTGTCGCGCCAAGTCATGAATCAGAACGGTGTCATCACCGATCTTGGCGACCAGGAAATGCCGACCATCTGGTTGCCAGGACAGAGCGGGCAGCGCCGCCTTGTCCAATCGATTCGCCGGCTGCGAGACGAAGCGCGCCTTGAGGCTCAACTGCTTGGCGGACAGCAGTATCGCCGTCTCGTCGAAACTCTCGCCCGAGTCACCGAATTGATGGGCTAGCTGCGCCGGATCGGCTGCAATTCCATGGAATTGAGCCAATAGCACCAGTCCCATCAGCCCCTCATCCCTGGGTGGCGACGATTCTTCTGACGCTCCTGAGGTAGGAGCCACCGTCAATTTGGCCGTTCCTGGTGCCATGGATCCCCCTGATCCCGAACGCTGTTCCCTAGCAAAGCGATATTCCTCCAGAGAGCAAACGAAGGAAAATATCTTGATACGCATCAATTTTTTACATCTTCTTCACATCGTTGTCAATCGATTGCCCGCATCAAGTCACGGATCGGGGCGCTGGCCCTCCCAAGCAGTCAAGCACCAACAATAATCTGCACGGCACCGAGTCGATAAACGCTTCGCCAGGAGTGCCGAGGCACGTTTATCGCCTCGACACGCCGGTCACCTCATGCCGCCCCTCCAGCCGGTCTCGGAATCAGGCGGGTACGGTTCTGGTCGGCCTCGTCCACACCATTGGCGGGAGGGGGTTCTGCAGTACCCCAGGCATTTCCGCTACCATGCCAAATCCCACGCCCGCCACCGGCCCACCGCAATGCCCACGCCCCCGATCAAGCCGCTCGCGATCCGCGAACGCCTGTCCGAAGTCCGCTACGAAATCCGCGGCGAACTGGCGCGGCGAGCCCGGGAGCTGGAGGCGCAGGGGCGCAAGCTGATCAAGCTCAACATCGGCAATCCCGGCGCGTTCGGGTTCCGCGCGCCGGAGCATCTGCAGCGCGCGATCGCCGACGACATGGGCCGCACCGATCCCTACACCCACCAGCAGGGCCTGCCGGAGGCGCGCGAGGCGATCGCCGCGGCCTATGCGCGGCGCCAGCACCCGGATGCGCATCCGGACCGCATCTTCATCGGCAACGGGGTCAGCGAGCTGATCGACCTGTCGCTGCGCGCGCTGCTCAATCCCGGCGACGAAGTGCTGGTGCCCTCGCCCGACTACCCGCTGTGGTCGGCCGCCACCATCCTCAACGACGGCCGCCCGGTGTACTACCGCTGTGCGCCGGAGAACGGCTTCCAGCCCGATCCGGTGGAGATCGAGACGCTGGTGTCCTCGCGAACCCGCGCCATCGTGCTGATCAATCCGAACAATCCCAGCGGCGCCAGCTATTCGCGCGAACTGCTGGAGAAGATCGTGGCGATCGCGACCAAGCACAACCTGCTGCTGATGGTCGACGAGATCTACGACCAGGTGCTGTACGACGGCGCCGACTTCGTGCCGGTCGCGCCGCTGGCCGGCGACCATCCGTGCATCAGCTTCGGCGGCCTGAGCAAGGTGCACCGCGCCTGCGGCTGGCGGGTGGGCTGGGCGCTGCTGTCCGGCGCCGCCGAGCGCGTCACCGACTTCCGCAACGCGATGGACCTGCTCGGCGCGCTGCGGCTGTGCGCGAACGTGCCGGGCCAGTATGCGATCGACGCCGCGGTCAACGGCCCGGACACGATCTCGCCGCTGTGCGCGCCCGGCGGGCGCCTGTACGAAACCCGCCGCGCGGTGATCGAGGCCTGCGCGGCCAGCGAGCACCTGGCGCTGGTGCAGCCGGCCGGCGCGCTGTACGCGTTCCCGGCGGTGGTCGGCGCGGCCGCGCGCAATTTCGACGACCACGACTTCGCGCTGGAGCTGATGAACGACGAGGGCGTGCTGGTGGTACCCGGGTCCAGCTTCAACGTGCCCTATCGCCACCATTTCCGCGTGACTTTGCTGCCGGAAGCGTCGGTGATGCGCGAGGTGTTCGCGCGCATCGACCGGGTGCTGGCACGCCGCGCCGACGCGGCGACCAAGGTGGTGCCGCTGAAGCCGCGCAGTGTGGCTTTGGGGCGGTGAATCGGGAATGGGGAATCGGGAATGGGCAAAGCGTGCGCCGTTCCTGCCACCGCGAATCCGATGAAGTGGCGGTCTTTGGTGCCGCGTAGATGAGCCAGGGCAGTTTCGCCACGCTCCAGCAAGCCCCGCTGCGCTATCTGGCGCTGGGCGATTCCTACACGATCGGCGAAGGCGTGGCCGACAGCGGGCGCTGGCCGGTGCAACTGGCCGCGGCGCTGCGCCACGACGGCATCGCCATCGCCGATCCGCAGATCGTCGCCACCACCGGCTGGACCACCGACGAACTCGATGCCGGCATCGACGCGGCCGCGCCGCAGGGTCCGTTCGCGCTGGTGACGCTGCTGATCGGGGTCAACAACCAGTACCGCGGACGCGCGCTCGACGAGTACCGCACGCAGTTCGCCGCGCTGCTGCAGCGCGCGATCGGCTTCGCCGACGGCCAGCCGCGGCGGGTGCTGGCGGTGTCGATTCCGGACTGGGGCGTGACCACGTTCGCACAGGCGCCCGAACACGATCCGGCGCGCATCGGCGCGCAGATCGATGCATTCAATGCGGCCGCGCAGGCCTGCTGCCAGGCGCGTGCGGTGCGCTTCGTCGACATCACCGCGACCAGCCGCGATGGCGGCGGCAGCGCCGCGATGCTGGCCGCCGACGGCCTGCATCCGTCGGCGGCGATGTATGCGCGCTGGAGCGGCCTGCTGTTGCCCGCGGCGCGCGATGCGTTAGCCTAGCGGAGTACGACGCCCCGCTGCCAAGGACCGACATTGCGCGACGCCAGCACCATCCAGCCCATGACCCGCCCGCAGGCCCTGGCCATCGCCCGCGCCTTCCTGCCGACCCATCCGCTCGGCAACCGCTACGACTACTACTACACCCGCACCAAGCTGCGCACCGACCCGCTCTACCCCGGCGTGCTCGCCGCGCTGCGCGGCACCGAGGCCCCGATCCTGGACCTGGGCTGCGGCCTGGGCCTGCTCGCGCATGCGCTGCGCGCCGACGGCCAACGCCAGCGCTACCACGGCGTGGACATCGATGCGGCGAAGATCCGCCGCGCGATCCGCATCGCCGCGCGCAGCGACCTGCAGGACGCCCGCTTTGACGTGGTCGATCTCGGCCAGGCCTGGCCCGAACACAGCGGCAGCGTCGCGATCCTGGACGTGCTGCAGTACCTCGACGCGGCCATGCAGGCCAACCTGATCCGCAGCGTGGCGAAGATGCTCACGCCCGGCGCCAAGCTGGTGATCCGCAGCGGCCTGGGCGATGCCAGCGGCCGCGGCCGCACCAGCCGCATCACCGACGTGCTCGCGCACCTGGCCGGCTGGATGCAGGAAGTACCCAAGTGCTATCCCACCCGCGACAGCCTGGAACGCCAGCTCGGCGATGCCGGGCTGCGCGCCACGTTCGCGCCGCTGTACGGCAACACCCCGTTCAACAACTGGCTGATCGTGGCCGAACCGCGCTGATGCGGCTGGCCGTGCGCTTAGCCTGATCCAGAGCGTTAGGACCCATTCGGTTGTGCGCTGCGCGGTTCGGCGCAGTGCCGTTACGTCCGATCAACGGACTTGTAGAAGGCTGCAGGCGCGGCCAAACAGATGACGCACGGTGCACTTCGCCGACCACGGCTGATCGATGTCCCCATGCGCCATCGCATCGACCAGCGACGCGCTGCGCTGGCGGCGCGTATTCCCCGCGCATCCGCCGTCCTGCCGACCACCGCACTGCTGCTCCCTACGCCCGCGTACGCAACGCCCAGCCGGCGATGGCCGCTGCCGCCACCGATTCGCGTTTGGGTTCAGGCAGGGGGAAATGCGGTTTCGGAGGAGGACAGCAAGGATGTTCAGGATCTGGGTATTCGGCTCGGTGTCGATCGCCTATGGCGATGCGCGTGCGGTGGCGGTGTCGGGACGCTGCGGCAGCCTGCTCGCCTATCTGGCGCTGGGCCAGCGGCGCTATTTCAGCCGCAGCGAACTGCTCGCCAATCTGTGGCCCGAGCGCGACGCCTGCGCGTCCAGCGGCTCGTTCAACACGGCGCTGTGGCGCTTGCGGCGGATGGTGGAAACGCCGCCGCTGCGGCATGGCGACCTGATCGTCAGCGATCGCCGCGGCGCCATCGGCCTGGACGGCCCCATGGAGATCTGGCTGGACGTGGCCGAGTTCTCCAGCCTGGTCGGGCCGGCGCTGAGCAAGCCGCCGGAACGGATGAGCGAGGCCGATATCGAGGCGCTGCGCCGCGGCGTGGCCCTGTACCGCTCCGACATCCTGATGGACCTGGCCGACGACTGGGCGCTGCGCGAGCGCGAGCGGCACCGCCGCAGCTATCTCAACGCGTTGTGGCGGCTGATGCAGCTGGCGCGGCTGCGCCACGACTACGCCGACGGCATCCGCCATGCGCAGGCGATCCTCGACCACGACACCCTGCGCGAGGACGTGCACCGGGAGCTGATGCAGCTGTTCGAACTCAACGGGCAGCGCGCGCACGCGCTGCGCCAGTTCGAACGCTGCCGCGAGCTGCTGCGCCGCGAACTGGCGATCCAGCCGATGCGCGAAACCCTGAGCCTGTACCAGCGCATCGCCGACGGCGCGATCGGCGCGGCGGCCGAACCGCACGCGGCCTACGCCGGCTTCGCCGTGCCGGCCGCCACGCCAGCCACGATGCCGATGCCCAGCGCCGCCATGCAGGCGCAATGGCTGATCGAGACCGCGCGCCGCGGCCTGGCCTCGGCCGATGCGCAGTTGCAGCTGAGCCTGCAGTTCCTGGAACACTGAGCGCGCAGGCCGCGTGTCGCCGACGGCGTGGGCACTGGCTGCCCGGCGCCGCGTCGTCGCGCCTGTCATCGCAGCACATGCCGCATTCGTCCCCGCCCTGAAATCTGCCGACGGCCCCGGCGGCATACGCGTGCGCCGCCCTCCGCGGCACGCTTCCGGGATGCGCATCACTCCGACATCACCACCGTCACGAACGCGGTGAGATGGCGGTGATGCACCGGTGACACCGCGGTGAGCGCAGCCGCCTAGGGTGGCTGCAACCCGATGGAAGCGCGGCAATGGCATTGCTCGAGGACCGCACCGCCGTCTTCATCATCCGCATCTGGTGCGAGCGCGGCGATGCCGACAGCGCACTGGGCGAATGGCGCGGCTCGGTGGAACACGTGCAGACCGGGGAACGCCGCTTCTTCCGCCACCTCGAACATGCCCTCGCCTTCATGCAGCCGCACCTGCAAGGCATCGGCATCGACGGGCGGCAACGGTTCTGGGAACGCATCGCCGCGGCGATCGATCCCGAACCCGGCGACGGCGCCGCGCTGGAAGCGCTGGCCCTCCCCGTGACCGTCTCGCCGCCCCGTCCACGCAAACGCCGCTAGGAGTGCGTCATGGCCCTGATCCGCGCCACCCGCGATACCGTCAACGATCGCTTCAACGTGCTGAGCTTCAGCGTCCGCACCGAGAACCCGCTGTTCGAGATCGGCCTGGCGACCGATCCGCAGTTGCTCAAGCCGGAGAACCGCGCGCAGCGCACCGCGCGCAACTTCTTCTCCAGCCGCATCCAGCCGCGCAGCAAGGACCGCGAGGCGATGTACCTGGTGCCGCCGAGCGTGATGGCGCGCTTCGTCGGCCAGCCGCGGCTGTACTTCGGGCTGGTCACCTACAGCGATCGCAACCGCAGCCAGCCGCTCGAAGTGAACCTGCCCGATCGCGGCAGCATGTACGTCAGCCTGGCCGGACTCAGCGAGCGCAGCCTGCGCCGCGCCGCCCGCAGCGGCGACAGCGGCAGCTACGGCAACGGCGGCATCGACCTGGGCTGGGGCGGCGACGCCACAGCGCCCGCCGCCGGCAGCAGCGGTTCCGCGGCCACCGCACCGAACGCCGGCGGCAGCGCTGGCGCACGCGGCGGCTACAGCGATGGCTATTCGGACGAGCTGTGGCAGCAGCAACATGCGCCACCCGCCAGCAATGGCGCAGGCGATGCAGCGGCGCCGGCACCAGCTCCTGCACCGACGCCTGCACCAACTCCTGCACCGGCGCCTGCTGCACCCGCCGCGTCCAACCCCGCGGCGCCGAGCGCTTCGGCGCAAGCCTGGCGCGCCCGCGGCCTGGCGCAGGACACCGCGGCCGACCCCGACGCCGCCTACGGCATCGAAGGCCCGATTCCGGACGACACGCTCAGCGCCGGCAGCCTGGGCCTGCGCACGCTTGCTTCGCCGCTGAGCGCGCCCGCACCGCAATATCCGCAGGCCAGCCGCTTCGTCGCCGCCGACCCGGCCAACTACCGCGCGTCGAGCGCACCGCGCAACATCGAGCGCATCGTGCTGCACATCACCGATGGCGGCGCCAGGATCGACGGCACCCTGGGCTGGTTCCAGAACCCGGCGGCGCGGGTCAGCGCGCACTACGTGATCGGCCAGGACGGCGAAGTGGTGCAGATGGTGCGCCACGAGGATGTCGCCTGGCATGCGCGCAGCGCCAACGGCAACAGCATCGGCATCGAGCACGTGGCCAACACGCGCGGCCTGCGCCCGAGCCAGGCGCAGCTGTGCGCGTCGGCGGCGCTGGTGCTGTGGCTGTGCGAGCGCTACGGCATTCCCGCCGACCGTGCGCACATCCTCGGCCATGCCGAGGCCGACCCGCAGACCAGCCATCGCGGCTGTCCGGATGCGGTGTGGGACTGGCCCACGTACATGCAGTCGATCACCAGCCGCAGTTGCCTGGCCGGGCCCGCGGCGGCCACCGCGCAGGGTCTGACCGTGCGCAGCTCCGCATCGCGCAGGGCGGCGCCGCCGGCGCAGGCGATGCGCGTGGTCGGGCCGTACTACCGGCCCAGCGGCTGGCTGGACGCACTGCGTGCGCAGCTGGAATTCTTCGCCGGCAGCGCGCAATGGCTGCTGGGCGTGGACGACACCAGCGTGCCGCCGCACAGCGCGATCTGCCAGGCGCGGCGCATGGACGGCAGCGAGGGCGGCGCGGCGCACGGCAGTGCGTTCTTCATCGGCCCGCGCCTGCTGCTCACCGCCGCGCATGTGGTCGACGGGCAGGACGAACTGATCATCGTGCCGGGCAAGAACGGTGCCGGCAGCGATAGCGCCAGCGAACCGCGCGGGCGTTTCCGCGTCGGCGCCGCCGACATGGTGATGCATCCGGCCTACCGCGCGGACAACCGCGACTTCGACATGGCGTTGATCCGGGTGCCGGCCGGCGCCGCCGCGCCGGACTATTTCGACTTGGTCGAGGAACTGACCCAGTCGCGTCCGGAAGACGTGGTGGTGTGCGGCTACTCGGCCTATTCGCCGGACAGCAGCGCGATCGGCGGGCTGGTCAATGCGGTCATCGACCCCGACAAGCAGCATCTGCACGGCGGCCATATCCGTTCGCTGCCCAGCGAGGAGACGTTCGACTACGACCTGCAGTCGCTCGGCGGCGCCAGCGGTTCGCCGGTGTACTACATCGAAGCCGGCGACGTGCCGCGCGCGCACATGGTCGGCGTGCATGTGGCCCCCGCCACCGCCACCACCAACCTGGGCTGCCGGATCACCGCCGGCAAGCTGACCTGGATCCGCCAGCAGGCGGCCGCCTGGGGCCAGACCCTGTCGTTCTCGCTGGGCGCGCGTGCGCTGGCACAGGAGGCGGCCGGCGGTAGCGAGGCCGAGATCGATCCGGATGCGTTCGGCATCTGCGAAGACGAACCCACCGACAGCATCGTCGCCAGCGCGCAGGCGCTGCGCGCGCACGCACTGCAGGCGCCCGCGCCCGACTATCCCGGCGCCAGCCGCTTCGCGCCGGCGCATGCGCGCAATTTCCGCCGCGGCCGCCGCGCCGGCACCAGCGTGGACCGCATCGTCATCCACATCACCGCCGGCGGGCCGCGCATCGACGGCACCATCGCCTGGTTCCAGAACGGCGACCGGCCCAATGTCAGCAGCGCGCACTACATCGTCGGCCGCGACGGCGAAGTGGTGCAGATGGTGCGCAACGCCGACACCGCCTATCACGCCAGCGCCGCCAATTCGCGCAGCGTCGGCATCGAGCACTGCGCCAACAAGCCCAGCCGCGGCAACCCGCGCGACCTGCCGCTCACCGAGCCGCAATACCAGGCCTCGGCGCAGCTGGTGGCGTGGCTGTGCGCGCAGTTCGGCATCGCCGCCGACCGCGAGCACATCGTCGGCCACTACGAGATCTCCCCGCGCGACAACCACGATTGTCCTTCCTCGATCTGGGACTGGGACCACTACATGGCCTGCGTGCAGCAGGCGCTGGCCGAACGCAGCGCCACGCCCGCCACCGCGCAGAGCCTGGCCACGCGCGGCTATGCGCGCGCCCAGGAAATCATCACCCCGTTCTACGACCCGAGCGATCCGGCCACCGCGCTGACCTGCCAGGACGATGCCTTCAGCCAGGCGCGCGAGGAATGGTTCGTCGGCGTCGAAGACACCCGCGCGTTCCCGCATTCGGCGATCTGCCAGCTGGTGTCGGACGACAGCACCGGCACCGGCTTCTACATCGGCCGCAACCGCATCCTCACCTGCGCGCACAACCTGCACGGCAGTTCGCAGGTCACCATCGTGCCCGCGCTCAACGGCGCCGGCAACGCGCCGTTCGGCAGCTGCACGGTGCCGGCGGCGTCGTGGCGGCTGGCGCCGGGCTACGCCTCGCCCCGCGACAGCGAGCGCGACCTGGCGGTGATCGAGAACGTGCCGATCGACGCGCCCAACGGCCAGTGGTTCCGCTTCCTGCAGGCGACCCCGTCCGCGCACATGCCGCTGGTGGTGTGCGGTTATTCGCGGCGCTCGGACGCGGTGCCGGAACTGACCGCGCTGATGAATGGCGACAAGCAGCACCTGCACGGCGGCTACGCGCGGGAAATGAGCAGCGCCGAGCTGATCGAATACCCGATCCTGACCCTGCATCGCGCCAGCGGCGCGCCGGTCTACGCGCTGGACCGCAGCAGCGGCCAGTTGGAGGCGCGGGTCTGCGCGGTGCACATCTCCGGCGCGCCGGCGGCGCAGGGGCTGAACCGCGGTTGCTTCCTCACCCCCGCCAAGCTCGCGTGGATCGAAGGCAGCAGCAGCGCGTTCGCGCTGCCGGGCACGGCGCGCACGCTGGCGACCGAACCGCGCTACGACGTGCCGCTGATCCCGCAGCCGAATAAGGACGCTTGCTGGGCCGCATCGATGGCGATGTTGCTGTCGTACCGCCGCCATGCCTCGATCGCACCGGAGACGCTGGCCACCGAAGTCGGCCAGTCGCTGAGCACCTCGTACGACTGGGCGCTGCTGGATGCGGTGAAGGCGCGCTACGGCTTCGTCGCCATCGAGCAGCCGTCCAACGCCAGCCTGTACCACACGCCGCAGCAATGGGCCGACTGGCTCGGCACGCATGGTCCGTTGTGGGTGGTGATCGTCGGCGCGCCGCACGCGGTGGTGCTGGCCGGCATCCGCGGCAACCTCGCCGATCCGGCCGACACGCAGGTGCTGCTGCTCAATCCCTGGGACACGCGGGTGGCGTTCGACAACGACCCAGTCGCGTTCAACCCGCCCAATGCCGGCTACGCCGACTGGCTGCCGTTCCAGGATTTCGCCTCGGACTTCGGCAACATGGCCGAACCGGACTACGGCAACTGGCGCGTGCTGTACCTGCCCGCCGCCGCGGCCAGCGCACAGGGCCTGGGCCTCGGCGCGATGCGCCTGGCGCGGCCGCCGGCACCGATCCGTGCGCTGGACGCCGACCCGGCCACAGACCAGGGCGACGAGCCGCTGGAACCCAGCCGCGTCGCCGGCACCCGCATGCGCCGCGTGCGCGGCAGCGCCGGCGCCTGCCGCTGGGCGCTGGAGCAGTTGCAGGGCCGCAAGGCGCCGCGGAGCGGCGGCAGCGGGCCCAGCAGCCTTGCCGGCGGCGAAGTGCGCATCGCGCTCGACGACTGGCCGGCGATCGACGGCGCGGCCACACCGCTGCCGCTGACGGTGCGCTTCTACGCCGAGGCCGGCAGCGTCGGCGAGGTACGGATCGAAGCCGGCGTGCCGGCGCGCCTGGACTACGGCGTGGAGGTGAGCGCCCGCATCGACGATGCCGAAGACGTCGGCAACGCCGCCGCGCTGAAGGTCTCCATCGAGTACCGCTTCAGCGGCCTGGCCCAGGGCAATCCCGCCGCCAGCATCGACCTGCGCCTGCTCGGCGACGGCCGCTACGAGCGGATCAACCGCTGGACCGCGCAGCCGGCCGGCGCCGCGGTGGCGGCCTGAGATCCGATGAACGCCAGCGCCCGCTCCGGCAGCCGCATCTTCCCGCCACGCGCCAGCGTGCCGGCGGTGCGCGCGCTGGCCGAGGCGGCGCCGGCCGCCGCGCCTGCGTCCGCACCGGCACCGGCCACGGTCAAACCGCAGGCCACCGAGAGCATCGCCCAGCGCACCGGCGCGATGGTCAACGAAGTGGATTTCCCCGGCTTCGTCGCGCAGCTGGTGCACGGCACCTTCGACGCCATCGTCGATGCCTCGATCCGGCAGATGGAAAGCTATTCGAGCATGGTCGCGGCGGTGGCCAAGACGGTGGACCAGTTCACCGAGGAAAACGTCACCCCCAACCAGGCCCGCGACTGGCTGGCCGCGCACTACCCCGGCGATGTGCAGTTGCTGCTGCCCGACGGCGGCGCACGCACCCAGCCGCAACTGCTGCCGCGCAGCGAGGGCCTGCGCCCGGCGTGGCTGTCGGCCTACGGCGTGGAGGACGAGGAACTGACCGCGGACCTGCTGGAGAACACGGTGCTGCCGCAGGTGCGGCTCAAGGTCGGCGGCGAGCGCCAGCAGCTGCTGGCGACGATGGTGCTGATGGGTATGAACCGGGTGGTGGTGCGCGACGGCAGCATCAGCAGCAAGGTGATGTTCCGCGCCGCCGCGCAGGACGCGGCCAAGGTCGGCTACGCCACCAGCAGCGATCCGGCGCAGCTGGACAAATGGGGCGCGCGCGGTTCGGGAACGCAGAGCGCGCAGGCCTCGACCATGGTCTCCACGGTGCAGGTCAACGCGCAGAACGAATCCAACGTGCGCGCCGACCTGTACGGCGAGGTCAAGCTCAACTTCGTCAGCGAGACCCTGCCGCTGGACCGCCTGGCCGACGCCGCCAAGATCGCCCTGGTGCAACGCCACTCGCCCACGCTCGGCCCGCCCGTGTCCGCGGCGACGCCCGCGCCCGCGGCCCTGCCGCGTCCTGCCGCCGAAGGAGCACCGTGATGCTGCGCGAACTGTCGCAACTGCTGGACGAACTGCACGACGGCCTGCGCGCGATCGAAGGGCACGCCGGCTTGCAGCTGACCCAGGTGGAGATGACCCTGCCGCTGGACCTGCGCCCGATCCTGCGCGACGGCGGCTGCCGCCTGCTGGCTGACGTGGCGCGCAGCCGCACGGTCGACGCGTGGCTGGCCACGCCGTCGAAACTGCGCCTGTGCTGGAGCGTCGGAGACGCCGCATGAGCGCGCAACTGCCGCCGCTGCTGCAGGAGGCCGGCGTGCCGTTCGACCTGTTCATCCAGGCCCTGACCGAACAGCTGGACAAGGCGCAGGCGGCGATGACCATCAAGGCGCGGGTCGGCAAGCTGCCGCTGACCTTCGCGGTCAAGGACGTGGCCCTGGACATCCGCGCCTTCGTGCAGATGGTCGACGACGACGTGTACCTGCGCCCGGCCGGTCCCGGCGAGAGCGAGGCCAGCACCATCCGCCTGTCGCTGACCACGATCACCAAGCCGATGATCGAGGAGAACGCGGTGGATTTCCGCGCCGAGGATCCTGGCTTCGGGCTCAAGGCCGCGCTCGGCGACCAGATCTCCGACAACGAGCAACGCCAGCTCGAGCGCATCGGCGTGCGCACCATCACCCAGCTCAACGAACTGAAGGAAAGCGCCGGCACCGACGTGATCGCGCGCCTGTCGCGGATGCCGATCAACCGCCTGCAGCAGGCGCTGCTGAAGGCCGCCGCGCCGCGCGTGACCCGCATCGACGACAGCGCCGCCGCCGGCGAGGTGCCGGCGCCGCGCGTGCACCTGAGCGCGCCGGGCCTGCGCGCGGCGCGGCTGCCGCGGGTGCAGGCCGCGGGCCTGGCGGTGCCGGTCAGCGCGGCCGAGGACGGGCGCATGGTGCTGGCACCGCTGGCCTCGCAACTGGGGTGCGAGGCCGAGCTCGACTTCGGCGACGGCGAGATCGCGCGCGTGCCATTGCGCAGCGGCGAACTCGGGCAATGGGTGGCGCCATGAACGCAGCGCCTCGCCCACTGCTGGTGCCGCGCCGGCTGCTGCTGACGCTCAAGCTCGGCGAGATGCCCGAGCACCTGCCCGGGCTGCGCGCGGTGCGCGGCTACGGCGCGGCGATGGGCGACTACGTGGACCGCGGCGCCATCGACCGGCTGCTGCGCCACCACGGCGGTGCGTTCCGCGCCGCGCGCCTGCACAGCGCGCGCCTGCGCCGCAGCGACAGCCGTGCGATCGGCGCACGCCGCTTCGACGAGGCCGAACAGCTGAGCGGCGTGGCGCGGGTGCTGCGCATCGACCTGCGCGACGGCGAACGCCTGCCGACATTGCTGCGCGCGCTGGCGGAACTGCCGATGGTGGAACGGGTCGGCGCCGATCACCTGTGCGGCCTGCCGTTCGATGCGCCTGAGGCCGCCGGCGAGCGCAACGCCGCACCCGCGCACGACGCCTGGGCGCGCGAGGCGATGCGGTTGCCGCAGGCGCTGCGCCTGGAGCCGGGCGATCCGGCGGTGGTGATCGGCCTGGCCGACACCGGCGTGGCCCTGCAGCATCCGGAACTGGCCGGGCGCCTGCGCGCCGGCTTCGACAGCGTCGACCTGGATCCGGACAGCGTCGGCGGCCTGGCCCTGGTCGGCGATTTCCGCCGCAGCGGCGAGCGCCCGCAGGACGAAGTCGGCCACGGCAGCGGCTGCGCCGCGATCCTGGTCGCCAACGGCCGCCAGCTGCCGCCGGGCAGCGCCGGCGCCTGCGGGCTGACCCCGGTGCGGGTGCTGGGCGCGGCGCTGGGCAGCGGCGATCGTCGCGTCGGCGTGGGTGCGCTGGACAACATCGACGCCGGCATGAAGCGGCTGATCGACCTGGGGGTCAAGGTCATCAACATGAGCTTCGGCACGCCCGAATCGGCGTTGCTGGCGGATGCGCCCAAGCCGCACGAGGAAACCGTGCGCTACGCGCTGGCGCGCGGCGTGGTGCTGGTCGCGGCCAGCGGCAATTCCGGGTTGAGCGAACGTTTCTATCCCGCCGCGCACGACGGTGTGATCGCGGTGGGCGCGGTCGATCCGGGCCTGGTCCCGTCCGGCTTCAGCACCCGCGGCGCGCACGTCGCGGTGTGCGCGCCGGGGCGCGACATCCGCACCTGCGCGCTGCAGGGCTACCAGGTCGCCTCCGGCACCAGCTTCGCCGCGCCGTTCGTCGCGGCCGTGTGCGGGCTGATGGTGGCGCGCGCGCAGCGCCGCGCCTGGCCGCTGGACAGCCACCTGGCGCGGCGCCTGCTGCACGCCAGCGCGCGGCCGTTCGCCGCCGCCGGGGTGACCGATTGCGGCAGCGGCGTGGTCGATGCGCAGGCGGCGCTGTACGCGCTCGACGCCAGCATCGATGCGCAGATGCGCGAGGCCGGCGAAGACCTCGACCCCGACTCCACTCCCGCTCCGCTTCCCTCCGCGCCCGTCGCGGCCTGATCTCCCAGACGCTGCCGAGGACACCCTGATGGCGACAACACGCAAACCCTCTCCACGCAAACAGGCACAGGCCGATGCGGCCGCCAAGGCCGCCGCCGGCAAGGCCCGCGCGGCCGCGCGGCGTGCCGCCAAGCGCAGCGCGGAGGTTGCCGCCGTGCAGGCCGCCACCGCAAAGAAAGAGGCCGCCGCCTCGCAGCAAGACCCACCTTCCGCAAACGGAGCCACACCCATGAACCGAATCCTGCTGGTCGATCTTGGCGAACGCGAGACCAAGAAGCGCCAGGAACTGCGCGCGCGCCGCCAGGTCCTGGAAACCATCGACAAGACTGCCGACACCAGCGGCGGACTGAACGCGCGACAAAGCGCGGAACTGGCGCAAATCAAGACTAGTCTCGGCAGCGATGTGACCATCGACCCGTTCTACCGGCTGGTCGCGGCCACCCAGCAGCAAAAGCCCTGGGACGAGCTGGAAAAGAACCAGGAGAACGTGCACAAGTACGGCCTGGTCGGCTCGCAGCGCACGCCGGAGAAGCTGCGCAAGGCCCTGGGCGCGGACGAACGCGAGATCCTCGGCATCTGCGGGCTGATGCAGCTGGACGGCTATACCGACGCCTCGCTGAAAGGCTTCGTGCAGCGGATCAGCGTGGCCCAGGGCGAATACCGGCAGAACCGCGCGCTGTTCGATGCGGCCTACACCCTGCTGGCGCCGCTGTACAAGGTCACGCTGAAGTCGCAGATCGCCGGCGGCACGATCGATGCGGACATCGTCGGCTGCGAGTGGCCCAACGACGATCCGCAGGCGCGCCGCGACCGCTACAGCACCGACACCGAGTTCCGCCCCGGCGCCGACGACGAAGTCTGCGCGCTGAGCACGCGCAACCTCGCCGCCACCGTGCGGCGCCTGGCCAGCAACGGCATCGACGCCGACAACGCCTGGCTGGCCAGCCACCTGCACAACGGCTACGAGATGCAGACCGGGGTGGTCGCCGGCGCGCCGCCGTCGGCGATGGAGATCATCCTGCCGGACCTGGACGAAGCCACCGACGTGGAGATCGTGCGCGAGAACCTCAACGCGGTGCAGGCGATCTACTTCGCCTACATGCTCGAGGAAACGCGCATGCCGCAGGTGGTCGAGCGCATCGTCGAACTGTTCCGCAGCGGCCTGCTGCCGCTGGGCCGCGGCAAGGCCGGCGACTACCTGTTCCGCTACTACAAGACCGCGGCCGAGCGCATCACTGAAGGCGAGCGCCGCGACCTGTACATGCGCTGCTTCGGCGCGCCCGGCGGCGATCCCAACGGCAACGAGCCCAACCGCGAGTTCAACGAACTGTGGCTGCGCTTCATCTCGGCGGTGTCCGCATTCGGCCGCCAGCTCAGCGTGGACCGCATGCTGCGCACCAACATCCCGGTCGCGGTGTCGCAGGAACAGGTGCGCAAGGCCGCGCGCGACCTCGGCGCCAGCATGTCGCGCAGCGGCTACGGCATCGCCTACTTCGCCGCCACCGAACTGCAGCAGATGATCCTGGAATACCGCGACCTGCTCAGCGACAGCGAAGTGCGCGGCTCGTTCGGCGCGCGCGACATGTGGCAGGTGATCGACCAGGTCAACGCCAACTACCTGGGCGGGGCGCGCAACACCAACCGCTTCCGCACCCAGGCCCGCGCCGGCGCGGTGATCATCCGCTGGATCGCCAACAACCACCAGCGCCTGGGCAGCCGCTACGGCGAGGTGATCTCGGTCAGCGCGCTGACCAATCCGCAGTTGCGCGGCAGCGACCAGCCCACCGTGGATCCCACCGACTGGGATCTGGTGCAGGCCTGCGAGCAGTGGCTGGCGGTGGGCGGCGTGCAGGAGGCCAGCATCGAGCAGTACTCGCAATCGGTGGAATCGCCGGTGATCACCAGCCGCCCGATCGAGATCCCGCAGGCCGCGCGCGACCTGCTCAACCAGGCCGGCGTCAGCCTGCCGGGCCTGTAGGAGCGCCGCCATGCCGATCTCCGACAACCGCCCGCAACCGGTCAAGAACCTGGTCAAGCACTCGCTGCGCGCCGCCGCCCAGGCGCTGGGCACGCGCGACCCGATGCCCTACGTCGACGGCCTGATCGACCGCGCTTTCTACCTGCCCGACGACGACGTGTCGTATGCGCGCAACTCGCTGGCGCCGGGCGCGGTGCCCTATGAGCCCTCGTTCTCAGAGACCGAGCCGAACACGCTGCGCTTCACCATCGAACCGCTGGGTCCGGACGCGCCGCCGGTCGCGCGCCGCGACGAGGCCACCCGCGAGATGCGCCGGCTGGTGGCGCCGATCTTCGGCAACGACGCGCTGCGCTGGTTCGATTCGCGCAGCGAGGAGTGGCGCGGCTTCGGCGGCATGAGCTGGATGAACTACGGCGCCTGGTTCGGCAGCGCCTTCGACCGCGACGGCCTGTACGCGACCAAGATCTACTACGAACTGCTGCCCACCCAGATCGACGCGCTGGCGCCGGGACTGGCGCGGCTGACGCGGCAGGTGATCGCCGAGATGCCGGGGCTGATGCCGATCTTCACCTCGATCGGCTGCAAGCGCGATACCGGCAGCCAGCGCGTGACCTTCCTGCACCGCGGCGCGCTGGCGGTGAACGCGCTGGGCCCGCTGATGAACCGGCTGGGCATCGGCCACCAGCTGCCGAGCCTGATGCGCATCGTCGGCGTGGCCCTGGGCGGGCGCTTCGAACTGCCGCCGGGCGCGGTGCTGGTCGGCATCCGCGACACCGCCGAGGGCGCGGAACTGAAACTGGAAATCCTGCTGGCGGCGATCCCCGACCTGCCCGCGCGCTTCCTCGACCTGCTCAAGCTCGGCCTGGCCGAACGCCCGCGCCAGCTGGCCGCGCTGTCGCGCTGGCTGGACGCGTTCGGCATGGACGATGCCGGCGAGCAAGGCCATTTCTCGGTGCTCAGCATCCGCGTCACCCCGGCGTCGCCGGCGCGCATCAGCCTGTACGTGCGCCCGATCGAATTCGAGATGCGCGAAGCCATCGAGGAGGCGCGCGCCCTGCAGTGACCGCTGCACCCGCCCCATCGCGCACAGCGGCAGCGGCCCTGCCCTGCCGCGCACCGCACGCCCGCCCTTCCGATCCGAATCGCCTCGCCACCGGAGCGCTCCCATGTCCTCCATCTTTCCCCGATCCGTGCCCGCCGCCCGCGCCGCGGCCGCCCCCGCCAGCCGCGAGACCCACGAGGCCGCGCGCCTGGCGGTGCGCGACCTGCTGGAACGCAGCCAATCGTTCAACGAACTGCCGGCGGACAAGCGCGAGACCCTGGCCAAGGGGCTGGTGCAGATCGGCAGCTACCTGGCCGAGCCCGACGGCGTGCGCCTGAAACGGCAGAGCCCGCAGGTGCGGGCGATGGCCGACGGCGACGGCACGCCGCTGGCGCAGGACAAGCAGCCCGAGTTCGGCCAGGCGCTGCGTACCGGCGTGCAGCAGGCCGGCGCGCTGATGGATGCGGTGAACTTCCCCACCTTCGTCAGCGGCCTGATCAACGGCGTGTTCCATTCCATCGTCACCTCCTCGATCGAACAGATGGAGGCCTACGCCAAGCTGGTCGCCGACGTGTCCAAGAGCCTGAACCAGTTCCGCGACGACAACACCACGCAGAACCAGGGCCGCGATCACCTGGTGGAACAGTTCCCCGACATCTTCCAATTGCAGATGGGCGGCGACGGCTTCGGCGACATGGGCGGCTTCGGCGACGAGGGCGGCGGCGCGCAGCAACCGCGGGTGGTGGTGCGCGACGACGTGGACGAACGCGCCGCGGTCAACCGCATCAACCAGTCGCTGCCGCTGGACAAGCCGATCACTTCGCTCAACGACGACCTGGTCGAAGCGCTGCTGGTGCCGGCCGCGCGCACCCAGATCGCCACCGGCCGCCAGCAGTTGCTCGCCACCCTGGTGATGCTGGGCATCAACCGCATCGTGGTCACCGACGGACGCATCTCGGCCAAGGTGATGTACGACTTCCAGGCGCGCGACAACAGCCGCTACCGCTACAGCGCGACCAAGATGGACCACCAGAAGGATGCGGCCGGCAACGTGCAGAAGACCCGCGGCTACGAAGGCGAATACGACAACAAGAGCGAAGGCGGCAGCTACACCCGCGGCGCCGATGGCGCGGTCGACCGGCAGGACGGCAGCTACTACGCCAAGGGCAACTACAAGTATTCCGAGCAGCCGATCATCAAGATGATGAGCACCTCGCAACTGCAGAGCGATTCCTCGCTGCAGGCCAAGGCCAGCCTGGCCGGGCAGGTCGAGGTGAACTTCAAGAGCGACTACCTGCCGCTGGAGAAACTGGCCAACCCCGAATCGATCGCCGCGATCCAGATGAACGCACAGCCGGGCATGGTCAAGTCGCTGGCGACCAACCGCCCCGGCACCGCTGCAGCCGCGCCGGCCACACCAGCGCCGGCTGCGGCGACGACTCCGACGCCCGCCACCTGATCCGGAGCGCCGCCCATGTACGCCGCCACCTCCCGCACCTTCGCCGCGGCGCATGCGCCGGCCTGGCTCGACGACGACACCCTGGCCGCGGTGCGCCCGCAGGTGCGGCGCCTGCTCGAATCCTCGCCCGGCTTCCGCCAGCTGCCGCTGGCCGAACAACAGGAACTGGCGCGCAACATGGTGCGCGTGGCCTCGTACATGTCCAACCCGGACGGCCTGGCCAAGCAGGAACTGGCGCCGAGCGGCGGCGTGCTGGCCAAGGCGCAGGACGTCGCGCCGGTGCGCGCGCTGGCCGATCCGGTGCTCGACGCCAAGGCCAAGGCCTCGGAGAAGGTCGGCACCTTCGCCGGCAGCGACTTCAAGGCCGGCTCGGTGGAACAAGGCGCCGACAACTTCAAGAAGTACGTCGGCTCGGTGGATTTCCCGGCCTTCGTCGGCGGCCTGATCCAGAACGTGTTCCAGGCCATCGTCGACGCCTCGATCCAGCAGATGAACGCCTACGGCGAACTGCTCAAGTCGGTGGCGCAGACGGTGGACCAGTTCGCCGCCGACAACATCAGCATGGACAGCGCGCGCGGCTGGCTGGCCGAGCGCTTTCCCGGCGACGTGGTGGTCAACAGCGGCGACGACGGCGCGCGCCTGGCGATCGGCAACGAGGACCGCGCCGATGCCGTGCTGGGCAGCATGAACCAGGAGATGCAGCTGGCCAAGCCGGTCACCGACCTGTCCGACGAGGAACAGGAAACGCGGCTGGTGCAGGCCGCGCGGCTGCAGATGGCGCGCAGCCGGCAACAGCTGCTGTCGTCGATGGTGATGCTGGGCATCAACCGCATCGTGGTCACCGACGGCGCGATCAACGCCAAGGTGGTGTTCGACTTCCGCGCCAGCGACCAGGCCAGCCGCCAGGCCGGCGCCTCGCTGCGCGACAGCCAGTCCAGCTACAACCGCAACACCAGCGCGGCGGCGGTCGGCTTCGGCTGGGGCGCCGCCGGCAGCGCCAACACCAACGTGCAGCGGCACATGACCACGGTGCAGTCCTCGGTCAACGAAGATTCCGAATCCAAGCAGGAAATGAAGGCCAAGCTCACCGGTGAGGTGCGGGTCAACTTCAAGTCCGACTACTTCCCGATGGAGAAACTGGCCACGCCCGGCATGATCGCCAGCATCCAGGGCAACGCCCTGCCGTTCGATCCGAACACGCCCGCCAATGCCCGCGCCGGTGCGACGGGCGCCGCGGCGGGCGCACCTGCCGCGGCGGGCGGCTGAGCCGGCGGCCATGCGCCTGCAGCCGCCACCTGCGGACCTGCGCCTGCCGCACTGCCACCCGCATGCGCCGCTGCTGCAGGCGCTGGCGTTGGCGCGAACGACCCTGGCGCAGCGCGAGCACGCCCTGGCGCAGGCGCTGGCCGAGCTGGGCGACATCGACCTGCCGCCCGGCGCGCCCACCGTGCTCGACCGCGCGCAACTGCAGGCGGCCGCACCGCTGTATTTCGCCAGCGCGCTGGAAAGCGCCGGCGTGCTGCCCGCGGCCGAGCAGATCGCCGGCCTGTTCGCCAGCGGCGCCATCACCCAACCGCTGGGGCCGGTCGCGCAGATGCTCAACGCCTTCTGGCGCGGCCGCCGCGAGCGCCTGCAGCGCGAAGAGCGCGACGCCATCTTCCGGCGCGTGTTCGAGGCGCCGCAGTTCGAGCGGCTGATGCGCGCGTGCTGCACGGCGATCGTGGCAACCGCCGACGGCCGCGACCTGCGCGAGGACGTGGCGCTGGGCACCGGCGTGCAGGACCTGGGCGAATTCCTGGCGCTGCGCACCGACGTGATGGCCGCGATGGCGGCGCGCGAGATCGTCGACAACCTCAACGCCGCGCTTGGCTTCCTGCGCGACCGCCGTTTGCAGGCCGCGTTCGGCGTCGATGGCCTGTGGCCATTGGTCGCCGCCGCCGCAGCTTCCGGTCGCGCCAGCGGCCTGCAGGCGCAGGCCGAACGCGGCCGCGCCGGACAGAGCGTGCTGCTGTGGCTGGCCGCGCAGCCGCCCGCCGCGCCGCTGCAGCTGGATCCGGTGCATACCGAGGACGTGGCGGTGATGACCGCCGCGCAGCGCTGGCTGGCGTCGCTGCCGGCGGTCGCGGCAACGCCGGCACCGGTGTCGCTGCCGGCCGCGGCCTGAGCGATGAACGCCGTCGCCGCCCCGCCCAGCGCAGGCTCCACTGCCGCACCGCCGCCGTGGGTCCGCGCCGCGGTGCGCGACGTGCTCGAACGCAGCCCGCAGTACCAGGCGCTGGCGCCCAACGACCGGCAGGCGCTGGCGCGCTCGATGGTGAGCGTCTCGGCGCTGGCCGCCGACCTGATCCGCGAAGAGCACGAAGCCGAACACCAGATCGCCAGGCGCGCGCCGGCGCTGGCGCATGCGCAGGCCGAGGAATTCGGCGCGGCCGCCGACCGCATCGCCGGCACCACCCGCAACGTGCTCAATGCCGTCTCGTTCCCGCGCTTCGTCACCGACCTCATCAACGGCGTGTTCCGCGCCATGCTCGACTCCAATGCCCAGCAGATGCAGCAATACGTGGAACTGCTCGGCGCCGTCTCCGCGTCCGCGGCCGGCTTCGAGCGCACCCAGTTCGGCCTGGCGCAGGTACGGCAATGGGTGGCCGACCATTTCCCCGAAGCGATCGAATACGACACGCCCGACCCGGGCGACGAACCCGACCCGGACGAGGCCGCGGCGGTGCGCCTGCGCCTGCGCAGCGGCGCCGCCATGCCGAGCGCGGAGGACATCCGCGCCACCTTGGGCATGGCCCCGGAAGAACCGCTGGATGCTTCGTCGCCGGAGCAACTGGTGCCGCTGGCGCGGCGCTACCTGGCGCGGCAGCGCCAGCAGATGTTGGCGACGATGGTGGCGATGGGCATGCAGCGCATCGTCGTGGACAGCGGCCGCATCAACGCCGCGATGCGCTTCCACATCGACACCCACAGCGCCGCCAACGAAGACCGCGGCAGCCAGTTCAGCCTGCAGAACCGGATCCGCGCCTCCGGCAGCTTCGGCGCGGGCCCATGGGGCGCGAGCGCCGAGATCGAGAACAACATCGGCTACGTGTCCACCCAGCGTTCGCAGAGCAGCGAGGAAATGAACACCGATCTGGACCTCACCTCCTCGGTGGAACTGAACTTCCGCAGCGACTACCTGCCGCTCAACCAGATGGCCGCGCCCGCGCAGGCCGAGCGCATCCGCAGCGCCACCCTCAATCCAAGCGCGGACATCCCCGATCCCAGCGCGGCCCGCGCCGCCCGCCTGCAGGCGCAGCAGACCGCCGAACGCGAACGCCGCACCGCCCTGGACACCAGCATCGCCAGCGCAGCGCGGCCGGTCGCGCCCGCGGCCGCACCGCCGCCGGTACCGACGCCTGCCCCGCGCCCGACCACGCCCACGGCGCCGTCGGCGACGACGCCCGCTACACCTACACCTACAACGACGCCGACGCCCACGCCAGCCGTCCACAGCTGAGCCCATGCCTGGCGGTCGCGGGCACGGCGACTCAATCGCCTGCATGGATGTGCCTATCGTGTTGCTGCACGCAGCGGCACACGCGACACGCTAGCCGTCCTGCACGAGACCGAAGACGATCAGCGCGGCAAGGCCGACCAGCGTGGCGATTGCGAACACCAGGCCGAGGACGCCGTACAGCTTCCTGCGGTCGCGCTGGAAAAGTGTGCCGATACCCAGCGCCGCGGCGGCCAATTCGGCGAAGACGCAGACCATGATCGCCAAGCCCACCAGGATCGAGAGCGGCGAGTCCTCGTCGAGGCTGCCTGGCTGCGAGTACGCCAGCACCGCCGCGACGACGATCATCGCGAACGTGAGCACAGCGGCGATCAGGCTGACCGCGAACGAGGCGATGCCGAGGCCGGAATAGGGAGGAGGCGTTGGCGAGGTCATGGGTATTCCGTTGGGATGCGGGATCGTCCTGGCGCAGATGCATGCAGGACAGGTGGAAATGCGTTTCGCAGACGCGGCGGCCAGAGGCGAGGCGCAGGACTGGCGGATCGACGCGCCGTCGGCGCCGCTAGCCCGGCAGGACGCTGACCAGGCCGCGCTCGCGCATCGCCTGCAACACGCCCTCCACGATCGCCAGGTTGTACCCATGCGCCGCGCCTTCGTGCAGCAGCACGATCGCGCCGGGCCTCAGGTCGCGCGCGATGCGCGCCACGGTCGCGACGGGATCGCAGTGCACGCCGTCGAAGCCGCGCGCGCTCCAGGCGACCCGGGTCAGGCCGTGGCGGCGCAGCGGCGCGGCAACGAAGGGGTTGGTCATGCCCACCACCGAGCGGTACCAGCGCGGCGCGCTGCCGGCGATGGCGGCCAGCGCCTGCTGCGCCTGGCCGATCTCGCGCGCCATGCGCCGCGGGCCCAAGGCCCAGAACCAGGCCTGCGGGTGGGTGTGGCTGTGGTTGCCGATGCCGTGGCCGCGGCGCAGGATCTCGCGCACCAGCTGCGGACGCGCGGCGGCGCGGGCGCCGACCAGGAAGAAGGTGGCCTTGGCCTGGTGGCGGTCGAGCAGCTCCAGCAGCGGCGCGGTGTCGTCGGAGGGGCCGTCGTCGATGGTCAGCCACACCCGCGGCGCGGTACCGGGCAGGCGGCTGAGCACCGGGGCGTACAGCCGGGCCCGCGGCAGGAACACCGGCAGCACCAGCGCCGCGTGCGAGGCCAGCAGCGCCGGCAGCCCGATCCGCCAGCCCCAGTGCCACCAGATCGCCGCCACCAGCGCCTGCGAGAGCAGCGCCAGCGGCAGCCAGCGGTAGGGGTGGCGGGGGATGCGATGCAGCGTTTCCGGAACTGTCATGCCCCATGATGCCATGCGGCGTAGAATGACCGGTCCGACTCAGCGACCGAAATCACTGCCATGTCCCTCGATCCCGCCCTGCGTTCCCGCATCGAAACGCTGCTCAGTTCCAACCGCGTCGTGCTGTTCATGAAAGGCCAGCCGAGCATGCCGCAGTGCGGCTTCTCCGCCAAGGCGGTGGGTGCGCTGAACGAACTCGGCGTCGACTTCGCCCACGTCAACGTGCTGGCCGACCAGGACATCCGCGAAGGCATCAAGGTCTACGGCGACTGGCCGACGATTCCGCAGCTGTACGTGGACGGCGAACTGATCGGCGGCAGCGACATCATCCTGCAGATGGCCGGCAGCGGCGAGCTGAGCGAACTGCTCGGCGTGCAGGCGCCGGACCGCACCCCGCCCGCGATCACCATCACCGACGCCGCCGCGGACATGCTGCGCGGCGCGCTGGCCGATGCCCCGGGCGCGACCCTGGCGCTGGCGATCGACGCGCAGTTCCAGCCGAACTTCCAGCTGGCCCCGACCGATCCCAACGCCATCGCCGCCGAATCCAACGGCCTGCGCGTGCAGTTCGACCTGGCCAGCGCGCGCCGCGCCGACGGCATCACCATCGACTGGGTCGACGACCTGCGCGGCCGCGGCCTGGCGATCGACAACCCGAACGCGCCCAGGCCGGTGCAGGAGCTGAGCGTGCGCGACGCAGACGACCAGGTGCGCGCCGGCGGCCTGATCCTGGTGGACGTGCGCCCGCCGGAAGAGCGCGCGATCGCCTCGGTGAACGTGCCGTTCCGCACCCTGGACGGCAACGAGCGCGCGCAGCTGGAAGCGCTGCCGAAGGACACCGCGCTGGCGTTCCTGTGCCACCACGGCGGGCGCAGCGCACAGGCCGCCGAACAGTTCCGCGCGCTCGGTTTCAGCCGCGTGCACAACGTGGTCGGCGGCATCGATGCCTGGGCCGACGAGGTGGACGGCAGCGTGGCGAAATACTGAGCCGGCGGCGCACGACGCGGCGGCATCACGGCGGGCGATCCAGCGGGTCGCCCGTTTTTTTGCGAACGATCTTTGCGCTTCCGGGGAGGAAGCAAGCCATGGCACGCACACCGAAACGCTGGACCGCAGCACTGCTCTGCCTCGCCGCCCTGCCTGCGGCCGCCGCGCCACCCGCACCGCCGGCGCAGACGGTGATCTACGTCACCCCGGTCTCGGACGAGGCGCAGGTGATGAGCTACATCCCGGTGCGCGGCGCACCGTCGGAAGAAGCCGAACTGGGCGCCTGGCGCGGGCTGAAGAAGCCGCTGCGGGTGTTCGACAAGGGTGCCGAGGACGGCGTGGCGACGCCGCTGGCGTTCTCGGTCGACAACAACACCATGTGCGGCGGCGATCTGCGCGTGCGCCTGAAGACCGCGCATGGCGCCACCTTCGCCCACGATGCCCTGCTGGCCTCGTTCGACCTCAATCCCGGCCAGCGCTTCACCCGCCGCGAGCTCGACGCCACCCAGCGGCGCGCGCTGCTGCAGGTCGTCGGCAGCGACGCATCCGTGCGCAAGCGCCTGCCTGCCGCGGCGCTGAAGCGGCTGCTGGCGCATCTGGCCGCGCCCCCCACCGACGAGAAGCCGGCACTGACCGTGATCGCCGATGCCAAACAACCCGGGCACGAGGTGGCGCTGATCACCGCCGGCGTCTACGACCCGGCGCCGGCGGCGGACGCGGACGGCGCCTCGCCCAAGCTGACCACCCTGCTGGCGGTGCTGGAACGCGGCGACAGCGGCTGGCGCATGCGCAAGAGCTTCGCCGACTACGGCTGCGACGATTGCGAAGGGCGCAAGAACGACTATGCGCTGCTGCAGTTCGCCGATATCGATGGCGACGGCGCGGTCGATTTCCTGATCCAGCACAGCGGCTACGAGACCTACGGGTTCTGGCTGCTGCACCTGGTCGAGGGCCAATGGCGCAACGACGACCTGGTCGGCGGCTGCTGAGCACCGCCGGCCACGGAACGGCCGCCGTTTGCACTGTAGATACCGTCTTCCCCTCTACCAGGCAAGGGCCTTTTGAGGATCGAAGGGCGTGCGCGATTTGAGCACGCCGTAGGCGATGTGCAGCAGCTTGCGCATGGCGGCGCAAATGATCTGCTTGTTG